>Ga0209577_10006399_pt1 | contig 10896 bp, 10 predicted proteins | sample GraSoiAngelo_109_FD_185874 | JGI IMG/M metagenome (GOLD analysis project Ga0209577, IMG submission 185874) | Grasslands soil microbial communities from the Angelo Coastal Reserve, California, USA - 14_0903_12_20cm (SPAdes) (version 2) | ecosystem: Environmental > Terrestrial > Soil > Grasslands... | reverse complement strand
TGGACCGGACCGCTTGAACTACGTTTTCGGCATTCTGCTCAAAGGTGAACTCGGGTGTCTCAACGCCGACGATCTCGAGGCCGTAGGGATGGTAGGTGGCGTACAGCGCTTTCAGAAACGGCAGCGTCCTGATGCAGTTGATGCACGTGTAGGTCCAGAAATCCACCAGCACCACATGCCCGCGCAGACTGCCGAGCGACAGCGGACTGCCGCCGGGAGTGTTGAACCACCGCTCGGTGCTGGTGAATTGGGGCGCCGCTCCCAGATCGGGAAGTGACGGGGTCTTCACTCCCGGGATGCCGACCAGGTTGCGGGTGGGCATCGGAACGCTCGCGGCCTCCTGCTGGCGCTCGGCGAACCGCGATGCCGGCCGCAGCGACGCCAGCCGGCCCTGGACGGCGCTCGAGCTCTCGAGCGAACGCGTCGGGTCGACGAGGATCGCGGGCAGGCTCGCGTCGCGCGCGAGCGCTTCCTCGAAGCGGACGTCGAGGTTCGCGGCCATCGCCACGCCGGTGAGGATCAACACCGCGCCGAGCGCACGCTCGATCATGTCGCCCCGGGCGAACCGTCTGATCCGCGTGATCACCGCCCTGCCACCCAACCCATACAGCAGCATCACGGCGCTCAGCCCGAGCGCGTAGGCGATCGCGACCGCCACGACGCGGGCCGACGGGCCACTCGAGGCGCTAACCGCGGTGACCGCGGCGAGGATCGGGCCCGCGCACGGCGCACACACGAATCCCAACGCGCCGCCGACTCCGAGTCCCGACCAGAACCCCGTCCCGCCCGAGCGCGGCCCGAGGCGCCCCAAGCGCGACAGCGGCGCCTGGACCCGCGCTGCGAGGGCCGGGAACAGCATCGCGAACCCGAAGACGAGGAGCACCACGATCGCGACGTCGCGGGCGGCGCCGCTGGCCAGCCCCACCCCCTTCACGAGCTGCGCGAGCGCCACGATCGCGATCGTGAACGTCGCCGCCAGGCCGAGCACGATGCCCACGGGTCGGCGGCGACCCCCGAGGGCGCTCGCAGACAGCAGGGCCGGCAGGACCGGCAGCACGCACGGCGTGATCGACGTGCCGGCGCCCGCGAGCAGCGCGAACAGCAGCAACAGGACCATCTGTTCAGCCGATGATGCTGAAAAGATGTTGCAAGACGCTTAACCGCCGATCCGCCGGGGGGGCCGAGGCTCAACCGCCGATCGCGGACATCGTGCGGGCGGGCTGGATGAAGCCCGGCTCGCCGATGTGATGCTTGAGCTCCTTGCGCCAGACCGCGGAACGGATGATCCGCTCGAGCTCGCGGTCGTCCGCGCCGTCGCGCATGGGTCCACGAAGGTCAGTCTCGTTCAGCGAGAACAGGCACGTGCGCAGCAGGCCCTCGGCGGTCAGGCGAATCCGGTTGCAGTCCGCGCAGAACGGCTCGGAGACGGGGTTGATGAACCCGATCTTGCCCTTGCCGTCGGCGAACCGATACACGCGCGCGGTCGCGCTCGGCTCGCGCTGCTCGGACTCGAGTGGGTAGACGGCGTGGATCGCCGCGCGAATCTCCTTGCCGGTCAGCACCTGATCCGAGCTCCACGCGTGGTCGGCGTCCAGCGGCATGAACTCGATGAAGCGCACCTCATACGCGGTGCTCCGGGCGAACTCGGCGAACGGGATCGCCTCCTCCTCGGTAAAGCCGCGGATCGCGACCGCGTTGACCTTGATCGGATGCGCCTCCGGGAAGCTCCCCAGCAGCTCCAACCCGCGGAGCACCTGGGGCAGCGCGTCGCGGCGGGTCAGCTCGTAGAAGCGGTCGCGCTGAAGCGAGTCGACCGAGACGTTGAAGCGGTCGACCCCCGCCCGCACCAGGGCCTCGGCATCGCGCTTAAGCAGGAACCCGTTCGTGGTCACGGAGACTTCCGCGACATCTTCGATGTCGCTTAACATCTTCACGAGGTGCGGGAAATCGCGCCTGACCAGCGGCTCCCCGCCGGTGAGGCGGACGTCGGAGACGCCCATCGAGGCCAGCAGCGCCACCAGCCGCGTGATCTCCTCGAAGGTGAGGATGTCCGCGCGGTCGAGCCACGGCAGCCCCTCCGCCGGCATGCAGTACTGGCAGCGGAAGTTGCAGCGGTCGGTGACCGAGACCCGCAGATCGCCGATGAGGCGGCCGTGTCCGTCGCGAAGGGGCTCGCGCTGCATGGTGATAAGGCTAGAGGTCGTTGGCCAACAACCCAAAAGCGACCATGTCCTGCTGGCCGTCCTTGCCTCGCATATACGAGCGAAGGACCGCCTCGCGGGTGAATCCGGCGCGCTCGGCGACCCGCTGCGAGGGGACATTCCCGGTCGCGGCCATGAGGTCGAGGCGCTCGAGTCCGAGTGAGCGAAAGCCCCAGTGGCAGATCAGCCGGACTGCTCGGGTGGCGTGTCCCTGTCCGCGCGCGTCGCGCGCCAGCCAGTAGCCGACCTCCCCCCGGCGGTGGTGCCAGTCCAGGCGCATCAGCGTAATCGACCCGAGCAGCTGGCCTGAGGGGGGCGTGCCCACGATCGCGAACGGCGCCGTCGTCCCCGCGAGGATCGCGTCGTAGCGCTGAAGCAGGTAGGCGCGCGCGTCGTTCTCGGTGTAGTTGTCCGGCACGCGCGTCCAACGTGCGATCTCAGGGTCCTGGCAGGCATGCGCGATCGCCTGGACGTCGGAGTCGCGCCATGGGCGCAGCGCCGTCGGCCCGTCGACCAGCGGCTCGCCCGGAAGGGCGACCCGGATCATCCGGCCGCGGCCTCCGCCTCTGATGCCCGGCTCTCGAGCGCGGCCAGCAGCCCCGGCAGGTCCAGACCGGGGTCCTGCTCGGCCAGCCACCGCTCGGCTTCGCGGCGTCCCCCGAGCGCGCGCAGGCCGCGCTCGCCGCGCTCGGCGGCAAAGTCCGCGAGCGCATGCATCCGTCGTGCTCGCAGGCGGACAGCCGGGAGGTCGAGCTGCTGCCGGTGGGCGTCGAGCGCGTCGACGAGCTCATCGATCCCCGAGGGCGGGGCCGCCGAGGAAACCGCGAGCACCGGCGTCCCGGCGGTGCCGAGCGAACGGAGCGCGGCCCGCAGATCGCTCACCGCGCGCGTCGCGATCCGTCCGAGATCCGCTTTGGGCACCACCAGCACGTCGGGGACCTCCATGATCCCCGCCTTCAGGAACTGGAGGACGTCGCCGGAAGCCGGCTGAACGACGACGGCGACGGTGTCGGCGACGTCGGCTACCTCGGTCTCGGCCTGCCCGACGCCAACCGTCTCGATCACTACGACGTCGAATGCGACCGCGAGCGCCGCGGCGGCGGCGCGCGTCGCGGGTGCGAGACCGCCTAGGCGGTCGCCTGCTGCGGTCGAGCGGATGAACACCTGCCGATCGGACGGGTCGACATCGATCCTGGCGCGATCGCCCAGCAGCGCACCGCCGGATCGGCGCGAGGTCGGGTCGACGGCAAGGACTGCAACGGAACGATCCCTCGAGCGCCACTGCGTGACCAGCCTGGAGAGGAGCGAAGACTTGCCGACGCCGGGAGGACCGGTGACGCCGACGACGTGACCCGGCGCCTCGCTGCCGAGGGCGGCGGGGGAGACCGCCTTGAGCAGTGCGCCTGTCTGGAGAGATGCCGCTGGGGAGCGGCTCTCGAGCAGGTTGAGGACGGCGGGCGCAGCAAGGAGATCGTGATTACGCAGCCGCGCTCCCAACAAGCGGCCGTCGGCTTTCGTGCGGCTCAAGCGGGGGCGGCGGTGTCGATGCCGTGCCTTTCCCCGACCAGCGCGACGATGTCACGCATCATCTGGTTCAGGTTCCAGTCCTTGGGGGTGTAGATCGCCGCCACCCCGGCCTCGCGCATCGCGTCAGCGTCTGCGTCCGGAATGATCCCGCCGACAACCACGGGCACGTCCTCGACCCCTTCGTCTCGCAGCGCCTCGAGCACGGCCGGGATCAGCTCGCGATGTGAGCCCGACAGGATCGAGAGGCCGACCACATGCACGCCCTCCTGTGCGGCCGAGGTCGCGATCTGCGACGGTGTGAGCCGGATTCCCTCGTAGACAACATCCATTCCGGCGTCGCGCGCGCGGACTGCGATCTGCTCAGCCCCGTTGGAGTGCCCGTCGAGCCCAGGCTTACCGACGAGGAACTTCAGCCGGCGCCCGAGCGCCTCGCTGACCCGCTCGACCTCCTCGCGCAGCGCTGCCACTTCCTCGCTCGGGACCGCGGCGGCCTCGCCGACGCCCGTGGGTGCCCGGTATTCGCCGAACACGTCGCGGAGAGTCTGAGCCCATTCGCCCGTGGTGGCGCCGGCGCGGGCGGCGGCGATCGTCGCCGGCATGATGTCCGCGCTCTCGTCATGGGCGACGCTCGCCAGCTCCTGGAGCGCGGCGTCGACGGCGGCTTCATCGCGCTCGGCGCGCCAGCGCCCGACCGCGGCGATCTGCTCGGCCTCGACCTGCGGATCGACGAGCAGGATTCCACCGTCCGCGTCGGCCGTCAGCGGCGAGGGTTCGGTCGAGGTGAACCGGTTCATTCCCACCACGACCCGCTCGCCGGACTCGATCCGGCGCCAGCGCTCGCGGTGGGACTCGACCAGCGCCGCCTTCATGTAGTCAACGGCGTCGACCGCACCACCGAGCTCGGCCACGCGCTGCATCTCCTCGCGGGCCCCCTCGGCAAGCTCCGCCACGAGCCCGTCCATCACCTTCGAGCCCTCGAAGACATCCGGGTACTCGAGCAGGTCGGTCTCGTAAGCGAGGATCTGCTGGAGGCGGATCGACCACTGCTGATCCCACGGGCGGGGCAGGCCGAGCGCCTCGTTCCAAGCCGGCAGCTGGATCGCGCGGGCACGTGCGTCCCGGCCCAGCGTGACCGCCAGCGCTTCCAGCGTGATCCGGTAGACGTTGTTCTCGGACTGGGCCTCGGTCAGCCCGAGAGAGTTGACCTGGACGCCATAGCGGAAGCGCCGGTGCTTGTCATCCTGGACGCCGTAGCGCTCACGGCCAATCTCATCCCACAGCAACGCCATTGCCCGCAGCTTGGCGTGCTCCTCGATGAAGCGCACGCCGGCGTTGACGAAGAACGAGATCCGCCCGAACACCTTGTCCATCAGCTCCTCCTCGGAGTCCTGGGGAGCGCGACCGACCCGGTCGCGGACCGCGTCGAGCACAGCGATCGCGTTGCTCAGCGCGTAGGCAATCTCTTGGACCGGCGTGGCGCCTGCCTCCTGGAGGTGGTAGGAGCAGATGTTGATCGGGTTCCACTTCGGGACGTGCCTGACCGTGTAGAGGATCGTGTCCGCGATCAGGCGCATGCTCGGGCGGGGCGGGAAGGCGTAGGTACCGCGGCTGAGGTACTCCTTGAGGATGTCGTTCTGGGTCGTTCCCTGGAGGCTCTCCTGGGCGACGGCCTGCTCCTCGGCCGCGACGATGTACAGCGCCAGCAGCCAGGCCGCGGTCGCGTTAATCGTCATCGAGGTGTTCATCTGATCCAGGGGGATCCCGTCGAGGAGCGTCAGCATGTCGCCCTTGTGGGCGATTGACACGCCGACCTTGCCCACCTCGCCTCGCGCGAGCTCGTGGTCGGGCTCGTAGCCCGTCTGGGTCGGCAGATCGAATGCGACCGACAGCCCCGTCTGACCCTTCTCGAGGTTGCGGCGGTACAGCTCGTTGGAGCGCTTGGCGTCCGAATGGCCGGCGTAGGTCCGGATCAACCAGGGCCTGTCGCGCTCCGGAAGGCGGGCCGAGGGCTTATCCGGCATGTGGCAATTGTATGAGTGCGGGTTGGGGTAACTTGCAGCTATGCCAGATCAAAGCACCGCCTCCACCGAGCACGCACTCATCCAGGAGATCGCCGCCCCGCTCGGCTCGCTCCCCGACAATCCGGTCCCCGAGGTGGCCGCCGTGGAGTTTCCGATCGCGCTGCGCGGTTACGACCGCCTCGCGGTCGATGCGTATGTGAAGCGCACCAGCCAGCTGGTGGCCGAGCTTCAGTCGACCCGCTCACCCGAGGCCGCCGTGCGACGGGCGCTCGAGCGGGTGGGAGAGGAGGTGTCCGGGATCCTCCAGCGCGCGCACGAAACTGCCGAGCAGATCACCGCTCAGTCGCGGATCGACGCGGAGGACCGGCTCGAGGCCGCCAGGCAGGAGGCGGTTCAGATGACCGCCGGCACGCACCGGCGGCTGAAGGAGCTCGATGCCGAGACCGACCGGATCTGGGGGGAGCGCCACCGGATCGTGGAGGACGCCCGGGAGCTGGCCAGTCAGCTGCTGGCGCTCGCCGACTCGGCGACTCAGCGGTTCCCGGCCGCGGACGACCTTGAGGATGAGCCCGCGCTCGATCAAACGATGCCGGAGGCCGCGCTCGACGAAATGCTGCGGGAGCCCGCGCTCGACCAGACGGTCCCGGTGGCCGACGACGGATGGGTGCCCGAGCCCGAGGAGCAGGCGGCCGCTGACAACGACGGCGAGGTGACAGCGATCATGCCGCCGATCGAGTTCGACGAGCCGCCCGGCGAAGCCCAGTAGCGCGCGGCACACGTGCCCGCGCGGCTGATCGACGTCCTTCACCTGGGTCGCAAGCGGGTGATCGGCTGCTGGCAGCTCGAGGACGTGCTGGTCGATCCAGGGCCGGCGTCGTGCGTCGAAACGCTTCTCGCTGAGCTTGGGAAAGCGCGGCCGCGGGCGCTGCTGCTGACCCACATCCACCTCGACCACGCCGGCGCGAGCGGCACGCTGGTGGATCGCTGGCCCGAGGTCGAGGTGTACGTACATGAGCGCGGGGCCCCGCATCTGATCGATCCCGGACGGTTGCTAAAGAGCGCCCGCCGCCTCTATGGCGACGACATGGATCGGCTGTGGGGCGAGACGCTCCCGGTGCCCGAGGACAACGTGCGTGTTCTGAGTGGTGGCGAGCGGCTCTTCGGCGGAGGCTTCGAGGTCGCCTACACGCCCGGCCATGCCTCGCACCACGTCAGCTACCTGCACGAGCGCACCGCGTATACCGGCGACACGGCCGGGGTGCGCATCAGCGCGGGATCGCTGACGATCCCGCCGACCCCGCCGCCCGACATCGACATCGATGCGTGGAAGGAGTCGATCGAGCGGATCGCGGCGTGGGCGCCCCAGCGGCTGGCGGTGACGCACTTCGGGGCATACGACGACGTCGAGGCCCAGCTCCGGTCGCTGTCGGCGCGGCTTGATGACTGGGCTGGGCGCGTGCGCGAACAGGATCGCGACGCATTCATCGCCGGGATCGAGGAGGAGATCGCACGGGGAGCGCAGCCGGGAACGACCGCCGCCTATGCGCAGGCGGCCCCGCCCGATCAGGTGTTCATGGGACTCGAGCGCTACTGGCGCAAGCGCGCCGAGGCGACCGCGCCAAGCGAATCGGCGGCGCGGGGGCGCTGATTCCCGCGGGTATCCTGACTGCGGATGTCCCATACCGTTGAGCTGCCCCGCGTGGGCGGGCCCGGGAGCGGAGTTGGGGGCTTGTGGCGGGTGATCGTCCTCAACGACGAGTTCAACACTTTCGACCACGTGGCGGAGACGCTGTCCTCGGTGATCCCCGGGATCACGCTCGCGCAGGGCTACCAGCTCGCCGATCGCATCCACAACCGCGGTCAGGCGATCGTGTGGAGCGGCCCACGCGAGGACGCCCAGCAGTATTGGGACAAGCTCGATGCGGCGGGCCTGACGATGGCACCGCTGGAGAGCTGCTAGACGCAGGCTCCAGGTGCGAGAGCTGCGTGGACCCGGGCTCAGGGGGCGCTGCGAACGCGGCCCGCTAAGCCTGGCCGACAACCGGCTTGCCGCCGGCGTGCTGCTGAAGCGCCTTGGCCTGCTGGCGCTCGGGGCTAACGCGAACCACGTTCCACACAACGCCGAGTTTCTCGAGCAGCGCGATCGTGAGGCCTGTTGGATCCGCCAGGCGCTCCCACCAGCGCAGGCCATGGAACGCGGAGGTGGGGAAGGCGTGGTGGTTGTTGTGCCAGGCCTCGCCCATCGATAGCGGCGCCAGCCAGAACACGTTGCGCGACTCGTCGCCGACATCGAACCGCCGGCGCCCGAAGAAGTGGCAAATCGAGTTGATCGACCAGGTCACGTGGTGAAGCAGGAAGACGCGCACGAACCCGCCCCAGAGGACGGCCGTGAGCGCCGCCCCGAGGCCGCCGCCGATCACCCAGCCGAGCGCGAACGGGATCGCGAAGCTCAGCACCACCCATAGCCCGAACAGCTTGTCTACCACGCGGAGCGCCCGGTCCTTGAGCAGATCACCGGCGAAACGCTGGCGATCGGCCGTCCCCACGGACTCGAACAACCAGCCCACATGGGCATGCCAGAGGCCCTTGACCGCGCCCCAGAACCCAGGCCCGCTGAGATGGGGGGAGTGGGGATCCCCCTCCTGGTCGGTGAACGCATGGTGCTTGCGATGGTCGGCGACCCACGTGATCACTGAGCCTTCGACGGCCATCGAGCCGATGATCGCGATCGTGGTACGGAACCAGCGCGAGGCTTCGAACGCGCGGTGGGTGAACATGCGGTGATAGCCGAGGGTCACCCCGAGGCAGGTGATGACGTACAGCCCGAGCATCAGCCCGAGCTCGAGCGGGCCGATCGCGCGGTCCCACAGCAGCACGATCGCCACCACGAGCCCCACGAGCGGGGTCGGGATGCCGATCAGGTTGGCGATCTTGTGGGCTCTGGTCATCGGTGGAGAAGCATAGGGCCCTGCCGCGCCTCAGGCGCCCGCGGGCTGCGGCTGCGGCTCTGGCTCCGGCGCGGGTTCGAGCGGAACCTCCGGCCCGAGCTCGCCCGCGACCAGCTCCTCGTGCCAGATGTAGGTGACCGGGATCTGGTAGTGACCCGAGTTACGCCGCCGAAACGCGGTCATCTCGGGACCTTCCCAGTAGCGGTACCAGTCCATCTTGGACTCGAACCACGCCATCTGCACGATCATGTATCGGTCGTCATTGTTGCGGTGGACGGCGTACCGGGTCGCCCCGTAGCGCAGGGCGAGCGGTGCCACGCGGCTGAGTTCTGTGGCGAGCACCTCCTGGCGCAGGATCGTCGCGTACCAGCGGACGTGGACGACGCCGGCCATCGCTAGTGGCCCTTCAAGAATCGTTTGCCGTGGGTGGCGAGCGAAAACCGAGTGCAGCAAGGACGCAGGCGCGAAGCTATAGCAGCGCTACAGCGAGCGCCGAGGACACCGCTGCGCGAAGGTTTGCAGCCGTCAGACAGGGCAAAGGTTCGCAGAAGGGTCACTCTACGCGCCGACCTCGGCGTGGATCGCGCCCGCGCCTTCGATGGTGCGACCGAGCCCCTCCTCGGGAGCGCCGACCAGGATCGAGATCTTGCCCAGGTGCTTGTTGTCCTTCATCAGCTGGTGGGCCTCCGGCACGCCCTCAAATCCCATCGTCCGCCACAGGACCGGGCGGATCTTGCCCTGCTCGATCAGCTCGTTGGCCTTCGTGCACTCATAGGCGTTGGCGAAGTGCGAGCCGATGATCTGCTTCTGGCGCATCCATAGGTGCCGGACGTCGAAGTCGAGGTCGTACCCGGTGGTCCCCGCGCAGATCACGACCTTCCCGAAGGGCTTCACCGTGAACACCGACGTGGGGAACGTGGCCTTGCCGACGTGCTCGAAGACGATGTCGGGCGGCGTCCCGAGGATCTCCTTGACGGCCTTCGCGAAGCGGCGCGACTCCGCAAAACGTGCCTTCTCCTCCTCGGGCGTCTCACCGCCCTTGCGCATCATGCCGGCGTACTCGTTGCGGTCGATGTAGCCGGTGGCGCCGAGCGCCATCGCGAGCTTGCCCTTCTCCTTGGAGGAGACGACGCCGACGCACTCGGCGCCCGCGGCCGCGCACAGCTGGATCGCGAACACCCCGAGGCCGCCGGCCGCCCCCCAGATCAGCACACGGTGGCCCGCCTGAAGCTTGCACTGATCGATCAGCATCCGGTAGGCCGTGAAGTAGACGAGGCCGTACGAGGCGGCCTCCTCCCAGGTCAGGTTCTGAGGGCGGGGCAGGAGCTGCTGGGCCTGGACCTTCGTGAACTGGGCGAACGAGCCCCAGGTAGTCTCGTAGCCCCAGATCAGCTGGGAGGGCGCGGCCAGCGGATCGAAGCCGTGGACCTCCGGGTCCTCGTATGAGGCCATGTTGCAGTGGATCACGACCTCGTCGCCGGGCTTCCAGCGGGTCACGCCCTCGCCCACCTTCCACACGACCCCCGAGGCGTCCGAGCCGCCGATGTGGTGGCCCCACTGCGGGTGGTCGCCGTACGGGAAAACGGATACGGGCTTGCCTTGGGCGGCCCACACGTTGTTGTAGTTAACGCCGGCCGCCATCACCCTGACGATCACCTCGAACGCGCCGGGCTCGGGCACATCAATCTCCTCGAGCTGGAAGGCCTCCATCGGCTCTCCCTCCCGTTCCTGGCGGATCACCCAGGCCGCCATCGTCTCCGGCAGCTCGCCGGGCTCGGTACCGACGTTGGAGACTTGTAACAGCCTTTCAACGGCCACGGGTCGCGGATCGTACCCGTGCCCCGGGGCCCGCGCCTTTCAGGCGGCGAGCTCGGGAGCCGGCTGCTCGTTCGGCGGGACCTCGAGCGCGGCCGTGGACAAGGCGGGTCGGCGCTGGATCAGCACGGCCGCCAGCACCGCGCTGCCGGCGGCGACCGCGGCCCCGATCGTGAGCCCGGTGCTGAGCGCCGCAACGAACGCGTCGTGGCTGGCCGCGACGATCGGCGGCGCGGCGTGGACGCCGGCGCCGCCCGACCCCAGGGCGTTGGCGAGCGCTTCGCGAGCCGGCACAGGCAGGTGGGGGAGGCTCGAGTCGAGGTGCGAGCGCCCAATCGTTGTCACCAGCGCGCCCATGACCGCCACCCCGAAGGTCCCTCCGAC
>Ga0209577_10006398_pt1 | contig 10896 bp, 12 predicted proteins | sample GraSoiAngelo_109_FD_185874 | JGI IMG/M metagenome (GOLD analysis project Ga0209577, IMG submission 185874) | Grasslands soil microbial communities from the Angelo Coastal Reserve, California, USA - 14_0903_12_20cm (SPAdes) (version 2) | ecosystem: Environmental > Terrestrial > Soil > Grasslands... | reverse complement strand
CAGGGTCCGCCGGCTCCTCGCGGGACGCGTGCCCGAGGAGGAGATGGAGGAGCGTGCGGAGGAGCTGCTGGACGCCGCCGCCAGGAAGCGGCTCGAGGCGGGCGAGCCCGTGGTGGTCAGCACCGCGGCCCTCGACCCGGCCGAGCGCGAGCGGCTCGCCCGCCTCGCCGCGAGCGCCCGCAAGCCGCGCCACCTGATCCTGCTGGAGGTGGGGCGCGACCAGGTCGCCGACGAGGATCGCGCCGCGCTCAACGAGCTTCGCCGACGCCTCGACGCGGGTGAGCTGGGCGCCGAGGGCTTTCAGACGGTGCTGCGGCTGAACGCTCAGGCGGTCTCGGAGCTCAAGCGGATCGTGTTCGCGCCCGAGCCCCGCGACGAGTAACGATCGAGCGGCCTACCCGCCGCCCGGCCCGGGCCACTGGACGGTCGAGGCCCGTAGGGCGTGGTGGCCGACCAGCCGCGCGGTCACGCCCTCGATCGTGGTGATCCCGTAGCCCATCGACGGGTCGCCGTCGGTCATCACGGCCATCGCGAACGTCTGGCTGGCGCCGTGCTCGAGGCGCGCCACCTGGTGCACGAGCTGGCCGCGGCCGGTGGAGCGCCAGCCGCCCTTGAACAGAACGCGCCAGTGGGGTCGCGCCACGTGCGGGATGCCCCAGCTCTCGTAGCTCACGATGTGCGCGAGCAGGCTGCGCGCGTAGTGGAGGAACTGGTGCGGGACGAGGTCGTTGAGCTCCCAGAAGAAGCGCGCCTGGTCGCCCGCGCTGATCTGCGCGCGCGCCCAGATGCCCACGATCGAGAAGTCGGTCATGTGTGCGGCGTGGGCAAGGCTGTAGAGCCGCCCGTCGCCCACCCGGCGCCAGATCTCGGTCGCGGCGCTGTTGTCGGACACGTGGATCATCGGGTACAGGTAGGAGCGGCTATTCGAGTCGAGCGACTGGTGGTGGGCGTCGAGCTTGCGCAGGTAGGCCACCAGCAGCATCGCCTTCACCACGCTCGCCGAGACGAACGTGCGGTGGATGTCCTGCCCGCTGAGCCGGCCCTCGCTGTCGACGACCGCGAACCCCGTGTAGCCGGCGCGGTGCGACAGGTAGCTCGCCGCCGACCTGACCCGCGAGGGGAACGGAAATCCGGCCGGCGCGTAGTCCTTCGCCTGGTACGACGTGATCGTGAGCTGCGGTTTGTAGACGCTCTTGTAGCTGCGCAGGAAGTCGCTCTTCGTGCACTTGCGGTGGGCCGACGACGGGCCCATTGCCTCGGCGTTCGAGACCTTGATGCACTCGTAGAAGCGGTAGCGGCCCGCGTCCGCGATCGGGAACGTGGCGTAGGCGCGGGTCAGGCCGTGGTGGCCCTGGTGGGTGAGCGACTTGGTGACGTAGTGGAACTGCTTGGAGCGGTCCTCGGCCACGAACCAGTACGCCCGCTTGTGGCCCCAGTCGATGTCGCTCGGGTGGCGTGAGCCGACCTCGACCCTGACCTTGCCGGGGTGGATGTAGTGCAGCTTGAGGCTGAGGCGCTCGTCGACCGTGATCGGGACCTCGGGGCTCTGGGCGGGCGGGGTCGCACCGGTCACGCGGTAGCGGCTGTTCCGGTCCCCCTTGATAGTGAACGCGTACGCGCCGGCCGTGTCGGCGGTGGTCGTGTCGACCGGGCTCCAGCCCTTGTAGGGATACGGGTTGGCCTCGAGCGTGACCACCTGGCCCGCCGCGGGGGTCGTGCCGTCGATCGTGTAGGTGCCGGAGATCTTGCTCGTCTTCTCGAACTGGATCTCCGACTTGGTCGCGGCGGCCGTGATCGTCGGCGTGCCGGCGGCGCCCCCGGCCGCCGGGAACAGCGCCGCCGCAGCGGCCAGCACCAGCGCACCCTGGAGGATCCGCCTCGTCACCGGCGGAATCATGCCAGCGGCCGCCGACGAGGTGGGTCGCCTAGCCGACCACGGGAACCGGTCGCTTCGTCGCGAGCCGGGTCAGCGTCCGCTGCATCCTGCTCGTGACGAGCTTGTAGCCGTCCTCCACGTCCGGCTGCCGGCCGAGGCTGGAGCGCAGGTCGATCGGCGGCATAACCCGGACCCGGATCTTGGCCGGAAGCGGGATCCGCAGCGGGAAGTCCAGGATGGTGAGACCGAAGGGCGGGCCGAGCGCGGGGGGAAGCACCTTCAGCCGGGCCAGGCGGTCGAGAGCCAACGCCCGCGCCACGCGACGGCCCCGGCCCAGGAACAGCGCCGTCTCCTGCCCGCCCAGCGCGACCACCGGCACGATCGGCACGTCGTGCTCGAGGGCGAGCCTCACGAACCCCATCCTGCCGTCGAAGCGGATGTCGCTCGTCTGCCACGAGGGCCGGAAGGTCTCCACGTCGCCGCCCGGGTACACCAGCAGAGCGGCGTCGCGGTCGAGTGCCCGGCGCATGTTCTCCGGAGACGCCGGCACGGTCCCCCAGCGTTGCACCAGCGTGCGGAGCCCGGGCATCTTGAAGACGAGGTCGTGCGCGAGCTGGTGGAAGAGTCGGTTGGCCCCGAAACGCTCGTAGAACGCCTGCGAGAAGACGAACGAGTCGGCGATCATCGTCCCGCCGGAGTGGTTCCCGACAAGGAGCACGGGGCCCTCTGCGGGGATGTGCTCGAGCCCCGAGACCTCGCCCCTGAAGTACGTCTTGCACACCGCCCCCATCGCGGGAACCGTGGCCCGGATGTAGTCGGGGTCGCGGGCATCGAACGGATCAGACGGCTGCCCGCGCGCGCCGGTCACGCCCAGGACGTCGAAGGCGGCCACGGCGTCCTCGGCGGCCGCCTCGACCATGCGGGCGCCGCCGCGAACCGTGGCGAGCGCGCTTTCCAGGGGCGATCGGCGAAAAGCCTGCATACAAATGCCCTACCCGAGTCGGGCGGCACCAATCGGGGAACGGATCAGGCTTTGCGCCGGCGGCGCCGCTCCAGCGCGAGCCGCATTCTGCGGGGCAGGTAGTACTCGATGCGCCCCGGAATCGACAACTTCCGCTGCCAGCGTGCCGGGTCGAGCTCGGCGCCGCACAGCGCGCAGCCCGCCGCGTACGGCGTCACGCGCTCACCGCAGTTGGGGCAGTAGGCGGGGTGCACGGTCAGCGCTCCAGTGCGCGGAGCGCAGCCAGGAAGGTGACCACTCCCGCGCCGGAGAGCGCGAGGCCGCCGGCCAGCGTGCGGTCGACTCCTCCCCGGGCGCGGACCTCGGCCACCGCGGAGGCGATGTCCACACCATCGAGCAGCGCGCTCATGAGGATCGCCGGCCGCAGCAGATCCTCGGAGCGGAGCGCCGCGAGCGTGAAGCCGGCCGCGAGCGCCTGGTGGGCGCCGAACGCCCGCTGCAGCAGGCGCGGATCCGGGCGGTCGTCGGTCTGCGCGGCGAGCCGCGCCCGCTCCATCGCCCGCGGCGCGGCGAACGCGCCGACACCGTAAGCAAGCCGGAAGACCGAGCCGAGGACGGTGATGCCGCGCGCCCCCACGGGGCGCATCGTAAGCAACGTGGCTAAACAGGCAGTTCCGCGGACGCAGCCGGCGCTATTCCGGCCGGGCGTTTCTGGAGCGTCGCGGCCAGCGGCTGGCCAGGCGCCCGAGCGGGCCGAGCCCCTCCTGCAGCGAGTCGACGCTCTCCGAGAGCGCGTCGAGTGAGCCGAGCATCCGCTCGAGCTGGTCCGAGAGCCGTGCCATCGCCGTGTCGAGCCGCTCGAGCGTGTCCGGCACCCGCGCGAGGTGCTGCTGGACCTCCACGAGCACCGGCATCGCCGACTCGATCGCGGCCATCCGGGCGTCCATCGGGTCGAGCACCGCGGTGGCGTCGCCCACGCGGCGCATGTTCGCGCTGAGCTCGGGCAGCGCCTCGGTGTCGGTCGAGACGCGGTCGATCGCCGACTGGATCTTCTGGAGAAGCGCGGTATGGGCGACCATCGCCTCGGTGTGCTCGGCGATCTGCGGCAGCACCCGCAGCGCGGACACCACGCTCGCCGGCGCGCCGAACAGCCGGTTCAGCGGAGGCGGCATCGCCATCACCCGATCATGACGTGCGGCGCGGTCGTGCCCGCATCCGCGCGGTGAAGTCGCTAGCGAGGGTCGACCGGTCGAAGCGGCCGCGCCGCGCGTGGTGGCGCATTACGGCGGTGGTGCCCCTGTCGACCAGCCGCCGCGGCGTGCGGCGGAGGAGCGCGTAGCCGATCCCACCGCGACGCGTAGTGGCGAGGTCGCGGGTCCGCCTGCCGAGCGCCGCGCGGGCCAGCGTGCGCGCGGCGTCGCGCACGTCCTCTGCGGGCACGAGCCCCTCCAGCGCCAAGCCCGCCTCACGCGTGATGTCGTGGATCGGGGTGCGGATGTAGCCGGGATAGACGGTGGTGACCGTGATCGCGTCGCCGTGCTCGAGGCGAAGCGCGTCCGAGTACGCGACCAGCGCACGCTTGCTCATCGAGTAGGCGGGGGCGAACGGGACCGTGAGGTAGGCGAGCCCGGACGCGACGTTCACCACACGGCCGCGCGCTTCGCGCACTGCGGGCAGCGCCGCCGCGGTCACGCGCCAGGCACCCAGCATGTTCACGTCGAGCACGGCGAGCGCACGCTCGCCCGGCGGCTCGCCGGTGCTTTCGATCGACCCGATGCCGGCGTTGTTGATCAGCACGTCGAGTCCGCCGCCCAGGCGCTCGATCGCCTCCGCCACGCCGCGATCCACCGAAGCCTGGTCGCGCACGTCGCACTCGATGACGTCCTCGCCTGCGGGCCGGACGTCGAGGCCCACCACGCGGGCGCCACGAGAGCGCAGCTCCGCCGCCGTGGCCGCACCGATCCCGCTGGCCGCGCCCGTTATCACCACCCGCTTGATGCTCACGCCGCCACCGGGACGCCCGCGGGGCTGCGCGTCTCGAGCTGGTACTCGGCCGGATCGAAGCGTGCGGTCCGCTGGCGGAAGCGCCAGGTCCAGTCGGGCCACTGCGTGGCGTTGCGGCCGGTGTCGTCGAGGTACCAGCTCGAGCAGCCGGTGTTCCACACGGTGCCCTCGATCTGCCGCTCGAGCCTGGCGTTGTAGCGGTCGACCGTGGCCTGCTCGACCTCCACCGTCTCCAGGTTCTGCTCGCGCATCACGCGTAGGGCGTCGAGCACGTACTGGATCTGGGACTCGATCATGTAGACCATCGAGCCGTGGCCGAGCCCGGTGTTCGGCCCGAGCAGCAGGAAGAGGTTGGGGAAGCCCGGGGCCGCCGTGCCGAGGTACGCGCGCGGACTGTGCCGCCAGAGTTCGTACAGGCGCTGGCCGCCGCGGCCGTAGAGGTGCTGGCTGGCCGGCATGTCGGTGACGTGGAAGCCCGTCCCGAAAACGATCGCGTCCACCGGCCGCTCGACTCCGTCGTCCGAGACGATCGAGTTCCGGCGCACCTCGCGTACGCCCTCGGGCACCAGCTCCACGTTCGGCTTGTCGAGCGCGGGATACCACCCATTCGAGGGCAGGATCCGCTTGCAGCCGATCGTGTAGTTCGGAGTGACCTTCCGGAGCAGGTCGCGATCCGAGGTCTGCTTGCGCATGTGGCGGCGGGCCACCAGCTCCACGACCCGCATGAGGCGCGGGTTCTTCACGAAGCCGAGCACCAGCGCCTCGCGCGCCGCGTAGACGCCGGCGCGGACCAGCCGCTGGACGGCCGGCAGGGCTCGGTAGATGCGGCGCTCGAAGTTGGTGATCGGACGGTTGGAGTGGGGGACCACCCACGGTGCGGTCCGCTGGAAGACGTGGAGCTGGGCGACCTTCGGCTGGATCTCCGGCACGTACTGGATGGCCGACGCGCCGGTGCCGATCGAGGCGACCCGCTTTCCGGTCAGGTCGTAGTCGTGGTTCCAGCGGGCGGAGTGGAAGGTGACACCCTCGAAGTCCTCGAGCCCCGGGATGTCCGGGACCTTGGGCTCGGTCAGCGGGCCGAGGCCGGCGACCAGGACGCGGGCGGTGAACGGCCCGTGGTTCGTCTCGATGCGCCAGCGGCCCTCATCCTCGTCCCACGCTGCCTTGGTCACCTCGTGGTTCAGGCGGATGTGGGGGCGGACGCCGAACTCGTCGGCGCACTTGCGCAGGTAGCCCCAGATCTCTTTCTGCGGCGAGTAGGTCTGGCTCCACTCCGGGTTCGGTGCGAAGGAGAACGAGTAGAGGTGCGACGGGACGTCGCAGGCGCAGCCGGGATAGGTGTTGTAGTGCCAGGTGCCGCCCACCTCGGCGGCGCGCTCGAGGACCACGAAGTCGTGATGCCCCTGCTGGCGGAGGCGGATGGCCATGCCGAGGCCCGAGAACCCGCTGCCCAGGATTGCGACGTCGACGTGCTGGTTTTCGTTCATGTGCGGCTCCCACTCACTCGGTTACGGGGTCGGAAGCTACATATCCGTAACTTACGGTACCGTAACATGGATCACTCATGGGTGTGGAGCAGGCAGCCAAGCCGGGCCGGATGTCCGCCGGGGAGCGCCGAGGGCAGCTCCTGGACGTGACCAAGTCGATCGTCGAGCGCCGGGGGTTCCACGCGGTGTCGATCGAGGCGGTGGCGCGCGAGGCCGGCGTGAGCCGGCCGATCGTGTACGGGCACTTCAAGGACCTGCCCGGCCTCCTCGAGGCGCTGGTGGAGCGCGAGGGCGCGCGGGCGCTGGCGCAGCTGGCGACAGTCCTTCCGAGCGACCTCCGCCGCGGTGACCCCCGGGACAGCCTTCTGGGCGCCCTGCGCGGCTACCTGAGCGCGGCCCAGGCCGACCCGGTCACCTGGAGGCTCGTGCTGATGCCGCCGGAGGGCGCGCCCAGCGTGCTCCGCGAGCAGATCGCGCGCGGGCGCGGCGCGGTGCTGGCACAGCTGGCCGAGGCGATCCGCCCCGGTTTCGGCTCCGGTCGCGAGTCGCCCGACCCCGAGCTCACTGCGCTGATGCTCTCAACCTTCGCCGACGAGGCGGTCCGGCTGGTGCTCACCGACCCCGAGCACTACCCGCCCGAGCGGATCCTGAGCCACACCGCCTGGATCCTGGGCGAGCTCGAGTCGGGCTAGGCCCGGGCACGACGTCAGGACGTGGCGCTCGCGCAGACGACCCAGACGTCGAGCAAGTGTGTAGTCGTCGAGCTGGAGTTGCTTGCAGTCACGTCCCACGCGGAGCCATCCGCCGCCGGCTGAGATGACGTGACCGTGATGTCGCTTGGGTAATTCGTGAGACCTCCGCTGAACGCCTTGGTTCCCTGAGGGCAGCTTTGGGACCCGGAGTTCGAGTCGTTGGGGGCCACCGAGAAGGTGAACGTGCCGCCCTGGCTTACCGCGGACCTGACCTGATAGCGGCTGACTGCGGCTGCGGTTGCGTTGTCCGCCTGTGCGGCATGGCTTGCGTTCGTTGCGAGACTCGCCTTGGGCACGGTGCCGAGCTTTGTCAGGTTGATCTGCGCTCCGGTGAGCGAATGGCTCGCGACGTCCCGTGCCGTGACCGCGCTGGTGGCGAGCTTGGGCGTGGTGACCGCACCATTCTTCAGCTGCTTGGTGCCGACGCTGCCGTTGGGCAGCGTCGCCGCCGCGTACGCGCCGCCGCCGAGCGCGACGGAGAGGGCGAGGTAGGCCACGACGGTGGCGTGGTTGGGTCGCGTGGGAAACCGAGGCATCGCGAGTCCTCCTTAACGGCCTGGGGTCCCTCCCCGGTCCGACGCTACACCAGGTTCCGTTCGTCCGCCACCGGGCGGTGCACGGTCCTGGCTGGGCGGGGGCACAGGCTGTAAGTAGGACCTCAAGTGCTTGCTCGTTTCCGACCCCGCCTGACGATCGAGAACGTCATGTCGGTCGTCGCCCTTGATCTGGCCCTGGGCGGCGGCGCCTAGGCGGTAACCGCTCTGGCCGCGGCAGCGCGCGGGCGCTTCCGCGGAAACGCCGCCACGGGTCGTCGTCGGCGTCGAGGCGATCGCCGATCGTCTTGATCGTCCAGCGGTCCGGGCGGAGCTTGCGGTCGCCCAGCTCCTCCCAGTGGAGCGGGGTCGCCACAGGCGCGGTGGGGCGAGGGCGGACCGCGTACGGCGCCACCGCGTGCTGCGCGTACGCGTTGCGGCCGACGTCGATGAAGATGCGCTCGTTGCGCTTGGCCTTGCGGACCTCGGTGGTGAGCCGGCGCGGATCGCGGTCCGCCAGCGCGCCGCTCACCGTCCGGGCGAACGCGTGCACCTCCTCGTAGTCCCGGCCGCGGCGGATCGGGACGACCACGTGCAGGCCGCGTGATCCGGTGGTCATCGCGAACGGCTGGAGGCCGAGGTCGCGGAGGATGTCGCCGAGCGTGCGCGCCGCCGCGCGCACGTCGGCGAAGCGCGTCCCGGGAGGGTCCAGGTCGAACACGATCCGGTCCGGCTCGCGTGGGCGGTCGGCGCGGCTCGTCCAGATGTGCGGGGTCACGCAGTTCTGGTTGGCCAGGTACACGAGCGTTGCCGCGTCGTTGGCGAGCACGTGCGTGAGCGATCCGCCCCGCTTCGGCACCGTCACCCGCTGGATCCAGTCCGGGAAGTGCCGGGGCACGTCCTTTGCGAAGAAGCCCGGGCCATCCACGCCCTCCGGGAACGAATGCATGGCGACCGGGTGATCCCGCACCAGCGGGACCATCGCCGGGGCGACGCGCTCGTAGTGGCGGGCCAGGTCGAGCTTCGAGAGACCGGCCCTGGGGAACATCGCCTTGTCGGGATGCGAGATCTCGATCTGGCGCCGGCCGGCCCGGATCGTCTCGGTCACGAGGCCGCGGCCGCTCGCTCGCGCACAACCTCGCGCGCGTCCTTGTCGTCGCGCAGGCCCAGGAAGCGCGGGTGGCGGAGCCGACCGTCGCGGGTCCACTCGCTGAAGCCCACCTGCACGACCAGCTTGGGCTCGACCCATGTCACGTCCCGGCCACGCAGGTCGGCCTCGACGAAGGGCGACCGTTCGCGCCGCAGCGGCCGCAGGCGGCGCGAGAGGTCGCGGAGCGTCTCACGGTCGAACCCGGTCCCGACCTTGCCCGCGTAGCGCAGCCGCCCGTCCTCGAAGTACCCGACGAGCAGCGCGCCGAGCTCCACGCGCGAGCCCTTCGGGGCGGTGAAGCCGCCCACCACCAGCTCCTGCTCCGCCGAGCACTTGAACTTGAGCCAGTCGCGTGAGCGCTCACTCGTGTACGTGCTGTCGGCGCGCTTCGCGATCAGCCCTTCCCAGCCCTTGCGGCACGCCTCGCGGTAGAGGGCCTCGCCATCGCGGTTGCGGTACGGGGTGAGGCGGACCGGTCCCACGAAGTCGAGCGCACGGCGCAGCAACCGCTTGCGGGCGCGCAGCGGCAGCCCGCGGATGTCGTGCCCCTCCAGGTGCATCATGTCGAAGACGTAGAGGAAGACCGCGACTCGCTCACGGCCGCGGCGCGCCAGCTTGGCAAAGCTCGTGCGCGAGCCCTCGAAGGCGACCACCTCGCCATCCACGACGACGTCGTCCGCGCGGTCGCGCTCGAGCGCCGCCGCGACCTCGGGATAGCGCCCGTTCAGGCTCAGGTCGTTCCGAGACAGGAGCCGCACCGCCCCGTTCGACTTGATCGCAATGCACCGGATCCCGTCCAGCTTGCGCTCGAAGATCCACGCCGGGTCGGAGAAGCGCTCGTCGGTGAGCACGGCCTTCATCGGCTCGACGAAACGCGGTGTCGGGGCGGGTCGGATCTGCCGTCGCTCGCCCGGCGTGAGGTCCGCGAGGCTCACCCGGTCTTCGCGGCCATCTCCTCGAGCGTCTTGCCGCTGAGCACCGATTCGGGCTGGCTGCTCACCGGCCGGCGGCGGGCATCCGCCTCGGAGTCGCGGCGCTTGATGAGGAGCCACTGCGGCTTAGCGCCCGCCCTGGTCCGGGTGAGGGCGTAGCCGCCGCGAATCTTGTGCCCCTCGAGCCAGACGGACGCGTGCCCTTCGCGCAGCGCCCGGCCGAGCGGGACCTCCTTTCCGTCGCGCTCGGTGATGTTGCGGTAGGGCCCGGTGTCCCAGACGATCACCGCGCCGGCGCCGTAGCTGCCCTCCTCGATCAAGCCCTCGAAGGACGCGTAAGCGAGCTGATGGTCCTCCACCTCCACCGCGAGCCGCTTGTCGCGGGGATCCGTCGAGGGGCCCTTCGGGACGGCCCACGATTTCAGCACGCCGTCCACCTCAAGCCTGAAGTCGTAGTGCACGGTGGTCGCCGCGTGCTTCTGGATGACGAAGATCGGGCGTCCCATCAAGGCGAGCCTACGACGGCCCGCAGATCCTCACGTGGATGCGCTGCGACGACCGCGCCGCCCACGAGAAGCGCGCGCGGAGCACGCGCGCGTCGAGCGAGGAGATCCAACCCGGCTCGATGCCCACGTGAGCCGTGGGCTTGGAGGTGACGGTGGTGCCGCCGCTCGCGACCATGCCGTGCCCCGAGTGGCTGCCGGAGTCGCGTAGGAACACGGAGTACTCGGCGTGATCGCCGCGGCGCACCGGGAAGCTCACGTCCACGCCGCAGTCGACCGGCCGGTAGCGCACGTCACCCGACCGCCTGATCCCGGGCGAGCCCCAGAGCGTGCGGTAGCTCCCGAGTGCCTGCAGACCGTCGTGCCCGTGAGCCTTGATCAGGCTTGCGGCGAACCCGGCGCCGCCGCTCCCGTTCCGCAGCACGGGCCCGGCGCTGTCGGGTGCGTGCGGCGGGTACGGCGGGCGCCGGGAGACGAGGTCCACCCAGCTGCCGTCGGGGAGCCGTCGCTTGAGCGCCACGACCCCCGCGTCGTAGCGGATGTCGTCCGGACGCCGGTCGCTCGGCTTGCCGCGCACGGCCAGCCACACGCCCCCCACGCGCTGGGTGGCGAGCAGGGAGTCGCCCTTGCCCAGGATTGAGGCGCCGCCCGAGTCGGAGCGGATCCTGTCCGGCCCGGGGCCCGGGTGGAACCCCGCG
>Ga0209577_10006395_pt1 | contig 10897 bp, 8 predicted proteins | sample GraSoiAngelo_109_FD_185874 | JGI IMG/M metagenome (GOLD analysis project Ga0209577, IMG submission 185874) | Grasslands soil microbial communities from the Angelo Coastal Reserve, California, USA - 14_0903_12_20cm (SPAdes) (version 2) | ecosystem: Environmental > Terrestrial > Soil > Grasslands ... | reverse complement strand
AGCTCGGCGTCCGTCACCCGTCCCTGGAGGAAGGCCACCGCCTCGGCGTAGCCGGTGCCGCTCAGGGCTTGCGACCCCGCCGGGACCCCCGACTCGAGAGCCGCCCGCGTCTCCTCGACCAGGCCCAGCTCCAGCTGCCGGCGGCTGCGCTCCCGGATCCGCTCGGCGAGCTCTTCGGGCGGCAGCTCCAGGCCCACCCGGATCGCCTTCCAGGGAGGGGGCGTTCGCGCCCGCAGCCGCGCCAGCGGTGGCCCCGCCGCCTCCAGGAGCTCGATCGCGCGCTCCAGCCGGACCCGGTTTGAGAAGTCGAGCTCCAGCCCGGGCTCGAGCTCTCGCGCCAGGGTTCCAAGCTCGGCGGTGCTCAACCGCGCCAGCTCCGCCCGCCGCGCGGGCTGGGGCGGGACCCCGCCGAGGGTCAGGCCGTCCATCAGGGCGTCGACGTAGAGGTTGGTCCCACCCTCCACGATCACGCGCCGGCCGGACCTGAGCACGGGCGCTACCGCCGCGACGTAGAGGTGGACGTTGAAGCCCGCCTCGGGACCGGCCAGGTCCAACCCGTGGTAGCGGACGCGTGCGCGATCCTCCGGAGGCGGCTTGTTGGTCGCGATCTCCAGGCGCCGGTAGACCTGCCGCGAGTCGGCGACCACGACCTCGGCACCCAGCGCGAGCGCCAGCTCGAAGGCCAGCCTGGACTTTCCGGCGGCGGTCGGACCGAGGACGACGGGGACGCCCGCTGGCGTGTTTAGTAGTTCCGGCGGAAGTGGCGTTTCAGGTCCTGCCAGTCGAGCACCAACCGGGTGGGGCGGCCATGGGGACAGGTCGCGTCGGGCGTCGTCGACTGCAGCTCCTCGATGAGCCGCCGCTGCTCGGCCGGCTCGAGGGGGTCGCCGAAGCGAACCGCGGAATGGCAGGCGAGGGATGCGAGGGCGTCGTCCAGCGACCGCTCCCGGAGCCCGGCCAACACCTCGGCCAGGGCCGCTTCGACCCGGGCCGCCGGAGTCTCGACCGGGGCGGCCAGGACCCGGGCCGCGCGGGGACCGAAGGGCTCGACCTCGAAGCCGAGGCCTCTGAGCTCCGTCTCCCGCTCGGCGAGCAGGACCATGGCCGCTGCGTCCAGCTCCAGCACCGGCGGCAGCAGGAGTGGCTGGCTGAGCGTCCTCCCCGACTCCAGCCGCGCCTTGAAGCGGTTGAACAGCACCCGCTCGTGCGCCGCGTGCTGGTCGATCAGGACGATGCCCTCGGGACCCTCGGCGACCAGGTAGCCGTCACCGGCCTGCCCCAGCGGTCTCAGCGGTGCGGAGGAGACGGCCGGAGCCGCATAGCTCACCTCGGCGGCCGGCTCGTGGAGGGTGAGCTGCCGTGAGGGAGCCGGCGCCGGCAGCGAAGCGCTCGCGGGCTTCACCGTCAAGCGGGGCGCCTGGCTGCCGGCGAGCGCCGCTCGGACCGCCTTTTGGAGGCTGGCGAAGACGGCGCCCTCGGCCCGGAACTTCACCTCGCGCTTGGACGGGTGGACGTTGACGTCGACAGCAGCCGGGTCGACGGCCAGGTCCAGCACCGCGACCGGGTAGCGGCCGCGCTCCAGGCTCCCCCGGTAGCACTCCTCGAGAGCGAAGCCGAGCGCCCGGGAGGCGACCGGGCGCCCGTTGACCGCCACCAGCATGCCGTCGCGGTTGCCGCGGCTGAGACGTGGTTGGGAGACGGCGCCGGCGACTCCGTCCCAGTCCACCGCCAGCATCTCCCGCGCCACCGCCTCGCCGTGGACCGCGGAGATCGCCTCCCGGCGCCCGCCGCCGGCGGTCTGGAGCGCGGTCCGGCCGTCCACCAGGACCCGGAAGCGAAGCTCGGGTCGGAGCAGGGAGTACTGCTGAACCACCCGCAGGCAGGCGGCGGTCTCGGTGGCCACGCTCTTCAGGAATTTGAGCCGCGCCGGCGTGTTGGCGAAGAGGTCGCGGACCTCCATCACCGTTCCCGGGGCGGGGCCGGCGGAGCCTTCCTCGACGAGGCTCCCCGCCCGGACCCGGAGCCGCCGACCGGAGCTCGTGCACTCCACGTCGGCCACTGCCGCGATGCTGGCGAGGGCCTCGCCCCGGAAGCCGAGGGTTGCGATCATCTCCAGGTCCTGGAGCCGCGCCAACTTGCTCGTCGCGTGGCGCTGGAAGGCGAGCTGCAGCTCCTCCGGAGCGATCCCGGCGCCATCGTCGACCACCCGGATCAGGCTCCGGCCCGCACCACGGATCTCAACCGTCAAGCGGGTCGCGCCCGCGTCGAGGGCGTTCTCGAGCAGCTCCTTCACGACCGAGGCCGGCCGCTCGACCACCTCCCCGGCGGCGATCGCGTCGGCGACCTCGGGGGGCAGGACACGGATGCTCACGGCAGGCGAGACTTCAGCTCGTAGAGCTTCTGGAGGGCCTCGAGGGGGCTCAGCCTGTCCAGCTGCAGCTCCTCCAGCTCGGTCAGCAGGGGGTCGGCCGGCACCTGCAGCGGCAGCCCCAGCTGCTGGGCGGCCGGCTCCAGCGGCCGCTGCCGCTCCAGCTCTCCGAGCACCGCTCGCGCCCGGGCGATGACCGCGGGCGGCAGCCCCGCCAGCGCGGCGACGTGGATCCCGTAGGAGCGGTCGGCGCCGCCCGGCACCACGCGGTGCAGGAAGCGGACCGTCTCGCCCTCCTCGAGCACCTCCACGCGCTGGTTGCGGACGCGGGGAAGGCGGCCGGCAAGCGCGGTCAGCTCGTGGTAGTGGGTGGCGAAGAGGGTTCGGCAGCCGAGGCGTGGCGACTCGTGGATGTACTCGACCACCGCCTGCGCGATCGACATGCCGTCGTAGGTCGAGGTCCCTCTCCCGACCTCGTCGAAGACGACCAGCGAGGTCCGGGTCGCGTGGTTCAGGATGTTCGCGGTCTCGGTCATCTCGACCATGAAGGTGGACATCCCCCGAGCCAGGTCGTCGTGGGCGCCGACGCGGGTGAAGATTCGATCGCAAAGCCCGATCGAGGCCGCCCGGGCGGGCACGAACGAACCCGCCTGCGCGAGCAGGGTGATCAGCGCCGCCTGGCGGAGGTAGGTCGACTTGCCGGCCATGTTGGGCCCCGTCAGGATCACAACCTGCTCGGCGTCGGGGTCGAGGACGAGGTCGTTGGGCACGAAAACCCCCTCCGGTAGGGCCGCCTCGACCAGCGGGTGGCGGCCGGCCACGATCTCGGTCCGGGCGCCCTCGCTGACCGCGGGCCGAGTCCAGCCCAGCTCCCGTGCCGTCGCGGCCAGGCTCTGGAGCGCATCGGCCTCCCCTGCCGCCTGGGCGCTGCCGAGGACCGGCTGGGCAGCTGCCGCAACCCGTTCGCAGAGCTGTTTCAGGAGCTCGGCCTCGCGCGCGACCACCTGCTGTTGGGCGTTGAGGACGATCGCCTCGCGCTCCTTCAGCTCCGGCGTGAGGTAGCGCTCGGCGCCGGTCAGCGTCTGCTTTCGGATGTATTCCGCCGGCACCTGGCCTGAAAAGGCGACCCCCACCTCGAGGTAGTAGCCGAAGACGCGGTTGTAACCGACCTTGAGAGACTTGATGCCGGTCCGGGCCCGCTCGGCGGCCTCCAGGGCCGAGATCCACTCGCGCGCCGACCGCGAGGCCTCGTGGATGGAGTCCAGCTGCGAGTCGAACCCGGGCCGGATCGCCCCACCCTCGCGGGTGTGCGGAGGCGGGTCGTCAATCAACGCGGCCGCCAGCAGGGCGGCCAGCTCGGCCCGGCTCGAGATCCGCCCACCCAGATCACGCAGGGCCAGTGCCTCGGCCCCGGCGAGTGACTCGGCCACCGCGGGGAGCGCCTCCAGGGACCGGCGCAGCGCGACCAGCTCCCGGGCCGAGGCGTAGCCCTGCGCGGCCCGGGCGGTGAGACGCTCCAGGTCGCCCAGGGCCTTCAGCGCGCCGGCCAAGGCCGCCTGGCGACCCGGGTCCCGCTCCAGTTCGGCCACCGCGCCGAGGCGCAGCTCGATCTTCTCGACGTCGCGGAGAGGCGCCGACAGCCAGGCGCGCAGCCGGCGGGCGCCGACCGGCGTGGCCGTGCGGTCGGTGAGCCTGATGAGCTCGGGCAGCTCGAGGTTGCGGACGGTCGCCGAGTCCAGCGGCATGGTCTCCTCCGGGGAGTAGGTCCAGACCCGGAAGAGACCGTGGCGCAGCTCGACCTGGTTGGCGCGCAGGTAGTCGAGGATCACGCCCGCGGCGCCGACCGCCAGCGGCGCCCGCTCGGCGCCGATCGCGGCCTCGAAGGCGACGCCCAGCAGCTCGCGGAGGCGCTCGCGGCCGCGCTCGGGGTCGAACTTGTACGGGTCGACCTCGGGAGGGGTGAGCAGCTCGGCGGGGTGAAGCCGCTCCAGCTCGCTCTCCAGGCGGCCGGCAGGCAGCTGGCAGAGCTGGAGCTCGCAGGTCGACAGATCACAGGCGGCGAGACCCGCCTCACCGCCCTGGGTCCAGGCGGCGACCAGGAAGTTGGGCGTCGACGCCTCCAGGTACGCTTCCTCGACCACCGTGCCCGGCGTAAGGACGCGGGTCACCGCCCGCTTCACGAGGCCCTTGCCGGTCGGCGCCTCGACCTGGTCGCAGATCACCACCCGGCGGCCGGCGCGCAGCAGCTTGCCGACGTAGCTCTGCCAGGCGTGGTAGGGAACTCCGCACATGGGGTGGCGGCCGCCCTTGCCCAGCGGCCGCGAGGTCAGGGTGACGCCCATGATCGGCGCGGCCTCGACCGCGTCCTGGTTGAAGATCTCGTAGAAGTCGCCCATCCGGAAGAGCAGGATGGAGTCTGGAAAGCGTTCCTTGGCCTCTCGGTACTGCCTCAGGACCGGGGTCTCGGTCACGCGGCGAGGGGACCGGCGAGCTGCCCGGGGAAGGCCTCCTCGACGCGGACGCGCACCACCGTTCCCGGCGCGGGCAGGGCGCGCTTGACCAGCACCCTCTTACCCTGTCGGCTGCGCCCGAACGGCCTGCCCAGCTCGTCCGCGCCTTCGACCAGCACCTCCACCGTGCGCCCGACCCAGGTCGCGGTCTTGCGCCCGGCGATCTCCTTCTGGACGGCGAGCAGGTCGTTGATCCGGCGCCGCTTCTCCTCCAGGGGCACGTCATCAGGGAGCTTGTCGCCGGCGTAGGTCCCCGGGCGCGGCGAGTACATGGCGATGTGGACGACGTCGAACTCGACCTCCTCGACCAGCTTCCGGGTGTTGAGGTACATCTCCTCGGTCTCTCCCGGGAAGCCGACGATGACGTCGGTGGCGATGCCGAGGTCCGGCATCAGCGCCCGCGCCCGCTCGATGATGCCGCGGTAGTCGCGGGCCAGGTAGCCCCGCGCCATCCGCTTCAGGACCCGGTCGTCGCCGGCCTGGAAGGGGAGCTGGAGCTCGCGGCAGATGACCTCGCTGGCCGCCATCACCTCCAACAGCCCGGGTTCCAGGTCGCGCGGATGGGAGGTCATGAAGCGCGCCCGCCGCAGGCCTTCGATCCCCTCGACCTCGCGGAGCAGCGAGGCCAGCCCTCCGCGTCCCTCAGGGTCGCGGTAGGCGTCGACGTTCTGGCCCAGCAGCACGACCTCGCGGGCGCCCTCGGCGACCGCCTGCCGGCAGCGCTCGACCAGCTCGGGGATCGCGAAGCTGCGTTCCCGTCCGCGGACGCGAGGCACGATGCAGAAGGTGCAGTTGTGGTTGCAGCCCTCGATGACGTTGACGTAGTGGCTGACGCCGGTCCGGCCGGCGAGCGGGAGCGGCTCGCCCTGGGAGTAGTCGTAGCGCGCTTCGAGGTCGCCGATGAAGCCGTCGTATTGACCGATGGGCAGCACCGCGTCCAGCTGCGGAAAGCGGCTGGTCAGACGCTCGCCCTCCTTGACGCCCAGGCAGCCGGTCAGGGCGATGACGCGATCGGCCGACTTCCAGGCGCGAAGCTCGTGGAGCTTGGAGTAGACCTTGTCCTCCGACGCCTGGCGGACGCAGCAGGTGTTGAGGACGGCCACGTCGGCGTGCTCGAGGTCGGTCTCCAGGAAACCGGCCGCCAGCAGCTTGCGGGAGAGGTTCTCGGAGTCGGCCGCATTCATCTGGCAGCCGATGGTCCAGACGTTGAACGTGCGCGCCGAAGTCCTGGTTGGTGCGGTCAACGAACCTCGACTAGCAGTCTGATCCCTGTTCGCTCCTCGCCGTCGATGGAGATGTCGATGAAGGACGGGATACAGACGATGTCGAGCCCGCCCGGCGCCACGTAGCCGCGGCTGATGGCGATGGCCTTGACCGCCTGGTTGATGGCGCCGGCGCCGATCGCCTGCACCTCGACCCGGCTCTGGCTGCGGATGACTCCGGCGATGGCTCCGGCGACCGCGACAGGCTTGGACGTTGCCGAGACCTTGAGCACCTCCACCGGCGCCCGGCCCTCCCCAGTCATTGCTAAAACCCCTTAAGCGTGTACTTGATCGATGCGCTGAATTGCTGTGGCCCGTCCGCTGAGGCGGTCAATGTTAATCAATACGGAATTGAATGTCACGGCTCCGTCCGCGATCCGCCATTTCTGCGGGACGGCGGTCAAAAAGCGCTTGAGGACGTTCTCTTTGTCCATCCCGATGACGCCGTCCCGGGGGCCGACCATGCCGGCGTCGGTGCAATAGGCGGTTCCGCCCGGCAGGACCCTCGCGTCGGCGGTCGGGACATGGGTGTGAGTGCCGATGACCGCGCTCACCCGGCCGTCCAGGTACCAGCCCATCGAGATCTTCTCGGAGGTGGCCTCGGCGTGGAAGTCGCAGAAGGCGATCCGGCTCTGGGGGTGGCTGGCGAGGATCGAGTCGGCGCAGCGGAAGGGGTCGTCGATGCTGTTCATGAAGAGCCGGCCCATCAGGTTCATGACCAGGACCTCCTCCCCATCGGCAGGCACCACGCAGACGCCGGTGCCGGGCGCCCCGGGGGGATAGTTTTGGGGCCGCAGGACCCGGTCCTGGGAGGAGAGCTCGGGCACGAACTCGCGCTGGTCGAAGACGTGGTTGCCGGTGGTGATCACGTCGGCGCCGGCGGCCTTCAGCTCCTTGATCGTCTTGACGGTGAGCCCGAAGCCGCCCGCCGAGTTCTCGCCGTTCAGGATCGTCAGGGCCGGCCGGTGCTCCTCTTTGAGCTTGGGCAGGATGGCCGCCACGGCCTGACGGCCAGGCTCGCCGACGACATCGGCCACGAAGAGGATCCGGAAGTCGTCGGTCATCTCAGTTCCGCCAGTAAAGCAAAGAGGGGATCCCGACACTTCGGGATCCCCTCTTCTCGACTGACTACTTGGCGTACTCGACGGCGCGGGTCTCGCGAACCACCGTCACCCGGATCTGGCCCGGGTAGCTCAGCTCGCTCTCGATCCGCTTGGCGATGTCCCGCGCCATCAGCTGCGCGGAGGCATCGTCGATCTGGGTCGGCTTGACGACGATCCGGACCTCGCGTCCGGCCTGGATGGCGAAGGACTGCTCGACTCCCTCGAAGGAGTTGGCGATCTCCTCCAGCTTCTCCAGCCGTTTGATGTAGGCCTCCAGGGTTTCGCGGCGAGCCCCTGGCCGGGCGGCGGAGATGGCGTCTGCCGCGATCAGCAGCAGCGCCTCGACGGTCTGTGGCTCTTCGTCGTAGTGGTGCGCCCGGACGGCGTGGACCACCGGCGCCGGGAGCCCGTGCCGCTGGATGAGGTCCGCTCCGATGACCGCGTGCGAGCCCTCGACCTCGTGGTCGATGGCCTTGCCGATGTCATGGAGCAGGCCGGAGAGCTTGGCGATCCGGACGTCGGCCCCGATCTCGGCCGCCATCATGGCGGCGAGGTGGGCGACCTCCTTGGAGTGGTTCAGGACCTGCTGCCCGTAGGAGGTCCGGAACCGAAGGATGCCGAGGTGGCGGACCACCTCGGGGTGAAGACCCTGGAGCCCGACGTCGAGGACGGCGGCCTCCCCCTCTTCCTTGACGCGTTGGGCAACTTCCAGCCGCGCCTTGGCCACGGTCTCCTCGATCCGGGCCGGGTGGATCCGGCCGTCGACGATGAGCTTGTTGAGGGTGACCCGGGCCACCTCGCGGCGGACGGGGTCGAACCCGCTGATGATCACGGCCTCCGGCGTGTCGTCGACGATGATGTCGATGCCGGTGGCCTGCTGGAGGGCCCGGATGTTGCGGCCTTCGCGGCCGATGATGCGGCCCTTCATGTCCTCTGAGGGCAGAGGCAGAACCGAGACCGAGGTCTCGGCCGTCTGGTCGGCGGCGATGCGCTGGATCGCCTCGGTGACGATGGCCCGGGCGCGCTTCTCGCTCTCGTCGCGGGCGGCCAGCTCGGCCTCCCGCACCTTGCGGGCGATCTCGTTGCGGAGCTCTTGCTCGAGCTCGTTCATGAGGACGCCCTGGGCTTCCTGACGCGTCATGTTGGCGACGCGCTCGAGCTCTACGAGCCGCTGCTTGAGCGCCTCATCGAGCTGCGATCGGATATCGTCGAGATGCTTCTCCCGGTCGCCCAAGGCCTGTTCGCGACGGCTCACGTCGTCGCTCTTGCGGTCCAGGTTCTCCTCCTTCTGGAGAAGCCGCTTCTCGAGCTGGATCGCTTCCGACTTGGTCTCGCGCGCCTCCTTCTCCGCCTCGGTGCGGATACGGACCGCCTCTTCCTTGGCTTCCAGGAGTCGCTCTTTGAGCGACGCTTCGACGTCGGACTGGATCTGCGCCCGCAGCGCCGCCTCGTCGATCACCGGGCCGGCGGGCTGCCGGTTCCTGGTGACCAGGTAAATGACTGCCGCCCCCACCGCGATTCCCAAGATCGCGGCCGCGAGGACGGCAACAAGCAGAACGGGGTTCATGTTGTTGTTTCACCTCGTATTCGTTTGTAAAGGTGCTTGGCTTCCCCGCGACCGGAGCCGCGGGGTTGGCAGAACACTCGGGTACGGCGCGGAAAACTTCCGCGCGGTAGGAAAGGAAATTCTAGTCCCCTGCCGCTCTGGCGGGGTTAGCAGAGGAGCCTGGCTACGAAAGCTCGCCTACCGGGGTCAGGTAGCCGCTGCCAGCGCCCTTCGGCAGGCCTCCCTGACCACTGACTGGGAGTAGCCACGGCGAGCCAGGCGCGGGCCGGCCACCTCCAGCAGGGAGCGCAGGGAGCCGGGAGCGGCTCGCGGCAGCCAGCGCCTGGCGAAGCTCTCGGCCGCCTCCAGCTCCTGCTCTGGGTCGAGGCCGGCGACGGCCGCCTGGGCCACCGACCGGGCAACGCCCTTGGAGGCCAGCTCGGCGGCGATCGCCGCGCCGCCGCGAGAGCCGAGCCGGTGGCTCGCCACCGCTCGCGCGAAGGCGGCGTCGTCCAGGTAGCCCCGGTCGGCGAGCCGTGCCAAGACGCCCTCGACGACCTCCACCTCGAACCCGCAGCGGGTCAGCTTCCGGCCCAGCTCGGCCGCGCTGTGCGCGCGCAGGCCGAGCAGCCGGACCCCGACGTCGTACGCAGTGGCCGGGTCGGGCGATCCTTTTGGCGTCCGGCTACGCCTCGACGGGCGCGTCCGCTTCCTCGGCCGCGGCGCTCCCGTTGGGAGAATCCATCGTGGCGCGCGGTTTGGGCATCGCGTCGGCGGCCTTGATGGCCGCCTTGGCCCGCACGGCCTTCTCGATCTCGGCGCAGAGCGACGGGTTCTCGCGGAGGTAGTTGCGCACGTGCTCCCGGCCCTGGCCGAGGCGGGTCTCGCCGTAGGACATCCAGGTGCCGCTCTTCTCGATGATCCCGTACTCGACGGCGCCATCGATCAGCGCGCCCTCCCGGGAGATCCCGTCGGCGAGGATGTCGAACTCGGCCGACCGGAAGGGCGGCGCGACCTTGTTCTTGACGACCTTGACCTTGACGCGGGCGCCGATGGAGTCGAGCCCGTTCTTGATGACCTCGACCTTGCGGATGTCGAGCCGGATGGAGGCGTAGAACTTGAGCGCCCGCCCGCCGGGCTGGGTCTCGGGGTTTCCGAACATGATCCCGACCTTCTCGCGGAGCTGGTTCAGGAAGATCACGGCGCAGTTGGACTTGGAGATGGCCGCGGTCAGCTTGCGCATCGCCTGCGACATCAGCCGGGCCTGGAGGCCGACGTGGGAGTCGCCCATCTCGCCCTCGATCTCGGCCTTCGGCACCAGGGCCGCCACCGAGTCGATGACGATCACGTCGACGGCGCCGCTGCGGACCAGGACCTCGACGATCTCCAGCGCCTGCTCGCCGGTGTCCGGCTGGCTGACCAGGAGGTCATCGATCTTGACTCCGATCCGGGCGGCGTAGATGGGATCGAGGGCGTGCTCGGCATCGACGAAGGCAGCCACGCCTCCCTGCTTCTGGGACTCGGCGATGACGTGCAGCGCCAGGGTGGTCTTGCCGGCCGACTCGGGCCCGTAGATCTCGATGATCCGGCCCTTGGGGATGCCCCCCACGCCCAGCGCCAGGTCGAGCGGCAGGGCGCCGGTGGGGATCGACTGGATCTCCCGCTGCGGACCCGCCTCGCCTAGGAACATGATCGCCCCATCCCCATAGCTGCGCTTGATCTGGGACATCGCGGATCCCAGGGCTTTCTCTTTGTTGTCCAACTTTGATTTCCCTCCTAAAAGGCTGGGGCCAGTCTTCTACGGTGCGGCGACGCAGTGCAAGGCTTTACAAGACCCGGATCCGCAGCCTGAAGGGCCGCCGTAAGTTTACGAACACCTGTTCGGAGAGTCAAGTCTTCACCTCGGCGAAGGATTCCAGGGCCAGCTTGAGCGCCGCCTCCACGCTCAGCCGCCGGTTCTCCCAGCGGTCGCCCTGCCAGTTGAACTGTCTCACCAATACCAGGTCGGGGCCGGCGAAGCCGATGAAGGTGAGCCCGACCGGCTTCGCCGAGCCATCCGCGTCGGGCCCGGCGATGCCCGTCACCGAGAGCGCGTAGTCGGTGCCCAG
>Ga0209577_10006393_pt1 | contig 10901 bp, 15 predicted proteins | sample GraSoiAngelo_109_FD_185874 | JGI IMG/M metagenome (GOLD analysis project Ga0209577, IMG submission 185874) | Grasslands soil microbial communities from the Angelo Coastal Reserve, California, USA - 14_0903_12_20cm (SPAdes) (version 2) | ecosystem: Environmental > Terrestrial > Soil > Grasslands... | reverse complement strand
CAACGCGGTGGTGCATTGGGAGCTGATGTCGAAGGAGCCGGCGAAGGTTGCCGATTTCTATGCGCGCATCTTCGGCTGGAAGGTTGAGCATCGGCCGGAGCTGAATTACCGCATCGTCGATACGGGCGCCGCCGAAGGGGAAATGCGGGGCATCAATGGCGGCATCGTCAAGCCGGACCGCGAAGGCCCGTGGCCCGGCAATATGCTGTTCTACATCCTCGTCGACGATCTCGCCGCCTACCGCAAGAAGATTGTCGCGGCGGGCGGCAAGATCCACGTCGAGTCGCAGAAGGTGCCCGGCATGGGCAAGCTCTGCCTCTTCACCGATCCGGAGGGGCGCATGATGGGCCTGTGGAAGGCGAAAACGCGATGAAAAAGACCTACCGCGGAAGCTGCCACTGTGGCGCCGTGCGCTACGAGGCGGACATCGACCTCGGGCAGGGCACGTTCAAGTGCAATTGCTCCATCTGCAAGAAGACGCGCGCCTGGCTCGCGGGCGTGCCGGCGGCGGACTTTCGCCTCCTTGCCGGCGAGGACGCGCTGCGGGAGTACCAGTTCGGAAGAAAGCGGCTGCACCATCTCTTTTGCGGCACCTGCGGCGTGCGCTCGTTCTCCCGCGGCCCCGATGGCAAGGGGGGCGAGATGTATGCGCTGCGAGTGAACTGCCTGGACGGCGTGGATGCGGCGGAACTCGTCGCCGCGCCGGTACGCTACTTCAACATGGCGCACGACGACATGAAGTCGCCGCCCGCCGAGACGAGGCACTTATGACTAATCCCGCCCCCGGCTTCAAGCAGCGGCCCGACCATCGCATCCAGGTCAAGCCGACGAGCGTGCGTGTGCAGGTCAAGTTCAATGGCGAGCTGATCGCCGACAGCCGCGATGCCCTGGTAATGCAGGAAGGAACGTATGCGCCCGTCTATTACGTGCCGCGCGGCGACGTCAAGGTGGAGCGCCTGGCGCGCACGAGCCATCGCACGCATTGCCCGTTCAAGGGCGACGCCTCGTACTACTCCATCGTGAACGGTCCGGAGAACGCGGTGTGGAGCTACGAGCAGCCCTACGACGAGATGACCCTCATCAAGGGCTTGCTCGCGTTCTATCCGGACAAGGTCGAGATCTCGGCGACCTAGCGGTGCTTGCGGCGGCGCGACTTGCGACCGCCGCGCTTGCCGCCCTTGCGGCTCGCCTTCTTGCCGGCATTCGAAATCGCCGCGGCGCGCGACTTCGACATGCCCTTGCGCTTGAGCGCCTTGTACTTGCGCTTGTTCTTGATCGACTTGCCTGCCATGTCCACCTCCTTTAGTGGCGCTCGGATAATAAGCAGCCACTGTGACGCAAGCTCGCGCGCCGACGTCGCCAAAGGTGCCATGCCGCTGTAGCGCATGGCGGCGCGCGGTCGTCGCCATCGCGCTCGCCGCATTGGCGGCATGCGGCGATCAAGATGAGCAGAAGCTGAAGAGCGCGCGCTCCTGGAGCGCCACGGCGCTCGTCGTGGCGCGGCATTGGGAGCAGGGCGAGGTCCCCACTGCCTACGCGAAGCGCGCGCTGCGCAAGGCATCGGAAGAGCTTGCGAACGGCGCGCTGCCGGAGGCGGCGGAGCCGGTCGATGAGCTGCGCGAGGCGGTGGAGCGCGGCGATCGCGCCGCGGTGCGCCGGCTCATCACCGAGATCGCGGGCCGATGAAGAAGATCCTCGGCATCGCGCTCGGCATCGTCACCAGCATCGGCGGCTTTCTCGACGTCGGCTCGATCGCCACTTCCGCCCAGGCGGGCGCGGCGTTCGGGCTTTCGCTCCTCTGGGCGGTGTTGCTCGGCACGATCTGCGTCATCTTTCTCGTGGAGATGTCCGGCCGCTTTTCGATCGTCAGCGGCCACACCATCATCGACGCCATCCGCAAGCGCTTCGGCTTCGCCGCGTTCATCGTGCCGTTCGCGGCGACGCTCCTCGTCAACCTGCTGGTGCTCGCCGCGGAGCTCGGCGGCGTCTGCGTGGCGCTGCAGCTCCTCACCGGCATCGGGTTCCAGCTGTGGGCGATTCCCGTGGCGCTCGCGCTATGGATGCTTCTCTGGCTCGCGACATTCGACATGGTGGAGAACGGCGCCGCGCTGCTCGGCCTCGTCACGCTGTGCTTCGTCGTCGCCATTTTCGTGCTCGGCGCCGAGCCGGTGGAGCTGGCGGCGGGCTTCGTGCCGAGCCTCCCGGCCGAAGATCGCGCGCACTATCTCTTCCTCGTCGTCAGCATCATCGGCGCGACCATCGCGCCGTACCTCTTTCTTTTCTATTCCTCCGGCGCAATCGAGGACAAGTGGGATAAGAGCTACATCACGGCCAATCGCGTCATCGCCACGCTCGGCATGTCGTTCGGCGGGCTCATCTCCATGGCGGTGATCGTGGTGGCGGCCCTCGCGCTCAAGCCCGCGGGCATCCGCGTCGAGCAGTACGAGCAGGCCGCGCTCATGCTCGTGCCGGCCTACGGTGGCTGGGGCTTCTACCTCTTCGTCGCCTCGCTCGCCATCGCCTGCTTCGGCGCCGCGCTCGAGCTGAGCCTGGCGAGCGCCTACTCGGTTTCGCAGGCTTTCGGCTGGAACTGGGGCGAGAATCTCAAGCCGCGCGAGGCGGCGCGCTTCAGTACGACGTACAGCGCATTCATCGCGGCTGCCGGACTCATCGTGCTCGTGGGTCTCAACCCGATGAAGCTCACGCTTTTCTCGATGGCGATCACCGCGCTCGTCCTGCCGCTCACCGCGCTGCCGTTCCTCGTGCTGATGAACGATCCGCGCTACATGGGGAGCCACGTCAACAGCCGCTTCAGCAACGCGGTGGTGGCGTTGATCGTCGTGCTGACAGCGATCCTCGCTGTCGTTTCGATACCGCTCGAGCTCATCGGCTCCAAATGACGATCGACCTCATCCGCGACGTGCTCGATACCCAGGTGCTCGACCGCAGGAAGCAGCCGCTCGGCAAGGTCGACGGCATCGGCCTCGAGCTGCGCGAGGGCGCGGCGCCGCGCGTGGCCTATCTCGAAATCGACGGTGTGACGGCCTGGCGGCGCCTGGGCGCGCGCTATGGCCGCTGGGCGGCGCGTATCGCCTCGCGCTGGCAGCACGAAGGCCATCCGTACCGCTTCCGCTGGTCGCAGGTGCTCGACTTCGGCATCGACATCGAGATCGACGTGGATGCGCATCGCTCGCCGCCTCTCGATCTCGAGCGCTGGCTTAGCGACAAGTTCGTGAACCGCATCCCGGGAGCGAAATGAGCCGCGTCATTTCACTCGAGCGCCACGTCGGGCGGCCGGTGCGCGACGCCGCCGACAAGCCGATCGGCCGCCTGCACGAGGTGCGCGTACGCCGGGAGGGCAGCGAGCTCGTGGTGGTCGATTACCTCGTCGGCCGCGCCGGCTTCCTCGAGCGCTTCTCGCTCGGCGAGCTCATGCGCGAGATCGGCTTCCTGGTCGGCTTTCGCCGGCCCGGCGGCTATATCGTGCCTTGGGAGGCGATGGAGTTCGGCGACGACGGTCCGCGCTGCAGGCGGCAAGCCGCCGAGCTCGAGCGCTTCAGCGCAGCGCCTCGAGAAGCGCGGTAAAGACCTTCGGCGTGGCGGCGGCGATGTCGCCGGACTGCATGTAGCCCTGGTCGCCGTTCAAGTCGCCGACGAGGCCGCCCGCCTCCTGGATGAGGAGCGCGCCGCCCGCCATGTCCCAGGGCGAGAGCCCGAGCTCCCAGAAGGCATCCAGCCGCCCGCACGCGACATAGGCGAGATCGAGCGCCGCGGCGCCCGCGCGGCGCACGCCGGCGCAGGTCTTCATCATCGTCTGCAGCTGGCGCGTGTAGAGCTCCAGGCGCGTCACTTCCTTGAACGGGAAGCCGGTGCCGACCAGCGCGTCAGGGAAGCGCGCGAGCGTGGAAACGCGGATGCGCCGGTCGTTGAGGAAGGCGCCGCGGCCTTTCGATGCCGTGAAGAGCTCATTGCGCACCGGGTCGTAGACCACCGCATGCGCGAGCGCGCCGCGGTGCTGGATGCCGATCGACACGCAGTACTGCGGAAAGCCGTGGATGAAGTTGGTGGTGCCGTCCAGCGGGTCGATGATCCACACGACTTCCGCGTCCGGCTTCGCCGCGCCGGATTCCTCGGCGAGCAAGCCGTGCTCGGGATAGCTCTTGCGCACGATGTCGATGATCGCCTCTTCGGCCGCGTGATCGACCTGCGTGACGAAGTCCTTCGCGCGCTTCGAGGTGACGCGCAGCCCGCCGCTATCGAGCGCGGCGCGATTGATGATCGAGCCCGCGCGGCGCGCCGCGCGCACGGCGATATTCAGGATCGGATGCATGTCTAGAAAATCGGGGTCAGAGCCCTATTTCCTGTTGCTGACGCAATTAGGGCTCTGACCCCGATTTTCGGGGGCGTATTCTAGTCGGATGCCGCCGATCCGCATCGTGCTCTGCCGCCCGAGCCATCCGGGCAACATCGGCGCCGCGGCGCGCGCGATGAAGGCGATGGGGCTTGCCGATCTGCGGCTGGTGCAGCCCGAGCGCTTTCCGGCGCCGGAAGCGCAGTGGATGGCGACCAATGCGGTCGATGTGCTCGAAGCGGCGCGGGTGCACGCGACGCTGCGCGAGGCGATCGCCGATTGCGAGGCGGCGTTCGCGCTGTCGGCGCGCGCGCGCGAGTGGTCGCCGCAGGTGCTCGACGTGCGCAGCGCCGCGGCACGCGCCGTGGAGATGAACGCGCTGGTCGCCTTCGTCTTCGGCAACGAGACGGCGGGCCTCACCAACGAAGAAGTGTTCGCCTGCCAGTTTCTCGTGCACATTCCGGCGAACCCGCAGTTCAGCTCGCTCAACCTCGCCCAGGCGGTGCAGGTGGTCGCCTATGAGCTGCGCATGTGCGTGGATGTGGCGATGCCTTTTGCCCGCGTGGAGAAGCGCGCCACCGTCGAGGACCTCGAGGGGCTGTACGCACATCTCGAGGAAGCCGCGACCGCGAGCGGCTTCATGGCGCCGAATTCGCGACTGCGCGAGCGCTGGCGCCGGCTCTTCTCGCGCGTGCCGGCGCTCGAGCGCGAAGAGGTGAACATCCTGCGCGGGCTGCTGAAGGCGCTCATGACGCCCAAGCATGGTGGCGATGAGCGGCAGGAATAGTTGATTAATTTAGTCGGGCACCCATAGAATCGCCGCATGTTCTCGCGACTGCGCAGCGATATCGCCTGCATCCTCGAGCGCGACCCCGCGGCGCGCTCGACGTGGGAGGTACTGACCTGCTATCCCGGCCTGCACGCGATCTACATCCACAAGCTCGCGCACTGGTTTTGGCTGCGGAAGCTAAAGTGGCTCGGGCGATTCACGTCGCACATCGGCCGCTGGCTGACCGGCATCGAGATCCATCCCGGTGCCAGGATCGGCTCCTGCGTCTTCATCGACCACGGCATGGGCGTGGTGATCGGCGAGACCGCCGAGGTCGGCAACGGCTGCACGATCTACCAGGGTGTGACGCTCGGCGGCACGTCGCTTTATCCGGGAGCCAAGCGCCATCCGACGCTCGGCGCCGGCGTCATCGTCGGCGCGGGCGCGAAGATCCTCGGCGGCTTCGCCGTCGGGGATGGCGCGCGCGTCGGCGCGAACTCGGTGGTGGTGAAGGAAGTGCCGGCCGGCGCCACGGTGGTCGGCATCCCGGCCCGCGTGGTGGAAAGCAAGGAAGCCGAGCAGGCTGCGCGCTTCGCCGCCTACGCGGTGGTGCAGGAGCAGACCGATCCCTACGCCAAGGCGATCCAGCAGCTCGTCGAGCATTCGCAGGACCTCGAGCGCTCGCTGCGGGCGCTGCAGGCGCGCATGGCCGAGCTCGAGCGTGAGGACCGGCCATTGCCCCGGACGCAGATCGGGGGGACGCGCTAGCGCCGTAAATGGGGGTCCGTCCCCATTTATCTCGCTGTTTTTCTGGGGGAACTAAAGTCCGACTGTTTCTGTCGGATTAAGGTATACTTGACCATGTTAATCGGGTATTCCAAGAGGCCCGCATGAAATTGACGACCAAAGGCAGGTTTGCGGTCACGGCGATGCTGGATCTGGCGCTTCGCCAGAACCGCGGCCCTGTCACGCTCGCGGCGATCAGTGAGCGCCAGCACATTTCGCTTTCCTACCTCGAGCAGCTCTTCGGCAAGCTGCGCCGCGCGAAGCTCGTCTCGAGCGTGCGCGGTCCGGGTGGCGGCTACAACCTCGCCCACGGCCCGAACCAGGTCACCGTGGCGGACATCGTCACCGCGGTCGACGAGCCGCTCGATGCCACGCAGTGCGGCGGGAAGGAGAACTGCCACGAAGAGACGCGCTGCATGACGCACGATCTGTGGGCGACGCTGAACGAGAAGATGTACGACTACCTCTCGTCGGTGACGCTGGCGGACCTCGTGGCGCACCAGAGCGGCAAGCCCGTCGCCGTGATCAAGGATTTCCGCCAGCGCGAGGAGAAGGTCGCCGCATGAAGCTGCCGATCTACCTCGACTATTCCGCGACCACGCCGGTCGATCCGCGCGTGGCGCAGAAGATGATCCCGTACCTCACCGAGTTCTTCGGCAACCCGGCGAGCCGCTCGCACGCGTTCGGCTGGAAGGCGGAGCAGGCGGTGGAAGAGGCGCGCGCGCACGTCGCGGCGCTGCTCAACGCCGATCCGAAGGACATCGTCTGGACTTCCGGCGCGACCGAGGGCAACAACCTCGCAATCAAGGGCGCGGCCCAGTTCTACAAGACGAAGGGAAGACACCTCATCACCCAGCGCACCGAGCACAAGGCCGTGCTCGACACGTTCCGCGAGCTCGAGCGGCAGGGCTTCGAGGCGACCTATCTCGAGGTCAGGGATGACGGCCTGGTGGACCTCGAGCAGTTCAAGGCGGCGATCCGGCCGGACACCATCCTCGCCTCGATCATGATGGTGAACAACGAGATCGGCGTCATCCAGCCGGTATGGGAAATCGCCGACATCTGCAAGGCGAAGGGCATCATCTTCCACTGCGATGCGGTGCAGGGCGGTGGTCGCGTCGACATCGACATGAACAAGCTACGGGCCGATCTGCTCACGATTACGGCGCACAAGATGTACGGACCGAAAGGCATCGGCGCGCTCTACGTGCGCCGCAAGCCGCGCGTGCGGCTCGAAGCGCAGATCCACGGCGGCGGCCATGAGCGCGGCTTTCGCTCGGGCACGCTCGCCACGCACCAGATCGTCGGCTTCGGCGAGGCGGCGCGCTTGGCGAAGGCCGAAATTGCGACCGACAACGAGCGTATCCGCGCGCTTCGCGACAAGCTCTGGAAGAACATCCAGACGATGGAAGAGGTGTACCTGAACGGCGATCTGCAGCGGCGCATCCCGCACAACCTCAACGTCAGCTTCAACTTCGTCGAGGGTGAGTCGCTGATCATGGCGGTCAAGGACATCGCCGTCTCCTCCGGCTCCGCTTGCACCTCGGCGTCGCTCGAGCCTTCGTACGTGCTGCGCGCGCTCGGGCGCAACGATGAGCTCGCGCACAGCTCGATCCGCATCACGCTCGGCCGTTTCACCACCGAGGAAGAAGTGGACTATGCCGCGCAGCTCATCAAGCAGAAGGTGGCGAAGCTGCGCGAGCTCTCGCCGCTCTGGGAAATGCACAAGGAAGGCATCGACCTGAGTACCGTGCAATGGGCAGCACATTGAACAAGGCCAAGCAACCGGCCTGAGATCAGGAGTCTGATATGGCATACAGCGACAAAGTCATCGATCACTACGAGCACCCGCGCAACGTGGGCTCGTTCGACAAGAGCGACGATGCCGTCGGCACCGGCATGGTCGGCGCGCCCGCCTGCGGCGACGTGATGAAGCTGCAGATCAGGGTCGGCGCCGACGGCCGCATCGAGGACGCGCGCTTCAAGACCTACGGCTGCGGCTCGGCGATCGCCTCGAGCTCGCTCGTCACCGAATGGGTGAAGGGCAAAACCCTCGAGCAGGCGGCCTCCATCAAGAACACCGAGATCGCGCAGGAGCTCTCGCTCCCGCCGGTGAAGATCCACTGCTCGATCCTCGCCGAGGACGCGATCAAGGCGGCGGTCGCCGACTACAAGAAGAAGCATGGTCTGGAGGCCGCGGCCGCGGCGCCGGCCCAGGAGAAGAAGGTCGCGTGATCACGCTGACGGAAAACGCGGCGCGCCACGTTCAGTCCAACCTCGCCAAGCGCGGCAAGGGAGTCGCACTGCGCGTGGGCGTGCGCACCTCCGGCTGCTCGGGCATGGCGTACAAGCTCGAGTTTGCCGATGTGGTGAACCCCGAGGACCATGAGTTCGAGAGCCACGGGGTGAAGGTCATCGTCGATCCGAAGAGCCTGCCCTATCTGCAGGGCACGGAGCTCGACTATGCTCGCGAGGGCCTGAACGAGGGCTTCAAGTTCCGCAATCCGAACGTGAAGGACGAGTGCGGTTGCGGGGAAAGCTTTAACGTCTAGCACGGCGTCTCGCGCGCCGCGGCTTCCGGCGATGCAGAACCACTTCGACTTGTTCGGTCTGCAGCCGGCCTTCGCCGTCGATGAAGAGCGCCTCGAGCGCGCCTATCGCGAGATCCAGTCGCGCGTGCACCCCGACCGCTACGCGCACGCGGGCGACGCCGAGCGGCGCGCGTCGCTGCAATGGACCACGCGCGTCAACGAGGCGTACCGTGCGCTCAAGAACCCGGTGCAGCGCGCAAGCCATCTTCTCGAGCTGCAGGGGGTTGACGTCGCGTTCGAGACCAACACCGCCATGCCTGCCGATTTCCTCACCGAGCAGCTGGAGCTGCGCGAGGCGCTGGAAGACGCCACCGGCTCCAAGGATCTCGGCGCCCTGGAGCGGCTGCAGAAGCGCATCGACGCCGACAAGCGCTCGCTGCAAGAGCGCCTCGGCGAGTCGCTCGACCGGAAAAAAGATTACGCCGTCGCGGCGGATCTCGTGCGCGAGCTCAAGTTCCTGGAAAAGATGGACGCCGAAATCGACGCCGCCTACGAGGCCATCGAATAATGGCGCTGCTGCAGATCGCCGAGCCCGGCCAGTCGCCCGAGCCCCACGAGCGGCGGCTCGCGGTGGGCATCGACCTCGGCACCACGAACTCGCTCGTCGCCACGGTCCGCAGCGGCGTCGCCACGGTGCTGCCGGATGCGCAGGGCAGGCCGCTCCTGCCGTCCATCGTGCGTTATTTGAGCAATGGAAAAGTCGAGGTGGGCTACGCCGCGCAGGCGCACCAGGCCGTGGACCCGACGAACACCATCGTCTCGGTGAAGCGCTTCATGGGCCGCGGGGTGAAGGACATCGATCACCTGCAGAACGCGCCTTACGACTTCGTGGACGCGCCGGGCATGCTGCAGATTCGCACCGCCGCGGGCGTGAAAAGCCCGGTGGAGGTCTCCGCCGACATCCTGAAGCCGCTGCGCGAGCGCGCCGAGGCTTCGCTCGGCGGGCCGCTCGCGGGCGCGGTGATCACGGTGCCGGCGTACTTCGACGACGCGCAACGCCAGGCGACCAAGGACGCCGGGCGGCTCGCGGGCCTGAACGTGCTGCGGCTGCTGAACGAGCCGACCGCGGCGGCGATCGCCTATGGCCTCGACAATGCTTCCGAGGGGGTGTTCGCGGTCTATGACTTGGGCGGGGGCACCTTCGATTTATCGGTTTTGAAATTGTCGCGCGGCGTATTCGAAGTCGTGGCAACGAGCGGCGACTCGCTCCTCGGCGGCGACGACTTCGACCAGCGCGTGTTTTGCTGGGCGGTGGAGCAGGCGAAGCTCGCGCCGCTCGCGCCGCGCGACATGCGCCTCTTGCTCGTCAAGGCGCGCGAGGCGAAGGAGCATCTCACCTCGCACGGCGAGGCGCCGATCACCGCGCGCCTTGCCACGGGAGAGTTCGTCGACGTAGCCATCGACACCGAAACCTTCTGCCGCATCACGCAAACGCTAGTGCAGAAGACGCTCGGGCCGGTGAGGAAGGCGCTGCGCGACGCCGCATTGGGCGTCGGCGATATCCAGGGCGTGGTGATGGTCGGCGGCGCCACGCGCATGCCGCAGATCCAGCGCGCGGTGGCGGAGTTCTTCAAGCGCGATCCGCTCAACAACCTCGACCCGGACAAGGTGGTGGCGCTGGGCGCCGCCATGCAGGCGAATGTGCTTGCCGGCAACAAGCCGCAGGGCGAGGACTGGCTGCTCCTCGACGTCATCCCGCTTTCGCTCGGCATCGAAACGATGGGCGGGCTCGTCGAGAAGATCATTCCGCGCAACAGCACCATCCCGGCCGCGCGCGCGCAGGAATTCACCACGTTCAAGGACGGGCAGTCGGGCATGAGCTTCCATGTGGTGCAGGGCGAGCGCGAGCTCGTCTCCGACTGCCGCTCGCTCGCGCGCTTCGAGCTGAAGGGGATACCGCCGATGGCGGCGGGCGCCGCGCGCGTCAGGGTGACTTTCCAGGTCGACGCGGATGGCCTCCTCGCCGTCAGCGCGCGCGAAAGCACTACCGGCGCGGAAGCGTCGGTGGCGGTGAAGCCGTCCTACGGCCTCGCGGATGCCGATATCGAGCGCATGCTGCGCGATTCGTTCGCCCATGCGAAGGAGGACGTGCATGCGCGCGCGTTCGCCGAGGCGCGCGTCGAGGGCGAGCGGCTGCTGGAAGCGACGCGCTCGGCTTTAGCAGCCGACGGCGCCTTGCTCGCCCCGCAAGAGAGCTCGGGCATCGACGCGCGCATCGCCGAGCTGGAGAAGGCGCTCGCCGGCGCCGATCACCGCGCGATCAAGCAGGCGGTCGAAGCGCTCAACCATGCCACCGAAGATTTCGCGGCGCGGCGCATGGATGAGGGCATCCGCCGCGCGCTTGCTGGAAGGCAGATCGGCGCCCTCTGAAGTGCCAAAACTCAAGGTACTGCCGGGCCACGCC
>Ga0209577_10006392_pt1 | contig 10901 bp, 9 predicted proteins | sample GraSoiAngelo_109_FD_185874 | JGI IMG/M metagenome (GOLD analysis project Ga0209577, IMG submission 185874) | Grasslands soil microbial communities from the Angelo Coastal Reserve, California, USA - 14_0903_12_20cm (SPAdes) (version 2) | ecosystem: Environmental > Terrestrial > Soil > Grasslands ... | reverse complement strand
CGAGCTTGCGCTCGAGGTTCGACGTCACGTACGCGGTGCCCCAGCCCAGCTTGACGATCGAGATGTGGTCGCCCGCGACTTCGAGCACGTCCTCCCACGCGCGCGGGCCGAGGCCCTTGTCGATCACGTGCGTCAGGCCGACGTGCTCCGGCAGGTTCAGGCTAAAGCCGGGCAAAGATCTCCTCCAGCTTCGCCTTGGCCTGCGTCTGCACGTCGCGGTAGAGCGAGTTGCCGTGCGCGTCGATGCCGACGGTGAGCGGGCCGAAGTCCTTGACCCGGAACTTCCAGAGGCACTCGGGCATCAGCTCCTCCCACATCACCTCTTCGATCTCCTCGATCTGCGTCGTCTCGAGCGCGGCGGCGCCGCCGACGATCGCGAAGTAGACCATCCCCAGCCTTGCCATGGGTTCAATAGCTTCGTCGGGGAAGCCGCCCTTGCCGCAGATCCCGCGCACGCCGTACTGGCGGCCGAGCGGCTCGGTGAAGCGCACCATGCGCGCGCTCGTGGTCGTGCCGATGCAGATCTTCTCGTACGTGCCTCTGCCCTCGGCGTCCTCCGAGACCTTGCGCACGTTCGGCGCCGTGTGGAGCAGGAACGCGCCGCGCAAGTCCATCGGCGGCTCGACGCCCTGGTCGAAGATGCGGATCTGCGTGCGGTCGCGGATGCCGATGATGTGGCCCTGCACCGTCACCTCGTCGCCGGCGCGCAGCTTGAGGATCTCGTTCGGGTCCGTGATCGGGAACGTGACTTCGTGCTTGGCCATCTCTATGCCTCGCGGTCGTAGTCGATGGAACCGTCGGCGCCGATGTGCGCGGAGGCGCGGCGCGCCGCCCAGCACTGGTAGTTCACGGCGACCGGGTTCAGGGTCATGTGCGTGTCGGCGTGCTCGATGTGGCACTGCAGCACCGTCACGTCGCCGCCGAGGCCCATCGGGCCGATCCCCGTCTCGTTCAGGAGGCCATAGAGCTCGTCCTCGAGCTCCGCGACGATCGGGTCGGGGTTGCGCGTGCCGATCGGGCGCATGATCGCGTCCTTCGCGAGCGCCATCGCGTAGTCGGCGGAGCCGCCGATCCCGACGCCGACGATCCCGGGCGGGCAGGGCTTGCCGCCGGCGCCGACGATCGACTCGAGCACGAACTGCTTGATCCCCTTCACGCCGTCGGCGGGGACGCACATCTTGAGGAAGCTCATGTTCTCGGAGCCGGAGCCCTTCGGCACGCACTTCACGTCGAGGCCGTCCCAGTCCTGGATGAACTCCCAGTGCACGATCGGCAGGCGGTAGCCGATGTTCGGGCCGGTGTTCTCGCGCGTGATCGTGTGCACCGCGTTCGAGCGCAGCGGATGCTCGATCGTGGCGCGCGCCGTGCCGTCGCGAAGCGCCTCGTAGATGCGCGCGGGATGGAGCGGGAAGTGCTCGCCGACCTTCGCGTGGTAGACGGCGATGCCGGTGTCCTGGCAGACGAGGTTCTTCTCGCTGTCCGCCACGTTGATGTTCTTGTGGATCGTCTCGAGGACGCGCTTGCCCGGGATGCTGGTCTCGCGCAGGCGCGCCGCGGAGAGCGCGTCGCGGAGGTCCTGCGGGATGTCCTTCAGCGCCCACACGTACAGGTGCGCGGCGGCGTCCTCCACCGCGTGCTGCAGATCTGTCGTGACGTCGATGCTCATGCCTTCGACCCGCGCGACGGCCGAAGACGACGCACTCGAGCAACGAGTTGCCCATCATGCGGTTGCGCCCGTGCGTGCCGCCGGCGATCTCGCCGCATGCGTACACGCCCTCGAGCGTCGTCTCGGCGTCCGTGTCGATCACGAGACCGCCGTTCTGGTAGTGGAGGACCGGGTAGGTGAGGATCTTCTCCTTGAGCGGATCGATTCCCGCGCCGCGGTAGCGACGCAGCATGTACGGCAGCGAGATCTCCGCGTCGTCCGCGGCGATGCGCGTCGTGTCGAGGAAGACGGCGGGCCGCCCGTCGGGCGTCTCGACGCCGAGGCCCTTGTCGACCTCGTCGAAGATCGCCTGCGAGACGACGTCGCGCGGGCCGAGCGAGTCGGTGAACTCCTCGCCCTCCGCGTTCAACAGCACCGCGCCGTAGGCGCGCGTCGTCTCGGGAATCGAATAGCCCTGCATGTTCGGCGGCCACGCGCCGCCGTTCGGGTGGTACTGCAGCGCGTCGAGGTCGCGCGCTTCCGCGCCGAGCGCGAGCGCGATCTTGGTCACCTCGCCGGTCGCATTCGGATGATTGGTCGAGAGCTCGCCGCGCTGCTCGGCCTCCGCGTAGCAACGGCCGCCTGCGGCGAGCACGACGGCACCGGCCTCGACGGTGTGCTCGCCGACGCGCGCGCGCCAATGGCCGTTCACCTGCTCGAGCTCCGCGAGCGGTGCGTTGACGAGGCCCGTGCCGTCGCCTGCCTCCCACGCCTCGCGCAGCTGCTTCGTGATCGCGTGACCGGTGCGGTCGCCGACCTGCAGCAGACGCTTTGCGCTCGCGCCGCCGCACTTTGCGAGCCGGTAGCCGCCGTTCTCGCGCGTGAACTCGACGCCGAGCTCCTCGAGCCAGTGGATCGCCGAGCGCGCGTCGCCGGTCAGCACCTCGACGAGCGCCTTGTCGGCCGTCTCGTGCGAGGACTTCCAGACGTCGGCCGCGTGCTGCTCCGGCGAGTCGTCCTCACCGAACGCGGCCTGGATCCCGCCCTGCGCCTTCGAGGAGTTGTTCGCCTGCAGCGAGCCCTTCGTGGCGAGCCCGACGCGGGCGCCGGAGCGCTGGGCGGAGACGGCCGCGGCGAGCCCGGAGGCGCCGCTGCCGATCACGAGCACGTCGAAGCTCTGCGCGTCGCTCGCCATGCGCCGACTATACCTGAGATAAGCAGAGCTTATTCTTTGTTCACTGCCGCAGTGGGGAAAGCCGCGCCACGTCGGCGGGCCGCATCGCCCCGATCGAGTCCCAGATCGCGCTCGCCTCTGCGACGAGCCGCTGCGCCGCCGCCTCGTCGCCGGCGGCGCGCGACCAGGCGGCGCGGAAGTCCAGGGCGCTCGCGACGCCCTGCCGGTGCCCGATCTGCTCGGCGACGGCGGCACTCTCGTCCAGCAGTGCCTCGGCGCGGTCGAGCGCGCCTTGCTCGACGAGCGCCCGGCCGAGCCAGGCGGCGGTCGAGCTCTGGGCGCGCAGGTCGCCGTGCTCGGTCGCGAGGCGGTGCCCTTCCTCGAGCGAGCCGATCGCAGCGTCGAGCTCGCCGAGCAGGAGCTGCGCGACGCCGAGGTTCTCGAGCACGGCGGCGAGGTTCGGCGAGTACGGCCTGCCGCGCAGGATCGCGAGCGCCTGCTCGTACGACTGCTTCGCGGCGTCGTAGTCCTCGCGGAAGAGCTCGAGGGCGCCGAGGTTGTTCAGCGCGGAGGCGATGCGCGCCTCGTCACCGGTCGCCCGCCTCAGCTCGAGCGCGCGTTCGAACGCCCTGCGCGCACCGTCGTAGTCGCCGCGATCGGCGCGCACGATGCCGAGGCCGTTCCATGCGCGCTCGTCGTCTGCGATCGCGAGGGCGGCCTCGAGCCACTGCTGTCCCTCGCCGAGATGGCCGTGCACCTGCCAGAGGCGCTGCAGCCGGCCGGCGAGCTCGGCGGCGACCGGATCGCGCTTCGCGATCGCGTGTGCGAGCGCACCGCGCAGGTTCGGCAGCTCGGCTTCGAGCCGCTCGTACCACTCCGCCTGCTCGGCGGTGTCGAGGTGCGGCTCCGCCTCGAGTGCGAGCGCGACGAACGACGCGAGATGGCGGTCGCGCAACACGTCTTCCTCGCCGAGCGCGCGGAGCTGTTCGTTGGCGTACTCGCGCAGCGTCTCGAGCATCACGATGCGCTCACCGCGCCGGCGCACGAGGCTCTTCTCGACGAGCGAGGCGAGATGGTCGAGGTCGCCACCGCACACCTCCTCGATCTGCTCGATCGTCGCGCCGCCGGAGAACACCGCGAGCCGCGCGAACAGCACCTGCTCATCGGGATCGAGCAGGCGGTAGCTCCAGTCGACGGTCGCGCGCATCGTGCGCTGGCGCTCCGGCGCGTCGCGCGTGCCGCCCGTCAGCAGCTCGAGCCGCGACTCGAGGCGCTCGAGGAGCTTGCGCGGCGGCAAGAGCTTCGTGCGCGCGGCGGCGAGCTCGATCGCGAGTGGGAGCCCGTCGAGCCGCTCGCAGATCAGGCGAACGGCGTCGGCGTCGTCGATCTCGCCCGAGGCGCGCTGCATGAACAGCTCCGGCCCTGCGGCGAGCGGCGGCACCTCGTACTCGCGCTCGCCGGCCACGCGCAGCACGGCGCGGCTCGTCACGAGCACGCGCAGCTCCTGCGACGCCTGGAGCAGGTCCGAGACGAGCACCGCCGCGTCGAGCACCTGCTCGAAGTTGTCGAGCAGCAGCAGCGCCCGCCGCGCGCGCAAGTGCTCGACGAGGTCGTCCTCGGTGCGCAGCGCGCGCTTGATCTCATCCGCGACGAGGCTCGCGTCGGTGACGGCGGCGAGCGGCACGAGGACCGCGTGCTCGTCGACCGAGCGCGCGACCTCGAGCGCGAGCCGCGTCTTGCCGATCCCGCCGGGCCCCGTCAGCGTGAGCAGTCGGGTCTCGCCTTCGAGCAGCGCCGCCGCCTCGGCGAGCTCGCGCTCGCGCCCGACGAGCGGCGTCGGGGGAACAGGAAGCGTCGGCGGTGTTGCCGCCGCGACGGGTTCGACTGCGTGCTCGAGCACGAGCCGTTGCGCGCGCTGCAGCTCGGGCCCGGGCTCGACGCCGAGCTCCTCGACGAGCGTCTCGCGCGCGCGGGCGTACTCCGCGAGCGCCTCGGCTTGGCGCCCGTCGCCGTACAGCGCGAGCATCAGCTGCGCGCGCAGACGCTCGCGCAACGGCTCGGCCGCGACGAGGGACTGCAGCTCCGGCACGAGCTCGGCGTGCCGTCCGAGTGCGAGGTCGGCGTCGATCCGCTCCTCGAGCGCGCCCAGGCGCAGCTCCTCGAGGCGCGCCGCGTCGAACTCCGGCGCGCCGCGCCAGAGCGCGAGCGCGTCACGCAGTCGCGCCGCCGCGACTGCCGGCTCGGCGCCGCGTGCGGACGCGACCAGGTCGTCGAAGCGGGCGAGATCGACCTGCTCGCGCGCGACGGCGGCCGCGTAGCCGGGCGGGCGGCGCTCGACCAGGTCGGCGCCGAGCGCGCGGCGCAGCTGCGAGACATAGACCTGCAGCGTGTTCTGCGCCGTCTCGGGCGGCTCGTCGCCCCACAGCTCGTCGATCAGCCGCTCGGCGGAGACGGTCTCGCCCGCGCGGAGCAGCAGCGCGGCGAGGAGCGCGCGCGGCTTCGTGCCGGCGACCGCGAGCAGGCGGTCGCCGTCGGCGACCTCGAGCGGGCCGAGCAGGCGGAACTCCACCCACCGTTCGTACCACCTTCAGCGCTCCTTCAGAAGACCTTCAGCGCGTCGCGGGACAGTCACGGCGTCAAGTTGGTCATCAGGAGGAGGAAGTCATGAAAGCTCGCATCACCGCACTGTTCGCCGTCGTCGTGGTCGCGCTCTCGCTCGTCGCGGCCGCGTCGGCCGACACGTACCGGCCGGCCGACATCAAGGGCTGGGACTACTACGCAGGTGCCGGCTCGGTCAAGCCGTGGGACATGCGCAGCTGGGACCTCAAGGCGTGGGGCCTCAAGTCCTGGGGCTCGAGCTGGTCGAGCCTGCACCCGCGCGACGCGTACACCGTCCGCGGCTGGTAGCAGCGACGGGGGTGGCCACCTGGTGGCCACCCCCGTTCTCACCAGATCTGCGTGAACAGCTCGAGGATCTCTTCGGCGCTCGCCGGGCGCGGGTTGGCGCGGTTTCCGCCGCGCTCGGCGGCCGCCGCGGCGACCTCGGGCAGGTCGTCCTCCGGCACGGCGAAGTCGCGCAGGCGCTCGAAGCCGCCGAGCAGCGCGAGCTCGCGTGAGCGCTCGACTGCGTCGCCGCCGATCGCCTCGCCGAAGCGCGCGACCTCGTCCGGGACGTAGGCGCGGTTGAAGTCGAGCGCGGGCGGCAGGCAGAGCGCGTTCATCGCGCCGTGCGGGATGCCGTAGCGGCCGCCGAGCGCCTGCGCCATCGCGTGCGCGAGCCCGAGGCCCGCGATCCCGAGCGCGTGGCCGGCATGCGCCGCGCCGTGCAACAGCGCTTCGCGTGCGGGTGCGTCAGCGGGCGCCGCAAGCACGCGCGGCAGCGCGTCGGCGATCAAGCGAGCGCCGTCGAGCGCGAGCGCGTCGCCCTCGGCGGTGCGTCCCTGCACGTACAGCGCCTCCGCGCAGTGCGCGAGCGCGTTCAGCGCCGTCCCCGCGGTGATGTCGAGCGGCAGGTCGAGCGTCAGGCCGACGTCGTAGACGATCCCGACCGGGTGCGCACCGGCGCCGCCGCCCTGCATGATCCGGTCCGGCGAGCGGATGCCGTAGAACGTCGTCCACTCCGCGCCCGAATAGGTCGTCGGAATGTGGACGACCGGCTTGTCCGCCTGGGCGGAGGCGAACTTGCCGGTGTCGATCGCCGAGCCGCCGCCGACCGCGAGGAGCCCGTCTGCGGCGACAGGAACCTCCACGCGATGCGACGGCACCTCGGCCCACCACTCGACGTGCGGCAGATCGAGGATCTTCCAGCGTGCGCTCGCGATCACGAACGGCCGCTCGATCCCCGCCTCCGCCAGCACCGCCGGCAGGTCGTCGAGGCTCCAGCGGACGATCACGAAAGGCGCTCGCGCGCGAACGCGGTGAACGCGCGAGCGGCGCGCGTCTCCGCCCGGCCGGACGCGCGCACGAGGAGGATCTCGCGCTCGAGCTCGAGCTGCTCGACTCGGGCCTCGACGAGCGTGCCGGCAGCGAGGTCGTTCTCGATCGACGAGCGCGAGATGAACGTGACGCCGTAGCCCCCGCGAACCGCGCTCGTCACCGACTCCTGCAGGCCGAGCTCGAGTCGTACGTCGAGGTCGCGCAGCTTCACGCCGACGCGGCGCAGCTCGTCCTCGATCATCTGACGCACCCCGGCACCGTCCTGCATCACGATCAGCTGCTCTTCCTTCAGCTCCTCCAGCGTGACGGTGCGGCCGCCGAAGCGATGGCCCGGCGGGCACGCGAGCACGACGGTGTCGCGGAAGAACGGCTCGTACTCGACACCGCGGTGACGCGGTGCTGCCCCGACGACGCCGACCTCGAGCGTGCGGTCGGCGACGCGCTCGACGACGGTCTGCGTGTCGAACACGCTCAACGCGACGTGCAGACCCTCGTGCGCCTCGGCGAACTCGCACAGGATCTGCGAGAGGACGACGCCGCCCGGTCCCGTCGAGGCGCCGATCTCGAACGAGCCGCCGAGCTCGCCGGTCGCGTCCTCGGCGAGGTCGCTGAGGATCTCGTCCTCGAGCGCGAGCAGGCGCTGCGCCTGCCGGTAGAGCTTCGCGCCGCTCTCCGTCGGCTCGACGCGGCGGCCGGAGCGGTCGAGGAGCTGCGTCCCGAGCCGCTTCTCGAGCGCGCGCACCTGGAGGCTGACCGCAGGCTGCGTGACCCCGAGCCGCTCCGCCGCGAGCGAGAACGACTTCCGCTCGACCACCTCGCAGAACGCCTGCAACTGGCGCGTGTCCATAACAGAAGCTTATCCCACAGGTGGGATCTGATTCGCGTCAGCGACATTCGCGCCGGCAGCCGAGCGAAACCCTTGAATCTGGTTCGGCTACGGCGAATCAGATTCGCTCGGAGGGCCCGCCGCGGAAACGGCGGGCCCTCCTGGCGGGTTCGGCTCAGCAGCCGAGCGCGGTGCGGATCGCGCGGGCGCGGTCGAGCAAGTCGTTCCCCTGCGCAACCGTGAACGCCTTGCCCGATTGGGCGCTGACCTCGCTCATGAACGCACCGAGGATCGAGCACGTCGTCGGGATGTCGTTCGCCGCATAGGCGGCCTGTGCGTTCTTCACCTTCTGCGGCAGGCTCTTCCCTGGCGGCAGGTTGGCCGCGAGGAGGAGGTCGTTGAGCATCCCGGGGATGCTCCGAACCGTCACGGTGAACGACGCGGTGCCCGTGTTGCCATGGGCGTCGGTCGCGGTGCAGGTGACCGTCGTCACGCCCGAGGCGAACGTCGTGCCGGACGCCGGCGAGCACGTCGGCGTCAACGCGCCGTCGACGGTGTCGGTCGCCGACGCGGTGTACGTGACGACCGCTCCGGACGCGGTCGACGAGTTGACGCTGAAGGACGCCGGGACGTGCACGACCGGCTTCGTGGTGTCGGCAACCGTGATCGTGAACGATGCGGTGCCGATATTGCCCGCCGCGTCGTGCGCCGAGCACGTGACGATCGTCGGGCCGAACCCGAACGTGTCGCCGCTGTTGTGGTTGCACGTCACGGGGCCTGCGAGACCGACTGCGTCCGTCGCGGTCGCCGGCGCCCACGTCACTGCGGCGCCCGCACCGCTCGTCGCCTCGGCGGTCTTGCTCGCCGGGACGCTCACGACGGGGCTGGTCGTGTCGACGACCGTGATCGTCGAGGTGCACGAGGCAGAGTTTCCCGCACCGTCCGTCGCCGTGTAGGTGACGGTCGTCCCCCCGAGCGGATACGTGCGCGCCTCCGGGCCGATGATCGTGACCGGGCCGACGAGGTCACTTGCGCTCGCCGAGCCCGGGATGACTGCCGCGCCGCTCGGACCGGTTGCTTCGGCCGTGATGCCCGCCGGGCACGTGATCGTCGGCTTCGTCGTGTCGACGACCGTCACGGTGAACGACGCCGTTCCGGTGTTGCTGTGCGTGTCGGTCGAACTGCACGTCACGCTCGTCGAGCCGAGCGGGAACATCGAGCCGGAGGCATGGTCACACGTGACCGCACCGGCTGCGTCATCCGGATCGGTTGCGGTCGGCGCAGGCCAGATGACATTCGCGCCGCTCGGCCCGGTTGCCTCGGCCCCTTGGTTTCCGGCGGTCGTCACGGTCGGCGACGAGGTGTCCGGCAGCACCGCCAGCGACACCGTCGCCAGCGCAAGCGTGCCGTCGCTGTAGTGCGAGAGATAGACGAACGAGTCCGGCCCGATGTAGCCCGGGGCCGGCGTGTAGGTGAAGCCGCCTGTCGCCGCGAGCGTCGCCGTGCCGTTATGCGGCGGCGTCTGCACCGAGAGCGCCGTGACGGAGCCGGGCGCCGTGTCGTTCCCGAGGACGCCGTTCGGCGCCACGGTCAGCGCCTCGTCCTCGACGGTCGAGTAGCTGTCGTCCGCCGCAGCCCCGTGGCCGGCGCGGTCGTTCTCCTGCGAGACGAACCCGGAGACGAGCGGCGCTGAGGACAACGGGTCGTCCCTGAACCCGAGGATGTTCAGCACGTACGGGCCTCCGGCGGTGGGCGCCGGGATGACCGACGACGAGGCCGGTGCCGTCCACGAGATCTGGTCGGCGCACGGGTTGCCCGGATCAGACGGGTACGTGCAGGGCTCGACGTTGTCCGTCTCATCGACGTTGAGTGTCACAGGGATGTGCGAGTCGATGATCGGCGTCGACCCGTCGGTCGCGGTCAGGTGGTAGGTGAGCGCGACTGAGTCGATCGGGTTGAAGACCGGGAAGTTGTAGTGCGTGAGCCGTCCGATCAAGAACGGCGTTTCAAACGACGTGGCAAGACTCGATGCGCCGAGCCAGGAGAGGCCGGAATGGCCCCCGCCGGTTCCCCATGCCACGGCGGCTTCGCCGGCCGGCACGATCGACAGTCCGAGACTCGCGCACGTGGGCTGACCCGCTGCGCCGCAGTATTCGGCGCTAGGCACCGAGCCCGGCTTCGGTTGCGCGCTCGAGAATGTGCCGGGCGCCGAGACCGTCAGCCCGGCCGCGGCGGTGCTCGCGCACACCAGTGTCAGAGCCGCCGTGAGCACGGCGACGAGAACTCTCTTCATGTCGTGAACCCTCTCCCCTCGAAGTGGCGCCGCCTTCCCCGGCGGCGCGATGACGTGACTCCGAAGAAAGTTACGAAGAGCACGGACTGCGAGTCAATGGGCCAAACGGCCCAGAACTGGGGTTCACGCTGCGCGGAACTCGAGCCGGTTCCCGAACGGGTCCGCCGCGTGGAACCGCTTCGTGCCCGGGATCGACTCGTCCCAGGCGACCTCGATCCCGGCCGCGGCCAGGCGCTCGGCGAACGCGTCCAGGTCGGTCACGACGAGGCCCGGATGCGCCTTGCGGGCCGGGGCGAACGGCTCCTCGACGCCGACGTGGAGCTCCTGTGCGCCGGCGCGGAACCAGCAGCCGCCGTTCGGACGCAGCGCCTCGGGCTTCGGCAGCTCCTCGAGGCCGAGCAGCGCCCCATAGAAGGCCCGCGCCTCGTCCTCGCAGCCGGCCGGCGCGGCCACCTGGACGTGATCGATCCCCGTGACCGTCATGGGCAACGGTCTACCATCGCTCGCGTGGCAGCTGCGCCACCTCCGCTCGAAGACACCCTCGTCACCGGCTACACGCGGCTCGCGCGGGACGCGCCCCACCGCCGGATCGACCTCGAGCTGCGGGCGCTCGACCTCCTCTTCGGCGCGTTCTTCGCGATCGTGCTCGCGCCCGTCGCGCTCGTGATCGCACTGCTCGTGCTCCTGACGAGCGGCCGTCCGGTGCTCTACCGCGGCGAGCGCGTCGGCCGCGGCGGCAAGTTCTTCCGGATGCTGAAGTTCCGCACGCTGAAGCAGGGCGCCGAGCAGCGCATCGGCCAGTACCTCGGGCCGGAGCTCGTGCAGCGCACCGACGCCGAGCTCACCCGGATCGGCCGCTGGCTGAAGGCCTCGCAGCTCGACGAGATCCCGCAGCTCTGGAACGTGCTGCGCGGCGACATGTCGTTCGTCGGCCCGCGCCCGATCCGCCCCCGCTTCTTCGCCGAGCTCGCGCACGACCTGCCGTCGTACTGGCAGCGGCTCGTCGTGCGCCCCGGCCTGACCGGCT
>Ga0209577_10006391_pt1 | contig 10902 bp, 9 predicted proteins | sample GraSoiAngelo_109_FD_185874 | JGI IMG/M metagenome (GOLD analysis project Ga0209577, IMG submission 185874) | Grasslands soil microbial communities from the Angelo Coastal Reserve, California, USA - 14_0903_12_20cm (SPAdes) (version 2) | ecosystem: Environmental > Terrestrial > Soil > Grasslands ... | reverse complement strand
AAAGCTTTTTTCTCGCGACGCAGCAGAAAGCCTCTGGGAAAACGCTTGTCGCTGGACCCATCCGGTCAATGCGCGTCAAATTCTCGCTGGGATTGACCGGACAGAACTGGAAAGCCTCCGAGAACAGTATCCCTACCGGCCCAATGCGCGGAAGATCAACGCCTACGAAGACGCAGCGTACTGGATCGGGGTAAACATCAAGCGTGCGCAAGACCTCTGGCTCGATCGTTCTCCACCACTTGATATTTTGGACCTTGGTTGCGGCGCCGGTTATTTTCTCTACCTCTGTCGACTCTTCGGTCACGAAGCGCTCGGGTTCGATACAGACGAAGAACCTTTCTTTCGCGGGACAACCATGTTCTTCAATGTCCGCCGCGTCATTGGGCGCATCGAACCGCAAACGCCGCTACCCGATCTAGGAAAACAATTCGATCTCGTGACCGGCCACCGCGTTTGTTTTCATCGGCTCGCGCGGACCGAAAATGGAGAGTGGCTCGAATGGACCCCCGCTGACTGGGAATTTTTTATCAAGGACATCCGAACGCGCTTTCTCAAACCGAACGGGCGTTTATTGCTGGAGTTCAACCCGCGTCCGGACGGGTCCTCATTTTTTACGGAGGAATTGCGCGCTTTCTTTGAGTCGCAAGGCGCCCGGATCTTCCGTTGGAAAGCGCTGCTGTCTGCAGACCCAAATCAGCGCCCACGGTTTAGATTGCTGTAGCCGTTTTGCTCTGCAAAACGCGGCGCTGATATGAAAGCCTTGCGCGTCGCACCGCCCAGAGGTCGGCGTTTACAATTTCCAGTCCGAGCAATCCCAGCCTAACAACTGCTCTACCTTTGCGATGTCGTCAGCAAAGAGATGATAGAGGAAAACCTTTTCCTCCCAATTCATCGCTCGGGCGTAGGGCACAATATTTCTGTCTTTGCTGCGTACCGCACGAGGCGGTTTGACGCCAAGAAATGAAAAAATGGAAGTAAGCATTTCACGCTGTTTCTCCTTGAAATCTTCAAACTTCACCGCCTTCACTTGCTCGCGCGGAAAGAATTTGAAAAGACGCGCGAGCTGTTGTCCGTAAAATCCTCGATCGACATATGCAAAACGGCGCGCCTCAGCTCGCGGTGCTCCAGCCATGCGGGTTTTTTCTTCCCGCACAGCATCGAAAAAATCCAACGGCTCACGGCATCTGAATCGTTGCATGTTCCAGTGAGCAAAAGCGCGGTCGACTGGATTTCGGAGGAGGATCAGCAGTTTGATTTTCGGATTGTATTTCCAAATCCTTTCCATTGCTGGTTCGTGATAAATGTAGCTGGGCGTGCAATCACCGGCGAGGGTGGATGCAGCTAACAGAGGATAATGCTGATGCAGTTGCTCGTAATCGGGCTCGGAAACGAACAGCGCGTCGTTATCAAAAAAATGTATCTCCTGCTGATCGCCCATCGTGATCTTGGGATGTCTGCTTAGAAAATAATGCAACGCTGTCGTGCCCGATTTTTGTGCGCCGGCCAGAACGAAATCCAGCCGTTCAATCTTGCGTTTTGCCCTGAGCATCGGCGCAATCTACATCGCGAACACTGCAGGGGAAGCTGACACCTTCCCTACAGACCGTACAAGCCGATCTTTTTTGTAACTTCGAAGGTCGCGGCTTTGTCTTACACAAAGATGGCCGCTGCTTTAAAGGCGTTCACGCGGGGAATGTTGACTTTTTGCGAGATTACAATCGTCGTGCTTTTCGTCGCGTCACTTGCCGCAATGGCCGCTCTCAGTTGTCTTGGCACGCGCAAACGCAACCGTGCGTGCGAAATTCCAGGTGTTCTGTTTGATCAATTGAATCCTGATCCAGGAAACGGCCTAATCGTCAGGCAATAGAACCAGAGTTGTCGCGGATTCGTCAGCATTTTATGCTGTTCGATGTTCGCTGTTTCCGAAACTTCGCAAAAACTAAGGGTACTTGTCGTCGTGTGTGTAATCAGCTGCGTGACATCCGCCGCGGCGGACGAAGGAATGTGGCTTTTCAATGCGCCACCGCTCAAGCAACTCAAAGAAAAATACCACTTCGAGCCGACGCCGCAGTGGCTCGAGCATCTGCAAAAAGCCAGTGTCCGCTTCAACTCAGGAGGCAGTGGTTCGTTCGTATCTGTGAACGGTCTTGTTATTACAAATCACCATGTGGGCGCCGACACGCTGCAAAAAATTAGCGACCCGCAGCGCAATTATTTAAAGGACGGCTTCTACGCAAAGACCCAGACGGACGAAATCAAATCGACTGATCTCGAGCTCAACGTGCTGGTGTCAATCGAAGATGTGACAGTGCGCGTGAATGGGGCGGTAAAACCGGGTATGACGAACGACCAGGCTTCCAGTGCGCGCAACTCAGTCATCGCAACGATCGAGAAGGAAAGCAAAGATAAGACCGGGTTGCGTTCGGATGTGGTCACTCTCTATCAAGGCGGAGCGTATCACCTTTATCGCTACAAACGTTACGATGATGTCCGGCTGGTCTTCGCGCCGGAGCAGCAGATCGCATTTTATGGAGGCGACCCGGATAATTTCGAGTACCCGCGCTACGATCTCGATATCTGCATTTTTCGCGTTTACGAAAACGGGAAGCCCGCGAAGATCGACAATTTTCTAAGATGGAATTCGCGCGCGCCGAGCGACGGCGAACTTACCTTCGTAAGCGGCAGCCCGGGTAAAACCGATCGCCAACTTACGCTGGATGAGTTGGCGGATATGCGCGACCGCTATCTGCCTTACGTCCTGCAAATGTTTAATCGGCGCGAGGTGCTGGAACTGGCGTACGGCGCGCGCTCGTTCGAGAACGCAAGAAAATCGCGAGACGATCTTTTCGGCGATCAAAACAATCGAAAACGTTATGACGGTTATCTTGCCGGCCTGCTTGATCCTCAAATCTGGGCAGCGCTCCAGGCGCGTGAACAAAAATTGCGCGACGCAATCTCGCGCGATCCGAAATGGCGGTCGGCCAATGATGCTTATGAGCGCATTAAAAGTGCGCAGATGGAGATCGCGAAAAACGCTCGATCGTATAATTATCTCGAACAGGAACGGCCAATTCCTGTCGGTTATCGCGGGCCGCGAGCCTTCTTCGGCAATCTTTTCAAATACGCACGGTTGCTGGTTCGCGCTGTAGATGAACGTGCCAAACCGAATGGTGAACGGATTCCAACCTTTCGCGACAGCGCACGCGATTCATTGGAACTGGAACTTTTCTCGACCGAACCTATCTATGACGATTACGAAATCCTGCGGCTGACCGACTCGTTGACCGATTTCGCTTCCCAATTTGGTGCCGACGATCCGCTCGTAAAGAAAGTGCTCGCTGGAAAATCGCCACACGATCGCGCAGTCGAGCTCGTCGCCGGCTCGAAACTGAAAGATGTTGCAGTACGCAAAGAGCTTTACGGCAAGGATGCTGCTGCATTGCAAGCAGCGCATGATCCGATGATTGATCTCGCGCGCCTGGTGGATGGCCCCGCGAGAGAAGCGAAGAAAATCTACGATGCGCAAGAGGAGATCAAGAAACAGGCGTATTCAGAAATCGCAAAAGAGCGTTTTACGACTGAGGCCACGGATAGTTATCCGGACGCCACCTTCACTCTTCGTCTCTCCTACGGCACTGTGCGGGGATACGAGCAGGACGGAAAACAGATTCCCGCCTTCACCGATTTCGCCGGTTTATACCAACGTTCTGCCGAACACGATAACAAACCGCCATTCGATTTGCCGAAACGCTGGGTCGACAAAAAATCCAGCCTGAATCTGGCAACGCATTTCGATTTCGTTTCTGACGCCGATATCATCGGGGGCAACAGCGGCAGCCCGGTGGTGAATAAGGAAAACGAATTTGTTGGCATCATTTTCGACGGCAACATTCAGTCACTCGTGCTCGATTGTATTTTCACCGATACCCAAGCGCGTGCTGTCTCGGTTGATTCCGCGGCCATCATCGAAGCGCTTCGCAAGATTTACGATGCGAGCGCGCTCGCGGACGAACTGGAAGGCGCGAGGAAGTAGTTTTGTTGGTTGCTTCGATAAACACGCCAGAGGCAGCGGTTGCATATTCCAGGCGTTTCGCTCGCGATTCCTAGATGACACACTAACAATCATCATTCTCACAAATCACAACGACAGAATCGTAGATCAGCTGGCTATTGATCTTGCAGGAATCTGCTTGCCGGCGTTGAAGCGCCCTGAGGTGAATCCGGATCCCGATCCCTTCCGCGGACGCTAGTGCGGCAAATAATGAAGCAACTTCAGGATATCGGAAAACACTCCCATCGCAGTCACGTCAGGACCGGCGCCGGGTCCTTGAATTACCAACGGCGTCTGCGAATAGCGCTTCGTATTGAAGGCGATGATGTTGTCACTGCCTTTTGTCATGGCGATGGGATGATCACACCGAAACTCCTGGATCCGCGCGCGTGCGCGACCTCCCGCAAGCGATCCTACATAACGAAGCACGGCATCGTGCGAGCGCGCCCGCTTCAAGCGAGCCGCCATTTCATCATCGAACCGTGCGAGCGCGGCGAAGAACCGTTCGGAGAATGGCCCACCGGCAAGCTTCGGCGGTACCAAAGTTTCAACATCAACATCGGCGATATCTAATTGCGATCCAGCTTGCCGCGCAAGAATGAGCAATTTTCTGGCGACGTCTTGTCCGGAGAGATCATCTCGTGGATCGGGTTCGGTCAGACCGCGTCGCCAAGCCTCTTTGACGAGCGCACTGAATGGCACGCCACCGTCAAAATTGTTAAACAAATAACTCAGCGTCCCAGAAAAAACCCCTTCGATTCTTTTGATGACATCACCGCTCGCAATGAGATCTCGAATCGTGGACATGATTGGCAAACCGGCTCCGACATTCGCCTCATCGAGGAAATATTTCTGTCGCGATTGCAAAAGTTCCATTAGTGCAGCGTACTCACTTCGAGGCAGCACGTTTGCGCGCTTGTTAGGCGTAATGATGTGGAGGTTGGCGCGGACAAAACCTGGGTAAGCAGCGACCACCGATTCCGCTGCGGTGCAATCTACGATTGCCGCATCGGTTAGCTCCAGTCTGGAAATCTCCCGGGCGAGCACCTGCGGAATCATTCGGTGTCGCGACGCGGCCAGCTTTTGACGCCAGCGAGCAAGGTCGATCCCGCGAGGATTAAGAACGAATTTCTTGCTGTTCGCCAGGCCGACGACAGTCACATCGAAACCACGTGCGAGCAGATGGGACCGTTGCGCGCGCAATTGTCCCAACAACGTTGACCCAATATTTCCAACGCCGATCACGACGAGCGAGAGACGTTTGCGGATTTCGAAGAACGCTTGATGAATGATGTTGAGCGCTCGCGCCTGCTGTGCCGCATCAACGACAAAGGAGATGTTTCGCTCCGAGGCGCCCTGCGCAATTGCCGTGATGTTGATGTTGTGCCGGCCAAGCGCTCCGAACACCTTGCCGGAAATGCCTGGGTGGCCTTTCATCTCGTCACCAACGATCGCGACGATTGCTTGATTTGGTTTTTCGTCGAGCGATGTGAGTTGATGCTGAAACTCAAACCGGAATTCCTGTCGAACTGCGGCCGTGGCGGCAACGGCATCGATTGCGCGTACAGCAAAACAAATCGTGTGCTCGGACGAAGCTTGGGAAATGAGAATAACGTTGACGCCGCGCGACGCAAGCGCGCGAAAGAGCCGCTCGGCGATGCCAGGAACACCAACCATGCTCAATCCGCGAAGGGTCAACAGTGTCACTCCTGCAACCGCAGTAATTCCTTTGACCAGCTGTTCACCTTTGCCGCCTCGCCGCGATATGATAGTGCCCGGTTTGTCAGGCCGAAACGTGTTCTTGATCAGGATCGGAATCCCGCGGGCAACAGCCGGCGCGATTGTCGCGGAGTGAAGCACCTGGGCGCCGAAATAGGAGAGTTCCATTGCTTCTTCGTACGAAATATCTGGCAGAACAAACGCGGACGGTACATCGCGCGGATCGGCGCTGAGAACACCATCGACATCGGTCCAGATCTCGATGGCCGAGGCATTGAGCGCGCCACCCAGAATTGCAGCCGAATAATCCGATCCGTTTCGGCCCAGCGTTGTCGTTTGTCCGTCGGAAGTGGCCGCAACAAACCCTGTCACCACCGCGATTGGGGCGCGACGATGCAACCGAAGTAACTTCGCGAAATACCTCCTGATCGCGCGATTCGTCTGTGGAAACATGACATTGGCGTTCGTAAACTGATCGACAAACTGCGCGGAACGGAATCGCCCGAGGTACCCAGCGATAATCAGCGCAGACAGTCGTTCCCCGAAACTCGCGGTGAGATCAAGCGCACGCGGCGGCGCGTGACCGAGTAATTGCACGCCGTGGAGGGCATCGTGCAAATCGTTGGAAAGCACCTCTGCCTGCCGGAAAAGATGACCACTGCGCCGCCCTTTCATCAGGATATCAATCACCGCGTGATGTCGATCGATTATTGTTCGCCACGTCTTTTTCCACCGAGCGCCGTTTTCCGCCAAGCGCGCGCACTCGAGCAACTGATTGGTAACACCCTGAAAAGCTGAGACGACTACGACAGTTGTTTCACGAGAAGCTCGTTGCAAAATGATCTTGCACGTCTGGCGAATGCAGTCAGCCGTCGCCAGCGACGATCCACCAAATTTCAGGATTCTCATGCAACCAGCACTTTGCCGGAAGACACGATATGCAGGATTCAGGTCAACGCGATCTATTCAATCGCATGATCGAACATCGCTTCCTGGTTAGCGCAATTCCCCTAACAGTTTTTTCCACGGCGCCCATTGGTTAGGGCTCGCATTTAAATTCTCTGAACAGCCCCACATATTCGTACTGATTGATAAGCTGGATTTCTTCGATGCAACCAAGCCGTCCTGAGTGAGTGAGCTTTCGGTAAGTCCCTGATAAATTTTCGAACTCCTCGTCTACCTCAGGTGAAACCTTAAAACGAGCGGATGCACTTCCAGACTTCAGAGTAATATCCAGCTCATATTTGACGCCTTTGTCATCGACGCCCAAAAGAATGCCTTTTAAGTGTGCACCGCTACGTGTTAATGCCCCCTCTGCTTGGTGCGTATGCCACGCATAGTCACTCGTAACCCAAATCAGCTTCCAGTCCTCGGCTCTTACAGAGCCAGCAAGGAACAATACCAACCAGAGGCTGTATAATTGTTTCATGAAAGCCCTAACGAGACAAAGCTGAGCCACCGCTGGCGGCGGCAAGTGTGGCGAACACGGACAACTGCTTCATAGATTAAATGTGGACTTCACAGCGGCCAGCGGTTGACTCCAGCGATTGGTTAGGCCTCTTCGGATAGAAGCTCATAGACTGGCTTATTATCGGCATAGACCTGCCACTCGGCAATCTGCCCGTTGGTCACGATGGCGCGCCATGCAGCTGGAATGCGCCACGACTTTTTCGTCGGTGCGTGAGTAGCAGATGCAAACCCACAGGCGAGTACAATCTTGTTCTGTGAAGCCGCAGCCTCGACCTCGATGCGGTAGTCTGGGAACAGGGAAAAGTACCCGGTCCAAGCTTGCTCTAATCGCTCGTGGCTCGACACTTGAGAACCTAAGCTGTCTATGAAGATGTGATCGGCAGTGCAAAGCGACACAATGCCTTTGGGATCATGCGCATTGATGCGCCTCACGAACTCGGCCAGCGTTGCTATGGCCTCGGTGGATTGCATAGGCCTAACGAGAATTAGACCTGAATTTCAGGTCTAATCCAGTCACACTTGTTTCAGCAGCGTTTTCCACCGCGCCCAGGCTTCGTCGCGCGCTTTCTTGTCGCCTTCGCGAACTGCGGGATTGGATGGCTCGCCTAAACGCATAAAACCGTGACCGGCACCTTTGTAAATCACTGGCTCGTATTTTTTGCCAGCGGCTTTCATCAGCTCTTCGGCTTTCGGAATCGTCGCGTTCACGCGCTCGTCGTTCTCGCCGTAAAAGCCATAAACGGGACAGGGAATATTCGTGACCTTTGACGCTTCGTCGGGCGCGTTACCGTAGAACGAGTAGACGGCCTTTAGTTTTGGATTCTCATTCGCGTACCCAAACGCCACTCCCCCACCCCAGCAAAATCCGCAGATCGCGAGCGTGCCGTTGCATGATGGAATTTTCGTTAACGCATAATCTGCGGTTGCATTCAGATCGGCTTTCACCTGTTCTTTCGACAACGCAGATATCGCTTTGCGCGCACCGTCAACGTCTTCGAATTTTTGGCCGCTGAGCAAATCGGGCACAATGGCTATCACGCCAGCCTCCGCCAACTGGTCGCACAAGCTGCGAGCCCAGTCAGTCACACCAAAGATTTCGTGAACAACAAGGACGGCCGGCGCCTTGTCTTTGCGTTCTGGATACACGATAAACGCCTTGATCGTTCGCTCGCCCGACTTGATATCAACCCACTCCCCGTGTCGCGGCGAGTTGTTCAACCGGTCCTTTCCAAAATCCTTAATCATTTCCTGTGCGTAAATGCCGTGGGCAATGAAAACAGAGATTAATCCAACAGCGAAATGTCTCATAGCCAGAGATTCCTCGACTTCGCTCGGAATGACAAGGTTCTGCGCTAAGCTGGCATGGCTGCTTTTTTCTTAAACAAAGCATCGATGCTCCAGCGTCCAGGCCCATAAAAGATAGCGAAGAAAAAGAACCAGCAGTAAAACACTGCGGATTCGCCCTTATTCACAATTGGAAAGAAGTGATTCGGCGCATGTACCATGAAGTAGGCGACTGCCATTTCGCCAGCCGCAAAAAAAGCAGCAATGCGCGTGAGAAATCCAAATGCTATGAGAAAACCACCGCAGAGCTCGATGATTGCACCGATCCAACTGAGCATATCAGTCGGCATGCCATGACCGCCGGGCGGAAAGCCAAGGATCTTTTGCCCGCCATGACACGCAAACAGAAGTCCGACAATGAGTCGGGTTATACAATAAACCGGATCCGCAAATCGATTAAGAGCGTTCATGGCCGTTCAGGCTGAACGATGTTGAGCTTGCCTGTCAAGAATTTCAATGGTAGAGCGCGCGTCTTCGCTTGCGATATGACCAACGACGCAAGCCAGAGGCTCGCGCTACATCACGCTGCCTTCTTTGCAGGTCGTTTATGCTTCGCGCGCGATTTCGTCGCCCCTTTTTTCTTGCCCCCGGTTTGGTCCAGGCTCTTCTGCAACACGGAAACCAAATCGATTACCTTGGTCGGCTTCGGCGCTTTCTTTGGTTTTTCCTCGATTTCTTTCCCGCCGGCTTCCACTTTCTCTTCAATTACTTCCATGAGCGCTTCGCGATAGTCGTCCTTATACTTTTCTGGATTCCACTTCGAGCTCATGCTGTCGATCAACGATTTGGCCATGTTCATCTCGCGTTTGCCGACTTCGGCTTTTTTTGGGACGTGCAATTTTCCCGGGTCCGCGAGCTCATCGGCAAAATGCATTAGCTCCAGAACCAGTGCGCCATCCTCCGGTTTTACACCAGCGAGATATTGGCGCGTCTTGATCACCACTTTTGCGATACCAACCTTGTTGTTCTCCTTTAGCGCATCGCGCAAAAGCACATAGGCTTTATCGCCTCCCTTTTGTGGCTCCAAATAGTAAGGCTTGTAGAAAAACATTGGATCGATCTGTTCCTGATCGACGAAGTCCTGGATATCGACCGTCTGTGTCGCTTCCAGATCAACGCGCTCGAAATCTTCGTCCTTGAGCACAACATATTTCCCTTTCTCATACTCGTAACCTTTGACGATTTGGTCCCAAGAAACCTCCTTGCCATCCTTTTCGGCTACACGCTTGAAATTTACCGGGCTCAAATCGCTTTTGCGCAGCAAGCGAAACTTGAGCTCTTCTCGTCGCGTGGCGGGATAAAGAGCGATCGGAATGTTAACCAAGCCGAAGCTGATGCTGCCTTTCCATATCGCGCGTGCCATACGCAACTATTTCGCGCCACGAGCCGATTCTGCGCGCGTAAAGATGGTCACCGTATCTTGAGCGTTGTCATTAACACCTCACTTCAGTGAGGTGAATCCACACATCGGAAGTACCAAAACCGTTTAAACGGTTTTCTTTTCGGTCTGAGCAGCTTCACCGCGCTGAAGACGCGGTGTTAATGCGAGCAGTAAAAGGCTATGATCAGGGTTACGCCGCCAGTTCCAGCTCCTGGCGCGAGATGCCGCGCGGGTCGAACAGATGGAGCAACGTGTCATTTGTTGTCATGTCGAGCGAAGTCGAGACATCTCTGTTCTTACCGCAACTTCGTCAGGAAAAAAGAAGTTTGAGATCCCTCGACTTCGCTCGGGATGACAGAGAAGGAAAATAAGGCGCTTGTTGTCGTTATGCGGCCAGCTCGAGCTCCTGACGTGAGATGCCCCGCAACTCGAAAAGGCGGATCAAAGTTTCCTCGATCAAATTGTTTGGGCACGATGCCCCCGCAGTAATACCGATGACGGTTGGTCCGTTGGGGAGCCAAAAATGCGAAACGACCTCGCGCTTTTCGTGCAAGTTGTAGTGCTTGATCTCAGTAGCGGAAACCAGGCGCGAAGCGTTTAGCACGAAATAGGTGGGCAATTTTTCTTCGCCCATCTCGGCGAGATGTGACGTGTTCGAACTATTATAACCGCCCACAACCAGCAGCAGATCCATTGGCACATCGAGTAATTCGCGCAACGCATCCTGTCGCTCCTGTGTTGCGCCGCAGATCGTGTCGAAAAATCGGAAGTTCTTCTCAGCAAGCTCCGGTCCATCGCGATCGACAACGGCCCGCCGAACACGCCGCTGTACTTCTTCCGTTTCGCCGCGAAGCATGGTGGTTTGATTTGCCACACCGACAGTTTGCAGATGCACGTCCGGATCGAACCCTGGCGAGTAAGCGCCTTTGAATTTGTC
>Ga0209577_10006390_pt1 | contig 10903 bp, 17 predicted proteins | sample GraSoiAngelo_109_FD_185874 | JGI IMG/M metagenome (GOLD analysis project Ga0209577, IMG submission 185874) | Grasslands soil microbial communities from the Angelo Coastal Reserve, California, USA - 14_0903_12_20cm (SPAdes) (version 2) | ecosystem: Environmental > Terrestrial > Soil > Grasslands... | reverse complement strand
GAGGTGTCGATCATCACAACCGCGCGAAACGACGACGAGGCGCGAAGCCTGCTGACAAGACTCGGAATGCCTTTTAGGAAGAGGTAGGGATAGAAGTTTGGCCAAGAAAGCATCGATCGAGCGCTGGAAGCGGGACCTTGCACACCCGAAGTTCAAAGTGCGTTTTCACAATCGGTGCCGCATCTGCGGGCGTTCGCGCGCTTACCTTCGCAAGTTCGGCATGTGCCGCATCTGTTTCCGGAATCTTGCCGCTGAGGGACGCATCCCCGGCGTGACGAAGTCGAGCTGGTGATGGCTACAGCAGTCGCCAAGGTGACCAACAAGAACGCGAAGCGTGTGGCGTCGGCGGTCGTCAGCGACCCCATCGCCGACATGCTGACGCGCATCCGCAACGCCAACGCTGCCCGGCACGCTGAGGTCAAGGTTCCCGCCTCACGATTGAAGCTCGAGATCGCCCGCGTCCTGAAGGACGAGGGTTACATCGCGGGCTACGACGTCGAGGCGGACGGCACCACGCAGACGATGCGTATCATCTTCAAGTCGCGGCCGGACCGCACCCGGGTCATCTCGGGTGTGAAGCGGATCAGCCGGCCCGGCCTGCGCGTGTACGCGCGCAAGACCGAGATCCCGCGGGTGCTCGGCGGCCTCGGCATCGCGGTCCTCAGCACTGCTGAGGGGGTCATGAGCGGAAGGCAGGCGACACGCAAAGGCCTCGGCGGCGAAGTCCTGGCGTTCGTCTGGTAGGAGATAGAAAAGAGTTGTCGCGGATCGGAAAGCTGCCCGTCCAGGTGCCGAAATCGGTGAAGGTCACCCTGGCGCCGGGCCACGTCAAGGTCGAAGGCCCGAAAGGCCAGCTCGAGCGCACCCTGCCGGCCGACATCACGGTCAAGCAGGTGGACGGCGAGCTGGTTTTCGAACGCCCCTCGGACGATTTCCGTCACCGCGCTCTGCACGGCCTGGTCCGCAGCCTGGTCGCGAACATGGTCGAGGGCGTGGACAAAGGTTTCACCAAGAACCTGGAGCTGGTCGGGGTCGGCTACCGCGTCGCCAAGCAGGGTGACGAGCTGGTGCTGAGCCTCGGTTATTCGCACCCCATCCGCTTCAAGCCACCGACGGGCATCTCGATCGACGTGGCCGACCCGACCAAGTTTTCGGTCAGCGGCATCTCGAACGAGGACGTCGGCCAGGTCGCGGCCAACCTCCGCGGCCTCCGCCCGCCCGAGCCCTATAAGGGCAAGGGCGTTAGATATCGAGACGAGAAGGTCCGCCGCAAGGCGGGCAAGGCCGGGAAGGGGGCCAAAGCCACCGCATGATCAAGCGACAGGACCGCAAGGTGAACCGCTCGAAGCGCCACAAGCGCGTGCGCGTGCACGTGGTGGGCACCCCAGAGCGGCCGAGGCTCGCCGTCTTTCGCAGCCTGAACCACCTCTACGCCCAGCTGATCGACGACACGGCGAGTCGCACCGTCGCCGCCTCGTCCACGATTGAGCTGAAGGCGAAGGGCAACGGTCTGACTCAGGCCATCGAGGTGGGCAAAGCGATCGCCACCAAGGCCAAGGCCGTCGGTGTGAACAGCGTGGTATTCGACCGCGGCGGTTTTCTCTATCACGGGCGCATCAAGGCGCTGGCCGACGCGGCGCGTGAAGCGGGTTTGGAGTTCTGATGTCTAGAAACATGGGTGGAGGCCGATACTCGTCCGGCGGCGAGCGCTCGGAGCTCGCCGACCGCGTCGTCCGCGTCAACCGAGTCGCGAAGGTCGTCAAGGGCGGGCGCAAGTTCTCGTTCAGCGCGCTGATCGTGGTCGGCGACATGAACGGTCGCGTCGGTGCCGGCATCGGCAAGGCTCGAGAGGTGACCGAGGCGATTCGCAAGGGCATGGAGGTCGCCAAGCGCAACATGATCACCGTCCCGATGGTCGGCACGACCATCCCGCATGAGGTGCGCCTCAAGCTGGGTGCCGCGCGGATCATGCTCAAGCCGGCCGCGCCCGGCACGGGCGTCATCTCGGGTGGCGCGATGCGCGCGGTGATCGAGACGGCCGGCATCAAGGACATCCTCACCAAGTCGCACGGGACCAACAACCCCATCAACACAGTGCGCGCGACGCTGGCCGCGCTCCAGCAGCTGAAGACCGCGCCGCAAGTGGCCGAGCTGCGCGGCCGCGATGTCGATCAGATGGTCGGCAAGCGCCTGGCCGCCGCCTACAAGGGGGCGGAGCCGGTAGCTGCGGCCAAGGACGGAGCGACGGGTGGCTGACAAGACGCTCAAGGCGACGCTCGTGAAGAGTGCGATCGGCGCCAGGCCGGAGATCAAGGCGACCGTCGAGTCGCTGGGTTTCCGCCGCATGAACCAGACTCGCGAGCTGCCCGACAACCCGGCGGTCCGCGGCATGCTGAGGCGGGTCAACTTCCTGGTCGCCGTGGAGGGCCAACCGTACGAGCGCCCGAAGCGCAGCCGGTACAAGATCTGGCGCGCCCGCTCGACCAAAAAGCACCAGAGGGGCAACTAAAAGTGCAGCTGCACGATCTGAAGCCCGCCGCCGGCGCACATCGCAAAGCCAAGCGTGTCGGTCGTGGCACGGGATCGGGCCACGGCAAGACCTCGGGTCGCGGGCAGAAGGGCCAGAACGCCCGCAGCGAAGGCTTCCGCCTCGGTTTCGAAGGCGGCCAGATGCCGTTCTCGCAGCGCATCCCCAAGCTGCCGGGCTTCAAGAACCCGTTCAAGAAGATCTACTCGGTGGTCAACCTGTCGAAGCTCAGCCGCTTCCCCGACGGCGCCAAGGTCGACGCCGAGACGCTGCTCGAGGCGGGCCTGGTTCACGCCGGCGAGGACATCAAGATCCTCGGCACCGGCGGCCTCAAGCGCAAGCTGACGGTCGAAGCCCACGCGTTCAGCACGAGCGCTCGTGCGGCGATCGAGAAGGCCGGCGGAAGCGTCAAGGTGCTGGGGGAGCCCCGCAAGATCGGGCCCAGGCGGACCGCGGCCAAAGCACCTCGGCCCCTTCCCGAAGCGGCCCCGGTCGCGGCGGCAAAACCCGCGCGCGAGAAGAAGGGCGCGCCACAGGCGGCAGTCGAGGAGGCCACCCCTCCCGCAGAGGCTTAACCGATGAACCTCCTCGAGGCGCTCATCAACGCGATCCGGCTGCCCGAGCTACGCAACAAGATCCTTTTCACGGGCGGAATCCTCATCGTTTTCCGGCTCTTCGCCAACATCGCGATTCCCAACGCCCAGCAGTCAGCGCTCGCGCTGCTCTTCAACCAGCAGGCCTTGCTCGGACTGCTCGACCTCTTCTCAGGCGGTGGCCTGTCGCGCTTCAGCATCGTCGCGATGGGCATGAACCCATACATCAACGCCACGATCATCATGCAGCTGATGACGGTGATCTCCGAGCGCATCAAGGAGATCCAGAAAGAGGGCGAGATGGGCCGCCGGCGCATCCAGCGGTGGAGCCGCTATCTAACCGTCGCGCTCGGCGCGGGCCAGGCGTACGGATTCACAGTCCTCTTCCAGAACACCAGCCCCGCGATCCTCGGACCGCTCGACTGGTCCTCACCGCCGGCACCGTGGTCCTGATGTGGTTCGGTGAGCTCATCACCGAGTACGGCATCGGGAACGGCGTGTCGCTGATCATCTTCGCCGGCATCATCGGGCGAGGACCGCAGGGCGTCTCCGCCGTCTTCAATGCCCACTCTGCCGGCGGCGGACTCGCCGACTACGTGCCGTTCATCATCTTCGCCATCATCGCGCTGGGCATGACCGCTTTGATCATCGAGGTCCAGCAGGCCGTGAGGAAGATCCCCATCCAGTCTGCGCAGCGGGTAGCTGGTGGCCGCGAGGTGGGGCGGAGGGCGAGCTTCCTGCCGCTGCGGGTCAATCACGCGGGCGTGATCCCGATCATCTTCGCGATCTCGGTGATGTTCCTGCCGACGATCATCGCCAACTACTTCAACGCGGCGCCGCCGGCCACGTGGTATTACAGGGCGGCCCACTGGGTGCAGGGCAACTTCAGCCCGAGCACCGCCAACGTGCCGATGGCGATCACCTACAACGGTCTCTACTTCCTGTTCACGTTTGGGTTCACGTACTTCTACACCGCGATCACGTTCGACGTGCATGAGGTCGCGGACAACCTCAAACGCTATTCGAGCTTCATCCCGGGAATCCGCCCGGGACGTCCCACCGCGGACTACCTGCAGGCGGTGATGAACCGCGTCACCTTCGTCGGTGCGATCTTCCTCGGGTTCATCACGGTCATCCTGCCCATCGCGACGTCGAAGATCTCGGGCATCAACCAGCAGCAGATGTATCTCGGAGGCACTGCGATCCTGATCGTCGTGGGCGTCGCCCTCGACACGATGAAGCAGCTGCAGACGCAGCTGGTGATGCGTCAATACCGTGGGTTCATCAAGTGAACTTGCTGTTGTACGGCGCCCCGGGCAGTGGCAAGGGGACCCAGGCCAACATGCTGCGCTCGCATTTCGGCATCCCGCACATCGCGACCGGCGACATGCTGAGGGCCGAGATCCAGGCGGGCACCGAGCTCGGCCGCAAGGCCCAACCGATCCTGGCAGCGGGCCAGTACGTGTCGGACGGGATCATGATCGACATCGTCCGGAGCCGGCTGAGCCGCCCCGACTGCGCGCCCGGCTTCATCATGGACGGTTTCCCGCGGACGGTCCCGCAGGCCGAGGCGCTGGACGACCTGATGGCGGAGCTCGGCAAGCGCTTCGACCGCGTGATCTATCTGCAGGTGCCGGTCGACGATCTCCTGCACCGGCTGTCCGGCCGGCTGGTCTGTCCGGCCTGCCAGCGCACCTCCCCGCCCGCCACGGCGGCATGCGAGGCCGACGGCAGCACGTTGGTCCAGCGCGAGGACGACAAGCCGGAGGCAGTCCGCCCCAGGATCGAGATCTACCTTGACAAGACCGTGCCGGTGCTGGACCACTACCGAGGTGGCGGGCTGGTTTCCGAGATCGACGGCCGGGGGACAATTGAAGACATCAGCCGCCAGGTGCTGGCCGCTGTGAACGGAAAAGTTCCGATCAAGAAGACAACGGCATGATCAACCTCAAGACAGCCCACGAGATCGACCTCATGGCCCGCGCGGGCAGCCTGCTTGCGTCGGTGCTGCCCCCGCTGAAGGACGCATGCCAGCCGGGGGTCAAGACGATCGAGCTCGATCGCATCGCCGACCGCCTGATCCGAAAGGGGGGCGCCACCCCGGGCTTCCTGGGCTACAACGGCTTCCCGCGCTCGATCTGCGTCTCGATCAACGACGAGGCCGTCCATGGCATCCCCGGCAACCGCAAGATCGCCGAAGGCGACCTGGTCAGCCTCGACCTGGGCCTGGTCCTGGAGGGGTTCTGGGCGGACGTCGGCGTCACCGTCGGCGTCGGCAAGATCACTCCCGGCGCGGCCCGCCTGCTGAAGGTGACCGAGCAGGCCCTGTACGTCGGCATCGACAAGGCCCGGCCAGGCGGCTACCTGGGCGACATCTCGTCCGCGATCCAGAAGCACGTCGAGGCGGCCGGCTTCTCGGTCATCCGGCAGTTCGTCGGGCATGGCATCGGCCGCCAGATGCACGAGGACCCGCAGGTCCCGAACTTTGGGACGCCGGGCACCCCTCCTCGGCTCAAGCCGGGGATGACCCTGGCGATCGAACCCATGGTCAACGCCGGCGGCTACGAGGTCTTCATGAAGCCGGACGGCTGGACGATCTGCACCGCGGACGGCTCCCTGTCCGCCTACTTTGAGCACACCGTCGCTATCACAGAAAAGGGGCCCGTCGTGCTCACGAAGGGAGACCTCCAGTAGTTTGGTACAATCGCCGTTCGTGCCCCCACGCCCCCCACTCGTGAAGGGGGTCGTCAAAGAGCCTCTTCCCAACGGTGTGTATCGGGTTGAGCTCGAGAACGGGGCGTTGGTCCTCGCCCACGTCGCCGACCGTCTCAGCACCCACTTCACCCGGCTCCTCGCCGGGGACAAGGTAGGGGTCGAGCTGGCGTCCAGCGACCGGTCGCGAGGGCGAATTCGAGAGATTTGGAGATGAAGGTACGTCCGTCGGTCAGGAAGATGTGTCCCAGCTGCAGGGTGATCAAGCGCAACGGAGTGGTCCGGGTGATCTGCTCCAAGACGCCGAAGCACAAGCAGCGCCAAGGTTAGGAGACTAAATGGCGAGAATCGCCGGCGTCGACATACCCCCGCAGAAGCGTGTGGCCATCGCCCTGACGTACATCCACGGGATCGGCGACACCACCGCCCAGAAGATCCTGAAGATGGCCAACATCGACCCTGACAAGCGGACCAAGGACCTCCCCGAGGAGGAGGTCGGCCGGCTTCGCCAGGTGATCGACCGCCTCTCCACCGGCAAGGAAATCGTGATCGAAGGCGACCTCCGCCGCGAGGTCGCGACCAACATCAAGAGGCTGACCGAGATCGGGTCCTACCGCGGCCAGCGTCACCGCCGCGGCTTGCCCGTGCGCGGCCAGCGCACCCGTACCAACGCCCGCAGCCGGCGCGGTCCGAAGCGCGCGGTGGCCGGGAAGAAGAAGGTGAAAGCCGGCAAGTGACCAAGAAGAAGGTCGTCCGGACCCGGCGCCGCGAGCGCAAGAACGTGGTCGCAGGTCAGGCCCACATCCAGAGCACGTTCAACAACACGATCATCTCGATCAGCGACATCGAGGGGAACGTCATCTCGTGGGGCTCGGCCGGCGCGCAGGGTTTCAAGGGCAGCCGCAAGTCGACTCCCTTCGCCGCCCAGCAGACCGCCGAGGCAACCGCGAAGAGGGCGCTCGAGCATGGCATGCGCTCGATCGAGGTATTCGTCCGGGGGCCGGGCGCGGGCCGTGAGGCAGCGATCCGCTCCCTGCAGGCGACGGGTCTCGAGGTGAGCGCGATCACCGACGTGACGCCGATCCCCCACAACGGATGCCGCCCACCCAAGAGGCGGAGGGTGTAGCGGATGGCGAACTACAGCGGCCCCGTCTGCCGCTTCTGCCGCCGCGAGGGCGCCAAGCTCTACCTCAAGGGCGAACGCTGCTACACGCCGAAGTGCGCCATCGAGCGCCGCGCCTTCGCGCCCGGCATGCACGGGCAGGCGCGCAAGCGCAAGACGTCGGACTACGGCATCCAGCTTCGCGCGAAGCAGAAGGCGCGGCGAATCTACGGCCTGCTCGAGAAGCAGTTCCGCAACTACTTCAACCAGGCCTCGACCGAGCCAGGCGTGACCGGCATCAACCTGCTGCGCCACCTGGAGCTGCGCCTGGACAACGTCGTGTACAGGCTCGGGCTCGGCTCGTCGCGCAAGCAGGCGCGCCAGCTCGTGACCCACCGGCATTTCGAGATCAATGGCAAGACGGTCAACGTGCCGTCGTACCAGGTCAAGCCCGGTGACGAGGTCAAGGTCAAGACCTCGGATGGTGTGTTCGACGTGGCGCTGGAGTCGTCCAAGGTGCGACCGGTGCCCTCATGGCTTTCCTTCAACACGGACGAAAAGTCCGCCAAGATCCTCGCCCGCCCGGACCGGCACGAGATGGAGTCCGGCGTCGAGGAACAGCTGATCGTCGAGTTCTATTCACGGTAGTAAGTGCACGGAGGCTAGTTAGTTCAGTTGGCGATTGACACCCAGATGACTGTGACCCCCCAGGTCCGCAAGCTTGAGACGAGCGCGAACTACGGCAAGTTCGACATCGAGCCGCTCGACCCGGGGTTTGGCACCACGCTTGGCAACACGCTGCGCCGTGTGTTGCTTTCTTCATTGTGGGGCGCAGCGGTGACGTCGATCCAGATCGACGGCGTCGCGCACGAGTTCACGGCGATCCCGCACGTGAAAGAGGACGTGACCGAGGTCATCCTCAACCTCAAGAAGCTGCGCCTCAAGAGCTTCACTGAGGACCCGATCACCCTGCTGCTCGACGTCAAGGGTCCGGCGGAGGTGCGCGGGTCGCACATCCAGGCCTCCTCGGACGTCGAGATCGTGAACCCCGACCTCTATATCTGCACGCTGGCCGCCAAGGGCCACCTGCGGATGGAGCTGAACGTCGAGCGGGGCAAGGGCTATGTCCCGGCTGAGCGCAACAAGCGCGAGGGCCAGCCCATCGGCGTGATCCCGATCGACTCGATCTTCTCCCCGGTGGAGAAGGCGAACTTCGTCGTCGAGAAGACCCGCGTCGGCCAGTCGACCGATTACGACCGGCTGATCATCGAGGTCTGGACGGACGGCACGATGTCGCCCGAGGAGGCGGTCAGCCACTCGGCCGAGCTCTTCACGCAGCACCTCAACCTGTTCGTGAAGTTCCGCGACAACATCGAGCGGCACGAGCAGGACCTGCGCGGCGAGAAGACCAGCCAGAACCGTTTGATGGACACACCGATCGAGGAGCTCGACCTGTCGGTGCGCGCGTTCAACTGCCTGAAGGCAAACGAAATCCAGACCGTCGGACAGCTGCTCCAGAAGAGAGAAGAGGAGCTGCTCGCGCTGCGCAACTTCGGGCGCAAGTCGCTCGACGAGATCAAGGAGAAGCTGGTCGAGAAGGGATTCATCAAGCCCGAAGAGATGGGCACGGTCCTGCGCGGCTAGCCGATTTCAATGCGCCACCAAAAGAGCGGCCGCCGCTTCAACCGAGACACCGACGCGCGCAAGGCGCTGATGCGCAACCTGTGCACGTCACTGCTCGAGAGCGGCCGCATCACGACCACCGAGGCCCGCGCGAAGGAGCTGCGACGGTGGGTCGAGCGCCTGATCACCACCGCCAAGGACCAGGACGTCAACGCTCGCCGTCGCGTGAGCGCGGAGGTCTCCAAACCCGAGGTCGTGGAGAGGCTGTTCTCCAACCTGGTCCCACGCCTGGCGGAGCGGCCAGGAGGCTACACCCGAATCATCCACAAAGGCCCGCGATTGGGCGACGCGGCGCCGATGGTGATCATCGAACTCGTCGACTAGCGGTTCGCCGGAGCGTTAAAAACTGAATATTCGAATCGTGCTGGAGTACGACGGGTCGAACTTCGCCGGCTGGCAGCAGCAGGCAAAGGGCCGCACGGTGGAAGCCGAGCTGAAGCGGGCGCTGCGCTCGGTCACCGGCCAGGACCACACGGTCTACGGAGCGGGTCGCACCGACGCGGGCGCCCACGCCGAGGGTCAGGTCGCGAGCTTCCATACCGACGGGCGCATCTCGCCCCAGCGGCTGATGGCGGCGCTCAACGCGCGGCTGCCGGAGGACGTGGCGGTGCTGTCCGCCGAGGCGGTGGCCGACGATTTCCACGCTCGTTACTCCGCGCGCCGGCGCCGGTACCGGTACCGGTTTCTGGACCGGCCGGCCCGACCCGCCCTGGAGCGGGGGCGCTGCTGGCACGTCCGCGGTGCCCTTGATGTCGATGCGATGTCACGTGCAGCGCGGGCGCTGGTCGGCAAGCACGATTGGACCACCTTCTGCTCGGCGTCCGAGCCGGCCGATGCGCGGATGCGCGAGATGCATTCCGCGAGCGTCAGGCGGCGGGGCGATTTGGTCGAGCTGGAGCTGGTCGCGGAGGGCTTCCTTCGCGGCATGGTGCGCAGCATCGCGGGCGCGCTGGCCGAGGTGGGCCGCGGAGAGCGGCCGCCCGCATGGGTGGGGGAGATCCTCCGGGCGCGGGATCGCCGCAGGGCGCCGCGCACGGCTCCAGCTGGGGGGCTGACGTTTATGGAAGTGATTTACTGAGGAACTCGCGAAAGAGATGAGCAAACAGAAAACGTGGACGGCGAAAGCCGCGGACCTGAAGAGTGATTGGTTTGTCGTCGATGCGACAGACCAGGTCCTCGGGCGCCTTGCGTCAGGTGTGGCCGCGATCCTGCGCGGCAAGCACAAGCCCACGTACACGCCTCACCTGAACACCGGTGATCACGTGGTGGTCATCAACGCGGCGAAGGTGAAGGTCACCGGCACCAAGCTCCAGACCAAGGAGTACACCCGGTACTCGGGATACCCGGGTGGCCTGCGCAGGCGCACGCTCGAGAAGGCCCAGGAGCTAGACCCAACGTTCCCGGTCACGACCGCGGTGCGCGGCATGCTGCAACGGAACACGTTGGGAGCCGATATGCTGAAGCGCCTTCGCGTCTACGCGGGCGCGGAGCACGGCCACGCGGCACAGAAACCGAAGGTCCTGACCTTCGATGCAAAAGGAAACATCAAGATTGGCTGACACTCTCCATCGCGGCACCGGCCGGCGCAAGAACGCGATCGCGCGTGTCCGCCTGACCCCGGGCGAAGGCCGCGTCACCGTCAACGAGAAGGACCCGCTCGCCTACCTGGGCAGGCGTGTCCTCGAGATGGCAGCCCTCGCGCCGCTTCGCGTCACGGGCACGCAGCGCAAGTTCGACATCTCGATCAAGGTCATCGGCGGCGGGACCAGCGGGCAGGCGGGCGCGATCGCGCATGGTATCGCCCGCGCGTTGACCCGCTTCGACCCGGACCTCCGCGCAGCGCTGAAGAAGGCGGGTCTACTGACCCGCGACGCCCGCATGAAGGAACGCAAGAAGTACGGACTGAAGCGAGCCCGGAAAGCTCCCCAATACACGAAGCGTTAGAAGAGCCTTCCCGTCGGCTCGACTGGCCCGACTGCCAGAACACCCGCGACCTGGGTGGTCTGCCGCGCCCGGGTGGCGTCACCCGTCCGGGCGTCCTGATCCGATCGGACCACCTGGGCCATCTCACCGAGCCAGGTCGCGAGGCGATGAAGGCCTACGGCGTCAACGTCGTGATCGACCTGCGAAGCGAGTCGGAAGTTCTTGGCTCGCCGAACCCGTTTGCCGCGGGCGACGGCGCCGTCTACATCCACAGCGCCCTCATCGATGACGCCAACATGAACAAGCTCGGCGAGTCCGGCGGCATGTTCGAGCGCTACCTGATGATCGTCGAGAACCGGCGAG
>Ga0209577_10006388_pt1 | contig 10904 bp, 7 predicted proteins | sample GraSoiAngelo_109_FD_185874 | JGI IMG/M metagenome (GOLD analysis project Ga0209577, IMG submission 185874) | Grasslands soil microbial communities from the Angelo Coastal Reserve, California, USA - 14_0903_12_20cm (SPAdes) (version 2) | ecosystem: Environmental > Terrestrial > Soil > Grasslands ... | reverse complement strand
AACGTCTTGCGCGGATCGAACGCGTCGCGCACGGCTTCGCCGATGAAGATCAACAGCGACAGCATGATCGCGACCGAGAAGAAGCCCGTGAAGCCGAGCCACGGCGCCTGCACATTGGACTTGCCCTGCGACAGCAATTCGCCGAGCGAAGGCGAGCCAGGCGGCAAGCCGAAGCCGAGGAAATCGAGCGCCGTCAGCGTCATCACCGAAGAGGATACGATGAACGGCAGGAAGGTCATGGTCGCGACCATGGCATTGGGCAGCAAATGCCGGAACATGATCACCGCGTTGGAGACGCCGAGCGCGCGGGCCGCCTGGATGTACTCGAAGTTGCGGCCGCGCAGGAATTCCGCGCGCACCAGGCCCACCAGCGAAACCCATGAGAACAGCAGCAGAATGCCGAGCAGCACGAAGAAGCCCGGCACCAGCACCGAAGACAGGATCAACAGCAGATAGAGCGAGGGGATGGCGGTCCAGATCTCGATGAAGCGCTGGAAGCCCAGGTCGATCCAGCCGCCGAAAAAGCCCTGCACGCCGCCGGCGGCGACGCCGATGATCGACGAGATCAGGGTAAGGCTGAGGCCGAACAGCACCGAGATGCGGAAGCCATAGATCAGCCGCGCCACCACGTCGCGGCCCTGATCATCGGTTCCGAGCCAGTTATATTCGAGGTCGCTGCAGCTCGTCAGGTGCTTTCGCTGCACCACGTCTTTGCATTCCGCTTCCGTCAGCATCCAGGTCGGCTTCGACGGCGCCGGCGTCGGCAGATCGAGGTTATGCGTATCGTAGGAATAGCGGATCAGCGGCCACACGATGACGCCGCCCTTGTCCGCGATCAGCTTCTGCAAATAGGGATCGCGATAGTCGGCCGCGGTCTCGAAGTCGCCGCCGAAAGTGGTCTCGGAATAGCTGACGAACGCCGGAAAGTACAAACGCCCGTCGAACTTGATCAGAAACGGACGATCGTTGGCGATCAGCTCAGCGAACAATGAGACAAAGAACAGGATCAGGAAGATCCAGAACGACCAATAACCCCTGCGGTTCGACTTGAAATTCCGCCAGCGTCGCCGATTGAGCGGAGACGGGGCGAACGCGTGCTGCGTGATCGGCACGATTTCGCCGAGCGGCGACTGCGTCTTGGTTTCGATCGGCGGCGGCGCGATGATCGTCATCAGACCTCCCGCGCTTCGAAATCGATCCGCGGATCGATCCACATGTAAGCGAGGTCCGAGATCAGATTGACCACGAGGCCGAGCAGCGAAAAGATGAACAGCGTTCCGAACACGACCGGATAATCCCGATTGAGCACGCTCTCGAAACCGAGCAGGCCGAGCCCGTCGAGCGAGAAGATGGTTTCGATCAGGAGCGAGCCGGAAAAGAAGGCGTGAATGAAGGCACCAGGAAAGCCGGCGATCACGATCAGCATGGCGTTGCGAAAGATGTGGTTATACAGCACCTGGCGCTCGCCGCAGCCCTTGGCGCGCGCGGTCATCACATATTGCTTGCGGATCTCGTCGAGGAACGAGTTTTTCGTCAGCAGCGTCATGGTGGCGAATGCGCCCAGCGCCATCGAGATCAGCGGCAGCGTGAGATGCCAGAAATAATCCAGGATCTTCCAGTACCAGGGAAATTGCGACCAGCCGTCCGACGTCAAGCCACGCAGCGGAAAGATATTGAAGAACGAGCCACCGGCAAACAGGATGATCAGGAGGATGGCAAATAGAAATCCCGGGATCGCAAATCCGATGATGATCACGGCAGAGGTCCAGGTATCAAACTTCGAGCCGTCCTTGACCGCCTTCTGGATGCCGAGCGGGATCGAGATCAGGTAGGTCAGCAGCGTCATCCAGATGCCGAGCGACATCGAGACCGGCAGCTTCTCCTTGACCAGTTGCAGCACGCTGACATCGCGGAAATAGCTTTTGCCGAAGTCGAAGCGCGCGAAATTCCACAGCATCAGCGCGAAACGTTCCGGCGCCGGCTTGTCGAAGCCGAACTGCTTTTCCAGGCTCTTGACGAAATCGGGATCGAGCCCCTGCGCGCCGCGATACTTGGAATTGACGGCGTCGCCGGATGCGCCGACTTGACCGCGATTGCCGAAATCGCCGCCCGCAGAGCCGGAAATCCGCGAGGTGCCGCCGGTATCGGCGCCGGAGAGCTGCGCGATGACGCGCTCCACCGGTCCGCCCGGCGCGAACTGCACGACGACAAAGGACACGAACAGGATGCCCAACAAGGTCGGGAACATCAGTAGGATGCGGCGGGCGATATAAGCGCTCATGGTCTATTTCGCCTGCTCGGCCTGGGCCGCTTTGTTAGGGTCGGTCCACCAATTTTCCGGCGCGCCGACGCCTTGTGCGTAGCGCGGCGGCCTCGGTGGGTGTGCGAACTGATCCCAATAAGCGATCGCGTGCGTGGTGCGATACCATTGCGGTACCCAATAGCGCCCCGCACGGAACACCCGGTCGAAGGCCCGACAGGCGACCGTCAGATCGGCGCGATTGTCCGCGCCGATGATCTTTTCGATCAGCGCGTCGATCGCGGGGTTGGCGATGCCGGCGAGGTTGTAGGACCCTTTGGTGGCGGCGGCCTGCGACGAGAAGAACGGACGCATGCCGTCGCCGGGCGTCGCCGACATCGAAAATCGCTCGATCGTCATGTCGAAATCGAACGCTTCCACCCGGGCCCGGTATTGCACGGCATCGACAACCCTTAAGGTGGCCTCAATCCCGAGCGTGCCGAGGTTCTTGATGTACGGCGCGTGGTGCGGTTGCAGCGACGGCTCGAAGGCCAGAAATTCAATCCTGAAAACCTCGCCATTCGGCAGCAGCCGCTTGCCGTCCTTGATGACGAACCCCGCTGCCTGCAGCAACTGCGCGGATTTGCGCAGCAGCGCGCGGTCCTGACCGGAACCATCCGAGACCGGCGGCACGAATGGCTCGCCGAACACCTCGTCCGGAAGCTGGCCGCGAAACGGCTCGAGCAGCGCGAGCTCTTCCGGCGACGGCGGCCCGTTCACCATCATGTCCGAGTTCTGGAACGGCGAATGGGTGCGTGTATAGGCACCATACATGATGGTCTTGTTGGTCCACTCGAAATCGAACGCGTCAATCAGCGCCTCGCGGACGCGCGGATCCTTGAATTTGTCGCGGCGGGTATTGATGAACCAGCCCTGCGCACCCGATGGGGTCTCGTCGGGCAATGTCTCCAGCTTGACGCGGCCATCCTTGACAGCCGGAAAATCATAGCGCGGTGCCCATATCCGCGCCGTGAATTCCTCGCGAAACAAATAGCTCTTGGCGGTAAATCCCTCGAAAGCGACGTCTCGGTCGCGATAGAATTCGTAACGCACGATATCGAAATTATAGCTGCCGCGCACGACCGGAAGATCGGCGGCCCACCAATCCTTCACCCGCTCGAATTCGATGTAGCGATTGGCTTCGAATTTTCCGACCTTGTACGGCCCCGACCCTAACGGGATATCGAGCGTCGATTCGTCGAAGGGGCGCGTCGCGTAATAGGCTTTCGAGAATATCGGCAGGCCCGCGACATAGAGCGGAACGTCGCGTGCGCGCTTTTCGGCGAAGGTGACCACCAGCGTCGATTCATCAGGCGCTTCCGCCTTCACCATGTCGCGCATCTGCACCATGATCAGCGGATGGCCTTTGGTCTTTAACGTGGTCAGCGAGAAGGCCGCGTCTTGCGCGGTCAGTTTCGAACCATCGTGGAATTTCGCCTCCGGCCGCAGCATAAAGCGATACGTCAATTTGTCGGCTGAAATCTGCACTGATTTGGCCACCAGGCCGTACATCGCGTCGGGCTCGTCATTGGCGCGCACCATCAGCGGCGCGAACGTCATGTCCATGCCCTGAGCGCCGTCGCCCTTGAGAATGTAGGCATTGAGGGAGTTGAAGGTCTGGTACGACTGATTGTAGGCTCGCACGGAAGGAATCAGCGAAAACACTCCGCCCTTCGGGGCCACCGGATTGACATAGTCAAAATGATGGAAGTCGGCGGGATATTTCAAATCGCCGAATACTGAAATGCCATGAGCCTCGGTCCCGGCCTCGGATGCGCTCGCGGCCCGCAGCAGTGGGGCGCTCAACGCGCCGATACCAAGGCCGAACAGGTGCCGGCGGGAGAGCAGCGCCATGCGCAAGATATCCTTCAAGAGCGCTTGCCGATCCGGCCCGCCTTCTCGGCATCGTACCACCACAGCGCGGGCAGGCCCGAGCGGGCATATTTAGGCAGATCGGCGTGGCTGAACCGGTCCCAGCGGGCGTAGCGTGAGAAAGGATAAGTGAACTGCGGCACGACGTAGAAATTCCACAGCAACACACGATCCAGCGCACGGGTCGCCGCCACCAGGTCCGCGCGATCCTTGGCGAATATCACCTTGTCGATCAGCACATCGACAGCAGGATTCTTGATGCCGATGGTATTTCTCGAACCGGGCTGATCGGCCATCTGCGATCCCCAGAATTCCCGCTGCTCGTTGCCCGGCGACAGCGACTCACCCCACTGATCGATGATGATATCGAAATCGAAGCTGCGCAGCCGGTTTTGATATTGCGCATCGTCGACAACGCGGACCGAGGCCGTGACGCCGATCCGCTCCAGCGAAGGCTTGTAGAACAGCGCGATCCGCTCGGCTGCCGGATCCTGCACCAGGATTTCGACAGTGACCGGCTTGCCCGCTGGATCGACGAGCTTTCGATCGCGAACCTCGTAGCCGGCTTCTTTCAACAACCGCACGCTCTCTCTTAAGTTAGCGCGCACGGCCTCGGGGTTGCCGCCGACCGGGTTCTGATAGGGCGTGGTAAAGACCTCGGTGGGCACCTTGTCGCGCACGGTGTCGAGGATTTGCAGTTCCTCGCCTTGCGGCAATCCTGAACACGCAAGCTCGGTGCCTTCGAAGTAGCTGTTGATGCGCTTGTATTGGCCGTAGAACAGCTGTTTGTTCATCTCCTCGAAATCGTAGGCGTAATTGAAGGCGCGCCGCAGCCGCGCGTCCTTGAACTGGTCGCGCCGCAGATTGAGCGCAAAGGCCTGCATCCTCCCGGAATCGTTGATCGGGAACTCTTCCTTCAAGACCCGCTTTTCCTCGACGGCCGGAAAGTCGTAGGCCGTCGCCCATTGCTTGGCCGAGTTCTCGCTGATCCAGTCGGCCTGGTCGGCCTTGAACGCTTCCAGCGCGACCTGGTTGTCGCGGAAGAATTCGAAGCGCAGTTCGCCGAAATTGTTTTGTCCGACCTGCGCCGGGACGTTGGTTCCCCAATAATCCTTCACGCGCTCCAGCGTGACCGATCGACCCGCGCTGAATTCCTTGATCCGATAGGGGCCGGACCCCAGCGGGGGCTCCAGCGTCGTCGCCGAGATGTCGCGCTTCTTGCCCTGGCCGTCGGTGCTCTCCCAGTAATGCTTCGGCAATACCGGCAACTCGCCGACAATGGTCGGCAATTCCCGGTTTCCCGGAGAGTCGAAGGTAAACTTGATCTCGCGGTCGCCGGTCTTTTCGGCTTTCGCAACGTGGCGATAGTATGAGGCGTAAAACGGACTGTTCTTCTTCAACGCCTCGATTGAAAAAATCACGTCGTCCGGCGTTACCGGCTTGCCGTCATGCCAGCGGGCCTCGTTGCGCAGGCGATAGGTAACCCAGGAGAAATCCTCCGGATGAGAGGCTGCTTCCGCCAGCAAACCATATTCGGTGGCGACCTCGTCTTGCGCCCGCGTCATCAGCGTTTCGTTGATCAGGGCGGCGGCCGGTGCGAGCGAGCCTTTGACGCCGGAAACCGCGACATTGAAATTGTCAAAGGTGCCGATCGAAATCATGCGCGCGACGCCGCCCTTGGGCGCATCCGGATTGACGTAATCGAAGCGCTTGAAATCGGCGGGATATTTGATGTCGCCAAACAGCGACAGCGCGTGCCGCCAAGCCGGCTCGGACTGGGCATGAGCCGGAGCCATCGCGGCAACACCTGCCATACCACCAAGAGCCGGGGCCATCGCGGCCAAGGCGCCGCTTTGCAGAAGGTTTCGTCGGGTAATCGCCAAAGGGAGAATCCTGTTGCTGTGGGGGCTAGCGGAGTTTGGAACCCAATATAAGGCAACGGCTCGGCAAATTATGTTGCTTTTTCCTCATGATACTAGCCCCGATGCGGCGAAAGGTCCCGATAACAAGACCGCGAGCCCTACGCCTGATGCGAAAACGGCCAGGCATTGCCTGGCCGCCCACAGAGAATTTGTCCGGGGCCGCGACTATTTCGCCGCGGTCGGCAGCGGAACCGGGCTATCCGCCAGTTTGTGCAGATAGGCGATCACGTCGGCGCGCTCGCTGTCCTTTGTGATGCCGGCAAAGCCCATCGCGGTGCCCGGAACGAAGGCCTTGGGATTGGCGATGAACTGGTTGAGGTCTTGATCGGTCCAGGTGCCGCCCTTGGCCTTCATGGCAGCGGAGAAATTGAAGCCGCGGCCCTCACCCTTCTTGTCGCCGACGACGCCATAAAGATTCGGGCCGACGCGGTTGGGACCGTTCTTTTCAAAGGTGTGGCACGCCTGGCACTTCTTCGCCGCGGCCTCGCCCTTTTCAACGGAAGCCGTCTGCAGCAGCTTCTCGATCGGCTCGGATGGCGGCGCGGCTTCCTTGGCGGCACCGCCCGCCGTCTCTTCCTTCACGGCAATTTCGAGACCCGGCTTTTGCGGCATCACGGGCGTAAAGATCGCACCGGCGGTGAAGCTCGTGACCAGGAGAACAAGGCAGGTGCCGAGAATCGCGCCGAGGATTTTATTGAGTTCGAAGGAGTCCATTTCGGATCAGGCTCCAGGCCGTAAAAGGTCGATTTGGCCGGAGGAAGCGGCCCGCGGGAAGAGCCTCGGGAATCGGCTTTTCGCGCCGCACCCGAGCCAGGTTGAGATATCGGTTTGCCCGTGCTCTGGCAACCCGTATAAACGCGCCGACTTTCACCCGATCCCCATTATTTCCAGCCCGTTGTCGAACAATCTCCGACCAGACCTCCGATGAGCAAAACCCGCACTTTGGTGCTGATTCCAGCCCGCATGACCTCGACCCGCCTGCCGGACAAGCCGCTTCTGGATTTAGCCGGGCTGCCGATGATCGTGCATGTGCTGCGCGCCGCCGAGGCCGCCCAAATCGGCCGCGTGGCGGTCGCGACTGACACGCCTGAGATCGCCGCCGTCGTGACATCCCATGGCGGCGAAGCGGTGATGACGCGCGCCGATCACCCGTCCGGCTCGGACCGGATTTACGAGGCTCTCGAGAAGCTCGACCCGAAACGTGAGGCCGAGATCGTGGTCAATCTGCAGGGCGATTTTCCGACCATTGCGCCCGGCAATATCCGCGACGTGCTGCCGCCGCTTAACGATCCCGCGGTCGATATCGCGACCTTGGCGGCCGAAATCCACACCGAGGAAGAAGCGACCAGCCCGAACGTGGTGAAGGCGGTCGGCTCGCCGATCGGCGAGCGGCGGCTGCGCGCGCTGTACTTCACCCGCGCCACCGCCCCTTGGGGAGACGGGCCGCGTTACCATCATATCGGCCTCTATGCCTATCGCCGCGCGGCACTGGAGCGGTTCGTAGGCTTGGCCCCCTCGCCGCTGGAGCGGCAGGAAAAACTCGAGCAGCTCCGCGCGATGGAAGCTGGCATGCGCATCGACGTCACCATTGTGGACACCGTGCCGCGCGGGGTCGATACCCCGGCCGACCTCGAAACGACCCGGAAAATCCTTTCAAAACGCTGAGCGGCTGATACAAGGCGCGCCATGATCAAGACGACCAAGAAGCTGAAAATCGCCTTCCAGGGCGAGCCCGGCGCGAATTCCCATATCGCGATCGTGGAAGCGTATCCCGACGCCGAGCCGTTGCCCTGCCCAACCTTTGAGGACGCGCTCGCCGCGATTGCCACCGGCGAGGCCAGCCTCGGCATGATCCCGATTGAGAACTCGGTGGCGGGCCGCGTTGCCGACATCCACCATCTCTTGCCGCAATCGGGCCTGTTCATCGTCGGCGAGTGGTTCCTGCCGATCCGCCACCAATTGATGGCGCCGCGCGGCGCCAAGCTTGCCGGCATCAAGACGGTGGAGAGCCACGTCCATGCGCTCGGGCAATGCCGCCGCATCATTCGCAAGCTCGGCGTCAAGCCGATCGTGGCGGCCGACACCGCCGGCAGCGCGCGTGATATCGCCGAACGCGGCGACACGAGTGCGGCGGCGATCGCCTCGAAGCTCGCCGCAAACATCTACGGCCTCGATATTTTGGCCGAGGACGTCGAGGACGAGACCCACAACACCACGCGCTTTGTGCTACTGGCGCGCGAGGCCGAATGGGCGAAGCAGGGATCGGGACCGCTGGTCACGACTTTTGTTTTCCGGGTGCGCAACCTGCCCGCCGCGCTTTACAAGGCGCTCGGCGGCTTCGCCACCAACGGCGTCAACATGACCAAGCTCGAGAGCTACATGGTCGACGGCAATTTCTTCGCTACGCAATTTTACGCCGACGTCGACGGCCATCCCGACGACCGCGGCCTTGCGTTTGCGCTGGAGGAGCTCAAATTCTTCTCGCGCGAATTCCGCATCGTCGGGGTCTATCCCGGCCATCCCTTCCGCGCCACGTTTAGCGAGAAGCCGGATTAACCCGTCATTCCGGGATGGCGTCGCCCCGGAAGGACGGCGAGCCGTCACGCCGCCACTTTCTTCCCCAGCCCGAACGCGTCCGCGAGCAGATGATAGGACTTCTTGCGCGCGTCGTGATCGTACACGGCCGTGATGATCATCAGCTCGTCCGGCTGGCTTGCCGTCATCATCGGCTGCAGCTTCGCCATCACGGTTGCGGGGCTGCCGACGAACAGCCGCGAGCGGTTGCGCGCGATCGAGGCGCGCTCGGCGTCGGTGTAGGGATAGGCCAGCGCCTCCTCGACGCTCGGCAGCGGCAGATATCGCCCGCGGTCGCGGCGCAGGCGATTGAGATCCATCGATGAGGCGAGCCTTTCGGCCTCGGCATCGGTCTCGGCGGCAACGGCAGCCACAGCCAGGATGCCATGCGGCGTCGCGCGCCAGCCCGACGGCTTGAAGTGGTTGCGGTAGTTGATCATCGCTTCAACCGCGTCAAACGCCGCAAAATGATGCGCAAACGCAAAGCCCATTCCGACTTGCGCGGCGAGCTCCGAGCTGTAGTCGCTGGAGCCAAGCAGCCAGATCGGCGGCAGCGGCGTATCGTCAGGCATCGCCACCACGTTGTTGTAAGGATGGCCGGGCGGAAAATCGCGGGTCTCCCACAGCGTCAACTCATGCAGCCGCTCGAGGAAATCGTCGCCCCCTCTGACGTCGAGCCGGCTGCGCAGCGCATGGGCGGTGGCGCCGTCGGTGCCCGGGGCGCGGCCGAGGCCAAGATCGATCCGGCCGGGAAACAATGCCTCCAGCATCTTGAAGCGCTCGGCGACCACCAGCGGCGCGTGGTTCGGCAGCATCACCCCGCCGGAGCCGACGCGGATGTTGTTCGTCACCGCGGCGATCTGCCCGATCATCAGGTCTGGCGCGGGGCTTGCCACCGACGCGAGATTATGGTGCTCGGCGAGCCAGTAACGGACATAGCCGAGCGCATCGACATGCCGCGCCAGGTCGATGCTGTTGCGCAGCGCCGCGGCGGGCTTGGTGCCTGACGTGACGACAGAGAGGTCGAGGACGGAAAGCGGAATCATGGGAGCCAAGCTAATGCGCGACATCCGCCCCACAAAGACCCGGCCGCGCAGAGCAGAGGCGCGGCGAGGGCCGGAACCGATGGCGCTCAACCCGGACAAGTGGGACATATGTAAGACAGATGTCAATGATCTCGCTCTGCCCACCGATTATGACACTCGGCATATTCATCAATGAATGAGCCGTTTTCCCTTAAATAATTGGACTTTCGAAAGATCGAAGGACATGCGAAGCCGTTGCCCACCAGATCGATATTTGGTCGAAAATACGGCACTTCACGTAAGTATTGGGCCATATCCCACCATTGATGGGCTGTTGTCGGGACCCCGTTTGACCTATTTTAGCGCTTCCAGGGCCAAGCCTGACCTTGAGCGAACCGTGCGTGGAGTCTGTGGTGCCATGACTGAAGTTGCCTCGCCCTCGCCCGACGGGCACCGCGCGCCCAAAACTCCCGCGATCTCCTTCGAGTTCTTCCCGCCGAAGACCGAGGAGATGGAACGCAATCTGTGGGACACGATCAACCGGCTCGCGCCGCTTGCCCCGAACTTCGTGTCGGTGACCTATGGCGCCGGAGGCTCGACCCGCGAGCGCACCCATTCCACCATCGCCCGCATCCTGACCGAGACCAGCCTGACCCCGGCCGCGCACCTGACCTGTGTCGATGCGCCCCGCGCCGACGTCGATGACGTGGTGGCGCGCTACCACGAGGTCGGCGTCCGCCACATCGTGGCGCTGCGCGGCGATCCCGCCGGCGGCATCGGCAGCGCCTATACACCGCATGCGCAAGGCTATCGCAGCTCGGCCGATCTGGTCGCCTCGATCAAGCAGGCGCACAGCGATATCGAAGTCACGGTGTCGGCCTATCCGGAACGGCATCCGGAAAGCGCAAGTTTCGATGCCGACATCGACATGCTCAAGGCCAAGGTCGATGCCGGTGCTGGGCGCGCCATCACGCAGTTCTTCTTCGATAACGATCTCTATTTCCGTTACCTCGACCGCGTTCGTGCCCGCGGCATCGAAATCCCGATCGTGCCGGGGATTCTGCCGGTGCAGAATTTCAAGCAGGCAGCGAACTTCGCCAAGCGCGCCGGCGCCAGCATGCCGGATTGGCTGGCGCAAAAATTCGAAGGCCTCGACGACGACGCCGAGACCCGCAAGCTGGTGGCGGCGGCCGTTGCCGCCGGCCAGGTGCA
>Ga0209577_10006386_pt1 | contig 10905 bp, 4 predicted proteins | sample GraSoiAngelo_109_FD_185874 | JGI IMG/M metagenome (GOLD analysis project Ga0209577, IMG submission 185874) | Grasslands soil microbial communities from the Angelo Coastal Reserve, California, USA - 14_0903_12_20cm (SPAdes) (version 2) | ecosystem: Environmental > Terrestrial > Soil > Grasslands ... | reverse complement strand
TATGGACGTGCAGGGCCCGCATCACTCAAATGTGGGGTCGCGAATTGTTCGCGCAAGCGTCGGCCGACCCGAAAGGGCTTACGAGACGCGACGTAATTGAATCCGACGAGAAGGAAAAATGGATCGAACAAGATACGATGACGAGTCGCGGTCATGAAAACAACTTCGATCGCCAGGGTGTAGACGAACAACAAGAGTACCAAAAGGGACTGTGGCTCTCTGGACCAAAATGCCGGCAGCCCGAGTAAGAACCCGCAAACAATGACCAATGAATACGGAGTCAAGAGCAGCGCGTACTTTAGGTTTGCCTGCTTTTGCGGCAGCGGCGAAAAAAAACGGACTGCCTTCATCGCCGCGAGCCGGAGGAATGCGGCAGGATGTTCCTTGATCCACTTAACGCCAAGAGACATCAGCAAGTCCGATCTCTGTTTCTCCGTCAGTCCCTCAAGATTAGGCATCGGCGGCGCTTGTTCGAAAGTCTCGCTCCAAAAGCCTCCCTGATGAACGTCCGAATTAAACTGCCAAAGATTTAGCGCCGCCTTGCCGTCGAATGGAAAGAAAGCGTGACTGTTAATCGAGTTCCTAATGCAGTATGGTGATACCACCAGCACCACCACGCCAACAAACAAGAGGGCCTGAGACCATCTGCTGGTAAAGGCTACGAGGATCGCGATCGCCGGCAGGAAGAGAAGCAAGTTTGTTCTTACTAATAAGCTGAGTGCCAGGAAAACTGCAGAAAGGGCGAGATGTTTGATCTCGCCGTTCTTCAAGTAATTGAAAAGAAAACAGAACGTTCCCAGCTCACAAAAAAGGAACGGCATCTCTGACAAAAACAGTTGATTGAAAGCGATGTAGAACGGGCTTAGGCCCATCGCCACCATAGCCACGTTGGCCCAGCGCTCTGGCATCCAATGCCGACAAATCCCCCGGAAGAAGAGTAGGCTCGCCGCAAACAGAATGATGGTGCCCAATCGCAAGAGAAAGTAGTTTTGGCCGAAAACTGCAATTTGCACCGCGAGCAGCAGCGGCGTTCCCAATCCGAAATAGGAGGTTGGTTCACCTTTCTTGATGAACCCTGCCAGGGCGTCGAACGAGAGTGAAAGCCCATTGCCGGCGAGGATATTTTGGGCGGCGCTGAGGTAAGCACCCTGGTCGGGATAGTCAATGAACCTGCCGCCGAAATACGCCGCCACGAGCAGATGAGGAACCAGCACGAGCGGCAACACCCAGCGTGTTGCATTACGCGCCGGACCCAAAGCCTTGGGCGGCCTCGAACTCTCTTCAGATTGATGGCTATCCAACGCGAATGGTTTCAGTCTAAAAGGTCAGGTCTGCAACTGGTTCGGGGACAGTCTCGGATAGCGTGTTCTGAGTTTGTCCTAAAGACGGGCGCAGCAGCTTATGTGCGATCCTTCGCGCGAAGAGATGGGACGGTCTCTCTACGATTAAGTAGAACGTGTAGCTAACGAGCAGAACAAAAGCGATGTTTATCATCCAATTCATTCCGGCGGCAAAAGGGGCAAACGCAAGCAAAACGAAAATAGCCTGACCATGAAGATGCAGGAGATAAATGGAGTAACTCCACTTACCTGCATGCTCCAAAACCCTTGGGGCTTTGTGTTGCTTGTAATATGCGGTTTCCCTGGCCAACCAAAAATAAACAAAAATCGCGAACAAATTGAGCGTCCAGGGATGCTTTACGGGGGAATGAAATCTCAAAAAACTAAAGAAACTGCTGAGTCCCCAAGCAGAAATGCGCCAACCCCAAATGCTGGCGGTGGCAACCGAAGAGGCCGGGGCTGAACTTATCCGTTGCGCTAACAGGCAACCGAGCAGCCAGCACGGCAGGCCCAAGAGCCAATTTAATTGAGGACCGTATGACGGGTAATCTCCCGCCCCGGGGTTCGTTAGAATCACGCCCACAGAGCAGACGAAGGCGACGACAACAATCTTGGTCCATCCAATTCGCCTGCTGGTCAACAGGAGAAATGGATAGATTACGTAGTAAATCTCTTCTGCTAGAAGGCTCCAGAGAATTGAATCACTGAGCAGAGTTAATTTGATATTCAAGGGCCTGGCAAGGACAATGGCAACCATCATGGGAGTTATGATTCTGATATAGCGGCGCGTGAAATATGATTTCGGATGAAGCGGGCGCCCTTTTGCGTAGGGAAAGTTTATGCAGAATCCTGAAATGACAAAGAAGACAATCACTGCGGCGGACGCGTTAAAGGTATTGTTGTAGAGAACCGCGAATAATTTGCCGGCAAGCTTCGTCTTGTCCACGTGGTCAAGCAAGGGAAAGAAACCGCAATGGACAAACACGACCCACATCGCACAGACGAAGCGAAGGCTGTCCAATCCGCGTATGCGATCGGAATCGGATCTGCCCGATTTTTTGGCGACACCAGCCGAACCAACGATACTCGCACCATCCGGCTTGGGGCTGGCGGCTGCGACGCTGGCATCGCCTTGTTTCCCTTCTACCGGCGCGAGTTTTGAATAAATGGGTGCTAGCTCTTTGACCAGACGCTCTCGGTTGAAGCGCTCTTGCACGGTAGCTCGGCCTGCCTGTCCCAACCTTTGCCGCAACTCTACGTTGCTCGCAAGCGATTTGATTTGTTCAGCCAGACGGGCAGCGTCGCCAGGCGAATGGGAAAGAGCGTTGACTTCCGCATCGATGATTTCGGTTGCGCCTCCCGCGGCGCTGGCGATCACGGCGCGACCGCACGCCATGCCTTCAGCGATCACCAGTCCGAACGGTTCGGGCTCGGTGCTCGCGTGAACCACGATGTCCAGCGCGCGCATTGCGGCGGCGGGCTCAGCAACAAAATCGGTAAACCCGACGCGATCGGCAATCCCTAGATCCTGGGCCACCGCTCTTAATTCATCCTTCGAGTACTGGCTTCCGTTAGTCCCGTACAAGCCCCCGCCAATTACATAACCGCGGACGTCAAGATCCGCCGAAAGCAGTGAAAGCGCGCGAAGAAAAGTGTGATGCCCTTTCCAGCGCCCAAAGGTTGCAATCAATCCAACCTTAACCGTGTTCTGATCGGTGGGCGGAAGACCAGCCAACGAATCCAGATCGAGGCTTGCGCCGCGGGGAGAAAAAACCGTTGTGTCGACGCCATTGTAGAGAGTTTGGACCGGCAGCATATCTCCGCAGGTAGCCCGCACGTCCTCTCTCACGCTGTTCGAATTTGCCAATGCGATTGAACAGCGCCGGCGGAAGAGTCTCATTAGACGGGCCATGACTGGACGCGTGTGAACGTAATCGTGAACGTGCCAAATCAGGGGAACATCCCGGCGCTTGGCCATGGCCCCAAGTAAATGCATCTTGAAGCCATTGGTGTGGATAATGTCCGGATTGAGTTGTTGCAACAATTTTCGCAGTTTTGACACATAGACGGCGATTCCAAAACCGCCAAGAAGTAGCTGACGAAGCAAAGCCAAACGGCCGATGCTATCGCCCGCCGGTCCGCCTGCGGAAGCGTCTCCCAGCCGTGTTATCGAAGGAGGAAATAGTAGAACGTGAGTAGTAACACCGAGGCTTGTTGCCTTTGCGGCCAACGGGCCATCACCCGAGACAACGAGATGAAGTTTCCAGTGTGGTTGCGCCTCTCTCAAGCTGGCCAGGAGATTGAGCAAGGCAACTTCCGCCCCGCCCATTCCTCCGATCGGATTAAGATAGACGACCCTCATTTTCGATTTAAAAACTGATGATTCGATTTTGAATGAGGCGCGGAAAGCCGGCTCGCGGGTCGAAGCAACTTACGAATCGGCGGTACTCGGTGAAATTTCAGTCGGTTGGTCGGCGGTGGAATGATAATAATCACGATACTGATTGTAATAGTAGTAGTCGTGCTTCGATACGGTCACGTTATTCAACACTACGCCGAAAATCTTTGCCCCCACGTCCGAAAGCAACTGCTTGGAGCGGCGCACGATGTGACGGGACGCGGCTCCGCCATGCACCACCAGCAACACGCCATCCGCAACTGAAGAAAGCAAGACGCCGTCAGTAAACGAGGCGACTGGCGGCGAATCGATCACGATGTGAGTAAAAGTATTTTCCAGCACTGACATCAAGCTGCGGATTTGATCCGAACCGAGCAACTCCGCAGGATTGGGAGGGAGTCGACCCGAAGGAAGCAGGTAGAGACTACTCTCCTCATGTTGTTGCACACAGCCCAGCATCTCCCCTTCCGTCATCTTGCTGGCGAGGATTCCGCTCAATCCTTTATCGTTATCAACATTGAAGATGGAATGAAGTCGCGGGCGCCGCATATCGCCATCCACGATCACCACCTTGGCGCCGGTTTGAGCGAGAATCATTGCGGTATTCACTACCGTAGTAGTCTTTCCTTCGCCCGGTTGACTCGAGGTTACGAGCAGGGTCTTTGGCGCCCCTCCGGCAGACGACAATAGAACCAAGGTTCGAAGTTGGCGGTATGATTCGGCCAGGGCGGAACGTTGCGAACCATTGAGCAAGAGTTCCGGGCCAACCTGGTGGCCGTTCCGTTTGCTGCCCGGCATCGCTAACAGCAGGCGACGACGCGCAGAATTACCAATAGTGGGAATGACAGTCAGTGCGGGCAGACGCAAAAAGTTCTCAACGTCTTCGGATGTGCGGACCGAATCGTCCATGTAGTCGAGATAGTGTGCCAAAGCGATTCCCGCAATCAACGCGAAGAGCGCAGCCAGCACAATAGCCTGCATCCGCTTGGGGCCGATGGGAGTTTTTGGTATCGCCGCATGGTCGACGACGTGTACGTTGTTAGGGGTGCCGGCGAGAATTACTTCGTTCTCCTTTGAGCGCTGGAGCAAACCATCCAGCAGAGACTTATTCGTCTCGATCTGTTGCTGGATTATTCGATAATTCACTGCCGCCTCGTTTTGTGTCAGCGTTTCAGCGCGCTGCTTATCGAACGCCTGACGCAAAGCTTCTTCCTTCTGTAGCGCCTGTCGATAGCTGGTCTCAAGATTCGTTTTGACCACTGATTCAGTATGGGTGCGCGATTGCTCCACCTGCTTTTCCAGCATCGCAATCTGCTGGTTTACATCCTTAACCTCCGGATATTTCTCAGTGTACTCCAGAAGCAATTGCGCTCGATGCTGCTTCAGTTCCGCCAGCTTTGCTTCGGTGGTGGCAGAAGATTTGTTGTTTGTTGCCTCGGCCTGTGCCTCAAGTGCTCCGGGCGCCAACGCCGCACGATAAGCGGCCTCGGCTGCCTTGCGGTCATTCTCCGCCTCGAGCAACTGCTTATTGAGACCGGCAAGGCGATCGACAACTGTGTTTTGACTGGCATCCAGAGATAAGATTTGGTGGTTCTTGGCGTAGTTGATTAACTGCTCTTCATTACTTCGAATCTCGGACTGGAGATCCGCAATTCGCCGTTGCAGAAAGTCCCCTGCATTGTTCGTCGTCTCAGTTTTTCGCTCCCGGTTAGAAACGACGAAGGTATCGGCGATCGTGTTATTGATCTTTTCGGCGATCTTGGGATCCTGATGTTTGAAGCGAATTTCAATGATCCGAGTGTCGCTCAGTTGCTTAACAGACAACTGCGATTGCAGCATCTCGACATAGGGCTGCAGATGATTTGCCTCTTCGATGTCATCGTTTGAAAGCGCCGAACTTGGCCGTAATACGTAACCCTCCTGCTCTTTCGTCTGAGTCTTCGCCTTACTGATTCCGACCAAACCCTTCAAGCTTTCCCAAAAGGATCGGTTTTGGGCCGACTGTGGATGAAGAAAAGCCTCGTTGTGTTCCAGGTCGAGAGTCTTTGCAACTCTGCCGAGCAAGCCGGCGCTGGTAAGGATTTGGATTTGTGTATTGAAGTACGTGGGATCCTGTGAAGAGTTGTTTAGGAAGATGGGATTACCCTTGAGGGCCCCAATCGCCGGGTTGTTGGCGGTTTCCGAATCAACTTGAACTCCTGAACGCGATTCATAAACATCGGGTTGCCGCGCCATGTACATGGCAGTCACGCCACTCACCAGTACTACAATCCCAATGACCATCCAAAGGTGCTTGCGAACCGAACGCCAGTAGTCGCGAAATCGACTGTACCCATTGCTTTCATCCTCATACGAATCGTACCGTGTATAGGGCGCCAGAGAGCGCTCTAAGACACCTCCGACATCGCGCGAACCATTGCTTTTCTCGATTAACTCGGTAGGTTCTTTCATTACTCTGAAGGATTTTTCCTTTCGCTAATTAGCTGGCTCCAGAAAGCCTTCTGTTTAGATTGAAAACTCTCAGCAAGTCCTTGTGTCAGTTCATGAAAGAACGGACAAGTCGGCAATTTCCTAAAGGAGGTTCACTTTAGGGAATCACTCTTACTGGCAAACTGCCAATACTTGGAAGCGCTGCCCCAACGAGGCTTCGGAACAATCTCTTGCCACCTGAAGCCGGCACATCGACAATGTCGTTGGCGACTAAAACGATATCTTCTGCCTTGTGCCGGTTGATAGCGTCGAGGTCAACCAAGATCTCTTTTTTCTCAGTCGTACCAGGCGTTTGTCTAATGACATGAATTTCGTTCTTTTTAGTGTCGATGGCTGTCCCACCAGCCATGGCGATTGCTCGCGTGACTGTCATTGGTTCGGTGAGGGCGAGCGATGTCGGGTGAATTACATTGCCAATAACGTAAACCTGATCCGCCGCCGGAACGAAGACGACATCGCCTGGCCGCACGTATGGGTTGGACTTCTCCTCACCTCGAACCGTGTCTTTGAGGTTGTAATAGTCAATTTGGTCAGTTGATTTTTCGGCGGATGGGTCAGAAACGGACGGCAAAACGTCACATGCTGTCAGCGGTCCTGTATGAACGACCTGGATAGTTCTTCCGGCATTATCGGTCGGACCATTCACGAAGGTCAGCAATTCCAGTAAGCGTACGCGGCGCTGAAGCAGAAAGCGGCTGGGCGCGCGCACTGACCCTAGAACGGCGACAGGTTCGGATTGATATTGCTGAATCTGAACTGTTACCTGGGGTTCTCTTACGTACTCTTTCAGTTGCACGGTAATCTCGATCTCGAGTTCCTCTTCAGTGCGACACGCGGCCTTTATTTCGTCCTTAATTAGGGGCATGCGAATCATGCCGCGCGGACTCACCCTGACTCCTTCGCGATTGAATTGCGGTTTGTTAAGCACCTTGATGTCCAGCACGTCGCCGGCGCCGATGCGGTAGCGGTCGTCGGATGCGACTCTGGGCGAAGGAGTGGGTATAGCGTTGCCAAACTGAGCCGGGGGTGCAGAAGCACTTGCCGGTTGTTGCGCTAATACAGCGGCTGAATTGATCGTTAACACGAGCGCCACTGTCAGCTTGTTACTCAGGATGGTTTTTAAAGCTTTGAAGCACACGGCAGCACCTTATACTGATACTGAGCAGAATTCCACCCCTGGCGTGAAGCTTTGGGAAATTAATCCCGGCATTCACACGAAAACCCCGTAGGGAAACCTCTCTCGCGAGGCGGCATTCAGAGAAGTTGAAAGGGACCGAGCGACGCCATCAATGGCTCTGTTCTCGCGACGCACATTGTCCCTTTCAGTTAAAACCCAATTCCGTTTACTAATGGAATTGCATAACCGAGTGACGAGGGGAGGCGCCCTGAAAGGGCTGAAGGACTAGCAAGGGAGAAGCGAGGCGCCGCCGCTGGATTGCGACGGCCCGAGGTGCTGCACCTTGCAGGAGCAACAGACCTTGCCGGAACAATCGTTCATGCTACTTCCTTGCACCGTTCGGGTACATTGTCGGCTGGACCGCACGCAAGGATCCGCTCGGCACTTGGGCCTGTGTCCATGCGCCACCGACCGATCGAGACGTCACTTAATCATGCAAATACTAGCTCTCGTAAATCACCTGGACTCTTCAAAAAAATCGTGCCGATTCCTTAGCCCGACCTAGAAGGATCGCTTTAAAGAAATGCCAAAAAACTCTAGTGCATCGGAAACCTTCTGTCAAACGGCTCGAATGCTATGTTTGGCGCTTTGCTAAGGCCTTTGGTAAGGCTATTACTGAGAAAAAAGGCCACAAAGTCGCCAGCGGTCGGCGGCTTTGTGGTATCGAAGTAGAGATTGAGTATAAACCAGAGAGTTGCTTCCCATTGAAAAGCGACGCGATGATCTCGCCCACGCATGACTCTTGAAGAAAGAGTTTATGAATGTGACGCCGGCCATCGAACGTCTGGGCATTCCGACGTATGACTGGTGGAACGCTACTTGTTTTGGCTCAGGCTCAGCGTGGCAGCTCGCACAACACTCGTTCTAAAGATCATATTGAGGAGACGATTGGCAACTTCAGTGTCCAGAGTTTTAAGTACAGCGTATTGTTCAAGCGCCGCATCCTTGTTTTTTAGGCTAACATCGAGCACGCCGAGATTGAAACGCGCCACGACCAGCGTTGGCTCAAGTGCGATCGCCCGCTTGAATTCAACAACGGCATCCTGCCTTCGACCCAGCTTCATGTAGGCATAGCCGAGATCATTAAACGCAGTGGCATCCTTGAGATCGAGTTCGATCGCTTTTGAAATCGACGTCACCGCCTCTTCGTACCTACCCATACGAAGATATAGTTGGCCCATTTTGGCATAGGCCAGCGAGAAAGTCGGCTGAAGTTCAAGGGCCTTTTCGAGAGCATTAATGGCCTGTGCGTCGCGATCGAGGAAATAATAAGCACTAGCCAGATTGCCGAAGAGGTGTGCTTCGTCAGGTCGGCAATCAATCGCGCGTAAAAACATCCCCAGCGCAAGACCATATTGACGCGTCTGAGCGTAAGCGACGCCAAGTTCATTGAGGGCTTCGGCATAATTTGGCCGCAGCGCAATGGCGATTTTCAAATCATCGATCGCCTCGGCGTATCGCCCGCGCCGCGAGTTGATACAGGCCAGGCCGTAGTGAGCGCGAGCGTCTCCGGGATCAAGACGCAAGGCGATCGTGAAAGACCGTATTGCTTCCTCAGTTCGACTGGCGTCGTCGTACAGAACACCCAGGTTGTAATGCGCCACGGCAAGGTCTGGTTTAAGTGCGACAGCTCGTTCACACGAGTTGATTGCTTCCGCAGATCGTCCAAGTTTGTCGTAAACGACGCAGGCACTGTTGTGCGCAATCGCGAAATTGGGGTCGAGTTTCAATGCCTCTTGCAATGAACTCAGCGCTTCCTGGTAGCGTCCTGCCTGATACTGCGAGAGCGCACGCTGATAGTTCTCTCTCGCTGTTTTCGTGGTCGAGTCATTAACGAAGCTTCGATCGGTTTCGCCCGCAAACTGCTGAGCTTGGCCGGGCACTCGCGTACCAGAAGAAACACCAAGCAGCAGAACTGCCAGCACCATGTGCCGTAGTATTTTACGTTCTCTTTTCATCCCACCTTGTCCTCCCAAATGAAAACTATTAGGGAAGCCGTCGTCAGTTACGGGCCCGCAGAAAACATCCGCTATCACTGAGACGAGCTTCCCTGCGTTCACCTGAGCAACGACCATTCCGCAGACGCAGAAGCTTTCGATCAGCCCCATTTTTCGCGCTGATTACAGCTATTTACGGTTCAAGCCACTTGCAGATGCGATTGATATCCGACGGTTTTGTGCCTGATGCAAAATGGTCAAGACAGGATTGTCGCGTGGGAGTGCGTGAGTGTTAACTGGGAGTTAATTTCAGAAGTTCGCGTGGGGGGTCATTTCGATCGAGCGAGATCGGAGCTAGTCCGTCGCGCGCCAGCTTGTATTCGACCGAGTCAACAAGTGCGCGCCAGCTCGCCTCGACTATGTTTGGTGAAACGCCGACGGTTCCCCAGGTCGCGTGCTCGTCTCCCGACGAAATTAGCACCCGCACCAGACTCGCAGTCCCGGAGAGACGGCTGCTGATCACGCGCACCTTGTAATCGGACAAATGCATTTCCGACAAAGTTGGATAGAACTTTCCAAGTGCGCGTCGCAAAGCTCGGTCGAGCGCATTTACGGGTCCGTTTCCGGAGGCCGCCGTGTGTTCGACACAATCGGCAACCTTGATCTTAATGGTCGCTTCGCTCATCGGCATTGAGGCGCCGCGATGCTCGTCGATCACTCGGAAGCCGAGTAATTCAAAGTAAGGTTGATGCGTGCCGCGCAAGCGCTGCACGAGCAGTTCGAAACTGGCTTCCGCTGCCTCGAACTCGTAACCGTCATGCTCGAGCCGTTTCAATTCGTCGAGCACGTGCTGCTCATCATGGATGTCGAAACCCAACTCCTCCGCTTTCGCTAACAGATTAGCTCGTCCTGAAAGATCCGACACCAGGACGCGCCGCCGATTGCCAACCGCTTCCGGCGAGATGTGCTCGTACGTTTGCGGATTCCGTTCCACGGCGGAAACATGCACGCCACCTTTGTGCGCGAAGGCGCTGTCACCGACGAACGCGGCGCGCGAATCCAGCGAGAAGTTTGCCACCTCGCTGACGAAGTGGGCCGTTTCGCGCAGCCGCGTTAGACGTTCGGGGCCCAGCACAATACGGCCCAGCTTCAATTCCAGGTTGGGAATTACGGAGCAGAGATTGACGTTGCCGCATCGCTCGCCATAACCGTTAATCGTTCCCTGCACGTGCGTCGCGCCCGCCAGCACTCCGGCAATTGTGTTCGCGACCGCGAGCTCTCCATCGTTATGACAATGAATGCCTATGGGTACGCACGCCTCCGGCGTGCTGCACGCTGGAAGCGTGCGTACCAACAGCACCACCTCACGCGTCGCTGCGGCGATGAATTCCGGCAAGCTGCCGCCGTTGGTATCGCACAAGACGATCCGTTGTGGTCCACCAGACAGAGCCGCCTTCAGCGTGGCCATCGCATATTCCGAGTTTGCGCGATAACCATCAAAGTAATGTTCAGCGTCGTAGATCACGAAAGGTATACGCGCGGTGAGATAGGCGATGGTGTCAG
>Ga0209577_10006384_pt1 | contig 10907 bp, 9 predicted proteins | sample GraSoiAngelo_109_FD_185874 | JGI IMG/M metagenome (GOLD analysis project Ga0209577, IMG submission 185874) | Grasslands soil microbial communities from the Angelo Coastal Reserve, California, USA - 14_0903_12_20cm (SPAdes) (version 2) | ecosystem: Environmental > Terrestrial > Soil > Grasslands ... | reverse complement strand
GCCTTAGAAATGGAATGCATGAAAATAGCAGAACTCGTCGGAATTAGGGGTCCCTGCTGTATGCAGATGAAAGAGTCTGCAGAGGGCAGACTTAAATTGATAGAAATAAATCCAAGAATGGGAGGTGGGACGATATTTACGAGCTTGGCTGGAGCTAATTTTCCTGCAATGTTACTAGATATGATCGAAGGAAGGCAGGTTTCGTTACCAGTAATCTCTGAGATCACCGTCATTAGGTATTTTGAGGAATTTGTATTGAGAAGTGAGGAGGAAAGAATACATGTTGGAGCCAATTTGTTATCGAAGACACGTTTTCAGGTATAGACCTATCACAAGATACCTGTTGGATGTGTATAACATTTATCAAATGACATGGCCAGTATCCTGTAATTTTCATGACAATAATAGAGAAACCTATCGTCATTCCAATACTTACTAGGATCGCATCCCACCTTCTATTTTTTTTCTTACTTTTCTCTGTTTTCAACTTGTCTCATTATCCTTCCCATAAACTTGGACGACTAGGCAACTCCAAAGCTAGTTGTGAGAAAAAGCGAGGTTTTGAATATATTCCATGATGTCTAACGATAGTGCTAATTCCACAAATCTGAGCCTCTGTTTAGAATCAAAAACCAAATTATTACCTTCGAAGAACGGTGAGTATCCAAACACTTTAATTTCTATGATCAAAGATATATTTTGTTTACGGATTCGAGCTGTTAATATCTGTTAATGTTAAGAACAGGATTTCGTTTTACGGTCTGTTATATCAGGTCATAGTTAAGTTAATCGGCAAACCCAAGAATATTGCAAGGTAATTCACGCTTCTAAAATTTGTCCTGCTGTACAGTGTCTATGCAGGGATTTTTATGCCCTATCTCAAGATTTGCTCGGTGTCGATTAGCTTTTATATTTGCGTTGGTTCTTCCGGACGTACATGGGTAGGGTGGAGAAAGGAGTGAATTGTAGCGTTCAAGGTTGCGAGCAATCTGCCCAGCGGTCGATGAGCGGTAGCAAAGCACGTATGGCTGCAGATCTGATTGTCAATTCGGACAAACGTGTCTATCTTTGTAAAACGCATTACAAAGAATGGAAAAAAGTTACAAAAGACGATCGAGAGAACGAGAGGGCTCGATGGCAATAAAAAGAGAAATCCATACGTCATATTTGAAAAACCTTTATTTCCTCTCTGATTATACTTTGTTCGTCTAATAAATGCGCTTACTTCAACTTCATTCTGATTTCGTAGTGTATCAACCCATCGCCAAGGAAATCAGAGAAGCCGAAGAAAATGTCTCCAGGAGCAAAGTTCGTTTGGAAGAGATTGTCGTTACTCTTGTTGCTGTAGAGAATGAAGATGACGAAAGCCTTGCAAGTATTGCAGTTAATGAAATCGAGAGCTATCTCGCCAAATTGAAAAGCAATCGGTTACTGATTTATCCATATGCGCACCTGACCTCTGATCTTGCTCCGGCGGAACGTGCTCTTAAAGTTATTATGTCAGTTGAAAAATTTGCAAAGGAGCGGATCCTCGAGGTTTATAGAGCACCCTTCGGATGGACCAAGGCTTTTGAAATCAAGGTTAAAGGACATCCGTTGGCAGAAAATTATAAAATAATAATAACAAAACAGGCCGCCAGTATTGCCCAAGTTGCTGCCAGTAGCGGCGACAGTATTAGTTATTCTTGGGAAACGAAGGTTTCGTCCGCACTTGACGAGGAAGAAAAATTAGCATCAACATGGTACATTTTGGAACCCGACGGGAAGCTCTCGCTTATCAAGGACTACAAATTCAAAGCCGGAGAGCAAAAGCTGCATACTCTAGCTAACTATGAAATGGCCAAGAAGAGGTCAACGGACGATCAGCCAGCTCATGTCAGATTAATGAAAAAGATGGCAATTGCGGATTATGAGCCTGCTTCAGATGTTGGGAATATGCGTTACTATCCAAAGGGCAAATTGATGAAATCGTTAATTGAACAATATGTTACTCAGCAGGTAATGGAATATGGAGGGATTGAGGTTGAAACACCTATAATGTATGATTCCAAACATCCATCTCTAGAGAGTTATTTCAATCGCTTTCCTGCTCGCCAGTATATCATCACAAGTGATAACAATAAACAACTCTTCTTGAGATTTGCTGCATGCTTCGGCCAATTCTTGATGGCTAAAGACTTTCAGTTATCGTATAAGCATCTGCCATTAAGGCTTTATGAGCTTACTCGCTATAGCTTTAGAAGGGAAAAAAGTGGGGAGCTCTCCGGTCTACGACGACTTAGGGCTTTCAGTATGCCTGACTGTCACGCGCTATGCAGAAGTATGGAGCAGGCAAAAGAGGAATTACTCCGGCGATTTGAACTATCTACCGCAGTGATCAATACATTGGGGCTTTCTACGACAAACGACCTCGAGATGGCAATACGGTTTACTGAAGATTTCTATACTGAAAACCAAGCAATCATAAATAAAATCGTTAGAACTTTTGGAAGGCCAGTTTTAGTGGAGATATGGAAGGATAGATCCTTTTATTTTATTCTAAAGTGGGAGTTTAATTATATCGATAGTACTGGAAAAGCATCTGCTCTCTCTACTGACCAGATAGATGTCGAGAATGGTAGCCGTTATGGTATCGAATTTGTTGACGAGGATGGCAAGAAGAAAAACCCCATTATATTACACAACTCTCCGAGTGGTGCAGTTGAAAGAGTAATGTTCGCACTATTAGAGAACTGCGCAAGAGTTGCAAGAGACGGGGGTAAGCCATCACTTCCCCTTTGGCTTGCACACACCCAGGTCCGTCTCATCCCGGTAAGCACGCAGCATTTAGATCTGTGTAGAGAAATCTATGCAGACCTTTCTAGACGAAAGGTCAGGATAGATATAGATGATCGAAATGAATCTGTTGCAAACAAGATCAGACAATCTGAAACCGAATGGATCAACTATACTATGGTAATAGGAGATAAAGAGAGGCAGACTGGAACCTTTGTCGTCCGCGATCGAACTCAAGGAGAACAACGAAAGATAATCTTAGCACAACTTGTAGACGAAATAAATTCCTTGACAAACGGGAAGCCTTATCTCCCATTAAATCTTCCACCATATCTGTCTCACCGACCACAAATCATGGTTTAGTTAACAGTACAAGACACCCCCTACATAGAAGATAGGAGGCGGGGAGCCGGCACTGAGTCCAGTTTGATATTCTAAAATATTATTCTCAACATCTTCAATGAACTTGAAAGTAAAATTCTCAAAATCATATCCACTCATTTGATGTAATTCAGGCTCTTGGAGGTAACTTGTTGTCTATGCCCGAAAGTTTCTTTAATCCGGGCAGTCGCGAGAGTATCCGGAGCAAAGTTTGTGATGCCAAGGATCCTTCACGATAATCACCATTTCTCAATCCCACTTCAACGATATCAACGCCTACGAGCTTTGAGGTTGAACGTATACTCTTAAGAATTCTCCAAACATCAAAGGGATCCAGGCCGAATGGCTCAGGTGTCCCTGTGCATGGTACATAGGGTGAATCGTAAACGTCTATGTCAAAAGATATGTAGATATTTACATTATGCGTTACTTTTCGAATGTACCTTAATACATTATCAATTCTCTCATGTACTTCCCAGGCGTCAAATGTCACAACCTGATTTTTTTTGGCTATTTCATTTTCTTCTCGATCAGTCTGCCGTGTTCCGATTTGAATTATATTCTTTCCTGGGATATATTCATCATTCATAATATGGTAAAACGGAGTAGTATGGCACATCTTTATTCCTTCATATTCAGGTTTCATGTCCCTGTGGGCATCGAAGTGAATTACCAATGGTTTTTCATCGCAAAGCGCCTTGAGAGTGTAGTAAGACAGGGTATGTTCACCACCTATTAGAACCGGTATTTTCTTTGCATCATGAATTAGAGAAGTTATTTTATGAATCTTGCTACCTAGACATGATAAATTAGAGGCAAGATTATCAGGATTTCTTTTTCTAATGTTCTTGACTGATGCAGGGATTTTCAGATCTCCTATGTCAAATATTCTCGCGCGCTCATAGATATCCACGTTTTCATCCAACAGAAAAGTTTCTATTTGGCGTGCCGAAGTTAACCTAATTGCTTCAGGTCCCCTATCGGTCCCTCTCCCAAAACTGGTTGTGATATCGATTGGTGCACCGTAGAGTACAACATTAGAGTTTTCGAATGAAACCTTAACAGGTATGTCTGCGAAGTTATACCTTCCTCTTGTTCTTTCGGGAGGAATGAACAGACTCGAGAGAGCGTCTAGATATCTTTTCAATAATTATCACGTTGTAAGTAATATACCTTGATTAAAATTTCTTATTTTTAGCAGCAGATAAACCTTACGTTCATCGCGCGCGTCAATTTTCAATGCACGTAAGATTACCGATTAACCCATAGCCGTAACCGTAGTAGCTGCTACGGATACGTACACATCTATAAAATCAGACTAGACTCATATTTGATAGTGTATTATCCGATCGCCACGTCAAACTTCTTGGTCTAGTACACTCCATTATCACCCAATTCACATCAATATTGGATAGAGAGTTGAGAGATACTGAATAAGCTCTCCTGCCATTAATGGAAAGAAAAATCTATTAACTTTTTCTTTTTCTCGTAGAAATCAGCAAGAAAATTCAATTACCCCAAAATAGATCATCTAGGTTCGACTGTCGGGGCTTGCCCAAGAGTGATTTGAAATTAAAGTTTAGGGACGAAAGTAGCTGATCGAACGTTGCCTCCATGGCGTCTAAGTATTTTTCTGTATCTACCTCCTCTGGTTTTGCAAGTTCCACAGGTTTAACCCCTTCGCCGGTTTTTGTCTTTACGTACGATACAATATCTCCCGCTTTTACGTCCCTGCCAATATCTACTAGCAACCTGGCTGCCTTAATGTGTTGCGGCAAACCTTTGTAGTTCCCTGTCTTCGTATCTTTGCCGTCTAATGATATGGCCCGACTTGTTCCCATTGCCTTACCATATTTGTCCGGAGATTTATTTATCATTACATTGAAACTAAGTTCTTCTAGTGGTATTTTTCTTTGCTCTAAATTATGCGCGTTTTGTTGAATGATTGTTTTGATTTTTTGTTTAGCAGATTCGAAGTCGTTTTCAGAATTTACTTTGCTCAAAATATCCAAGATATTATAAAATGCCTTTCGTATAAACGGAGGAGTATGGGATTTCTTCCCAGTTAGGCCTTTGACATCTACTGTTCCATCGACCAGGACACCCAGATAATTTTTTTTCAGAATACTGAACACCACATAACGATATTGCTTGTCTATCTCTAGGTCTACTCCAAGGACGCTTCTAGCCCAGGCCGCAATTTCATCCACTCGTTTGTTCGTAGGATTTTTCAAAAAAAGTGAGTCTGTATCTCCGTAAATCACCTCTATACCTATTTGCTTGCATTTCTCGATCGTCCTTGCGGTGGTACTTCTTCCAATAGCAGCGGTTGCGTCAGCGACAGGCAAACAGTACAGCGGAAATATCTCTGCCCCCATCACTCCGTAGGCAGCATTAAGAATTACTTTAATTGCCTGGCTAACTACTCCGTAAAGTTGACGTTCTTCGTGGCTCAGTGTTTTGTCCCTAGACAGGAATTTATAATAATTTACTCTCAAATCTCGCAAGGAGCCTATTAAAAGAGAAGTTATTCCTCTATTTTGCTTGCAGATCCAGTGGGTCGTTTCAGGGATATGCTGGTTTGGATCGCTTTTACATGATAAATGGGGACAGTTGACGGTTTCGTAAGAAAGATTGTGAACTTTAATAATGCTGGGATATAGACTTGCAAAGTCGACTACTACTACATTAAAATGGATGCCTAGTTTTGGCTCCACCACCAGGCCGCCTCGGTATTTTTTCTCCTTAATTATTGCGATAGTTGAAGCTGTTCCCTTTTCCTGTAATTCAGCACGTCGCGGGATTAACGCGCCTCGTCTTCGATGTTCATAATATAAGATCCCTCTTATCCATTGGTTAACGCCGAAACGGGAAATATCATCCAGAGATAACCTGCCAATTCTACTGATAACCACTAAAAGTTTCATCAACAAGTTATCATTGAAAGTGGTCAAGCGAAGGGTTAGCTCAGCATCTTTGAGGCAATATTCCGCTAATTTCTGCATCGGAAGATCACTTATATCACCTTCAAATTCGATTTTGCTGTCATCAAGGAGTGCTTCACAAATCGCATTCAACGTGAATTCTGAGTATTTGTGGCTAAAGGCATAAAGTTGCACCGATCTGTTCTGAAAAGTTCTGAACAAATCGATATGCAAACCGTGTCTTGTTTGAACTGGCTCCGCTTGAGTCCCTCGTTTCACAAATGTCTCCCTTTTCACTATTATTGGTACTTCATCTTTAGAGATGACCAGTTTTGTAATCGGATCAATCCTCGGATCTTGTGATCTGGCATAAAGATATGGGAGATCAAAATCGTCACCGTTGTAGGTGAGTATAATAGGGTAAGAATCGATAATTTTAAATGCTTTTTGTAGCATCTCTTTTTCAGTGTTGCAGATCTCTGCTTCCGGGATGAATGGGATATTATCTTGACTTTTCTTTTGGTCTAACACGAGTACCTTCTTGAATCCATTGTTTGCAACAAATCCCACTGCAATAACAGACCTATCATGATCACGAGGCGTAGGCATTCTACCCTCTTCCGATTCAACTTCGATATCGACAGAAAGTCTTCTTAAGTCAGGAATAGGCTGGTTGAGGAGGTTGGCCCAACTCGTTATGTACTGCTGATACTGTTGATTACCGATTCCTCCCGCTTCCTCTTTAATTTTATCCCACAACAGGTTTTTGAGTTCATGTTGAACCTTGTCTGAAATTTGGTGCTCGAATTTGCTAATTTCTTCTCCCTTTCTAAAATAATATGCACCTGGAATTAATCCTGTATCGTAGAGATAATTTTCATGATATTTTATGTCCGCTTCCCATGCAGTGACTTTTTCTCTAATACTATCATCCGTACCGCCAATTGAGAGAGGATCAGGAGCAATTATCTTAAGGATATTAATCTCTTTATCGGTAATCAACTCCATTTTCTTTGTCTGTTCCAGGGTAAATTTTTTCTCTGTCTCGATAATTTTTTTGACCGTATCGAAATATTGCATTTTTGTATAGCAGTATGGTCTGTGATTCGTTCTGTCACGCCAAAAGCAGATAGAATGCTCATGAAGATCGTAAAACTTCAGGTAAACCTTTTGCTCTTCACCTAAATAGATCGCCGAGAGCAACATAGCAGGACGATTTTCTGGCAGCTGTTTGAGATCCTCAAACCTTCTCTTCTTGCCCCCCAGAATAGGTTCTTGCTGAGTCAAGATGTTATTAAATTGCAAATCATAATAAAAGTTTCACGGTAGATCCAGGTAAAGATATTCCAGTAACCTACGGTAAAATAGTTTATTCAATTTTTAGTATAGCATCCTTCGTACGTCAACGACTCAGGAATGTAATTTCTGGTCATGAATTTGTTGTTATCATTTTAGATTAAATTTGTTGGCAATTTTGATAAATAGCTTCAACTGCTTTCAATATATATTTCGTCAAATATTCACAATGTACCTTTCCATGCCGCTTCAGGATTTTTTACTCCCTTTGGAAAACGTAAAATTTCATAGCAAATGTTCTGTTCGGTATGGAGATAAAAAATACCGCGTCTTGATAACGGACAAAAGGATAATTTTATTCGCACAGAGGGGCCATATTCTCAGGTCAGATGATATTGTAAGTGAGAGACTCGATCGACTGAATGGACTGGAATATTCAGAGAAAGGGCTAATGTTTAGAATATCGAAGATTTCTATCCAGGGTACCACAAGAATAGATATACATGGTCCGGCCTCTGAACTGAAGCCGATGTTTCATAATATGCAATCACTCGTCAATAGTGAGTGAGGAGGCGACCATGGTTTCTTATAGCTTTACCTTATCAAGCAGACCGTTTAAGTGAACAACATTTCATTATGTTTAATATTACCTGGAGATGATACAAATGGTAAGCAAAGGCTATGTCTGAGAGTAGTCAGCTTCTTGTTCGACGAATTAGGGATGGAACGGTGATTGATCATATTGAATCAGGTCGGGCTATGCTCGTTTTGCGCACGCTCAATATAACCGGAAAAGAAGGCAACGTCATCACTGTCGCTCTAAATGTTCCAAGTAGCAAACACGAAAAAAAAGATATCATAAAGGTAGAAAATAGATTTTTAGAAAAAAATGAGACTAATAAGCTCGCGTTAATTGCACCCCATGCAACCATCAATATAATAAGAGAATACAAATTAGTAGAAAAGCGAAAGATACAGCTCCCCGATTCCATTGTAGGAATTTTTAACTGTCCAAATTTAAATTGCGTCACAAATAGTGAAGAGGATATCAGATCTACTATCGATATCATAGACAAACATAAGATAATAATGAAATGTAGGTACTGTGGCAGGGCGCTTACAATAAATGAATTAGTTACCTGATCCAAAAATACCCAACGTCTCGTCCGCCTCGCATACCATTCTTGATTTCGGATATCGGACTCTTCTATACTATAGTAGCTGCAGATACATACCTCTATTTTTAATTATAACAGGTCCTAAGATTTTATAAGTTATACTGATTATTGAACCTGTCATGCTGGAAGCTGATGATGCCATCGGAGTTATTGATACGATTTCAAGTAATCTGATTGGCGTCAGCAAAAACAAAGTTAACTTTGCGAGACTACCGGACACATTCTGGGGCTATTTTGCAAGGGGACACGATAGCAAAGGTAAATTTGCCGTAATTATTACATATTCGGAAAGCGTCGAGGATGTAGAGGAATTGATAAGGAACTATGAGCAATGGGTGGTACACAAAAAGGGCAAGAAATAGACTCTCATCTTTTGTGATGATCTTCAAACGTCTTTGTACTAAATTAATTGGACGCTCTAGGGCTTTTTTACGACGAACATGCTAATACTATCAGTGGCATAAGAATTATTTTCCTCTAGATGCTCCTTGATAAGGCTGTCTATCCTTTTCGACATTGCCATAAGACTCGTATAATGACTACCTTCCCAAAAGAGCTTGTTACAGTGTTTACACTCGAAAAATCGTCTATGCCAATTGATGATGTTTAAAGGGATTTTTCCTTTAACATCCGCCTGTGTTCTCTCAACTAACAATGCGTTACACATAGAACATCGAGAATTGAACTCTATGTATGGAGATAGCATCATTCCGTAACTGAAAAATGCTTGAACAATATCTTCCACATCGTTCGAACCTTTGAGTAAGGTCCCTTCTCCCCCAAATTTCATTATTCTCCTATACATATTCTTATCGCAAGTTAAAATAATTCTGTTCTCCTTGATACCAATACTTATTATCTCATCATCTGTGCTGTCTGTGATGTACAACGTGTCTAAACCAAAAAATCGCAATTTTCGAGCGACACTTCCGAGCATCGCATCGACTAGGAAAACCGGTTTTGATTTAATTACTGACTTCCTCGCCCCTACATTCTTCGCAAGTAAAGGTCCCATCTGCAAATTGCAAAAGATCAGACCATTCCCCGCATTCGTCGCAGTATCCAGAAACAGAACCAGCAGACCGGCCTGTCTCTCCCCTGACAATTGCTGCTTTCTCAGAAATTACATCGACGAGATCTGGGGTAACCGCAATTACGTCTGACGCTGAAATAATGCCGACAAGTCTTTTCTTATAAACTACACCCAACCGTTTGATATTGTGTTGTCGTAGCATTCGAGCAGCTTCGGTGACACCCTCTTCCCCTTCTATGGAATGGAGTTTTTGCATGATATCTGATACTCTTAGCGTACTTGGTTTGACGTCCTTAACCACAGCATTTGAAACGATATCCCAGTCGCTAACAATTCCGACCGGATTTTCTCCTTCCATTATTATAATGCTACCAACCTTCTGATCTTTCATCTTTAAAGCAACATCTTTAACTGTATTCGTAAGAGCGGCCGAAACCACCGGACTGTTCATGATATCTCTAACAAGAACTCTTGTTGTCATATTAGCGTCTCTATGTTGTTTAGCTAGCTCTCTCTTCACCACGACAGTGAATTCATTTCTAGCTTTAATTACTTTGCTCATCGATTCTCAGCAATGCTTGAGCTCGGCTCCCCCTCCCCTCTTGCAGTTAGAGAAATCTTTGAATGTCCAGTTGGTATTGCCCTAATGAAATCGCCAATACTGATTGATTTAGTGAAATCTGCCAGCCGAACATTCTTATCGTCTTTGATATTTGTGTTTGTATAGGCTGCCTTGACAAGCTCTGCTTTAATTTTTTTTGCTACGCTATTGGGGTCTGTCCCCCCTGGCAATAATTGCGCGTAAACTACCGAGTGTTTCTTTATAGCATTAGAAGGTCCACAAGCAAGAACATAGCGCGAGATGGACCAAATAAGTCCAACAGCCAGTTTTATTTCGATACCCTTTATGTAGCTACGCTTACCTTCTATTACGAACGAACCCTTCGGAACAAATTGTCCTGTCGGAGCACCTTTCTTTATTTGACTAGGGTCAACCCAATACGCATCAGCGCTGAACAATCCGTCCTTCCAAGCTCGGCTGAAGGACACAGTTGCCTGTGCTACCTCCATGTGACTAGCACTTATTTCGCTAACCTGCTTTGCGTCCTTAAGAATAAAGAATGGTGAACCATGGACCTCTGCATGAAATACGATGTCATTTTCTGTCAAATGCTTTCGAATGATGGCCGAGTTTGATGACGCGTCCCTTCCGCCAATTGCAAGCAATCCTTCGCTCGTAATAAACCACCTGTAACGCTCATACCATTCTTTAGCAATTTGCTCTTTGATAACGATCTTGTCCTGGATTGCGGTTGTTTT
>Ga0209577_10006383_pt1 | contig 10908 bp, 8 predicted proteins | sample GraSoiAngelo_109_FD_185874 | JGI IMG/M metagenome (GOLD analysis project Ga0209577, IMG submission 185874) | Grasslands soil microbial communities from the Angelo Coastal Reserve, California, USA - 14_0903_12_20cm (SPAdes) (version 2) | ecosystem: Environmental > Terrestrial > Soil > Grasslands ... | reverse complement strand
TCCAGCGGCCGCGAGTCGCCGGCTCGAGCCGCGGCAGTCGCGAGCCGAGTACCGCGGCGACCGGCCTCGCGAACGTCAGCGTCAGTGCTCGCCGTGGCCCGAGCCGGCGTCCCGCTGCCGGGTCGGACACGATCCTCGTCCGGGCGCCGGCGACGAACCACGAGACGCGCACCGGCGCTGAAAGCGCTTCCCATCGCCGTGCCGCCGCTGAGACGGTCAACGTCCCTGCGCTCGCGTTACGTGAGGTTCGGACGCCGAGCGGAATGACGGTCCGGCCGGCCCCGAGCCCGCGGAGCCGCCGGTTACCGACCGCGAGGCGGCTCACGGGCTCGGTGAAACGGACTGTCACGACACTGCCGCTCCTTGGCCGGAGCAACGTCGAGCGGATGTGCGCCACCGGCGTCGTGAGGGTCACCGCCCGCTCGACACGGTGGCCGACGAGCCAGCCGATCCAGCTGGGCCGGCGCACCACGACCTTCAGCGTCACGTGCTCACCGGCGGCGAGCCGGACGCGTGACTACGCAGGGAAACGGGTAGCGACTTCCCGTCCGCGTTCGTCAGCGACACCGTCTCCACGTGCCCGGAGAAGCCGGGCAAGGAGACGGCCGCCAGTCCGCTCGTCGAGCCTGCGATCCCTACCGTCGGCCAGGCCAGAAGCGCAGCGACGACCGCTGCTGCGGCGACCAGGACGAGACCGAGCGTTGTGAAGCCCCACAGCCGCAACACGACGATTTCAGTATGTCCTACGCTCAGCCGGATGGCCGACGCGGGCAGAGGAATTCCACGCGAACTCTCAGGCGCCGAGATCGAGGAGTTCCTCCGCGGACAGCGGATTGCACGCCTCGGTTGCCATGCGGGCGACGAGACGTACATCGTTCCGTTGATCTACGCCTACGAGGACGGCGTAGTGGTCGCCGTCACGACCGAAGGCCGGAAAACCGCGATGCTGCGCGAGAACCCGCGGGTCTGCGTCGAGGTGGACTCCTACGACGTAGACGGCAGGGGAAGCTGGCGGAGCGTGATCGCCTACGGGACGTATGAGGAGCTGGCCGGTGACGCAATCGAGCCCGCGTTGTCCCTCTTACGGGAGCGCTTTGCGCGCGCCGCGGGCCGTGCCGCAGAACCGCGCGAACCGGGCGAAAACGTCGTCGTCCTCCGCATCACGCTCGACGAGATTTCGGGACGTAGCGTCGAGCGCTGATTTTCCGTGCGTAAGCAGGGAATGAGACTTTGTACGGAAATAGAAAAACACCCGGTTTGGGAATGGACTTCGGTGCAATGCCGTTCTATAACTCGGTCGGGTGTCGGAATCGCAGCGAAGCTGCGCTAGTCCGACTGGGCGCCAAACCGGCAGCCCACCACGAACGAAAGGAACAACACTGAGCGACACGATTCATCTGCACGACCTCTCGCCTGTCGAGCGCCTGCTCGAGGAGGCCGCCGAGCGCGGCTTCGTCGAGGAGAAGGACATTCAGTCGCTCGCCGACGAGCATGAGCTGACCGAGGACGACCTCGCCGGCCTGCGCGCAGCGCTCGAAGAGCGCGACGTCGTCGTGCGCGACGAGACGCCCGAGGAGACCCGCCCGGTCGCAACCGCGCCGATCACGGGCACGCTCGACCCGCTGCAGCTCTTCATGGATGCCGCGGGCCGTCACAAGCTGCTCACCGCGGCCGACGAGGTTGCGCTCGCGAAGCGCATCGAGAAGGGCGACCTGGCGGCCAAGGAGAAGATGATCAACTCCAACCTCCGTCTCGTCGTCTCGATCGCAAAGCGCTACCAGGGCCACGACGTTCCGCTCCTCGATCTGATCCAGGAGGGCGTGATCGGCCTCAACCGCGCAGCGGAGAAGTTCGACTGGCGCAAGGGCTACAAGTTCTCGACCTACGCGACTTGGTGGATCCGTCAGGCCTGCCAGCGCGCGGTCGCGAACCAGTCCAAGACGATTCGCATCCCGGTTCACGTCCAGGAGCGCAGGATCAAGCTCAACCGCGCCTCGGCCGAGCTGCAGGCAAAGCTCGGTCGCGAGGCGACCCCGGAGGAGCTGGCCCAGGCGACCCGGCTCAAGCTCGAGCACGTCGTCGAGGCGCTCGACGCCGTCGACTCCGTCTCCCTGAACCAGGGGCTCGGCTCGGACGGCGACTCGGAGCTCGGCGACCTGTTCGCCGACGAGTCGACCGTCGATCCGGCCGAGGAGGCCGTCGAGTCGGTGCGCCGGCAGCGCGTGCAGCGCGCAGTCGCGGACCTGCCCGAGCGGCAGCGGCGGATCATCGAGCTCCGCTTCGGCTTCGAATCCGAGCCGGCCTCGCTGGAGACGATCGGTAAGGAGCTCGGCCTGACGCGCGAGCGCGTCCGCCAGCTCGAGAGCGACGCCCTTGCGCGGCTCCAGCTCGCGCTCGGCGACGAGCTCGTCTTCGCCGCCTAGGCGGCAGAGGCGAGGAGAGAGACACCCGAAGGGCCGGGAGCGATCCCGGCCCTTCGTCTTGGCTGCAGGGTCGAGCTGAGCTAGCTGCGGGCGACGAGCTTCGCCGCGGGCTCGTCCTCGGCGGCGAGCACCTCGCAGAGCAGATCGACGACGTTCGCGTCGAACTGATGTCCGGCGCAACGCCGGAGCTCGCAGATCGCGTCGTCCGGCCTGCGGGCGGCGCGGTACGGGCGATCGCTCGTCATCGCAGAGTACGCGTCGCATGCGGAGATGATCCGTGCTGAGAGCGGGATGGCCTCACCAGCGAACCCGTCCGGATAGCCGGTGCCGTCCCAGTTCTCGTGCGTCGACCGGACGACCGCGCCGACCGGTCGCAGAGCGGGAGCGGCGCCGAGGATCCGCTGCCCGATCAGCGTGTGCGAGTGGATGAAGCCCCACTCGGTCGCGTCGAGCGCAGCCGCCTTCTGCAGCACGATGTCCGGAATCGCGAGCTTGCCGACGTCGTGCAGCTCTGCGGCGAGCCGCAGGACCTCCAGCTCGTCGCGAGCCAGACCGAGCTGCTCGCCGACCCGCACCGCGAGGGACGAGACATCCGCGACGTGGGCGCGAAGCTCCGGCTCGCGCTCCGCCAGCGTGCGCAGGAGCGGCTCGTACGCGGTGCCCCGGCGAATCTCGGCCAGCATTTCCTTGTGGGCATACAGCCGCTCGTCGGCGACGCTCAGGGCTGCCGAAGCGGTCGACGCATCGTCGGGGATCACGGAGGCGCCATAGGCGCTCGTGACCATGAAGCCTTCGCCGCCCTCACTCAGCGCATCTGCAATCCGGCGCAGCTCCGGCTCCGACGCCGCCAGGAGCACGCAGAACTCGTCGCCACCCATCCGGTACGCGATCCCCACCGGAGCCGCGGCGGCTGCAAGCTTTGCCGCGAGGCGGGAGAGCAAGGCATCGCCGGCGGGATGTCCGAAGGTGTCGTTGTACGCCTTGAAGCCGTTCAGGTCGAAGAGGGCCAGCATCCGCCGCTCGCCGGTGCGTACACGATCGAGCTCGTCCTGCAGGTCGAGGAGGAGCTTGCGCCGGTTGGGGAGGCCAGTGAGGGCATCAGTCAGCGCCTCGTAGCGGCTCGCTTCGAGCAGCCGGTTGTTCTCCCGGAAGCTAAGCGCGGTCCGCGCGAGGACGAGCACGATCGTGGAGCTCGCTAGCACGATCGCGATGACATGCACGGGCCAGATCGCGGCCGCGACGAGCACCCCCGTCGCCACGAGACCGCACACCATCGGTGTCCCGATCATCGACCGATCCTGGAGCTGGACGCGCGCCACGCGGCCGGGCCGCCGCCAAGCAGCAAGCGCCACGACGACGAGCGAGACCGGCCACGCGAGGTCGATATACGTGCCTTCGACGTAGGTGCCCACAGCCGTCCCGTAGAGGAAGACGCCGTCGCCGATCCCATTGAGGAGAAGGCCGGCGGCGATCAGCGCCCAGGCGCCCCCGGGCCGCCAACGCGTCACCTGGAACACGAAGACGATGAGAGCGAGCAGGAGCACGTCCCCGATCGGATAAGCCATGTTCGTGAGGACGACCAGACGGCTCCCGTGCGTGGAATTGACGACGACCTCGACGAGCACCGATGCGCCGAGGGCACCTGCCGCGGTGGCAGCGACGAGCCCATCGAGCCAAAGGCTCGCGCTGAAGGTCGACACGCGCCGCCGAAGCAGGAGCACGATCCCGACGTAGATGAGCGGATAGAAAGCGAGGTACCCGCCGTCGGCGGCGGATGGGAACGGCGGACTGCCGCCGAACCAGAAGTCGTAGAGGATGTCGCCGATCGTGGTGGCCAGGAGCGCAGCGCCGACGAAGAACCACGCCGATCGCTCAGCGCGCACGAGCGCAGCGCGTGCGAGGCAGCCGAACGCAGCGAGGAGCTCCAGCCCTTCGTAGAACCACGTCTCGTACAGCCGCGACCCGCCGGCCGACAAGTGACCGACGTAATGGAGCCCGAGCAAGACCAGACCCACGACGAGAATCGCCTGCCAGAGCCGCAGAACCGCATGGGCACGGAAGTGAGCCGCAGCTTCCATGACCTGGCGATATCGGCAGGTCTTGCCGTCCCCTTTACCTTCGCGACCCGACGCTATACGAGCGTGGCCGCTGTTCCCAGCTCACCGCGCAACCGGATGAGCAGCGCCTCGAGCGCCAGCGGGGTCGAAACCTGCAGCTCCTCCGCTTCCCGCCACGCCGCACGGACGAGTTCGCACGCGTCTTCGGCGGCGTGCATGCGCTCGAGCGTCGCATCCGTTCGCAGCTCCGCGAGGCGGTCGACGTGCACCGCCGCCGTCTCCGCGCCCGCGGCGACGACGACGAGATCGCGGTACCAGGACTCGAGCTCCTCGAGCAGAGCGAGCAGCTCCTCGCGCTCCGCGCCCCGCTGCGTGCGCCGGACTCGCTGCTCCGCCTCCCGGGCGGTCAGCTCAAGACCTTCGACCTGCACCTCGGCCGCGCCTTTCGCCTCCGCTCCCCGTTCGGCGATGCCGGCGAGGAGCGCCTCGGCACCGTCGGCCGACTCGAAGGCTGGATCGGAATACACCGCACGCGCAACGCCGATCAGCGCGTCACGCCGGCGAGCAGCGGCGGGGTCGAGAAGCTGGAGAGCGCGGCCGAGCCGCCCACCGGCCACGCGCGCGAGCGTCGTCACCTCCTGCTCCCCGAGCTCGGGGGCATGCGCGCGGATCGCCTCCCGGACGGCAGGCTCCGACAGGCGCCCGAAGGGCACGAGCTGGCAGCGAGACCGAATCGTCTCGGGCAGCGGTCCGAGGCGCTCGGCGACGAGGACGACGACGGCGTACGGCGGCGGCTCCTCGAGATCCTTGAGGAGCGCGTCAGCGGCGTCCTCGTTCAACGAGTCGGCGCCGAGGACGAGGTAGACCCGCCGCTCGGCCTCGAAGGGACGCATGTGCAGGTCGCGGCGAAGCTCGCGGACGTCGTCGATGCGAATCTGCTCGCCCAGCGGTTCGAGGACGTAGAGGTCCGGATGGCTGCCGCGCTCGACGCGCGCGTGGTCCCCGAGCAGCTCGGCGGCGAAGCGGCGCGCGAGCTCCCGCTTGCCCACGCCGGCCGGGCCGTGGAAGAGGTAGGCGTGCGCAGGTCCCTCCCGCAGCGCAGCGGCGAGCAGTCGCTTGGCCTCGTGCTGCTCAGGAACGGTCTCGAAGCCGCTCACGCACCTCCCTTGCGATCGTCTCGCGTTCTCCGGTCGCGTCGATCGTGACGATTCTCTCCGAGAAGCGCGTTGCGAGCTCGCGGTAGGCAGCGTCGACCTTCGCCTGCAGCTCCGTCCCCTCCCGCTCGAGCCGGTCGGGGTCGACCTGGCGACCGGTGGCGACATCGGGATCGAGCAGAAGCAGAAACGTCAGGTCGGGAAGCAGCCCGCCGGTGACAGCGAGGTTGAGTTGCAGCACGGCGTCGACTCCGAGCCCGCGCGCGATCCCTTGATACGCGAGCGAGGAGTCGACGTACCGGTCGCAGACAACGTCGGCGCCCCGCTCGAGGGCCGGACCGATCACCTCCTCGACGTGCTCGGCGCGCGACGCCGCGAAGAGCGCGGCCTCCGCCCAGGCGCCCATCACCGGGCCGTTGAGGACGAGTCTGCGTACAGCTTCACCGAACTCCGTGCCGCCCGGCTCGCGGGTCAGCACGACATCGCGACCCTCACCGGCCAGCGCCGCTCGGAGCAGCTCGGCCTGCGTCGACTTACCCGAGCCGTCGGCTCCCTCGAAGGTCACGAACACGAGCCGCCACGATACGCGGCTAGGGCGAGGGAGGAGCAGCAGCACGCAGGACGAACCGTGATGGTCCGTGGAGCACGTCCAGCCTTTCGATCGTCCGTTCCCGTGGCGCGCAGCAGCCTTCGCAGCCGGTGCCGTCGCGCTCGCAGAGCTCACCGCACTGCTTGCGCTCGCGGGCGCCCACCTCTTCCATGTGCATCACGCGGCGGCGTCGTGGCCGGCCACGACGACACCCGCAGGCCCCGCCACCACGACGGTCGTCCACCCGCTTCGGTCGCGCTCTCGCGTCTCGGTCCTCGTCCTCAACGGCAACGGTGTCTCCGGCGCCGCCGGGACGGAGGCAACGCAGCTGCTCGCGCGCGGCTATCGCCACGCGGCGCCGGGCGACGCGCCGACGACGTACGCGCAGTCGGTCGCCCTCTTCCGGCCGGGCTGGCAGCGGGAGGCTGAGCGCCTCGCGCGCGACGTGGGAATCCGCGCTGTGACGCCACTCGACGTGCGTCTTCCGGGTTCTGAGCGCGCCTACCAGGTCGTCCTCATCCTCGGCGCGAACTAGCCTTCGGAAGCCCGATTCGCTTCCGTCCGACGCGGGGTCTACGGTCCCGTTCCCCGTCGGCGGAATCGCGTGCCGACGAGCGGCGGTCGAGCAGCGGTCGGCGACTAAAATTTGGAGGAGAGATGGCGAGCGTCGAGCAGGTTCCGAGCACCGAAGCGACGGCCGAAGAGGTCGTCAACACTGTCGTCGAGGAGGGCGCTCGCCTCGGCGTGAAGCGCTTTTTCACGATTCCCGGCCGTGACCCGTTCGACGAGATCGAGTGGGAGACGCGCGACGCCATGATCCCCGGCCGTGACAGCCCGGCAGACCGCGACGAACATCGTCGCGCAGAAGTACTTCCGCGGTCGCCTCTCCTCGCCTGAGCGGGAGTCGAGCGTCAAGCAGATGATCGGCCGCGTCGTCGACACGGTCGTCGCGTGGGGCAAGCAGGGCGGTTACTTCGCCGACACCGACGAGGCCGACACGTTCGAGGCCGAGCTGAAGGCGATCCTCGTCAACCAGTACGCATCCTTCAACAGCCCCGTCTGGTTCAACGTGGGCTTCGAGGCGACTCCGCAGTGCTCCGCATGCTTCATCCTCTCGATCGACGACTCGATGGAGTCGATCCTCGACTGGATCCGGCGCGAGGGCGTCATCTTCCGTGGCGGCTCCGGTTCGGGCGTCAATCTCTCGCACCTGCGCTCGTCGAAGGAGCAGCTGTCGAAGGGCGGTTACGCGTCCGGCCCAGTTTCGTTCATGCGTGGCGCCGACGCCTCCGCCGGCACGATCAAGTCGGGCGGCAAGACCCGGCGCGCGGCGAAGATGGTCGTTCTCGACGTCGACCATCCGGACGTCGAGGAGTTCATCTGGTGCAAGGCCAAGGAGGAGCGCAAGGCGCGCGTCCTCGAGTCGGCCGGCTACGACATGTCGCTCGACTCGCCCGACTGGGCCTCGATCCAGTACCAGAACGCCAACAACTCCGTCCGCGTCAGCGACGTGTTCATGGACGCGGCGACGAAGGGTGAGGAGTTCAACCTCACCGCGCGCACCGACGGCACCGTCCTCGCGACGATCGACGGGCGCGACCTGCTGCGGCAGATCGCCGCGGCGGCGTGGGAGTGCGCCGATCCAGGCGTTCAGTACGACACGACGATCAACTCGTGGCACACGCTCCCGAACACGGGACGCATCAACGCCTCGAATCCGTGCTCGGAGTACATGTCGATCGACGACTCGGCCTGCAACCTCGCGTCGCTCAACCTCATGAAGTTCCGTCGCGAGGACGGCGAGCTCGATGTCGACGCATTCGAGCACGCTGTCGACGTCGTCTTCCTGGCCCAGGAGATCCTCGTCGGCTACTCGTCCTATCCGACCCCCGAAATCGGACAGAACGCCAAACGGTTCCGGCAACTCGGGCTCGGCTACGCGAACCTCGGCGCGCTGCTGATGGCGCGCGGGTTCCCGTACGACTCCGACGAGGGACGCGCCTACGCGGCGGCGATCACCGGGCTGATGACCGGGCGTGCCTACCGCAAGTCGGCGGAGATCGCAGCGCGAATGGGGCCGTTCGACGGCTACCAGGTGAACCGCGCACCGATGGTCGGCGTGATCGCGAAGCACCGCGCAGCCGTCGGCAACATCGAGCACGCCGACTCCGTCCCCGCCGATCTGCTCGGCCACTGCCGCAAGGCCTGGGACGACGCGCTCGACCTCGGTGAGATCCACGGCTTCCGGAACGCGCAGTCGACCGTCCTCGCGCCGACCGGGACGATCAGCTTCATGATGGATTGCGACACGACCGGCGTAGAGCCCGACTTCTCGCTCGTCAAGTCGAAGAAGCTCGTGGGCGGCGGCGAGATCACGATCGTCAACAAGACCGTCCCGATGGCGCTCGAGCGGCTCGGCTACGCGCCGCGCGAGATCGAGGAGACCGTCGCCTTCATCGACGAGCGAAACGGTGTCGTCGGCGCGCCATACGTGAAGACGGACCACTACCCGGTCTTCGACTGCGCAGTCGGCGAGCGGGCCATCCACTACAGCGGCCACGTGAAGATGATGGGCGCCGTCCAGCCGTTCATCTCCGGCGCGATCTCGAAGACGGTCAACATGCCCGAGGAGGTCACCATCGAGGACGTGATGGACCTCTACGTCGACGCCTGGAAGCTCGGCGTCAAGGCGATCGCGATCTACCGCGACAACTGCAAGGTCGCGCAGCCGCTCTCGAGCTCCGGCAAGGACGGCCAGGCGGCCGTCGCTACACCGCCCGTGCAGGTGCACGAGCGGAAGCGACTGCCGCTCGACCGCACCGAGGTCGGCCGCAAGTTCCAGGTCGGTGACCACGAGGGCTACATCCACGTCGGTCTGTACGACGACGGCAGCCCGGGCGACATCTTCGTCGACATCGCCAAGGACGGCACGACGATGGCAGGCCTGATGAACTCGCTCTGCCTCGCCGTCTCGATGGGTCTTCAGTACGGAGTGCCGCCTGAGGTCTACGTCTCGAAGCTCAGTCACATGCGCTTCGAGCCGAGCGGCCTGACGAACGACGCCGACATCCGCACCGCGAAGTCGATCGTCGACTACATCTTCCGCTGGTTCGGCAAGCGCTTCCTGACGCCGGAGCAGCAGGAGGAGGCGGGAATCCTCTCGCCCGAGGTGAAGCAGCGGATGGCAGAGCGCTACGCGAACGGCGAGGCCTCGGCACCCGCGGAGCCGACCGAGGCGCCACCGCCCGGCCAGACGGCGCTCTTCAACAGCTGGGAGGACGCGGTCGAGTGCGCGCGCTGCGGCGGCAGGATGGTCCGCACCGGCAGCTGCTACACGTGCCGCGACTGCGGCACGAACACCGGCTGCTCCTAGCGGCCAGAGGAGGATCCGTGCACGGCGCCTCAAAGGAGGGGCCGTGCACCATCCAAGGACCAGGCTGGTGGCGGGAGCCGCTCTCGCCTGCGTACTCGTGTTCGGCGGCTTCATGGCCGCCCCGGCGGCACGCGCCGCGATCACGGTGTCGCACATCAGGAGCCCGGCCGACCCATCGTTCTTCGTCGTCACGAAGAACGCGTCGACGCAGACGCTCGCCATCTCGGGCACGACGTCCGGCGGGAACCCTGCGAGCGACATGGTCGACGTGCGCTGCTACTCGGGCAAGACCTCCATCAGGGTTGCACACAACGTTCCGCTCACCTCGGACGGCTCGTTCTCGGTCTCCGCCGCCAACCTCAATCCGGTCCTTCAGCAGACCTGCAGGTTGCGGGCCGTTCCGGCCAACACGACTCCGTCCGACGTGACGCCGTACGACGGCCCGGTGATCGGCGTCGGCGAAGACACCGGGTCCGTGGTGAGCGGCGGACCGAACAACGGCAAGATCTACGACTACGCGCTGGACGTGCAGCAACTGACAGCAGCGTACGACTACGTGTCGCTCGGCGGCTGCGGCATCAACGACGGCTTTCTCTACGACGCGACGTTCGCGAATACCACTGTCACGTACGCGTGCAATGCAGGGCTCCTGGGCCGGGAGTCGAGCGCCTCGCCGACTCGCTCGGAGGTTCAGGTCGACGGCGCCGACGCGTACGCGTCCGCCCAGGCGTTCCTCGTCAACTCGAACGCGGCGGGCCTACCGTCGGTGAGCAATACGTACACCGTGGACACCGCCAACGGGAACATCGTGGTTCACGAGACGGCTCCGCTCGTCAAGTGCCCGAAGACGGCATACCCGCCGACGACGACGTCGTGCTCGAGCTTCGTCACGACCGGCGTGACCGACAACCGCACGATCACCCAGGATCACGACGGTCACATCAGCTGGATCTCCGATGCGTTCACGAGCACGGACAGCAAGTCGCACTCCATCGATCTGCTCTGGGACAACAGCCAGCGGTTCTGGGGCGAGAGCGGCAACTCAGCGCAGCTCGAGTACGAGTTCCCAGGGCAGACCAGCTTCGCGACGCACGTCGCCGGCGACAGCGTCTCGCTGCCCACCGCACCCGGCACGGTCTTGATCCGGATGCACGGCGCGGCGGACGGAGACGTCTCTACGGGCCGGGGCGCGATCGTCTACGACCGGCCGGCGACCGGCGCGAAATTCACGTTCGCCCAGGTTGTCGCCGGCACGTTCACGCTGCACCAGACGGGGGCCGTGCCGGCCGGAGGATCGACGAGGTTCCGCTTC
>Ga0209577_10006382_pt1 | contig 10909 bp, 10 predicted proteins | sample GraSoiAngelo_109_FD_185874 | JGI IMG/M metagenome (GOLD analysis project Ga0209577, IMG submission 185874) | Grasslands soil microbial communities from the Angelo Coastal Reserve, California, USA - 14_0903_12_20cm (SPAdes) (version 2) | ecosystem: Environmental > Terrestrial > Soil > Grasslands... | reverse complement strand
GTCATCTCCAGTTCTTTTGCCGAATGACCACCGAGTTCGACCCGCGCATCAAGACCCCTGGAGGATTTGCGGTAAGCGTCCGCTTGAGCCTGTTGCTCAGCAGCCGAGGGGGACGGCGGGATATTACGATCAACCGTCGAGGCGGCCTGCTGGGACGCTGCCACCGGTTGTGGCGCGGCCTTTGCTGGCGACTCCTTTTGCGGCGGGTCTTTTTGTTGAGCGGCTTGAGCCGCCGGATCTTCCTTCGCAGGCATTACTTTCACTGCCTCGTCTGGGATGTCTGCTCGGAGTTCTCCCTCAGCGGTGAATAATCTGCGATCGGTAATTGTGAAAGTGGATTCCTCGCGTCTCTTCTCAGCCATAGCTTTTCCTTCTCATTACTTTCGGATTTCGATGAATGGCAATTCTGCCACCGTGGCGCGCGCGTTTCCGGCCTGAAGTTCTTCTCCAGCGATTGCAGCTTCGCGACGCAGGTAACCCAGGGCCACAGCGCGGTCGCCGCCTTCGATGGGCAGGGAAGCGACACTCGTGATCTCGCCAACATCCTTGCCGTCCAGTTGAATTTTGCTGCCCGCTGCGGGTAGGGGACCATCGATGGCAAACCCAGTCCATTTACGGTGCACATTACCGCGTGAGCGGACACGTTCTACGATCTCCTGCCCGATGTAGCAGCCTTTGGTAAAGTTCAGGGCGCGCGTCTGTTCGGTCTCCTGCGGCAGTTCGCGTTCGCGAATGTCTTGGCCATACTTGGGAATACCCATCGCGACGCGCAACAAATCCAGGGCCGTAGTTCCCAGCGGTTTCGCCCCGGCATGGAGCAGCGCCTCCCAAACCTCACGTACCTTTTCAGGCGCTAACCAGATTTCGTACGCCTCACCCTTTTCCGCCTCTCCGCGGACTACCGTCAACGCGATATCCCGCCAGCGAAGATCGGCGAATTGCAGCGGCTCGAGCTCAGGCAACTCCAAGCCTACGGTCAACAGCACGGCACGCGATTTCGGTCCCGCGACGCCAATCGCAGTCAAGCTATCGCTGCTGTTGGTAACTTCCACTTGGTCCATGATGATGTATTTCTTGAATATCCCCAGCACTTTGGCCAACTGCGCCTGGTCGGTATCGAGCAGCAGTGAATCGCCGCGGTTGTAGACGTACAGGTCCCCGAGAATGTGTCCCTGCGGGTTAAGGATGAAAGCGTAGACCCCGCGGCCCATCGGCAGATCACGAACATTGTTCGTGGTCATGCCATTCAGCCAGCGCACACGATCTTTGCCAGTGAGTGTGACCTTGGCTCGCCCGCCGAGGTCGTAAACTCCGCAGCCCGAAAGCAGAGCTGAAAATTCGCCTCGGACGTCGCCGAAATCGGCGGCGGTTATAGTTCCGCCGTAGTCCGCCATATTGGCAGAGCCGACGGTGAGTTTGTCATGAAGCGTCGTGGCACTCATATCAAACCTTGATTATAACGGAGCCGCGATGATGGCAGGCTCTCGCTGTCCCCAGAGGGTGGGGATGATGGCCTGGAGCTGGAGACGATAGAGCCGATCGCGATCAATGGCACCGCTGGCCGAGAGCACCAATCGCAACCGGTCGGCAGCGAAGCGTATCGTCGGATAGCACATTAGCCACTAGCTATCCAGAATTGCGCCAGGCATCGTTTTAACGAGCTTTGTCCTCTCGGATGGCCCTTGGTGTCCCCGCGGGCAAGAACTGCCGGGTACGGTCCTTGCAAAGCAATGGCGGGCTATTCTACACGCATGTCAGACCCGCCAAACCTGTCTGACCCCCCCACGCCGGCAGCGTGTTTGTTATAGCTATTAGTTAATGTATTGGTATGTTCATGATTTTACTATGCATGTGTTACCTTTTTCATGCGTGAGCACAAAGAAACGCATAGCCATCATTCCGGGAGATGGGATTGGGCAGGAAGTCATTCCCCAAGCCGTCAAAGTTATTGAGGCAAGTGGCGCTGCTGTGCAGATGACACAGTTCGACTGGAGCGCTGAACGCTATCTTGCTGATGGCATGACTATTCCATCCGACGGCTTCACCATACTGGGGCGGGACTTCGATGCCATCCTGGTCGGGGCCTTCGGTGATCCGCGTGTGCCGTCGAACATTCATGCCAAAGAAATTCTACTGGGCATGCGCTTCAAGATGGATCTCTACGCCAACGTGCGGCCTGTGCGATTGCTCGATGCGGGACTCTGTCCGCTGAAAGGTGTTGGGACGAAAGATATCGACTTCGTTGTCATCCGCGAGAATACGGAAGGCGTCTACGTCGACGTGGGTGGCGTCTTCAAACAAGGCACGCCAGACGAGATCGCAGTACAGGAAGACGTTAACACCCGCAAGGGGGTGGAACGGATCATCCGTTACGCCTTCGAATACTGCAAACGCAATAAAAAGTTGGACGGCAGCCCGCGCCATCGTGTGCTGATGACTGACAAAGCCAACGTAATGACTTACGCGCATGGGCTTTGGCAGCGCGTCTTCAAAGAAGTGAGCCGCGAATATCCCGAGATCACCGCCGAACACATGTATGTGGACGCATTATGCATGCAGATGGTGCGCGATCCGCGGCAGTTCGATGTTGTCGTCACTAACAATATGTTCGGCGACATCATCACCGACCTCGCTGCCGGACTGCAGGGTGGCTTGGGAATGGCAGCGAGTGGAAACATCCATCCTGGAAAGACTTCGATGTTCGAGCCGGTGCATGGCTCGGCGCCGACGATTGCCGGAAAGAACCTTGCGAATCCGTTCGGCGCGATCCTGACTGCCGCCATGATGCTGAATCATCTCGGGCTGACGCGCGAAGCGGAGAAGATTGAAGCCGCGGTGTTGCAAGCCGTTCGGCAGAAGAAGACTACGCAGGACATTGGCGGCACGCTCGGCACAAGCGACGTGGGCGCGTGGGTGGCAGGGCAGGTGAAGTAAATGACGGAGTTCAAGAAGTTCTTCCGGAGATTTCCTTTTCAGTTCCCGACTCGCTTAATTCTAATCGTGCTGGTTGCGGGCTTCGGGTGTGCGCAAAAGCGGGTGGCACAGCAAGTACCGCCCCCGCCGGAGGCTTCGCCGACCACTGCTGGCGAGTCCTCGACAGAGACTAAGATCTCTCCTCAAGAAGCGCAGGAGCTTTTTCGCTCCGTCGACGAGATATTGAAATTTGCCAGCACTGATACCGGACTGCCAATTCATCATGACGTGAAGCGTCGTTTGACCAGCCGGGATGAAGTGGTGGCCTACATTCAAAAGCACATGGCCGAGGACGAAGATGCGCAGCGGCTACGGCGCTCGGAACTGGTACTGAAAAAATTCGGGCTGTTGCCACGTGATTTCAATCTACAGACGTTTCTGGTGGGTTTGCTGCGTGAACAGGTGGCCGGCTACTACGATCCTCACACGAAAGCAGTTAACCTGCTGAATTGGATCGATCCCGAGCAGCAGAAGCCGGTGCTGGCCCATGAACTCACGCATGCATTGCAGGACCAATCATTTGGCCTGGAGAAGTGGATGAAGGCCGGCGCCTCTGACCTGGACGACAAGAAACAGCCTAGCCCCGCTGACATCGAGAACGATGAGGTCTTCGCCGCACGGCAAGCGGTGATCGAAGGACAAGCCATGGTCGTGCTGATCGATTACAGCCTGGCGCCTACCGGGAAATCATTGGCAGACTCGCCTCAAATGGTCGAGGCCCTGAAAGCAGGCATGCTGGTTGGCACCGCCGACTCGGTGCAATTCCAGAACGCTCCGATTTATCTGAAGGAAGCAGTGACATTTGCCTATCGCTATGGTCTCGACTTTGAGGCTGAATTGCTGAGCAAAGGTGGCAAGGCAAAAGCATTTGCAGGAGTGTTTAGCAATCCGCCACGCAGTACGCGTCAAATTATGGAGCCACAGACTTATCTTTCCGGGGAGCGGATTGCGCCCATGCGGCTTCCGGACTTCGCTCATGATTTCAAGAATTACGATCGGTTCGACATTGGAGCCATTGGCGAGTTCGATGTGGCGGTCCTGATCGATCAGTACGCCGGCGTCGATATGTCGAAACGTTTATACCCTCATTGGCGTGGCGGGTACTACTATGCGGCGCGTCCGAAGGGAGATGCTTCGGCGGCGCTTGCGCTGTTGTACGTATCGCGATGGTCGAACGGGGAGAAAGCGGAGGAGTTTGCGGATGTGTATGCCAAGTCGCTGATGAAGCGATATAAGCGTGCCAGAAAAGTTCTGCAGAGTGACGCAAAACCGGACAGTTCCACGTCGGCGGCGGACATCCTGACTGGTGAACACACCTGGCTCACCGAGGAGGGACCGGTTGTGATCGATGTGCAAGGTGATACGGTACTGGTCGCTGAGAGCTTGGATGAGGTGACGACTAAGCAAGTGGAAGGGGAAGTGTTTGCGAAGGCAGTCGCAGACAGGAATTAGAACTCATCCCCTGAATGGCTGTCTAGATATTGCTGGTGATAATGTCAAGCTGGAATTAATTTGAGTTATGGCTTTGGACTCCAGAAAGGCTCGCTCGCCGGAACGAATTGGATCGCAACCTCAATCAAGAACGTCTTCAACCAGCGCGTGCACTCCTCCATGCCTGCCTGTTCAGAGGGAATATGGCTGAGGATGATCAACGACTTCTGTTTGCCCTCTGTAACCGCGTCGACAACGTACTCGACTGTTTCCCATTCGTGCGCTTCTCCGATAACAAGAGTCTGCACTGCCGTCATTTCCAGCGCTTCGGCATGGCGTGAAAATCCGGCAGCGCCGGGGGCAAGTGCGATTTTGGTTACGCGTAGATCAGGAACTCCTACCACCCGCATAACATGAATGCCCAGCTGGCGCTTGATAACGGCCGCAAGTTTTTCCAGCGTGGTCTCCGGAATAGCGAATAGATACTGATTGTGTGGATCCTGAAACTTCTCCCATCCCAGGGCGTGAACCATCCCGGCCTCGATGCCGTCTGGATTTCGAGCATGCCAGTGATCGTGAAACCGCCAGATCACCAGGCCATGTTTCTCGATGAACTGTCGCTTTGCCGCCAGCACCTGGTCGTTTTCTTTCTCTGGTAACTGGTCGGTTTTGTCCAGGTGATCATAGAAAGTTGGTTCGTGTGTGATGATCAGGTTATTGCCCGAAGCGGCCGCCCGCTGAAGCACATCAAGGGTAGCCATCATGGTTACCGCAATGCCGGTTACTGGAGTGTCGGGATTCCCGGCTTTGAAGGTATCCACAGTGTCGCTCCGCCAGGGAACTCCGACGTGCTGCTGAATGCGTGTGATCACTTCACGCGCTGTGAGGCGTTGATCGCCCGCAAACGCGGCACTGGTTAACGAGGCAATCGCAATCAAGAAGACAGTTGTAGATTTAATGAATCTCAGGGGCGGCATCTAATCCTCGGGGTTAGCTCACAACGAACTGGTCGCATTAGACCACAGAGCGCAGGGTCAACGCGGGGCGCCAGGGACATTTTGCTGTGGGCGGGAATCTCGCGATAGAAGTGAAGACATCACCATGCTATACTGCCTGTATTACAAGTATTTCATTTGGGGAGCTTTAAATGCTAACCGTGAGGTTGTCTCCTGAGTTGGAAGCACGACTGAACAAGCTGGCCAAGCGCACTGGCCGGCCAAAGGCATACTACGCGAAAAAAGCAATCGCTGAGTTTCTGGATGAGCAAGAAGATTACTTGATCGCGGTGTCACGATTAGAAGATCAGCTTCCTTCGATCTCATTGGATAAAGTGGTCAAGCGACTTGGCCTGGAGCGTTAGCTATGATCCACGTGCGCTGAAGGAATTAGAAAAGCTGGATCGTATTGCACAGAAACGCATCGTGAATTTCTTGCGAGATCGTATCGAAGGGCGTAGGAATCCACGTGAGTTGGGCAAGGCCCTGACCGGAGGCGAAATTAGACTGTGGCGATACCGCGTGGGTGACTATCGCATGATTGGTCAAATAAGCGATGCAAGCCAGATGGTACTGATCCTCCGAATTGCCCACCGAAAAGAAGCCTATCGATATTGATCCGCTAGAGCATGAGCGCAGCAAGCCCTTTTGTATAATCACCGTTCTGCACGTCACACATTTTCTCAGGAGGATCTTTGCCGCAAGCGGAAATCGGAATCATTGGCGGTAGCGGGTTGTATCACATGCCCGGATTCAAAGAAACGCAGGAGGTCCGGCTGCAAACGCCGTTTGGTGATCCCTCCGAAGTCTATGTGCTAGGCGACCTCGATGGCCGTAAAGTCGCATTTCTGGCACGGCACGGTCGTGGCCACCGCATTCTTCCCAGCGAGTTAAATTTCCGCGCCAACATCTATGGATTTAAGCAGCTCGAGGTGACGAGAATTGTTTCCGTGTCTGCTGTGGGCTCGCTAAAGGAAGAACATAAGCCGCTGGAGTTCGTGGTCCCCAACCAATTCTTCGATCGTACACGGCATCGCGTGGACACCTTTTTCGGCGACGGCATTGTGGCCCACATCGCTTTTGCCGATCCCATCTGTCCCGAGCTTGCCAAAGTAGTGGAGTCCGCCTGCAAGAAAGTGGGCGTGGCGGGCAAACTTGGAGGCACTTATCTGTGTATGGAAGGTCCGCAATTTTCGACCAAGGCGGAATCGAATGTTTACCGTAGTTGGGGCATGGATGTGATTGGCATGACCAACCTGCAGGAAGCCAAGCTGGCACGCGAAGCGGAGATTTGTTACGTGACAGTCGCCATGGTTACGGATTATGACTGCTGGCATCCGCATCACAACTCGGTCACGGTGGACCAGATCGTTGCCGTGTTAGTGAAGAATGCGGATAACGCGGTCAAAGTTCTGCGCGCAACTGTGGCCGCAATGCCGAAAACGCGCACTTGCAAGTGTGGCGCAGCCTTGGCTCACGCTATTTTGACCGAGCGCGACAAAATTCCGGCGGCGACTCGTAAGAAACTAAGTCTCATCCTGGATAAATATCTGGACAATAAGACTACATGAGTATCCTGGCTGTGGGTTCGGTTGCATTCGACACAATTGCCACGCCTTCTGGAAAGGTTGCCGACGTGCTGGGCGGATCGGCCACTTACTTTTCGCTGGCTGCAAGTTATTTTACCGAGGTACGCGTGATTGCCGTGGTCGGAGACGATTTCAGTACCGCGAACGAGAAGGTTTTGAAAGACCGTAATGTAGATGTCGGGGGAATTGAGCGCGCAAAGGGCAAGACGTTTCGCTGGGGCGGCGAGTATTCGGAAAATTTGAACGAAGCCAAGACTGACTTCACAGAATTGAATGTTTTCGAGCGCTTTCAACCGCGCATCCCACCAGAGTACCGCGATTCCGAATTTCTTTTTTTGGGGAATATCCACCCGAAGTTGCAGGCAGCGGTGCGCAAGGAACTGAAAAATGTGAGATTGACGGGCGGCGATACCATGAATTACTGGATTCAGGGTACTCGTAAAGAACTGGCCGAGACCTTGAAGTTGATAGACGTGCTGCTCATCAACGATGGTGAGGCCAAGATGCTGGCCGCTGACAGCAGCCTGCCTCGGGCCGCGCGCAAGGTGCTTGCTATGGGCCCGAAGGCCCTCGTCATCAAGCATGGCGAGTACGGTGCGACGATTTTCTTTCGGGAAGGGGCCTTTGGCATTGGGTCGCACCCCTTTCGCGCGCCGGCGCTTCCCATTGAAGAGGTGAAAGATCCTACCGGCGCCGGCGATTCTTTTGCCGGAGGCTTCATGGGCTACATCGCGTCGCAGGGCGAGTTGAATCGCGAAGTTCTGAAACGAGCACTCTTCTATGGCGGAGTCATGGGCTCCTTCGCCGTCGAACGTTTCGGAACCGAGCGGCTGCAATCATTGACCCGCGAGGAAATTGAAGCGCGCTTCCAAGTCTTCCGCGAGCTGACGCATCTGGAATGACTTTCCACGCTACCCGCGATTGGGACCGCGAGACCGCGTGGGTCGCGGTCGCGGCGAGTTGCGTTTCGATTATTTCTTTTCTGATCTATTTCAAGCATGGCGCAGTCTTGCTGTATGGCGACGCCGTGGCGCACATTAACATTGCGCGCCGCGTATTTGATTCGCAAACTCCGGGTCTACTGCAACTAGGCACAGTATGGCTGCCATTGCCACATGTGCTGATGATTCCATTCTTGTTTTCGACCGCGGCATGGCGCAGCGGGCTGGGCGGATCGATTCCATCCATGATCGCGTACGTGGCTGGGGCCGTGGGAATTTTCCGGCTGGTGCGCGGCGCATTGGCTCTTCCATCAGGACCGGATACTGCGGCGCGTCTAGCGGGGTGGTTTGCCGCCCTCGTCTACGCTGCGAATCCTAACCTTCTTTACCTGCAGAGCACCGCCATGACGGAACCGTTGTATCTGGCATTGTTTGTTTGGGCGATGGTGTTCTTCAGCGAGTTTACGCAACGGGTGGCACGGGCTGCCGAGAGAAGACCGTCCCTGGTGCGATCCCTGATGAAGTGCGGAATTTGCCTGGCAGGCGCCGAGTTGACACGCTACGACGGGTGGTTCGCGGCCGCAGTGATGGGCGCTGCTGCTTTTGTAGTTGTGTTCAGGGTGGCCCATGGCAACTCCGATTTGCGATCGGCCCTGATTATGTTTCTGCTCTTGGTTGCGGTCGTTCCGGTGTTTTGGCTGGCGTACAACGCGATCATCTACCGTAATCCTCTCGAGTTCGCTAACGGGCCGTATTCGGCACGGGCGATCGAACAGCGTTCGGCGCGGCCCGGGGCGCCGCCGCATCCCGGATCGCACGATTTGTATGTTGCAGGTAAATATTTTTTCAAGTCGGCAGAATTGAATTTGGCGGAAGGGAATTGCCAAAAGGTCTGGATATTGGCAGCGCTGGTGGGAATCCTTGTAGTGCTGACGGTGTCGAGGCGACTGGCTCCTCTTCTACTGTTATGGCTGCCGTTGCCGTTCTACATGCTGTCGATTGCTTACAGTGGCGTGCCCATTTTCATCCCGGTATGGTGGCCCTTCTCTTATTACAACGTGCGTTATGGACTACAACTGTTGCCCGCCTTTACCGTCTTCAGTGCGCTATTCTTCTACGCCCTGGGAACCTTCGCGCGGAGCAAGCCTGCAAGAATCATAATTGCAGCCGCGGCTTTGATCTTGCTTGCGGGAAGTTATATATCTATCTGGCGTGCGCAGCCGGTTTGCCTTCGCGAGGCATGGGTAAACTCCCGCACCCGTCTGGCGCTCGAATCTGAGTTGGCTGTCAAGCTTCGAGACTTGCCGCCCGATACGACTCTACTGATGTATCTCGGCGACCATGTTGGCGCACTGCAGCAAGCCGGAATTCCGCTGCGCCGGGTGATTAATGAAAGCAACCACCGCACCTGGCGGCGGCCATCCGATCCAGCGGGACAATGGGAACGCGCGTTGGCTGACCCGGGGCAATACGCGGATTACGCGATTGCTTTCGCCGGCGACCCAGTTTCGATGGCCTTGGCTAAGCATTCGCTGCCAGTAGTCGCGCAAGTGGATGTGTCCGGCCAACCGCAAGCTAGGATATATCGCACACGGCCCAATACCATCAGCAGCGTGTCCAGGGCGAGCAATCATTTACCGCCGCGCAGACGTTCAGACGACCTGGGTTTGACGCGGTAATCACGCCGGTTACCTCAGTCCTATGTGATCTTGGCCAGAGCCGCCGTTTTGCGGTGATAAAATCCACTCGCTCAGGTTCCAACCAACAACATGCACGCAATTCAGAACGGAATCGAAGTGCTCCGCCAGGAGATGGCGGTTGTTCTTTCCTCCACGATCCTGCGGCTGATTGTGGCAGCGATCCTGGGCGGCATCATCGGGCTGGAGCGGGAACTCCATCACAAGCCGGCCGGCCTGCGAACCAATATGTTCATCTGCTTCGGCGCCGCCATGTTCACGGTGCTTTCGGACGAGCTGGCAGCAGGATTTGGCGGCGACCATACCCGCATAGCGGCGCAGATCATTCCGGGCATCGGCTTTATCGGCGCGGGATCGATTCTGCATTCCCGCGGCTCCGTCAGTGGACTTACCACGGCGGCCACATTGTTCGTCGTGGCGTCCATCGGGATGGCGGCCGGCGGCGGCCTTTACCTCACAGCCATCTTTGCCACCGGTGTGATTCTGATCGCGCTGGCGCTGTTAGGCAGCATGGAGAAAAGTTTCGAGTTGAAATTCGTGCGCATGAATTACGAAGTGACCGGTGATAATACGGAAGTCATATTGAGCGAACTGAACCGTATCCTGGACGAGCTTGGCAAGACTATCCTGGACGTGCGGGCCGCCTCCGGAGGAGGGCAGTCGCGGGTTGAGTTCAGCGTTGATGGATCCAAACATGAACAACAGAAGGTCAACCGGTTGCTGCGCCAGTCAAGCCAGTTCCATAGTGTCAGCCCTCTGGGCGGCGAAGAGCACGAATGATGGCTTCCTCGGCCGCGATACCGTTTATCAAGGCGAGCGCGTGCGGCAATGATTTTCTGCTGATCGATGGTATGCACGCCCCTGCCGATCTAGCCGCGTTCAGCCGCCGCATTTGTGATCGCCACCGAGGTGTTGGCGCTGACGGGGTCGAATGGCTCTTTGCCGCGCAAGACGCTGATATTCGTGCCCGTCTGTTTAATGCTGACGGATCAGAGGCTGAGATCTCCGGCAATGGCACGCGTTGCGTCGCGGCTTATCTCTCTGCCGAACAGGCGCGAGATAAAGTGGTGGTTCGAACTGGAGCGGGATTGAAGACCTGCACGCTCAGATCGCGTAATGGTTCGAGCTACGAATTTGAGATCGCGATGGGAGAGCCACAGGTGGGCGACGAGTTTCCCATCAAGCTCGCCTTTCGCGAAGTTCGCGGGATTCCGGTTTCGATGGGGAATCCGCACTACGTAGTCTTTGTGAATGACTTTGCGCCGGGATGGCAGGCGGAGGCG
>Ga0209577_10006381_pt1 | contig 10910 bp, 8 predicted proteins | sample GraSoiAngelo_109_FD_185874 | JGI IMG/M metagenome (GOLD analysis project Ga0209577, IMG submission 185874) | Grasslands soil microbial communities from the Angelo Coastal Reserve, California, USA - 14_0903_12_20cm (SPAdes) (version 2) | ecosystem: Environmental > Terrestrial > Soil > Grasslands ... | reverse complement strand
CAACATACTGTTCGGGAGGAACATAAAAACTCAGCTAGATTGATGCCGAAGGGAGCAAGGGGGCGGTGATTATCTCCACGTTTGAACACGACGCAAATGGAATTGTTGCGCTCAACGTTTTTTTCAGTCGGGCGTAGTCTTGCCCGAAAAATATGCCGTCAGCGGACTTGTCGCTGAAGCCGTCCGATGCTTCTCGCCCAGACCAATTTCGTGCGCTTCGCGGCCTGCCTCGATCGCTTTTTTAAATGCTTGCGCCATGCGGACAGGGTCAGACGCGATTGCGATCGCGGTATTCACCAAAACTGCGTCTGCGCCCATTTCCATCGCTTCAGCCGCCTGACTCGGGGCGCCCAGACCGGCATCGACAACCACTGGAACAGTCGCTTGCTCGATAATGATTTCAATTTGCGGGCGAGTTTCGATTCCCCGGTTGCTGCCGATCGGCGAGCCGAGCGGCATGACCGTGGCGGTACCGACATCTTGCAAGCGTTTCGCCAGCACCGGATCCGCATTGATGTATGGCAGCACCGTGAATCCTTCTTTTACGAGAGTTTCAGCCGCGGCCAGTGTTTCCACTGGGTCCGGCAATAAATAGCGCGGGTCGGGATGAATCTCGAGCTTGATCCACATCGGCAAACCGGCGCTCGCTGCCAAACGCGCCAGCCGCACAGCTTCCTCCGCGTTTCGTGCGCCGCTTGTGTTCGGCAAAAGCAAAAACTTCTTCGGGTCGATGAAATCCAAAATGTTCGCGAACGGATCATGCTTGCCGGAAAGATCGGCCCGTCGCAAAGCCACGGTGACAATTTCGGTCCCGCTCGCCACCAGCGCATCGCGCATCAATTCGTTTGAGGCGAACTTTCCGGTACCGACCAGCAATCGCGAGGTGAACTCGCGGTCCGCGATCTTTAGCTTGGAAGGCTTGTCCGACATCGCCTAGACAATAACGAATTCGCTGTACGAATCGAATCCGTTCGGCCACTTTTCTCCAGTGACCAAATTTGATCTGCGCCTGAAGGATTGCGTCGAAGGCATGGCAAGCTTACCCGAGGGAGGTGTCGATCTCGTCGTCACTTCACCACCATATAATCTCGGCGTGCGATATCGAAAATATTCCGACCGTCTGGATCGACAATCGTATTTGAATTGGTGCGCGACCTGGGCGACCGGGATCCGTCGCATTCTCAAACCAACCGGCTCATTTTTTCTTAACATCGGCTCGGCGCCATCAAATCCGATGCTTCCGCACGAAATTGTTTTTCAGCTGCGCGATCTGTTCGTTCTCCAAAACACGATTCACTGGATCAAATCGATTGCCATCGATAATCGAACGTTTGGACACTTTAAGCCGATTAGTTCGAAAAGATTTCTAAACGATTGTCAGGAATACATTTTTCACTTTACCAAGACCGGTCGGGTGGAGATCGACCGGCTGGCCGTCGGCGTTCCTTACCAGGACAAAAGCAACATTGCGCGCTGGTCGCACACCCGTGGACGCGATTCGCGCTGTCGCGGCAACACCTGGTTTATTCCCTACCAAACGATCCAGAGCCGCGCGAAAGAGCGACCGCATCCCGCTACCTTTCCGGTTCAACTGGCCGAATGGTGCATCAAATTGCACGCTGCGCCGCACGTTCGCACGATGCTCGATCCGTTTCTCGGAATCGGAAATTCTGCCATCGCTGCGCAGAAATGCGGCGCAAAGAAATTCATCGGCTTTGAAATCGACGATACTTATCTGGCCGAAGCCAAACGACGGCTTCAGTCACAATAACTGGTCGTTTGGCTTCGATTCCGACGCCGATGCTCGAAATATCTCGAGCGACTTCACCAGTTTTCCCGGCAAGGGCCAGACACGTTCAAAGATTCGGTTCGCCAGGGGCTTGGCGGTCAAATAGCCGGCGGCGAACATTTCCAGACGCGCGTCGAGATTGTCGATGTAATGGAGCGCCATTGCTTCCGGAGTTTTTGGATCAACGGGCGACCCGAACTGTTGCTCGCCATGGTGCGCACCAATCAAATGCAGGAGGTGCAAACGCACGTCTTCCGATGGCGGGGTCAAATTCTTCCACGCGACGCTATTGTCGGCAGAAATTTTTCGCCACAACGAATTCACCAATTCGAGTCCGATGGATATATGTCCGATTAATTCACCGCGCTCGTCGTAATCCATGACAAAACCGCTCTCGGCGTAGTGGTTCTCCCAAAGTTTGCCGGAGTCGTGAAAGAGGATGCCGGCGATAAGCAGATGGACATTCAACTGCGGGTAAAGCGGCGCAATTGCCCGCGCCACGCGCATCATTTGCGCGGTGTGTTCAACCAATCCGCCGCGGCGAGCGTGGTGATTTCTTCGGGCCGCGGCTGTTCGCCGAAAGCGTTCGCCCAAATCCTTTACGAACGCATCGCACAGGGCGTGCAAACGCGGATCGCCTATTGTCGCGATCGTCTCGAGTATGAATTGCCAATCTGCGTTTTGTTTTGCGCGCAGTTCCGGCGGGCCTTGCAGCAATTCATTCTTCTCCTGTGGCGTTAATGGCCGCACCGTCCACTTCTGTGCTTCGAGACCGTACTGCGAATGCGAACTAAATTCGCCGGCTAGTTCGATGAAGCTCTCGTTGGTAAGTGAGCTGCATGCTTTGTAAGCAGGATGATCGCTCCAGACGCGCAACGTCATCCGGTCACAAGCGTCGGCCAGACTCAGTTCGCAGTACGGCTTTTGATCACGAGTGAGCTTCGGCGCCGCCGATTCAACCTGGACGTGCACGCGCGCCGAAACCGGGCCGCTTTGCCCGGCCCGGCGAATCTCGCTCAGCGTCATCAACTGCATGTCGAACTTGGGGGCTTCGGGTAAATTTCAGTCAGCTGCGTTGATTGTGCCGCAAGCGAAGCGCGCGCCGGAATTGCCGGCCGGATCCGTCTTCAAATCGTCTTCTTTCTCGTGAACGACAACGGATCTTCCGATGATTGAATCTTTCCCGCTGAGGCTAAGTTTACCTTTCCAATCTAGGTGCGCTTTGCCAGAAGCATCAGGTTCAATATTGCCGAAATCGCCGGCATGACGCTCCGTCCCAGTCGGCCCGTCGTGGTGTTGATGCGTCGGATTGAAATGCGCCCCGGCTGACATCGCATCCGGCGCCGAGCAATCGCCTTTCTCGTGAATGTGGATACCGTGCTTGCCCGGTTTCAGGTTTTGGACGTCGCCGACCACTTGCACTTCGTCGCCAACTTTTGTGAACGTGACTGTCCCGGTAACTGTGCTTCCGGACTTTGACTCAAGTTGCGCGGCGGCTTTCGTGACTTCTTGAGCCCGAGCAAAACAAGCCATCGCACAAAACATCGTTACGAAGAGAATCGTTTTCATGCCGCAAACGTACCGCCCTTATCCGCAAAAGAAAACTCTCAATCGAGCAGGCGTTGCTCAATTCCGCTGTAGGCGTCAACACGACGGTCGCGCAAAAAGGGCCAGTGCGTCCGATACTCGTTCACGCGGGCCCAATCAATTTCGCCGATCACGATTTCTTCCCGATCGATCGAACCTTTCGCGATGATCTCGCCGTCAGGTCCGCAAAAGAAACTTTGCCCCCAAAATTCAATTCCGGCGCCGCCAGCCGGTGCTTCGTGACCGACCCGGTTCGCAGCGGCAACGTAACAGCCGTTCGCGATCGCGTGACTGCGCTGAATTGTTTCCCAGGCCGAATGTTGCGCCGCGCCAGATTCTTTTTTCTCGCTCGGATGCCAGCCGATCGCCGTCGGATAAAAAATAATCTCGGCGCCACGCAATGCCGTCAGCCGAGCTGCTTCGGGATACCATTGGTCCCAGCAAACGCAGACACCGATCTTGCCGCGCTTTGTTTCCCACGCCTGAAAACCGAGGTCGCCCGGCGTGAAATAAAACTTCTCGTGATACAACGGATCGTCCGGGATGTGCATCTTGCGATATTTCCCGAGAAATCTTCCGTCCGCGTCAATAATTGCGGCCGTGTTGTGATAAACGCCCGCCCGGCGTTTCTCGAAAAGCGACGCGACAATCGCGACGCCGAGCTCGCCCGCCAATTCCGCCAGCGCAGATGTCGATCTTCCGGGAATTTCTTCGGCCAGTTCGAAGTTTTTGTGGTCTTCGGTCTGGCAAAAATATTGCGAGCGAAAAAGTTCCGGCAGACAAACAATCGCGGCCTCTTTTTTAGCTGCGTCGCGAATGAAATCGATCGCCCGGGCGAAATTCTTGTCCGGATCCGGGCCGCATCGCATTTGAACAAGCGCGATCTTGGTCATGTGTGTCTCAGCCATTCAGCCAATTAACCACGAAGGACACGAAGTTCACGAAGATGCAATTATTTCCGGCCTTCGTGTCTTTCGTGCTCTTCGTGGTGGAGTCACTTCACCGAATCCGCCGGCACGATGTCGATCTTCTCAATAACCACTCGTGTCGTTGGTTTGCTGTTTTCGCCCATGCTGTTTCTGGTCACCGGCGTGTCGCCGATTTTTGCGAGCACGTCGTCGCCTTTGATCAATTTACCGAACGTCGTGTATTGGTGATCGAGCCGCGGCACCGGCGCCAGACAGATGAAAAATTGTGAACCGGCCGAGTCGGGATCGGGCTCGCGCGCCATTGAAATTACGCCGCGTTTGTGCGGATGATCGTTAAATTCAGCTTTGATCTTGTAGCCGGGGCCGCCTTCGCCGTAGCGATTTTCCTTCGCCGGATCTCTTGAATTTGGATCGCCGCCCTGGATCATGAATCCCTTCACAATCCGATGAAAAATCGTGTCGTTGTAAAAACCGGCCCGCGCGAGCTTCTTGAAGTTGTCGATCGTGTTCGGTGCAGCGTCAGTCCAAAACTGCACGACCATATCGCCGCCGCTCGTTTTAATCACTGCGACTTCGTTTGTAGCATTCATCGGATTGCTCTCCTTCTGCTGTTCTTCTGCTGCAAATAGTGCGGAACTCAATAAAAAGACCGCTAAGATCGACATCTTCATTTTTCTTCTTAGCGGCGGTCTATCGCGGTCGCAAATTTTCAAACGCTGGAGTGATATTCCTGCAAGCTGCGCACCTGCAGTTTGCTCTTTTGTAAAGAGCGAATTCCGTTCGCGCTCGCCTGCGCCGCGCGCACTGTCGTCATGATCGGAATTTTTTGCGCAAGCGCGGCGTTGCGAATCGTCACCTCGTGTTCGCGCGGAATTTTGCCGCTCGGTGTGTTGATAATGAAGCTGATATCGCCGTTTTTGATTCGATCGAGCACGTTTGGCCGTCCTTCGTGCAACTTGAAAACTTTTTTTACTTTGATTTTTGCTTCCACCAGCGCTTCGGCTGTTCCGCTCGTTGAAATAATCCCGAAGCCGAGCTTCACGAATTCGCGCGCGACCGGAATGACAGATTCCTTATCGGTGTCCTTTACACTGATGAAGACATTCCCCTTTTTCGGCAACGGCGGCGGCGCGGCCATCTGTGATTTGGCGTAGGCCAATCCAAGATCGACATCCATGCCCATCACTTCGCCGGTCGACTTCATTTCCGGGCCCAACGAAATGTCGACGCCTTGATAACGCAGAAACGGGAAGACGGCTTCTTTCACCGAGAAATGTTTGGGCACGATTTCCTTGGTGAAGCCAAGCTCGCGCAACATTTTGCCCGCCATAATCTTCGCCGCCAGTTTCGCCAGCGGTAGACCGATCGCCTTGCTCACAAATGGAACGGTGCGCGAGGCGCGTGGATTCACTTCCAGCACGTAAACGTCTTCACCTTTGACGGCAAATTGCACGTTCATCAGGCCGCGCACGTTCAACTCGCGCGCCATCGCCTTGTTGGCGGACACTATTTCGGCGAGCACTTTCTGTGACAAAGAAAACGTCGGGATCACGCAGGCGCTGTCACCGCTGTGGATACCGGCTTCCTCGATGTGCTCCATGATCGCGCCGATCACGGTCGTTTCACCGTCCGAAATGCAATCGACATCCACCTCGATCGCATCTTCGAGAAAGCGATCGACCAGCACGGGACGATCCGGCGTTACCTCGATTGCGCTCGCCATGTAGCGACGCAGATCCGGTTCATTGTAAACGAGCTCCATCGCGCGGCCGCCGAGCACGAACGATGGGCGGACCAGCACCGGATAACCGATTTTCGTCGCGATCTGAACCGCTTCGTTCGTGCTCACCGCTGATCCGCTCGGTGTCTGGCGTAAACCAAGTTTGTCGAGCATCGCCGCGAACAATTTTCGATCTTCCGCGGTTTCGATGCTCTCCGGCTGAGTCCCGAGGATTGGGACGCCCGCCGCTTTTAATCCATCCGCGAGATTCAACGGGGTTTGTCCGCCGAATTGAACGACGACGCCTTCCGGTTTTTCCTGCTCATAGATATTGAGCACGTCCTCGAGCGTGAGTGGCTCGAAGTAAAGTTTGTCGCTGGTGTCGTAATCGGTCGAAACCGTTTCCGGATTCGAATTGACCATGATCGTTTCGAACCCGAGCTCGCGCAGTGCGAAGGCGGCGTGCACGCAACAGTAATCAAACTCAATCCCCTGGCCGATCCGGTTCGGTCCGCCGCCGAGAATCATCACCTTGCGTTTGCCACTCTCGCGCCGCTCGTTCTCGTCGCCGTAAGTCGAGTAATAATACGGCGTGTAAGCTTCGAACTCCGCCGCGCAGGTATCGACCAGCCGATAAGTCGGCAAGATCGACAATTGTTTTCGGGCGGCCCGCACCCCGGCCGGCTTCAACGAATTGGCGTAGCCCAGTTGGTGGTCGGAAAAGCCAAGTTTTTTTGCACGCAAAAGTTCATCACCATTTCCAAAGATATCGGGCGCAATCTGGTCGGCCGTGAGCGTTACCGCCCATGGTTCAGTCATCACGCGAATGCTGTGACTGGCGAGAGCGGATTGCTCGATCTGCTTTTGTGTCACCACAATCTGCTCAAGGTTTCGGAGAAACCACTTGTCGATCTTGGTTAGGTCATAAATCTCATCGATCGATGCGCCTTTTTGGAATGCCTGCGCAAGATAGAAGATTCGTTCGGCGTTCGGGATCGCGAGTTTCAAGCGTAACGTTTCAAGATCGACATCTTTGTCGGCGCCGTCGCCGCAAAGTCCGAAACGCTTGATCTCCAAACTTCGCAGCGCCTTTTGCAGAGCTTCCTTAAACGTCCGGCCGATCGCCATCGCTTCGCCGACGCTTTTCATCTGCGTGGTCAGGGTTGGATCGGCCTGCGGAAATTTCTCGAACGTGAACCGCGGCACTTTGACCACGCAGTAATCGATCGTCGGCTCGAAGCAGGCCGGCGTTTCGCGGGTGATATCGTTCTTGATTTCGTCCAGCGCGTAACCGACCGCCAGCTTGGCCGCGATTTTTGCAATCGGAAAGCCGGTCGCTTTGCTCGCGAGCGCGCTTGAGCGCGACACCCGCGGATTCATCTCGATCACGACCATCCGACCGTCGTCCGGATGGACCGCGAATTGGATGTTCGACCCGCCCGTCTCGACGCCGATCTCGCGAATGACCGCGAACGCGGCGTCGCGCATCATTTGGTATTCTTTGTCGGTTAGCGTTTGCACCGGCGCGACCGTGATCGAGTCGCCGGTGTGCACGCCCATCGGGTCGAAATTTTCAATCGAACAAACAACGACGCAGTTGTCCATCCGGTCGCGCATCACTTCCATTTCAAATTCTTTCCAGCCGACGAGCGATTCTTCGATCAACACTTCGTTCACCGGAGACATGGCGAGACCGCGACCGGCGATCTGATCCAGCTCGTCCGGGTTATACGCGATACCGCCGCCACTGCCGCCGAGAGTGAAGGCCGGCCGGATGATGAGCGGGAAAGTTCCGATCTCTTTTGCAATGCGGCCCACGTCGGCAAGCGAGCGCGCCACGCCCGAGCGCGGCACGTCAAGCCCGATTCGCAGCATGGCTTCCTTGAACAGCTGTCGATCTTCGCCCTTCGCGATCGCCTTCGCACTGGCGCCGATCAATTTTACCTTGTGCCGCGCGAGTGCGCCGTTGCGATAAAGCTCCATCGCCGCATTCAACGCCGTCTGCCCGCCCATCGTTGGCAGAAGCGCGTCCGGTTTTTCTCGAACAATGATGGCTTCGATCACTTCCGCTGTGATCGGCTCGATGTAAGTGCGATCGGCGAACTCCGGATCGGTCATGATCGTGGCCGGGTTCGAATTCACCAGCACGAGCTGGTAACCTTCCTCTCGCAGCGCCTTGCACGCTTGCACGCCGGAATAATCAAATTCGCAGCCCTGCCCGATCACGATTGGACCGGAGCCAATTAGGAGAATTTTCTTGAGATCGTTGTTCCGCGGCATTTGCGCAGCGCGCAGGATAAACTAAATCGGGCGAACTTCACGCCGGAACTCTTATTTCGGCTGATACTTCGGATTTTTCGCCTGTTTGCGAACAGCGACGAACAGTTTGTTGATTCCCGTCGTGCTGATGGTGTTGGCAAGGAACGCCGGCCCGCCGATGCCGCTGTCCGTGAAAACGGAATAGGTCGCGCGCGTTTTACCCTCGCCGGCCGGCTCGAGCAGCCAGGAACCTTCGCACACAGTTACCCTGAACACGCCGGGCTTTGCCGCCGGACCATGTTCGTTGGCCGGCTCCCAGCGATTGAGATAAGCCAATCCATTTTCAACCGGCCACGATTCCTGTCGAATGCGAAGCGTGTAATCGCGATCGCTCACAATTTTTGGGGAGACCCGCTGATAAGTGAGAATGGAATCTCGTTTTCGCTCGATGACGCGACACTCCGCCGTATAGGGCATGAAACTCGTATAACCTTCGACATCATCGATAACCTTGTGAACCGTCTCAGCCGTCGCGTCGATTTCGCCTACCGCTTTGAACTCTTTCAGGTTCGACCCTCCGTGTGGCCGGCTGTAAATCACTACGCCGTTGCCTTGTTTAACTGCTTTCCAATCCGCGTTCTGGCCAGGTTCGGCCGCGAAGATCGACAACACAGTTCCGGCCAAAATCATAGCGACACTGGCAAATCGCAGTTTCATTCTGCTGTTTTAGACGTTTCCAATCGTGGCGGCATTCGCAATAAGATTCTCGAAGCCCCGATTTCGTTCAGCGCAAACAGTCGGCCGGATAAACTACGCCTTTCTTGATCACGGTGATCGTGTGGGCGTCGGCCGATCCATTGGAGATGAACTGGCTGTCGATGCCGGAGTTGGAGCAGAAAGCGCCGCTAAGCGCTTTTTGATTCCTGCTGCCAGCTCACGCACTTTTTTCTGCTCTCGGCCTTTGCTCGTGGCTTCGTAAAATTCCTTCGCTTCCTTCGCAGCTTGATTAAATGTTTTTTCGCCAAACAGCGTTACGCGTGACTCCAATTGAGCGCGCGCCTCGTCGAATGTCTTGCCTTCTCCGGAGGGAAGCTCGGCCAGCGGTACAGCGGCGAGCTGTCGGGCATACAATTCATTGATATCCAGAATTGCTTGCGCGGACTGCAAATACTGCTTGCTGTTACGGGCGCTACTTTTTCGAGATGATTCATTTTTATCCAAACCCGAGCAAACGGTCCAGTCCGTGATGTGGAGGTAAAAGTTGCGGCCAGGCGATTGGATGCTGACAAAGTGATAAAGCGGCCGTGCAAACGGCCTGACCCAGTACGCCGTTTCGGGATGAACGCGATCGTTCACCGGAAAGTCGTCTGCCGTGAACTGGTGATATGGCACAAAGTCTTTTCCCACTAACTGATCGCAACTTGGACCCGTGGCCCAACTCGGACTAGGCTGCTGGGCATGGAGGTTTATCCCCACAACTACAAAAATGTCGGCCAACGCAAATCGGCTGACGCGATTCATGGCCGAGCCAAAATCGAATCGGCCGGATAAACAACGCCGTTTTTGATCACGGTGTCGATGTCCGACGCGTTCGCGATGTCATCAACCGGATTCGATTTCAAGATCACCAGGTCGGCGAAATAACCATTGTCGATCTTGCCGATGTGCGCGCCCGTGTCGCCACCGAAAAGCTTCGCCGCGTTCACGGTCGCGCTTTGCAAAATTTGCATGTTCGTCAGGCCGGCTTCTTTCATCAGTTGAAACTCGCGAAACAAAGCGGGCCCATGGATCGTCCCGATGTTCCCGGCGTCGGTTCCGGCCGCAATTGTGATTCCCGCGTCCTCCAGTTTCTTCAAATTCGGCAACGCGACTTCGTAGGTCTTTTTGATGCGATCCAGCGCCTCGTCCGGCTTTGCCAGCGCACTCTTGATCCGGTCGGGCAATTTATCCGAAGGAATCGTCCTGACGTCGAGCGACGCGATCACTTCCGGGTTGCCCCACGCTTTCTCTTCCCGCGTGAGATTTAGTTGGTGCGAAAAAGTCCGGCCGTAGCGCTCGAACACGACCAGGGTCGGACACAAAATGATATGTCGATCTTTCAAGAGCTTCACGAACGCGTCGTCCACCGGTTTATCGACCACGCTGTGGACAAGAATGTCCGCGCCTTCTTCAACTGCCGCGCGCGCGGTCTCCAATTCGGTCGCGTGCACCGCGACCCGAATCTTGTGCGCGTGACTTTCTTCAACCGTCGCGCGAATGATCGGCCGAAACCCATCGACGGGATGATCTTTGTCGACGATGTACCAGATCTTGACCAGGTCGGGATTTTCCGCGGCCAGTTTTCCCACGAACTCGCGCGCTTGATCCGGACTGTCGATTTTCACAATCGGCGGATCGCCCAGATCGAGTTTCTCGCGGGAAACGCTCGAAATTAACGGCCCGGCCACTGCGACGCGCGGGGCTTTTGCGGTCGCGTTCGCAGTTTTCCGCACTTCGAAATTCCAAAACGGCCCGCCGACATCGACCACGCTCGTAATGCCACAACGAATGTAGCGCGCGAAGACATCGTTGAGATGAGATTTTATCCACGCGATTTCATCTTTGTAAGGGTGGACACTGTTTAGAT
>Ga0209577_10006379_pt1 | contig 10911 bp, 8 predicted proteins | sample GraSoiAngelo_109_FD_185874 | JGI IMG/M metagenome (GOLD analysis project Ga0209577, IMG submission 185874) | Grasslands soil microbial communities from the Angelo Coastal Reserve, California, USA - 14_0903_12_20cm (SPAdes) (version 2) | ecosystem: Environmental > Terrestrial > Soil > Grasslands ... | reverse complement strand
TCCTGAAGCGCTTCTGATTGTTCATCGGTCAGCAGCTTGGAGTAACCGACGATGTCTATGAAGAGCACGTGCCCGGTCTCCAGGCGCTTTGCCTTGTGCTCGTCAGCCATGAGGCGCGAATCTACTGGCTGAGCATAACCTTCTCTAGCCTATTCTTTTGCCGCGAGCGAGACGAGGATTTTTTGAAAGTGTGAAAAGAACCACGGATTAAACGGGTATCACGGATAAGCAAGGCTCAGGAATGAAGATCAGGTATGTCCTGTTCGCCAGGTTCTCCCAGGTGCAATACTCAACTCCTAGGGAATCATCTCTTCATTGGTTTTATCCGTGTGATCCGTGGTTCAATTATCTTTTGGCGCGCGCGAAGCGACGATTTGTTCGAAGCGCGGATCGCCCCGTAAACTGTTCCAGTCTGGACTTTGTTTTAATTCCCCATACGTGACTCCGGTCGGAAGTTCGGCTGATATTTTGAGTTGTTGCAGCGCCGCCTCTTTTTCACCGCACATCGCGTAAATCTCGGCCAGGTAGGTGATGAATGTCGAACCGGTCCAGGAATCTTTCGTGTAAGGCAGGATTTCACAGGCGCGTTTTCCTTCCTCTATCGCTTCGTCGCACCGGCCGAGCATGGCATCGGTTAAACCAAGGTAACTCCAGGCCTGTGGGTAATCGGGCTGCTCTTGGGTGGTCCGCTCGAAGATGGCGCGGGCCGACACGAGCGCGGTCTGCGCCAACTCCTTATTGCCGAACAACCATGCCGTGCGCCCAACGCAGTACTCGCGAGGCACCGCAGCTTCATCGAAGCTATTGGCGACACCTTCGGCCGGAATGAGCGCCACCGCCTTTTCGGCTGCGCTTCGATCGCGCTGTACCCAGCTGCACACTAAGAGCGGAAATGCGACCCCGCGCGCCGCTTCAGGGCCTTGCTGCGTAACCAGATCCAATTGTTTTCGCCACGCTTCGGTGTCGCCCGTCTCGGCAAAAAAACCAAACCCGAGCAGATTGCGAGCGAACGGGTCGTTAGGCAAAATTCCAAGGCATTGCTCATAGAGGAGTCTTGCTTCCCCGTAACGACGCGTAGCTTGGAAAAGCGAACCTGCTTCCATCAGCACGACGAAGTTGCGCGGGTCCAGTTCCACCGCGCGCTTGAAATTTATCTCTGCCTCATTCCAGCGGGCCGTTCGGCGATCGACTGCGCCTACGTTCACATAGATTCGGGCTTCGTTAGGCAACCGTTCTTTAGCCAGCTCAAACTCCTTTAAAGCTTGATCGTAATCACGGAATCCATGATACGCGTAGTTGCCTTTCTGCCAGTGGACCTCCCCTGCATCCGGCTCGATCTTCTCGGCGTGCTGCAGTGCAATGCGGGCCAGTTCCCGACGCTGATCTGTATGATCGAAGCCTTCCCAATACAGATCCAGATGAGTCTCAGCCATCAGACAATAAGCACGCAGGAATTTCGGGTCGCGCCTAACCGCTTCTTCAAGCAAGCTGATCCCCTGTAGCAGGCTTCCTTTTGCATCTGGGTCGTTCGATAGATCGTCCAGTTGTCGCGCCCGAAGATAAAGATCGTACGCCACCGGGTCCGTCGTGGATGGTTTCGCAATCCGCGCTTTCTCGTCAGCGGACAAATGCGCCTGCAGTTGCTGCGCGATCGCTTCGGCAATTTCGGTTTGAATTCCGAACACGTCAGCCAAATCGCGAGTGTAAGTTTGCGCCCACAGATGCGCGTCGTTCCGGGCATCGATCAGCTGGGCATTTACTCGAACCTTGTTTGCGATGCGCTGGACACTACCTTCAAGCACATGGGCAACGCCCAATGCCTGCCCAATGTCACGCAGGTTCCGCGCTGCGGCGGCCTTGTATTGCGCCACACTCGTTCGGCTGATCACTTTCAGATCCGCGACCTTGGCCAGGTCTGTGAGAACTTCATCCTGAACTCCGTCGGCAAAAAACGCGTTCTGCTTATCATCGCTCAGATTTTCAAAAGGCAACACAGCGATGCTTTTTTCCTGAATAGATGACGGCGCCGCCTTATCGCCACTGATCGACGACCGCACCGACTTGAGGATCGCAGGCGTGAAAATCATCGCCGGGACGCCAAAGCCCATTGCGATAATCGCCGCGACGACGAGTGTTCGAAAGCCGGCAGACGGTTTGCCGCTAGCGGGCGATCGCTTCTGTGCCGCCAGACGTGTGGGCAGCGCAGGGTTCCCCGCGTAATCGGTGTAGAGATTTACGATCGAAACGCGCACGCCGTGCTTTACTTCGCACTCGCCAAGCTCATGCAAGTACGGCTGCCACCGCGGATAATGTTCAAGGTCTTCCGCGACATGTTTGGAGAGCAGAATGTGACCGGTGTCCCCGCAATCCATTACGCGCTGCGCGATGTTGATTCCCGCGCCCGCGATATTCGACTGCTCGTTTAGATCGGTAATTTCGTTAACGGGTCCGCTGTGAATTCCCATGCGAACCCTAAGCTCGGGACGTTTTCTTAATTCGCTGCTGATTTCGAGCGCGCATAATACCGCTGCTTCAGGCGTAGTTCGGAAGACCAGTGCTCCGCCATCGCCTGTGGGCAATCGCAACAGCTTCCCTTCCGCTTCGGCGGCCCGGAACTGCATCGTGCCACGCACAATATTTCGAAGCGTGTCCATTTGTTCGCTCTGCTGGTCGATCAGCAGCCTCGAATACTCAACAATGTCGATGAACAGGACGTGCCCGATTTCAAATTTCACCTCTGAGGAGGACCCAGACAGCATGGGATTTACTGTTGTTGGTCCTGACAGAGCTTTTGGAAGCGCGGATCGTTGCGCAGCGGATCCCACAGCGGGTCGAACTTCAGATTCGCTACATTCAAACCGGCCGGGACTTCGAGAAGGTGGGGCAGGGCGGCGATGGCGGCATCCGTATCGCCGAAGCGCGCTTGAATCTGTGCCAATATGATCTGGGAATAGGGCTTGTTCACCGCATCGTTCTCGTAGTCTTTGACCGCGCGCTGCGCCTGCTCGAGCGCCTTTTCCTTTTCTCCAAGCCCCGCATAAGCGAGTGCAAGAGTACTAGGTGTGCCGTTCGCGTCTGCTTGAACAGGTGAATCAGGTTTTGGTTTAATCGCTTCGATAGCGCGAGAAAAACTTTGACGCGCATCTTCATCGCGACCCGTCCACTGTTGACAATAGCCAAGTTGGACCAGCGCCAGCTCGGTAACAGAGTCGAGCGGCTGCCCCGCTGGAACTGAGCGTAACTTTCGCTCAATGATACTGCTCGCGGTATCGAAGTGACGTTCGTAGAGCGCTTGGTTGATGCGAGGAGTGAGGACAAAATCTTCCATCGTGTCCGACGGAATCTTTGCGAGTTCCTGGGCGGCTTCATCCAACCGGCCTTCGTTTTGAAAAGTCACCGCTTTGCTTGCGCGCACCGAAGCCGAATCCGGTGAGATCTCAAGCGCGCGATCGATGGCAGCCCGCGCGTCGTCGAAGCGCCGCAAAAAAGTGTAAAATTCGCCGCCGAGGCTGCCTAGCAGTTGGAAGTCCCGCGGATCCAGTTCGAGCGCCTTCTTGTACGTTGTCTCGGCTTCCTGCCAAAGACCGAGGCGGCGTTGAACGAATGCCAGGTTCTGCAACAGGTAGGAATTATTCGGCAATCGTATTTGCGCTTGCTTGTAAGCGGTCACTGCCCCCGCGAAGTCACGTAAAACCCGGTAGCGATATGCACCTTGCGCAATCCACGATTCCCCGGCCTCAGGTGCCAGCGCCACGGCGCGATCAGCCGCTTCCTTCACCGCTCCTGCAGTGTTGGTGTTCAGATCAATCGCGTTGAAATAAAGAAAGCTACGCAGGACGGCGAGTCGTGCCCAGGCGAAAGCGAAACTTGGATCAAGCCGGACCGCTTCACCGTAATCGCCCGCTGCCTGTTGATAGGCATCGTAACTATATTGTGTGTGTTCGATCGCCAAACCGCGGAGGTAAGCGTCGTAAGCCGCAGTATTTTGTGTTGGTTTGTCGGCGACAGCCTTTTGCTCGGCGCCAGTGAGCTTCGCGTTGAGCTGATCAGCGATGGTGCTGGCGACTTCACCCTCGACTCCAAAAACATCGTCGAGCTTGCGATTGTAACTTTCTGCCCAAACGTGTTCGTCGGTCGCGGCGCGGATCAACTGCACATTCACGTGCACAGCGTTCGCGATTTTTTGCACGCTGCCTTCGAGCAAATTCGCGACCCCGAGCTGTTTTCCAACCTCTCGCAAATTGTCCGGCGCGCTTTTGTATTTTTGAGTGGAACTGCGGGAGATGACTTTGAGAGCAGCGATCTTCGAGAGCCGGGTGAGAATTTCGTCCTGGATCCCCTCCGCAAAATACGCGTTGGATTTGTCGTCGCTCAGATTATCGAACGGCAGAACGGCAATGCTCTTGTCCGAAATGGGGCTGGTTTTTGTCGAAACGATGGTCTGTGTCGTTATCGATCGTTTCGATCGCAAAAGTTGAAAAGCGAGCAAACCGGCCGCAATCACTGCGAGCAGGATTGTGATCGCGGTAATCTTCCAGCCGGTGTGGCGACCGATCGATTTATCAGCCTGGACTTCCGCCTCGCGTTTGATTCCTTCGGGCGTGATCTCGAATGCCCAGGAAAAAACGAGCGCAACAGGAAGGCCGGCGATCGACAGCAGAACAACGAGGCGCACTGCCCAGTTCGGAATTTCGAAAAACGGAAAAACTTGCGTTGCAATCTGAATCAGCAACCACGAAGCGACGGCATACGCTACGGCCACCTTGTAAACGTTGCGCCGTTTCAGCTCGGAGAAGAAGTTCGTTAGGCGCATGATCAGCAACTCGCAGCTTAGCTTATTTCTTTGGCGAGCGCTTCAGCCAGTGATTGCGTGAGCGCTGGTGCGGCGGCTCGCAGCTTCGCGTCTTCAGTTACAAGACGAGTGCCGAGCTGATCCGCCAAAGCGAGAAAGCGCGCATCATAAACACTGACGCCGTGCCGAGCGGCGATCACCAGCACCAATGGGTGATCGATGCGTGCCAGTTTGCCATCGAATAAGCGGATGGCTTTGGCCAGGAAATCCCGGGCCAGGGCGAAGGTCATCCTCTTCGTGGCGATGGACGATGCCAGCACGTTCGTGAATTCAACGAGCAGGAACGCTTCGCTACGCCAATCCGGATCATGACCGTGCAATCTTTGCGCGGCCGCGGTGCGATCACCATGGATCAGAAGGTAAGCGACGATATTCGTATCGACGATGAACATCTTCTAGTCGCGGCCCCACGCGATCGCCGATTCGATTTCTTGCATCGTGATCGGGCCGCCTCGCAACCTGACCGGCTTGGGTGTCTTTGGTAGCCGAGTTTTACTGGCCGCCATGCCTTTGCGGATGAACTCCGTAATCGCATCCTTCAATTTTTTGTGCTCATGCACAGCGCGGATTTTCACCTCGCGCATCAGTTCGTCAGGAAGATCGAGTGTCGTTTTCACAGGAGCCAGATTTCCAGAAATCTGGTTTTCTGTCAAACTCCCTGGATCGCAGGCCAGCTCGCCGGTCCTTCGGCGCCTTCTCGCCTTGTGGCGGCCACTGGTTCGGCCTGATTTGACGCACGAGATAGAATCTGCGAGTCCTCGCGGAAATCGACGGCCTTGGCATCGCTTGCGGTCCGGAAAAACTATCGCCTCCACATCATGAGCACATCCGAAATTTTCCTCGTCGCGATGGTCATCATCTTCACTGTGCCGTACCTGGTCTGGCGACTCTTCCGGACTGAATATTACGCGCCGCTGGTGGTGGTACAGATCATCGGCGGCATCCTCCTCGGACCGGGCGTGCTGGGCGCGGTCTTTCCCGATTATTACCGGTTCGTTTTCAATCCGCAGGTCGTTGGCCAGCTAAACGGCATCGCCCAATGGGCGGTAATGATCTTCGTCTGGGTGGCGGGCATCGAGCTGGACATCGAGAAGGCCTGGCGGTATCGGCGCGAGACCGGGGTTACCGCTGGACTGGCGCTGAGCATGCCGCTTCTCTGCGGCTGCGCGGCGGCGACGGCGATGTTGCTCCTAAGCGGCGGTTGGATCGGGCCAAAGGGACACATCTGGCAATTTATCGTCGGCATCGGCATGGCCTGCGCAGTCACCGCCCTGCCGATCCTCGTTCTCTTCATGGAAAAGCTCCAGATCCTGCGTCAGCCCATTGGCCAGCGCATTTTGCGCTACGCCAGTCTCGATGACATCGCCATCTGGGGCGTGCTCGCGATCATCCTGCTCGATTGGAATCGTGTCGGGCGGCAACTCAGTTTTCTCGTCGTGTTCGCGCTCGCCAGCTTCCTCGTCCGGAAACTGATGCGGCGAATCCCCGAGCGTGACCGCTGGTATGTCGGGCTCATCTGGCTGGGTGTTTCCGGTTTTGCTGCAGACTGGTCGGGCTTGCACTTCATGGTTGGCGCGTTCCTTTCCGGCGCTGTGCTTGATGCCGATATGTTTGATCAGCAACAGATGGACCAATTCCGCGCCCATGTGCTGCTGGCGATCATGCCGGTCTTCTTCCTTTCCACCGGCCTACGTACAAACTGGGAGGTTGGTGGCGTGGTGGTGTTCGGCGCGGCGGCGCTACTGCTCGCCGCCTCAGTCGGCGGTAAGCTCGCTGGCGTTCAGATCGCCGGGAAAATCCTCAAGTGGGAGAAAGGCGAGGCCTCCATCATCGGCTGGCTGCTGCAGACCAAGGCTCTGATCATGATCATCTTCGTCAACATCCTGCTCGATAAGCGCATCATCACGAGCGAGACCTTTACCGCGACCCTCTTAATGGCGCTAGCCAGCACCATGCTCAGCGTTCCGGTCGTGGCGCCGAAACTGGAAAAACTGAAGACCATTATCTTCAAATCATCCTGAACAAAAGCGAGCAGGGGCAAGAGAGGGCCGGTCCGTAACTGTTGCCCTCGTTGAAGTCGCTGCATGCGATGGGGATCAGTCCGATCCGAAGCAACTTGAAAATGCGCATTGGTCCAGTCAACCTGATAAGCAAGAAAGACCTTATGTCATCGCAATCAACCGAATCGAAACGCCTGCTTTCATACGTTATCGCGGAATGGGCTTGCACGCTGAAATACGAGCATCTCTCACCCGAGGCGATTCAAACTGCCAAACTATTTTGGTTCGATTCCATCGGCTGCGCACTGGGCGGCAGTCAGCAGGAGGATGCAAGGATTTTGCTAACGCATTACCGCGCGATGACTGGTGAGACTGTAGCCGGGGGCGGTGACCCCGGTCCGGCATCACCGATGCCGGCTGCAACAGGGAAGGGCAAAGCGACAGCATTTGTTTCCGGATTCAAAACCAATCCTGTGGATGCGGCATTTCTGAATGGCCACATGATCCGCGCAATGGATTACAACGACATTTACTGGAAAGCCGACCCGTGTCATCCGAGCGATCTTATCGCCGCGCCGTTGGCACTCTGTGAGGCTGAAGGTTTAAGCGGCAAGGATCTAATTCTGGCCACGATCATTGCGTACGAAATCGAAATGCGTCTCTGTGAAATCGGGCGTCCAGGTGTGCGCGAATACGGCTGGCATCATGCCACTCTGAGCGCGTTCGCCTCACCCGTCGCGTCGGGCCGCGTATTGAATCTCACGCGGGAACAAATGGTGTCGGCCATTGGCATCAGCGCATCCCGAACATTTTGTCCCGGCGCGGTGACCGCCGGCAAGCTAACCAACATGAAAAACACAGTTGATCCATGGGCGGGACGAATGGGCGCGGAAAGCGCGCTCCTTGCTCGAGAAGGGTTCTCCGGTCCCGAGCATATCATCGATGGCAAGGAAGGCTTGTTCGCTGTGTTCGGTCACGTGCAATACAAGGGACAACCCGCGACGTTCGATGGAGACGCCCTAGTTGCCGATCTTCCCAATTCACCAAAATCGCATTATCGCATCCTCGATTGCGGGATGAAAAGTTTCCCCATTGAGGCGTTAAGTCACGCGCCGCTCACGGCCATGATGAAGACGGTTAAAGAAAACAAGATCGAGGCCGACGACGTAAAGGAAATCAAAGTAGAAGTGATCGCGCGCGCCGCGGACATCCTCGGCGATCCGCACAAGTACCGGCCGAGTTCAAAAGAAACCGCCGATCATTCGCTGCCTTACTGCATGGCAGTCGGACTTGTCGATGGAATGGTAACACCGCTGCAATTCCGTGAAGAACGGGTGCGCGATCAGGCGCTCATTCCGATAATGGATAAAATAAGAGTGGTCGCGAACGAAGAGTTCGAAGCGCTCTTTCCAAAATTTCAGCCGAGCCGCGTCACGATTACGACAAGCGACGGCAGAGAGTATTCAACGCGCGTCGACGTTCCCAAGGGCGATCCGCGCGATCCAATGACTGAGGAAGAGATCGCGGTGAAATTCACTGCGCTCGGCGGCGACGTCATCGGGAAAAAGCAGTGCGAGAAATTGCGTCAGTGCATCATGAACATTGAAACCGCGAAAACCTTTAATGAGCTTCTGGAGCTGACCATCGCGCGTTGATCTGTAGCCACCGGCCTGTGGCCGGTTCCACAAGAGATTGAATGACGGCCCGTGGGGCCGTGGCTACAGCGGCTACAGCTTTATTTAAAGTACTGTACGATTTCCTATGAAGGGCGCTTTCGGACGGCGACCACTCCGGCTACAGGGGATTTTCGCAACAGATCCGCTTTATTTCGTCACGTTCTGCACGCACGAACGACAGCGGTTCCTGGCAAAGGATGGGGTCCACACTGCGTTCGTTCTTTTTGCCAAGCGCGCCGAGGAGACCTTCAACGTCGCAGTAGGTCGCTATGTAATTATGCCCGATCACGTTCATCTATTCGTCCGCGGAGACTTCGATTTCAGATTAGGCCCATGGATCGGTGCGTTAAAACAAGCGCTAGCGAAGGCCGTCACATTGTCCCGAGCAAAAGGACAGATATGGGAGGAAGGATTTTTTGACCACGTCTTGCGAAGCGACGAGAGCTACTCGCAAAAGTGGAATTACGTTCGTGAAAATCCCGTGCGCGCCGGATTGGTTAAATCAGCAGCTGACTGGCCTTACCAAGGAGAGATCGTTTACATCGATCGCGCGTTGATCTGTGTAGCCACCGGCCTGTGGCTGGTTAACGACGCTTGGACTTGGATCGAACGGACGGCCCGTAGGGCCGTGGCTACAGCGCCGGCGCAATTTTACACGAAGAATTTCCGTTACGCCGTCCCACTCCCCTCGCCTGCGCCGAATTGAATTCCCTGCGCCAGAGGAAGCTCGCTCGAGAAATTGATCGTGTTGGTTTGGCGGCGCATGTACGTCTTCCAGCAATCGCTGCCACTCTCGCGGCCGCCGCCGGTCTGTTTTTCGCCGCCGAAAGCGCCGCCGATCTCCGCACCGCTCGTACCGGTATTCACGTTCGCAATTCCGCAATCGCTCCCGATCGCGCTCAGGAATTTTTCCGCTTCGCGCACGTCGTTGGTGAAAATCGATGAGGTCAATCCCTGGGGCACGCCGTTCTGGATCGCAATCGCTTCGTCGAAATCGCGATACGTCATCAGGTAAAGCAGCGGTCCGAATGTTTCGTCTTTCACGATCTCAAACTCCGGTTTCGCAGATGCGAGGCAGGGCTTCATGTAAGCGCCGCCGGGAACCGTGAGCCGCTCCCCGCCATAAAGCACCTCGCCGCCTTCGTGTTTCAAGCGCTGAATGGAATCCTGAACCATATCCACAGCATGCCTGTCGATGAGCGGTCCCATCACCGTCTTGCGATCCAGCGGATTTCCAATCGACAGGCTCTCATAACCGGCAAGAAGTCTCTCACGAACTTTAGACGCCACTGATTCATGCATGATCACGCGTCTGGTGGAAGTACAACGTTGTCCGGCTGTGCCCACCGCGCCAAAAAAGATCGATTGCACCGCCATGTCGAGATCGGCGCTTGGCGTAACGATGAGCGCATTGTTGCCGCCAAGTTCCATGATCGTTCTGCCGAGGCGACCGTGAACATTCTTGGCAACGTTCACACCCATGTTGACCGAACCTGTGGCGGACACCAACGGAATCCGCGGATCATCGGCCAGCTTTTGTCCAACTGTTTTGCGATCGCCCACGAGCAGAGTGAAAATTGCCGGATCAGCACCAGTTTCGCGACAGACGCGCTCGGCAATTTTCGTGACGGCAATTGCAGTAAGCGGAGTTTTTTCCGACGGCTTCCAAACCGTGGCGTCACCGCACACTGCGGCGAGCGCAGCGTTCCACGACCAGACTGCGACCGGAAAGTTGAAGGCGGTAACCACCGCGACAACACCGAGTGGATGCCATTGTTCCATCAGCCGGTGACTTGGCCGTTCTGATTGAATCGTTAGGCCGTAAAGCATGCGCGACTGGCCGACGGCGAAATCGCAAATGTCGATCATCTCCTGACCTTCGCCTTCGCCCTCGGCGATGATCTTTCCCGTCTCAAGCGTCACGAGTTGCCCAAGCTCGTGTTTTAATTCCCGCAACGCGTTGCCGAGGCGGCGAACCGTTTCGCCGCGCACCGGTCCCGGCGTGACGCGCCATTTCACAAAGGCTTCGTGCGCGCGCGAAACAGCGCTGTTGTAATCGTCGTCGGAAGCGGTGCGCACACTGGCCAGTCGCCGTCCGTCGATGGGTGAAATTTTGTCAATCTTCACGCCGCCTCCACGCCATTCGCCATCGAACACGCCGGCGTTTTCATCGGTAAGCCCCAGTTTTTCCAAAACGGATTGCATTCTCAAATGTAGCGCGAGCCTCTGGCTTGCGACATTGCTAAAACGCAAGCGGGACGCATGTGCTACCTTCTTCGCTGCCGGCAAAACTTGCGCATCAACTCCATCGCTTCATCAATCGCTTCCGTACTGATATCGAGCGCCGGACGAAAACGGATCGAGTTCTCCCCCGAGCGAAGCG
>Ga0209577_10006377_pt1 | contig 10913 bp, 11 predicted proteins | sample GraSoiAngelo_109_FD_185874 | JGI IMG/M metagenome (GOLD analysis project Ga0209577, IMG submission 185874) | Grasslands soil microbial communities from the Angelo Coastal Reserve, California, USA - 14_0903_12_20cm (SPAdes) (version 2) | ecosystem: Environmental > Terrestrial > Soil > Grasslands... | reverse complement strand
CGTCCAGAAGGGATCGACGTTCGGCGGATCGGGATAGAGCATCTCCGCGATCCGCTGCAGGTCATTCACGCGCCGCTCGGGATTCTCCGAGACGTAGTGGAAGGGGTTCCAGCGGGCGCTGCGCCGGTCCTCCGAGAAGGGATCGAAGAGGTAGCAGGCCTGGCCAGCGGAGCGTCGGAAGCCGGCGGTCGTCATCCAGTTCTCGCGCTTGATGTCGACGCAGATGACCGAGTCCGGCCAGTTGAGCAGGTTCGGGATCACGACCCCGGTCCCCTTGCCGGCCCGCGGCGGGGCCGCGAGACACACGCCCTGCTGACCCGCGAGCATGAGGCAGCGCCGGCCCCAGGCTCCGAGGATGATGCCGCGCTCGCCGAGGAGCCCGGCCCTCGCCACCTCCCGGCGCGTTGCGAAGCGCGCATCCCCGTGCAGCGAACGAGCGCGCGGCCTGAGCGCCAACGCTCCGCAGAGCGCCACGACGGTGAGTCCCATTCCGGAAGCGAGCCAGAGCCGCCGGCGCACGTCCGCACGATCGCCGTAGTAATACGCGTAGCGCGCCACCGTGAGCGGGCTTGCGCCTCGGGGGTCCAGGTGAAGCGATGCGGCCAGGAGGCATCCCGCGAGGTACTGCCACAGGAGGAGGCCGAGGAGAACGACTCCTCCCGCCCGGAGCCAACCCGGCGCTGCGCGCGGCACGGGCGCTGCGCGCGGCAGGCGTGCCGTCCGCTCAAGCGGCGGCGGCGAGGCTACGGCGTTTGCGAGCGGGGTCGTACCAGATCTCCCGGATGAAGCGCTGATGGCGCTCGATGCCGAACTGGATCACCACATCAATAAGCAGGTAGAGCAGCTGCTTGATGTCCGCGCGCGGCAGCTCCTGCCCGCCGCGGCTCTGCTTGACCAGCAGCACGAGCTGCTCGAAGGCGAGCTCCGCGCTCGCCGCGTGCACGCTCGTGATCGAGCCCGGATGCCCGGAGTTCACGTTCCGGAGGTAATCGAACGCCTCCTCCGAGCGCAGCTCGGCGAGCAGGATCCGGTCGGGTCTCATGCGCAGGCACGACTCGAGCAGCTGCTTCGGCGTCACGCGAGCGAGGCCCTGATCGTCCTTGCTGTAGAAGAGCCGGACATGGTTCGGGTGACGGTCGAGGACGAGCTCGCGCGCATCCTCGATCGTGATCAACCGCTCCTCGCTCGGGATCTCCTGGATCAGCGCTTTGGTCCAGGTGGTCTTGCCGGATCCGGTGGGCCCCGAGACCAGGATGTTCCTGCGGCTCACCACCGCAAGCCGCATGAAGGCCTCGTAGGACTTCGCCTCGAGGAGCCGCACCAGCTCGGCCTCCGTCTCATCGAGGGCTTCGGTGGCCCGGTGCGTCGCGCGGAAGATCCCGCGCGAGGCGAGCTCGTCGATCGACCAGACCTCGTCCGAGGGCCGGCGGAGGCTGAGGGCCACCGAGCCCGGGGTGGTCGCGGGCGGCAGCACCACCTGGATGCGCTCACCCGAGGGGAGCGATGCGGAAAGGAGCGGCGACTCCTCATCGATGCGTTGCCGCGTCGAGTTCGCGACGAGCTTCGCGAGGTTCCGACACCAGTCGAAGCTTGCAAACGGGATCGACTCGCGACGCCAGCCCTCCCGCGTCTCGAGGTACGCGACTCCCGGCTCATTCACGCAGAGCTCGGTCACATCGGATCGGGTGAGGAGCGGCCGCAGCGCCCGGAGCGTCAGCTCGAGCGCTGAAGCGGTGCCGGCGGGCGCGGGCTCAGCGGGCTGCGGCCTTGAGCTCATACACGGACCTGAAATCGAGATCCCGCGCCACCAGCACCTGGATCCGGTCCCCCTGGGCCTTCCGGATCGTGGGCGGAATGTTCACCGTGCTCTTCAGGACCTCCGTCATCACGTCCTGGGACGCAGAGGGGTTGTAGATGACTGCGCCGCCGCGGCTTTGCGAGGCGACCGCGCCCTGCACCGCTCCATCGATGACGGAGATCAGGAGCGCGGCCCCGAAGCGCTGGAAGAAGTGCCGGCTGACCTCGCCGGGCAGCCCCGACCGGCCGAGCTCATCCGTCCCCGGGGAGGCGAGCGGGACGATGACCCCGGTCGGGGTGCGCGCCTCCGTCCAGAGCACGAAGAGTCGCGCCTGTCCCTGGTGCACCTCGCCGCGCGTCTCCCCGACGAGCTTGCTGCCGCGCTCGATCAGCACGGTGCTCCCGTCGACCCCGAAGGTGTCGGTCGCCGTCACGCAGGTCGTCATGCCCGGGAGCGTGGAGTCGATCGCGGTCTCGAGCGTGCAGTCGATGAAGGCGCCTTTGGGCAGCAGCAGCCGCTCCGCGGGGAGCACGCGGGCACGCGCGGCGGGCGTCACACTCGGTCTCAGGCTCGCCGAGAGCGGCGTGTCGGCTGGAGCACCCGAGCCCGGCTCCTCCCCTGACGCTAACGGCCCCGTCGGTGCGCTCGAGACGGGGCCGTTGGCCGGTGTCGTGCCGACCGCAGGTGTCATGCTGACCGCCGGTCCAGTGGAGACCGGTCCCGCGAGTCGCCGCTCGAGCGCGAGCTGCCACGGCGATTTGGTCGGGAGTCCCTGCGGATTTCCGGGTGCCGGCGTGGCGGACGCTTCCGCGCTCGTGGCCGGAAGTCCGGGCGGCGGTCCCAGGATCTGGGCCGCCACGGGTGACGGTGGATCGATCTTGAGCGAAGGCAGCGCCATCTCGCCCGCGGCCTGGTTGCGCGAGGTGTTCTCCGCGACCTTCCTCGCCTGGGCCTGATGCGTCCAGGTGTGGGCGTAGTACCACCCGAGGAGCGCGAGCCCGAGCGTGGACATCAGGCCCATCGCCAGGATGTGACTGATGCGCGTCTGGAGCGACGAGGGCGCATTCACGGAGGCGATGCTGCGCTCGCCCACTACGGTGTCGTGGACCGCGTTCGAATCCCGCAGACCTCCGGGTTCCGGTTTCACGGACGCACGTCCTTGCGCTCGCGCGTCACCTCGGGCGCCACGGTCCCGGACCTGAGCGCCGCTCCGCTCCCGGCGAACCCCTTGTTGACGATGCAGCCCGTGAGCCTCCCCCGTCGCACGATGAAGCGCGCCGCCACGCGGTGGATGAGGACATCACCCTGATCGATGCTGAAATTGAGCAGCGACTCGGTCCCGTCGTCGTTCAGGACGAAGAGCGCCGGGAGCTCGCCCCGCGGCGCGAATGTGATTCGCGTCTGCACCCCATCATCGAAAGCCCCCACGGGCTTGACCGCGGCGTTACCGCAGAACCAGTAGTCGCTGTTGCGAGGGCGACCGTCGCGGCCCTTCGCGAGCTCGAGCGCGATGCGCTCTTCGTCCGTGAGTCCGTCGGGCGAGGCAGGCGTGGGCGGGTAGTTGAAGCGCACGGCGTACATGACGTCTGAACTCAAGGGATCCGGCCGTCGCGGCGACACGGTGTACTCGAAGTAGTACCGCCGCTTTCTGGTGGTGACCGCGAGGTTCATCTCGGTGCGGGCCACCTTGGGTTTCAGGGTGAGCACGTTGGCGTGGGCGCTGTAGGTCAGCCCCTCGAGATCCCCGCCACTCAGGGCCTCGAACGTCTCACCGGGCTCGAACTCGAGATCGATGTGAAAGCCCACGAACCCGTAGAGCCGGTACACCTGATCCGGGCTGTAGGCAGCGGTCCGGATGCGCGGATCGATGGGACCGGCCCGCGGCAGCGTCTCCCCGCCCGCCCGACCGGCGGCGAGGGTCAGAACCGCGATCGTGAGCCCCAGAGCCCCCTTCATGACGGGCCTCCGCCACCCGTCCGGGCCGTCGTGGCCCCGGGAAGGAGATCCGGAGGTCGAGCGCCGCCGACTTCCTCCTCCGAGCGGAAGTCCACGACCTTGAACCCGAGTGGGTTCCAGCGGCGCACCTGCGGGTCGGTCGAGGGGATGGCGTACGTGTAGCGGATGCTCGCGATCCAGTACGTGCGCGCCTCCTCGGCGCTGCCGCCCTGGCGCCTCGCCTTGATGTAGCGCACCTGGGCGAGATCGGTGATCCCATCGGCGCGGGTGAAGAAGCTCACCGAGGTCACCTGTGCTCGGATCGTCGTGCCGTCCTTGTAGAGGTTGAGCGGCGAGCTCGGGTTCGCCCGGGTCCACACCGCAGACCAGGCCGCGTTGCGCTGCGCGGAGTGAAAGGCACCGCACTCGGCATAATCGCTCTCGGCGGTCGAGAAATTGAACCGCTCGCAGACCGTGACGTAGTGATCGAGGAAGTAGCGGGTCACGACCTCCGGCATCGGTGCGCGGCCGACGTAGACCGGCACCACATCCACCAAGCCCGTGGTGCTGTCCACGCGGATCACGAACGGCTCCACGTGCTTGAGCGGCATGAGCAGCATCAGCGCGATCGAGACCGCGACGGCGCAGGTCGCTGCGGCACCCGCCACCCACCAGGCGGTGCGGGCGCTGCGCGCCTCAAGCGCCGCACGATCGACCTCCCAGGAGGACGCTTCCGCGTAGTACGCCTCGAGCTCCGGGTCCTTCTTCATTTCGGGGCCTCGACGGGGGCCTTGGGATGCGCCGCGTTGATCGGGACCAGGTGCCCATCGCACCTCACCTGCTTCGCGGCACACGCGCTGAGTGCCATCACGAGGAGCAACGCCGGGAGCCACCGAGAACGAAAGGCGCCGCTCACGACCGTCGCGCTCCGATCGTGTTCTCCCGCCACCCCTGAGCGAGGCGCCGCACGCCACCCGTCGCGCCCCGCCGCAGGTAATGCCCGGCTTTCCGGCTCAAGGAATCCCAACGCGTCGTCTCGCGGTCCATGAGGCCGCGGGCGAAGTCCCGGGTGTTGCGGGAAGCCTTCCCCAGCCCCCAGGCGAGCGCGGCGCTCACGACACCGAAGGAGCTCAGCGCCAGTCCGCTCGCGAGCCCCGCCGCCATCGGCATGACCTGGCGCATCACGAGGAAGGTAAGTCCCGCGGCCATGCAGACCCGAACCGCATCCGCGATCCGGATGCCGCCGCCCTCATCCGCCGCCTGCTGGGCGGCGGTGGCGACCACCTGCATCATGAGCGCGGCGACGAGCACGGTGAGGAGCGCCACGAAGGCGTAGTTGGCGAGCTGCGCCACCCAGGCCTCGAAGAAGCGCTTCGTGCTCTCGAAGAAGAGGAGCGCGATGAAGAGCGGTCCGAGGGCCAGCAGGACCGAGAGCGCGATCTTCGAGAGCGCGAGCAGAAACATCGCGTAGATCGCCGTCAGCCCCACGATGACATAGATGGCGAAGCCGGCGATGTAGTAGGAGAAGTCCCCGTGGAAGATCCCGCCCTTCTGGATCAGGAGGCTCGCGGCGTCACCCCCCGCGAAGATGATCTGGTCGATGATCCCGACCGGGTCGTAGGCGCCGAGGATCCCCGCGGCGAGCTCACCCGGTGCGCTGAAGAAAGTGTCGACGATGAGCGTGTGATAGAGCCAGAGATGCAGCGCGCCACCCAACACCACGGCGAGCACGATGATGCGCTTCACCCCCGCGACGAAGGGCTCCTCGATCTTGCCGACCAGCTGCAGGTAGCCCCAGATCATCACGTACACGATGGCCAGCGTCAGGATCGCGGGCTCCAGGAGCGCCGCGACGCGCGTCGTGTTCTGGCCGATGTAGCTCGAGAGGATCCCATCGAGCCAGGCGGAGAAGGTGGCGAAGAAGCCCATGGTGGTGCGCTCACTTCTTCGCAGGTAACCGCAGCGGCGGCAGATCGCGCAGTGACCCGACGCCCACTGCCCGCTCCGCCTCGCGCGCGTTCACGCAGTCGGCGGAATGCTCTAGCGTCCCGGGGTCGTTCGCACAGCGCTGGAGCTCCTGCCGGCGCAGCTCCGGGTCGTTGCGATACGCCTCGACGCTGTATCGGGCTCGATCCGGCGCCGGTGCACAGCCGGCGGCGCTTATCGCCGTGACAACGATCCCTAAACAGAACCGCACGGACCGTGCACCGGGCCGAAACCCCATGACCTTCATCTCAAGGCAACCGAAGCGGCGGCAACGTACGCAGGTTGCCGATCCCAGCTACCACGTGCTCCCGCGCGCTCTGCTGGCGCGCCCACTCCTGGGCCTGCGCCGCCTGGTAGAGCACCGCGAGCTTCGTGCTCTCGTTCGCCAGCATCCCCTGCTCGGCCTGGATGCGCGCCTGAAGATCCAGGATCCCCTTCGGGTCGGTGGCGCTCGGAATGGCGCTGATCAGCTGCTGGAGGGAGTCGAAGCGGCGACTCGTCGTGGCGTAAGCCTCCTGAGCCGCCACGGCCAAGAGCGCCGCATTCCCGCGGGCGGCGCCGAGGTGCTGCTGCTCGGCCGGCGACAGCGCCACGACCTCAGCGGGGCCGAGCACCGCGTTCGCACTCACGGCGGCCCGCATGGGCACCGCCAGCGCGCTCCCGAGCTCACCCCAGTTGGCCGGCAGGTAGTTGCGGTTGAGGCCGCCGAGGAGGTTCTGCATCCCCCGGCCGCCGTTCATCGAGCGGTACTGCTCACGCGCCTGACCGAGCTGCTGCTCGGCGTTTGCAAGCTGCTGCTGGAGCGTTGCGACCTGGCGGACGAGCTGCGCGATCGCGCCCACATCGACGACCGCCCACTGGGCGTGAGCGGGACGGGAGAGCCCGCCGAGGAGGAGCGAGGCCGACAGGGCGAGGACCGTGGAGAGGCGTGACATGGTTGACTCCTTACATGACCTGACGCGTGAACTCGGGCAGCCAGCGCCCCGGGTCCGTCCCCACCTGCGCCAGGATCGCGTGCAGGCGCTCGACGGAACTCGCTCTTCCTGAGATCACGGCGAGCTCCGCATCGAAGCCCTTGAGATCCAGCTGGCACACCACCGAGTGATGACCCTGCTTCACGAGGAAGAGGCGCGACCCGGGCTCCAGCTGCTCCTTGATGAGCTTGAATTCGCGCTCCGTGAGCCCGAAGCCTTGCTCGTATTCGGACGGATCGGCATCGGGGTTTGGAAAGAGAATCTTGGTCGCAGTCTGCTCGATGATCGTGCGGGCAATGGAGCTCCTCAAGGCATCGCTCGGGCTCTGCGTCGCCGAGCAGAGCACCCCGTTGAGCTTGCGCCAGACCTTCAGGCCATCCTTCGCGAACTGCTCGAACGCGGGATCGGCTAGGAGCCGCGAGAACTCGTCCGCCCAGCACACGAAGCGCCGCCCGTCGAGGAGCGTCCGGACCACGTGAAAGAGATAAAGCGTGACCGGAGCGCGGGTCACCTCGTTGTCGAGGAACTCAGTGACATCCGCTCCGAAGAGCGTCGAGCTCGAGATCCGACCCGCGAGCGTGTCCGCCGCGTTGTCGAACGCCCAGGCGTAATCTCCACCCTGGCTCTCGCACCACCTGCAAAGGCGCGCGTGAACCCCGTCGGAGCGCGTCGAGTCCGTGAACTCGACGAGCCGCGAGAGGCGGCGCGATGCGACCTCGAGGGCGAGCGTCCCGCGCAGCGCCTGATCGAGATCGCCCTCTTCCCGCACCGAGAGCGGCGCCGATCCACGTACGAGAGTGCGCAGCCACACCTTGAGGAATTCGACGTTCGTCGCCGTCGGCGGCAGCTGGAGCGGATTGAAGCCCGTCGCAATCCCGTTCTTAAGCGGCAGGTACGCACCGCCGAGCGCCCGGACCAGGATCTCGAGCCCCCGGTCCTTGTCGAACACGACCTGCGTGACGCCTCCCCGCGCGAGCATGGCGAGCAGGAAGCCGACGAGCACGGTCTTCCCCGATCCCGTCGGGCCGCAGATGAACGTGTGTCCCGTGTCCTTTCGGGTGCCGCCGTCCGGATCCTTCGGGTCAGACGCATGGAGCGAGAAGTAATAGGGGGATCTCGAGCTCGTCATGAGAAGCGCGAGCGCCTCTCCCCAGTGGTTCCCCGTCGGCCGTCCCATAGGGAAGTTATGAAAGCTCGCTAGCGCAGCGAAGTTGCGCGACGTGATCGGCGAGCGACGAGGCCTCACGCCAAAGTTTCCCGGCAGCTGCGCCCAGAACGCGCCTTCGAGCCCGAGATCCTCGCGCGCGACCGTCATCCCGGTATCGGCCAGCAGCGTGCGGGCGAGCGCGATCCGGTCGTTGAGCTCGGCGAACCGGCCATCGCCGTTTGCACCACCCGGCGCCTCCGCGAGGACCTGCAACGTGAAGTGGTGGTCCCCCATCACGAACTCGTTGCTGGTGAGCGCATCGAGGGCCTCCACGAGCTCGTCCGCCTGCGAGAGGGCGAAGTCGCCGGCGTTCGCCATTCGGATCTGCTGCCGCCGCAGCAGGCCCTGCCCCGTCGCCTTGGTCAGGAACGTGAACGACTGGGTGAGCACGAACGGGAACGGTGCCGAGAGGAGCCCGTTCAACATCCCGACCACGGTCGGGGTCGGGTACTCCTTGATCCCGAGCACGGCCCCGAAGCGGGTGCAGGTCGGCAGGCGATACTCGATCACCTCGCTCCCGAAGAGGAGCCGCGTGGTGGCGAGGACGTTCGTGATCGGCGCCCGGGGCAGCGGGATGCGCTGGAACTCGCCGTTCACAAGCAGCGCGAAGAACTCGAGGAGCGACGAGTAGCGCCGCCCGCCCTGGAGGTACACGCCGAGCACCTCGGGCTCGTACCGGGCGAGCGACGCGAGGACGGTCTCGCGGAGCTTCGCGCAGCTCTCTAGCGCGCTCGTCCGGTCCTGCGGACCGCGCATGGGCTGGTGACGTGATAGGACCCTCGAGACGACGCTCGGGGCCACGCCCGTCACTGGGCGGAAGAGGAGCGTGAGATAAACCTCGTTGACCATCAACGTCTCGCCCGCCAGGCGCTCCTGGTAGCGCCGCGCCAGCCGATCCGCGAAAGCGGTGCCCTGCACCGGCACCGCACGCGGGACCTCCCGTCTTCGGATGACATGGACCCATAGGGCGACGTTGGGACTTGCGATGTTTCGCCAAGTGACATTCAGGCGCTCGTGGTAGTTGTTGAGCGTCTCGTCATCGGCGCTTTCGAAGCTCGTGCCGGCGAGCCTCAAGGTCTGCACGTAGTCCCCGGCGCGCGTCACGATGACCTCCGGCGCCAGGTGCGCGGCATACGGGATGTGCCAGCTCGCCGGGAGCTCCCGGCGCAGCGCCGCCGCGCGGCTCAAGGTGCCCATCGGCGATCGAGGGCGAGCGGGCTATAGCTGCTCGCCTTCCAGAGCCGGAAGTTCGCGAAGTAGGCCGGCATCCGCGTCCGCCCCCACAGCAGGATCAGGTCGAAGAACCGCGCATCCCGCGCACACAGGAGCGCGCACACTCCGTGAATCGGCAGCGCAACGAGCAGCGTCAGGAGGTTCTTCGTGAGCAGGAACGCCTCCATCGTGAACACGAGATTGAACATGAGGGCGGAGAAGGTCACGCCCCAGCGCATCGGGGGCCGCGTCACCGCGACGAACAGCACGTCCGCCGTAAGCCCGGCGTTGCGCTCGGTCATCGCTCACACTCCGAACATGCCGCGGACCCAGCTCACGATCTGCGGCGCACCGAAGGCGATGGCAATCCCGAGGATTGCCCCGATGCACCAGCCCCAGGCGAGCCGATTCGCCATCGCCATGGCGCCGAGTATCATGACCAGGATGATCGCGACCGGGGTCAGCCAGGCGAGAATGTTGGTTTGAAGGGAGGTGGCCCCGGTCAGGAATGGCGAGGCCTGCGCCAGCGCCAGGCTCGGTACAGCCAAAAGGCCGGCGGCACCGGCCATCGTCGCGATTCGATCGCGACGTGAAGACACTTGGCGCATCGTGTACTCCCGATCTGGAGACCCGATGTCAAGCTAGCAGGCCAGATGGCGCCCGAGGCCGGAAGATTCGCTGAAAATTCAGTGTAACCGTGCTGGCTGGCGTTGCGATCGCGCTATCTCTCGCTTGCCCTCGTTGAGTGAACTGAGTCCTTGACGCCTTGTGGTCCGCAAAAATCCGGTCGCCAGTCGTTGCACGCAGAGGTGCTGTTCCTGCGGCGGCAACTGGCCCTGTACGTGGAGCGGGGCGTGAAGCCCAGACGGATCGATGCGGCAACGCGGGTAAGCCTCGCGTTGCTGTCGCGGCTGTTCGATTGGCGCTCGGCGCTGGTCGTGGTGCAGCCGCAGCACCCGACGGCGGCTTGGACGCGACAGCAGTTGCGCCAAGCCCTCGGATTCGACACCCACTACGGTTATCTGCTTCATGACCGCGACAGCATCTTCTCTCGGGAGCTCGACGCCGCGGTCGGCGGCCTCGGGTTGCGTATTCTGAAAACGCCGCCGCGCTGTCCAATGGCGAACGGCCTCTGCGAACGGGTGATCGGGACGATACGTCGCGAGTGTCTGGACTGGCTCATACCGCTGTCGGAAGCCCATCTGCGGCGTGCCTTGAGACTTTGGGTCGAGCACTACAACCGCCGCCGCCCCACATGATGCTCGGCCCTGGAGTGCCCGACCCTCCGGCGGCCAGACCAACCGCGACGCCGAAGTCTTGCCATCGCCTCGGGGACCTCAGCTCAGTGCGTAACAAAGCGGTGCTCGGGGGGCTGCATCACAAGTATTCGCAGTGCCCCTGCGCGCCAGCAATTATTCGATGCGTTGGTGAATCGGTCAATCTCGACCCTCGTTGCGAACCGTGGCATGATCGGCCTGTCAGAAACCCTGCTCCGTTTCAGCCACGTTGTGGCGGGCCAAATTGTATCGGCCGATTATTTGGACAATACGGGATGTGAGTCTGGCGTCACACTGGCTAAGGCTCGCTGGTTTTGTTTACGACTTCAACACCGCCAAGACTCGCACGGATCTGAAGCCAGGTCTTGTGATACACCGATTTTGACGTTACGCCATTGTCATGCGATGCGTCCCAATCGAGCGCCCGTCTCAACTCCGTTGTCGCCTCTGCAGTCGTGATTCGACTCGGGGCGGCAACCAGAGAGCCAACTGATTCATGAAGCGAATGAAAAAGGGCAGGTGCG
>Ga0209577_10006376_pt1 | contig 10913 bp, 5 predicted proteins | sample GraSoiAngelo_109_FD_185874 | JGI IMG/M metagenome (GOLD analysis project Ga0209577, IMG submission 185874) | Grasslands soil microbial communities from the Angelo Coastal Reserve, California, USA - 14_0903_12_20cm (SPAdes) (version 2) | ecosystem: Environmental > Terrestrial > Soil > Grasslands ... | reverse complement strand
GACGGCGGCGATCGGTCCGGGATCGGCGCCCACCGCGGTCTCGTCCACCCGGACGCCGAGCATGGCCCTCTCCCCCCGCTGCCAGTTCCACAGCGCCAGGTCGAGCGCCTCGATCGGAACGCCGGCAGCGGCCGCGAGAGCACCGGCCCGGCGCTCGAGGTGCACCCGCTCGCCGATCCCGAACACGCGCTTGGCCGCCACGAGAACGTCGTCGTCCCCGCCCAGGGCGAGCGTGTCGGGCCTCAGGTCGTAGACCGACAGGCGCCCGAGGGTGACCAGGAAGTCGTAGCGCGCGCCGCGGCCCAGCCCGGGAAGCGCGAGGCGCTCGAAGGCCCGTTCGAAGCGCCGGGCCGGCGTCCACCCGGGGTCGCCGACGATGGCCGCCTCCGCCGATCCCGCCCGGCGCTCCCAGGCCAGGAAGGCCTCGAGGGTCGCGGCCCCGCGCCGAGGGTCATGGCTGGTCCGCGGTCCGAGGGGGACGGCGGACAGGTCGGGGATCTCTCCCCGCTCCCAGGCCGGCCACGCGGAGCGGATGCCGGCGAACGGATCGCCGTCCCCCTCCAGCGGCGACAGATAGCAGGCCAGCATCACCAGGCGCGTCGCGCGCCCGCGGTCGGGATCGGCGGCGGCTTCGCCGAACAGCCCGGGCGGAGCGCTGGCCAGGATGCTCAGGCGGGCGGCTGCGAAGGCCAGCTCGCCGGCCAGGCCCCGGGCGTCCTGGGAGGCGTGAAGCCCCGGCAGCAGCTCGCATCGGTATCCGTCGGCTTCGGCGCGCGCGGCGCGGCTGACCCGCAGGGGCGCCGCCGCGCCGGCACGAGTCCCCGTGCCCGCGCGTCCGTTGCCGCCCGGGCCCGCCCCGGCGCCGCGACGAGGGGCGGCCGTTCCCCGCGATCCGGATCCTGCGCCCGGAGCGCGCGACCGTCCCGCTCGGGCGCCTGCCCCGCCACCGCCTTCCAGCGTCTGCCGGCAGATCGGGCAGCGCTCCAGGAATCGGTTGTGGCGGCAGAAGGTGGGCACAGGGCCGCGCGCAGTCTAGCCGCGCACGGCCCGTCTCCATCCCGGCGGCTCAGTGGCCAGTCAGGTGCTTTCGGACCACGAAGTAGCCCGCCCGCGGCTTGCTGCCGCCCTTGTTCATCAGCCCGGCGTCGAAGCGCACATCGGCCGTGGACCCCGTCCACTGGAAGATGTACAGGCGCGTGACCTCGTGGTTCGAGCGGGCCAGCTTGAACATGTAGCTGATGGCCTTGGCGGCGCGCCTCTCACCCGAGTGGTGCTTGTTCGGGAACGACTTTCCGAACTTGACGATGCCGCCGGTCTCGGTCAGCCAGATCTGACCGGACACCACCTTCGCGATCTTGCGCGTGGCGCCGCTGCGGCGGTTGGTGTCGGTGTAGTTGTGCAGGCCCCAGATCTGGGGCACGTGCTTGACCGCGCGCTTGAACTGGCTGATGTAGCGCAGGGTCGCGCCGATGTTCTGCGAGTCCAGGACGTCGAGCCCGACGACCTTGCAGTCGCTGCACAGGCCCTGCATCGCGTCATAGAAGGTCGCCGACTGCTGGGCGGTCGGGCTGTGGAAGCGAGCCTGCCCGGAGTTCACGTTGCCGCGGTTGGCCTCGTTCCAGGGCTGGTAGTCCTTGACGTCGGGGAACATCTGCATGAACTTGCGGGCGTCCTCGCGGAACTCGTCCCGGCTGGGAATCCGGTCGGGAGTGAGCTCGGAGTGATAGAAGGCCACCAGGGGCTCGATGTTCTGGGCCTTGGCGGCGTCGAGCCAGGCCTTCGCCCTGGCCAGGTTGCCCGGGTCATTCACGACGTCATAGGGAACGATCAGGCGCGCGATCTTCACGTGCAGCGCCGTGAAATACGGGCTGGAGAACATCGAGACGCTCTGGTCTCCGATTCCGGTGACGTAGGCCTGGCTGCCGGCGGCAGGGACGAGGACGAGCGCGAGCACCAGGGCGAACAGCGCAATCCGGCGTCGTGGCAAGACGAATCAACCCCTCTTCGGCGGTCGGGTGCAAACGGAAATTGGGAGACGACGGGAGGCGGGTGAGACGAGAGGCCCCCCCGGCGGCGTCCCCCCTAAGGGCAGAACAGGTTACCCGGCGCAGGGTTGCGGAGTAATCACCGCGTCATTGCGCGACCGCGGCGACGTCGCGCTGGGCCGCGCGTGGTGGCACGGGCAGCGCGTATCCGGCGGCGCGGGCCCGGGCCGCTCCCGCCTGGCGCTCCCGCTCGAGCCGGTGCAGGTAGTCGTCGAAGTCGACCTGGATCGTGTGGCGCTTGGAGCTCACGTAGCGGCGGCGCAGCGCGCGCTGATCGCGCTCGATGTCCCTGCGCAGGCCCTGGGCGGAGGGCAGCCGGTACTGGCCCCGCAGGTAGTCGCACACCCACTGCCCCTGGACTTCGGCCAGGGGCATGATCGCCCCCAGCGGCTGCAGCAGTCCGATGAAGAACAGGTTCGCCAGGCCGGGGGCGTAGACACGCCGGAAGAGCGCGATCCGGTTGTCCGGGGCGGAGATGAAGCCCTGGTCGAAGAACGGGAAGCTGATCTTGTAGCCGGTGCAGTAGATGACGTAGTCCGCATGCACCGTGCTGGCGTCGGCGAAGCGGACCCGGTCTCCCTCCAGGGCGGCGAGGTTCGGCTTGGGCGTGATCGTCCCGTGCGTGATCCGGTCCAGGATGCGCCCGGACACCGTCGGGTGCGCCTGGCCCAGCTTGTGGTCGGGCCTGGGCAGTCCATAGTCCTCCATCGTCCCCACCGCCGACTTGATCGCGGAGGTGATGAAGACGCGCCGGATCGCGAACGGTATGCGGGGGTTGGAGAAGATCGGGTGCTTGCGGTCGGTGGGCCGGCCCCCGAGGTACTTCGGGATCACCCAGGCTCCGCGGCGCGCCGCCAGGTAGGTGTGGCGGGCCACGTAACTGGACTCGACGGCGATGTCCATCGCGCTGTTGCCCATGCCCAGGATGACGACGTCCTTGCCGGCCAGCACGTCGTTGTCGCGATAGGCGTGCGCGTGCATCTGCACGCCGGCGAACGCGTCGGCGCCCGGGAACGGCGGCTCGGGCCAGCGGGGGTCCCAATGGTGCCCGTTGGCGACCAGCAGCGCGTCGTAGTGGCGCACCTCGGGCAGCTCGGCGCCCTGGCGCCGCACCTCGACCCGCCACACGCCGTCGGCCAGGCGCTCGGCGTGCGTCACCTCGGCGTTGAAGGTGATCCGCTCGCGGAAGCCGAAGTGGTCCACGTAGTCGTTGAAGTACTCGCGGATGTGCGTGTGGTGGGGGAAGTCGGGGATGCGCTTGGACATCGGGAAGTCCGAGTACTCCATGCGCTCGCGCGAGGTGTTGATGAACAGGCCGCGGTAGGCGGCCGACATCCCATTGCGGTTCCCGAACACCCAGTTGCCGCCCACCTGGTCGGATCGGTCGAAGCAGTCGAAGGCAATGCCCCGTTCGTGCAGGGCCTTGGCGGCCGCGATTCCCGAGGATCCGGCCCCGATCACGCACGCGGTCGGCAACTCCGAGTCGGCCGCCGCGCGCGAGGGCCCGACCGCGCCGGAGACAGTCGCCGGCGGGGACAATCTCGCTAACCCGTGGACGCGCGCTGCGCCTGCACGCGCCCGTCCTGGACGTCCGCGCCCGGACCGCGCCCGGCCTGGACGTCCCCGCGCGCCGCGCCCTCGGCCTGGATCCCGTAGTTGACGTGCTGGGGCGGGCCCTCGGGCCCCTCGTCCGCGGGCTCCACGTTGCCGGAATGGATCGGCTCGTGGTAGTCGAGCCCGTCGAAGTAGCGCTCGACGGCCTCGGCGCACTGGCGTCCCTCGTTGATCGCCCACACGATCAGCGACTGGCCGCGGCGGGCGTCGCCGGCGGCGAACACGCCGGGCACCGACGTCACATAGGGCTCATCGGTGAGCGCGTTGCCGCGGGCATCGCGCTCCACGGCCAGCTGCTCGAGCAGGGGCTGCTCGGGATGGAGGAAGCCCATGGCCAGGAGCACGAGCTCGGACTGGATCTCGAACTCGCTGCCCGGCACCGGGCCGAAGGGGGGTTCCGGCTCGGCGCGGGCGACGTGGAGGGTGCGCACGGCACCGGCGTCGTCGCCGGTGAACCGGGTGGTGGTGACCGAGAAGTCCTGCTCTCCGCGACCCGCGCTGCGGGCCTCGTCCATGGCGTAGGAGAGCCGGAACTTCGCCGGCCACAGAGGCCACGGGGTGCTCTCGTCGGGGCGCTGGGGGGGCGGCTCGGGCAGAAGCTCGAGCTGGGTGATCGAGACGGCGCCCTCGCGCACCGCGTTGCCCACGCAGTCGGCGCCCGTGTCGCCGCCGCCGATGACCACCACGCGCTTGCCCGCCGCGGTGATGTCGTGCACCGGAGGCGGCGCGACGGTGGGAGCCAGGCCGGTGACCTCGCGCGCCACCCAACGGTTGCGCGAGTACAGGTAGTCCATGGCGAAGTGGATGCCCTCGAGCTCGCGGCCCGGCGCCTGCAGGTCGCGCGGGACGCGCGAGCCGGTGGCGATCACCACCGCGTCGAAGCTGTCGATCAGCTCCTGGGCGTCGACGTCGACGCCCACGTCCACGCCGCAGCGCAGCTCGACGCCCTCGTCGACCAGCTGGCGCACGCGCCTCTGCACCGCCTCCTTCTCGATCTTGAAGTCGGGCACCCCGAAGCGGCACAGGCCGCCGGCGGCCTCGTCGCGCTCGTAGAGCACGACGCGGTGTCCGGCGCGGCGCAGCTGCTGCGCCGCGGCCATGCCCGCCGGTCCCGAGCCGATCACGGCCACGCTGCGACCCGTCTCCAGCGCCGGTGGCTCGGGGCGGACCCAGCCCTCCTGCCACGCCCGGTTGATGATCGAGTTCTCGATCTGCTTGATCGTGACGGCGTCGCCCTCGCGAATCTCCAGCACGCAGGCGGGCTCGCACGGTGCCGGGCACAGACGGCCCGTGAACTCCGGGAAGTTGTTGGTCGCGTGCAGCTGGGCGATGGCGTCGCGCCAGCGGTCACGGTAGACGAGGTCGTTCCAGTCGGGGATCAGGTTGCCGAGCGGGCAGCCGTTGTGGCAGAAGGGCACACCGCACTCCATGCAGCGTCCCCCCTGGCGGCGCAGCTCGGGCACCGGCGCCGAGAGCAGGAACTCGTTGTAGTCGCCGATGCGCTCGCGGGGGTCGCGCTGAGGTACGCGCCCCCGCTCCCACTTCAGAAATCCACCCAGCTCACCCACGGTCGTGCATCCTCACCGGGCGAGCGCCCGTGCGGACGGGTCCGGCGCTCATCCTGCTACTCCCCGTCGCCCTCGCGGGTATGCGGGGCGCCGACCACGTCCACCGCCTCGCCCTGAAATTCGTCGGCCCGCGGGGACGCCGCGGCGGCCTGAGCCGCCTCTTCCGCCGCCCTCTCGGCCAGCACTCGCTTGTAATCCTGCGGGAACACTTTCACGAAGCGCCCCAGCGTTGTCTCCCAATCGTCCAGCACGCGCCGTGCGACGGGGGACCCGGTGCGCCGCTCGTGCTCCGCGATCAACTCGCGCAGCTCGATGGCGTCGGCCTCGTCGGGGCGCTCGAGGTCGACGATCGCCGCGTTGCAGCGCTGCGCGAAGGTGCCGTCCTCGTCGAGCACGTAGGCGAGCCCGCCGCTCATGCCGGCGGCGAAGTTGCGCCCCGTGGGCCCGAGCACGACGACCCGGCCCCCGGTCATGTACTCGCAGCCGTGGTCGCCCACGCCCTCGACCACCGCGCTGGCTCCCGAGTTGCGCACCGCGAAGCGCTCCCCCGCCAGCCCGCGGAAGTAGGCGCGCCCGCCGGTGGCCCCGTAGAGCACCGTGTTGCCGATCACGACGTTCTCCTCGGCCACGAAAGTGGCCGCTTCCCGAGGGGCGACGGCCAGGATCCCCCCGGACAGGCCCTTGCCGGTGTAGTCGTTGGCGTCGCCGCGCAGGGCGAAGCTGACGCCCGGGGCCAGCCATCCGCCGAAGCTCTGGCCCGCGGAGCCCTCGAAGCTGACCTGGATGCAGCCCTCCTCCAGGCCCTCGGCGCCGTAGCGGCGCGCGATCTCGCTCGAGAGCAGCCCGCCCACGCAGCGGTTGACGTTGCGGATCGGGATCTCGATCTCGACCGGCTCGCGGCGCTCCAGCGCGGGCCGGGCGAGGTCGATGAGCTCCCAGTCCAGCGCGTCGTCGAGCACGGGCGGCGGCGGCTGCACCCGCCGGCGCGGCACCCCGTCGGGCAGCTCGACGAAGGCCAGGATGTTCGAAAGGTCAACGCCCCGGGCCTTCCAGTGATCGATCGCGTCGTCCGCTTCGAGCAGGTCCGTGCGCCCGATCAGCTCGTCCACCCTGCGCAGCCCGAGCGAGGCCAGGATCTCCCTGACCTCCTCGGCCACGAAGAAGAAGAAGTTGATCACGTACTCGGGCAGGCCGGCGAAGCGCTTGACCAGCTCCGGGTCCTGGGTGGCGACCCCCACCGGGCACGTGTTCAGGTGGCAGGCGCGCATCATGATGCAGCCCATCGCGATCAGGGGCGCGGTCGAGAAGCCCATCTCGTCGGCGCCCAGCATGGCCGCGATGGCCACGTCGCGCCCGGTCTTGAGCTGGCCGTCGGTCTGCACGACTATGCGCGAGCGCAGGTCGTTGCGCACCAGCGTCTGCTGGGTCTCGGCCAGCCCGATCTCCCACGGCACGCCGGCGGACTGGATGGAGGACAGCGGCGAGGCGCCTGTGCCGCCGTCGTGGCCGGAGATGAGGACGTGGTCGGCGTTGGCCTTGGACACGCCCGCGGCCACCGTGCCCACGCCGACCTCGGCCACCAGCTTCACCGACACGCGAGCGCTGGGGTTCGAGCAGCGCAGATCGTATATCAGCTGCTTGAGGTCCTCGATCGAGTAGATGTCGTGGTGAGGCGGAGGGGAGATCAGCCCCACGCCCGGGGTGGAGTGGCGGATCCAGGCGATGTAGGGATCGACCTTGTGCCCGGGCAGCTGGCCCCCCTCGCCGGGCTTGGCTCCCTGGGCCATCTTGATCTGGAGCTCATCGGCGTTGACGAGATAGTGGATGGTCACGCCGAAGCGCCCGGAGGCGACCTGCTTGATGGCCGAGCGGCGCCAGTCGCCGTTGGCGTCGCGCTCGAAGCGGCCCGGGTCCTCGCCCCCCTCGCCGGTGTTGGAGCGCCCGCCGATCCGGTTCATGGCCACGGCCAGCGTCTCGTGCGCGGGAGTGGACAGCGAGCCCAGGCTCATGGCGCCGGTGGCGAAGCGCTTGACGATCTCGCGCGCCGGCTCGACCTCGTCGAGCGGGATCGCGGCGAGGTCGTCGCGGATCTTCAGCAGTCCACGCAGGGTTGCGCGCCGGGCGGCGTCCTCGTTGACCATGCCCGCGTAGCGGCGATAGCGCTCGCGCGCGTCCTGATCCTCATAGGCGGGCTGGCCGTTGCCGCCGCGCACCGCGTGCTGGAGCGCGGCGATCGTCTCCGGGTTCCACATGTGGTACTCGCCGTCCCGGCGCCAGGCGTAGACGCCCCCGACGGGCAGGAGGTCGCCGTCGGGGCGCGGGTAGGCGCGGCGGTGGCGCTCGAGCGCCTCGCGCGCGAGCACGTTCATGCCGATGCCGCCGATGCGCGACGCGGTGCCGGTGAAGTGACGGTCGATGAGCTCCTTCTCGAGCCCCACCGCCTCGAAGATCTGGGCGCCGCAATAGGACTGGATGGTCGAGATGCCCATCTTGGAGATCGTCTTGAGCAGGCCCTTGCCGATGGCCTTGATCACGCGCGCGCGGGCGGTGTCGAGGTCGAGCTCCTCGGGCAGGAGGCCGTCGCCGACGAGCTCCTCCAGCGTCTCGAACATCAGGTAGGGGTTGATCGCGCTGGCCCCGTAGCCGATCAGGGTCGCGAAGTGGTGGACCTCACGGGGCTCGCCTGACTCGAGCACCAGCCCCACCCGCAGGCGGATGCCGAGCCGGACCAGCTCGTGGTGCACGGCTCCCACGGCCAGCAGCGAGGGGATGGCGGCGCGCTCCGGGCCCAGGGCGCGGTCCGAGAGGATCACGATGTTGATGCCGGCGACGGCGTAGTCACGCGCCTCGTCGCACACCTCGGCCAGGCGCCGGCGCATCCCCTCCTCGCCTTCTCCCGCGGGCCAGGTGATGTCGATCGTGTGCGCGTCGAAGACGTCGTGGGAGACCTGGCGCAGCGTCTCGAGCTCGTGGCTGAGCAGGATCGGCTGGTCGAGCACGAGCTGGTGGGCGTCCTCGGGGGACTCCTCCAGCAGGTTGCCCTCGGAGCCCAGGATCGTGCGCAGGCTCATGACCACCGCCTCGCGGGTGGAATCGATCGGGGGGTTGGTGACCTGGGCGAAGAGCTGCTTGAAGTAGGAGAACAGCGGCGGCGCCTGGTCGGAGAGCACGGCCAGCGATAGGTCGTTGCCCATCGACCCCACCGGCTCCTCGCCCTTCAGCGCCATCGGCACGAGCAGGACCCGGAGGTCCTCCTGGCTGAAGCCGAAGGCGAGCTGGCGCGCCCGCAGCGCGTCGCCCGGCGGCGGGCCGCCGGCGGCCGGGGGCAGCTCGCTGAAATGCACGGCGTTGCGCTCGAACCACTCCCGGTAGGGCTGCTGGGTCGAAATCGTCTGCTTGACCTCGCCGTCGTCGACGATCCGGCCCTGCTCGAGATCGATCAGGAACAGCTTCCCGGGCTGCAACCGGCCCAGGCGCGCGACGCGCTCGGGCGGGATGTCCCGGTCCAGCAGGCCCGCCTCCGAGCCCAGGAGCACGTAACCGTCCTTGGTCACCAGCCAGCGCCCGGGCCGCAGGCCGTTGCGGTCCAGGGTGGCGCCGGCCACGCGCCCGTCGGTGAAGGCCACCGCCGCGGGGCCGTCCCAGGGCTCCATGAAGCAGGAGTGAAAGGCGTAGAAGCCCTTGAGCTCTTCGGACAGGTCGATGCGGCCCTCGTAGGCCTCCGGGATCATCATCATCATCGCGTGCGGCAGCGAGCGGCCGGCCAGCATGAGCAGCTCGAGCACGTTGTCGAAGGTGGCCGAGTCCGATCCGCCGGGCCGGACCACGGGCAGGACCTTGTTGAGGTCGCGCCCGAACAGGTGCGAGGCCAGCTCGCTCTCGCGGGCGCGCATCCAGTTGACGTTGCCCATGAGCGTGTTGATCTCGCCGTTGTGGCAGATGACCCGGTAGGGATGGGCCAGCTCCCAGCTCGGGAAGGTGTTGGTGGAGAAGCGGGAGTGCACGAGCGCCATGGCGCTGGCGAAGCGCTCGTCGACGACGTCGGGATAGAAGCCCCGCAGCTGATGGGAGATCAGCATCCCCTTGTAGACGACGGTGCGCGAGGAGAAGCTGGCCACGTACAGGTCGGGGCCGGCGGCGAGCTCGCACACCCGGCGGATCACGTAGAGCTTGCGCTCGAAGGCATCCTGGTCCGACTCGTGCTCGGGGCCGGCGCCCACGAACAGCTGGCGGATGACCGGGCGGCACGCGTTGGACGTGCTCCCGACGTGCTCCTCGTCGATCGGGACGTCGCGCCAGCCGAGCACGCGCTGTCCCTCCACGCGCGTGTTGAGCTCCAGCAGCTCCTCGAGCTTGCGCCGGCGGATGGGGTCGCGGGGCAGGAAGCACACCGCGACTCCGTAGCGCCCGGGCTCCGGCAGCTCGAAGGGGACAACCGAGCGCAGGAACCGGTCCGGCACCTGCACGAGGATCCCGGCGCCGTCGCCGGTGGCGGCGTCCGCTCCCGTGGCGCCCCGGTGCTCCAGGCACTCGAGCGCCCTGACCGCCAGCCGGATGACCTCGTGGGTGGGCTGGTTGTCCAGGCGGGCGACCAGACCCACCCCGCACGCGTCATGCTCGTATGCGGGGTCGTAGAGGCCGGCAGCCGGCCAGGGCGAGGGATGACGAGTCATATCTAGGCGTCCCGTGGCCAGCGCGGCTCCGTGCGCGCGAACACCGCCAGGCGAACCGAAAGCGTAGCAGTGGGCACCCCCCGAAATATGCCGCGCTGGACGGGTTAGACGCCCCGAGCCAGACCGGCGCCAGGCCCGCGGTCAGCGTCTGCGCGGAGTTCGAGCGAGAACGGCGAAAGACAGTCGTGGATAGGTAAATTTGTTCACCGCCTGCGACTGAAATATGGTCCGCAGGGGAAGAGGGAATACACGAACCCGGGAGTTAACGGCAAGCTACTCGGGTGCGAAATGACGCCGCGAAGGGAGTCGAGACGCCCGAGATCGAACTCATCCTGCCGGCGCGCGCAGAGAACGTAGCGGTCGTCCGACATGCCCTGGGAGCGCTCGGCGAGACACTCGATGTCGACTCGCGGACGCTGTCGGACTTAAAGCTTGCCGTCACCGAGGCGTGCACGAACGTGGTCGTGCACGCCTACAACGGCGAGGAAGGCCCGATGGAGGTGGCGGCCTCGATCGATTCCGAGAGCGCGCTGGAGGTCGTCGTGCGCGACAATGGCCCCGGTATCACTCCCCGAGCCGACAGCCCGGGGCTCGGATTGGGGCTGCCCCTGATCGCGACGCTCACGGACTCGGTCGAGCTCAGCCGCAATCCGAAGGATCAGACCGAGGTGCGCATGATCTTCCGTCTCGACGAGGTCGAGGACGACTCCTGGGCGCCGGAGGACGCGCCCGCGGCGTGAACCAGGAGTCGGGTTCCACCGTCAAGGCGGCGAACTCGGCTCGCGTGCGCATCGTCATCGGCCCGCTCGTGGGGCCGGTGCTGGGCCGCGTGGTGGCCATGCTCGCCGCCCGAGCCGACTGTCCCGTGGACCGTCTCGACGACGCCCTGCTCGTGGTCGACGCTCTGGCCGCGAATGCCGGCGCCTACGTGCCCGACGGGCGGCTGTCGGTCGACGTGCTGACCGGGGAGGGATGCCTCGAGCTCCTGGTTGGACCCCTGGCGGATGGGGGGG
>Ga0209577_10006375_pt1 | contig 10914 bp, 8 predicted proteins | sample GraSoiAngelo_109_FD_185874 | JGI IMG/M metagenome (GOLD analysis project Ga0209577, IMG submission 185874) | Grasslands soil microbial communities from the Angelo Coastal Reserve, California, USA - 14_0903_12_20cm (SPAdes) (version 2) | ecosystem: Environmental > Terrestrial > Soil > Grasslands ... | reverse complement strand
AGGCGGTCTTCGACCGCCGTGATCGTGTAAGGCTCGTTGATCGAGTCGTGCACGGCCTCTTCGAGCGGGCGGAACTGGAGCGCGGGCCGCAGCTTCAAACGGACGGGGCCGTCGCCCTCGGCGAGGTGGTAGTTGACGTGCACCGTGTTCTGCCCGTGCAGCATCAGGACGCGCTTCTCGACGACCGCGCCGTCCACCTCGTAGCGCCACACGGGCAAGCCCTCTTCGAGCCGGAACTCCGCGAGGTAGTGCGCGCCGGGCATCTCCAACACGCCGCCCGCGCGCTCCTGCCCGCCGATCTGGAAGCGCGCACCATTGGGCAGACGCACCCACTCGGAGATGTGGTTGAGCATGACGGTGCGCCCGAGCGGCGTCGGCAGGGCCGAGACGAGCAGGCCATGGTAGCGGCGCGTCGGCACGCACGCGACCGTGCTTGAGGCGAAGCCGCCCAGACCGTTCGTCACCAGCCACTCGTGGCCGAGCAGCGCGTCCGCGTCGTCGCGCGCGTCCGCTTCCGCGAACGTCAGCTTGCGCACCGGCTCGCTCATTCCTCTTCCCACCCCCGCATGCTGTCCTGGCGCGTCTCTTCTTCCTCGCCCACCCCGTCGCCGCCCGCGAGGTCGTGCACCTCCCGCGCGGGCGCGGGGCGCATGACGAGGGCCGAGTGGCCCGGAATGATCCAGTTGTTTTTCGTCTCCGGCTGCGCCGTGCCCCCGCCGCCGTAGCGGCAGTCCTCGCTCGACCAGAGGAGAGTCCAAAGCTTTTCTTCGGGCGGCGCGAGCAGAGGCTCCGGCGCGGGGTTGAGGTTCAAGTCCGCGCCGAGGTTGACGAAGAGGAGGCGGTCGTCGCCGCCGTCGCCGAAGAAGCGCAGCACGAAGCTTTCCGCGCCGAGCACCGCGCCGTCAACGCCGCCCTTCTTCTGCGCGGAGAACACAGCGTCCTCGCGGCGCAGGCGGAGCAGGTCGCGGTGCATCTCGTAAATCATCTTGTGGGAATCGCGCTCCGCGAAGTCGAGCTTGCAGCGCTCGAAGGTCTGCTCGTCCTCCGGCGCGGCGAGGCACGCGCGCGCCTCCCTGGTCGCGATGCTGCGGAACTGCGCGAGGAACTCGACGCGCCCGCGCCTAACTTTGCGCGCCAACTCCGGCTCGTGATCCGCGAAGTAGAGGAACGGGGCGGAGGAGGCGAACTCCTGCCCCTGAAAAAGCATCGGCGTGGACGGCGCGAGCAGCACGAGCGCCGTCAACGCGCGGAGGCGTCCCGGACTCGCGAGCGCGTGCACGCGCTCGCCCCGCGCGGAGTTGGCGACCTGGTCGTGGTTCTGTAAGAAGTTGACGAAGACTTCCGGGTTGAGATCGAAGGCGGGCGTGCCGCGGCGCTTGCGCTGCCACTTGTAGCGCTGCCCCTGATAGAGATAGCCGTACTTGACCGCAGAGACGAACTCCTGCGGCGTGCCCCTGTGGTCTGTGTAGTAGGCCTCGCTCCTCCCCGTGAGCGCGACCAACGCGCTGTGGTGGAAGTCGTCGTTCCAGAGCGCGTCGAGTCCGTAGCCGCCGCGGGCGGGCGGGCGGGCGAGGCGCGACTCCTGCGCCTCGTTCTCGGCGACGATGATCGTCTCGCGCCCGCGCGCCGCCTCGCGCACCCCGCGGGCGACCGATGCGAGGATGTGTTCGTCGGAGTCGTCGAAGATGCTCTGCGTCGCGTCGAGGCGCAGGCCGTCCATGTGGAACTCCTCGATCCAGTAGCGCGCGTTGGCGACGAAGAACTCGCGGACGTGCTCGGAGTTCGGCCCGTCGAAGTTGATCGGCTCGCCCCACTCGGTCTGGCGGCTGTCCGTGAAGTAGTCTTCGGAGAACTGGCGGAGGTAGTTGCCGTCAGGGCCGAGGTGGTTATAGACCACGTCGAGGATGACGGCGAGGCCGACACGGTGGGCCTCGTTGACGAAGCGGCGCAAATCATCCGGCTCGCCGTAGAGACGCGTCGGCGCGAACATGCAGACGCCGTCGTAGCCCCAACCGAAGCGTCCGGGGAAGTCGGCGACCGGCATCATCTCGACGCACGTGACGCCGAGTTCGCTTAACCCTTTCAACTCGCGCGCCGCCGACCCCCACGTGCCCTCGCGCGTGAAAGTGCCGACGTGCATCTCGTAGATGACCTGCCCCTTGAGCGCCGCGCCCTCCCACTCCGCGTCGGCCCAGCGGAACGCCGACGGGTCAACGACGCGCGAAGGGCCGTGCGGCCCGTCGGGTTGAAAACGCGAGACGGGGTCTGGGTAGAGGTAGTCTTCGCCGTCGAGGCGGAAGCGGTAGAGCGTGCCGTCGCCCGCCGCGCGGACGTGCGCGGAGAAGTATCCCTCGTCCTCCGCCTGCAACTCGGTCGGGGTCTGTTTGCCCTCGGACTCGGAGACGACCTCGACGCGCCTTCGACGCGGCGCCCACACGCGAAAATGTACGCCGCCTTCCGGCATGACTTCCGCGCCGACGGGCAGCCTCCTCCGCGGACTCGTTGCTCCCATTCGTGAACTCTGTTCCCTTTTTGTTTTATCCGCTGCCCGCGATTCTAAACGGGCGGCCTACGGAAAGGCCAATCGTCGCGGGAGGTGCTTTCGTAATCATCACGATTGTCTGGCATTCGTTTGCCGTCGCCGAGCCGCCGGGGCGGGAAGGGCGTTGATTATTCGCGCCCGCTGATTTAAAATTCACGCAACCCCAGAGGCGTTCATTCCCAGCAAGGAGACACCGCCGGTCGAGCCAGTCGGCATTTCGAGCCTGTCAGGACGAGCGCGGAGGTTTGAAGATGTTGTCTCTATCGAACATGAGAGAGGGGGGCGTCTATCTGCTGCCCGACGGCGAGCGCCTCATCGCCGTCGCAGACCACCGCGGCGGCTTTCTGCTCTACGCACCGAAGGTCTGGAAACGCTTCCACGGCTGGGGGCCGGCGGAGTACGACGTTGTGCCCGAAGGTCGCATCGTTGACTGCGACGCCGACGCCTCGACGCCCTGGAGCGTCCGCGACCTCGTGGACACGGGCGAGACGCGCGAGCCGCTCCCCGCGCCCGCGCCCCGCGGCGGGGATCAGTTTTTCTACTGACTCAAAAACCCTACCGCCCGCGGTTCCGTTTTACGCGCTTGCCAAACCTCGCGCTCTTCGGTTACGAAAACAGCGTGCAGAGGCTTCCGATTGACGCGCTCCTGCCGGAAGCGGTCGAGTCTTTGCGCCGCGCGCCGGGGCTCGTCATCGAAGCGCCGCCGGGCGCGGGCAAGACGACGCGCGTGCCGCCCGCTCTGCTCGATGCGGGTTTGGCGAACGGCGGCGAGGTGCTGGTGCTTGAGCCGCGGCGTCTGGCCGCGCGCATGGCCGCGCGCCGCGTCGCCGAGGAGCGCGGCGAGCGTTTGGGCGAGACAATCGGCTATCGGGTTCGCTTCGACGAGGTCGCGGGGCCGCGCACGCGTCTGAGGTTTCTGACCGAGGGCGTGCTGACGCGTCGCCTGCTCGCCGACCCGCATCTTGAGAATGTCGGCGTCGTGGTGCTCGACGAGTTCCACGAAAGACACTTGCAAGCAGACCTCGCGCTCGCGCTGCTCCGAAGGCTCTGGCGCGGCGCGCGCCCCGACCTGAAGGTCGTCGCGATGTCGGCAACGCTCGACGCCGCGCCGGTCGCGAGTTATCTCGACGACTGCCCCGTGCTGCGCTCCGAAGGGCGACGCTTCGAGGTGCGTGTAGAGCACCTCGCGCGCCACGACGAGCGCCCGCTCGAACTGCAAGTCGAAAGCGCGGTGCGGCGTCTTGTGGCCGAGGGCCTGGACGGCGACGTACTCGTCTTTCTGCCGGGCGCGGCCTCGATCCGCCGCGCGCAAGACGCGTGCGCCGCCGTAGCGTCGGAGGCAAGTTTGCTCGTGCTGCCGCTGCACGGCGAGCTGCCCGCGGCGGAGCAGGACGCGGCGGTGCGGCCCGCCCGGAAGCGCAAGCTGATTCTCTCGACGAACGTCGCCGAAACGTCGGTGACGATAGAGGGCGTGGCGGGGGTGGTTGATTCGGGCCTCGCCCGCGTCGCGGGCCACTCGCACGGGTCGGGGCTGCCCGTGCTCAAGGTCTCGCGCGTGAGTCGCGCGAGCGCGGCGCAGCGCGCGGGCCGCGCGGGCCGCACGCGCGCAGGCCGCTGCCTCCGACTCTACACGTCGCAGGATTTCAACGCGCGGCCCGCGCACGAGACGCCTGAGATTCAGAGACTCGACCTCGCCGAGGCAGCGCTCGAACTGCGCGCCGCGGGCGTGCAAGACCTCGACGGCTTCGACTGGTTTGAAGCGCCCTCTGCGGACGCGCTCGACGCGGCGGACGCGCTGCTGCGCGCCTTGGGCGCGACGGACGACGCGGGGCGCGTGACGCAGACGGGCCGAAGCATGCTCCGCTTCCCGCTGCACCCGCGGCTGGCGCGCATCGTGGTCGAGGCCGAGGCGCGCGGCGTCGGGCGGGAAGCCTGCACAATCGCCGCGCTCATCGCCGAGCGCGACATACGCGCCGGGCGTGTGGCCTTTAGTAAAAATCGCGAGCAAGAAAATAAAGACCGGGGGCGCGACCATGAGAGGCGGCGCGCGGAGATTCACGGCTCGTCAGACCTGCTCGAACTCTTCGACCTCTTCTCCGAGGCGGAGGCCGAAAGTTTCGCCGCGGGGCGACTGCGCTTGCTGGGCCTTGAGCCGAACGCCGTGCGCGCCGTCGAGCGAGTGAGCTGGCAATTGCGACGCACGCTCGAACGCGCGCGCGCAGGCGCGGCGTCGAGGAAGGAGAGTTCAGAAGGGAAGTCGGCGGCGAAAAGTTCCGGCGGGAAGCCGGAGGCGGGCAACTCAGACGCCTGGTCGGAGACGCGCGGCGTGCGTGCGGCGTCGAAAGCATCAGGCGGCTCGCTCTCGGATGAGCAAGAGAGGGAGTTGTTGATTTCAATCCTGACGGGATACCCCGACCGCGTCGCGCGACGGCGCGCGCGCGCCGCCGGGCCGCGCGAAGAGGGCGCGGAGCTTTTACTCTCCGGCGGGGGCGCGGCTGTGCTCGCGCCGGAGAGCGTCGTGCGGCGCGCGGAGTTTCTAGTCGCGGTGGACGCCGAGGAGCGCGGCGACGCCGGGCGCGGGCGCACGGGCGCGGCAAAGACTTGGGTGCGACTGGCGAGCGCGATTGAGCCGGACTGGCTGCTCGACCTGACGGCCTCCGCACTCTCCGAAAAAGTAGAGGCGCGCTGGAACGCGCAAAGCGAGCGGGTCGAGGTCGTGCGCCGGCTCCTCTACGACCGCCTGACGGTTGACGAGTGGCGTGCCGACAAGATCGCTCACGAGGATAAGAAGGCCGGCGAGGAGGTGACGCGCGCGCTCGCCGGGGCCGCGCTCGACGCAGGGCCGGAAGCTTTCGTCGAGCGCGACGAGGTCGAGCGGCTCCTCGCGCGCGTCGAGTTCGTCGCGCGCACCTTCCCGGAAGCGAGCTTCCCCGCGCTCGGCGAGGAGGACGTGCGCGCCGCGCTCGCGCGGATGTGCGAGGGGCGTCGGAGCTTCGCCGAGCTGCGCGAGGCCGCGCGCGCGGGCGAGCTGGTCGAGTGGCTGCGCGGGCGTCTGACGCCGGAGCAGTCGCGTGTGCTCGCGCGGATGGCACCGGAGCGCGTCGCGCTGGCGCGCGGGCGGCAGGCGCGCGTCCGCTACGAGGCGGGGAAGACGCCGCACGTCGCCTCGCGCCTGCAAGACTTCTTCGGGATGCGCGAGGGGCCGAAGGTCGCGGGCGGGCGCGTCCGCGTAGTCCTCCAACTGCTCGCGCCGAACCAACGGCCCGTGCAGGTCACGACCGACCTTGCGGGCTTCTGGTCGCGCCACTACCCGCGCGTGCGTCGCGAGCTGGGCCGCCGCTACCCGCGCCACGCGTGGCCCGAAGACCCGCTCGCGGGCTTGAAAGAATGAATAGTCGCGGGCGGGTGTAGAACAAAAAAGATTTTCTGAAGTATAATCGGGAGGTTGAAAGGCTACCCCCTTTTTAAGAAGGAAACAGAAGCGAGATGCCAGAGCTACGCGGCAAGCAGGCGACCGAGGATGTCAAGGAAGAATGGAAGCGCGCTTACCAAATTTATATGAGCGCGCCCGGCGTTCCGCACAACAAGAAGCTCGACCGCACGGAGCGCATCAACTACGTCGCCGAGAAGATGCACCTAACGCGGAAGCAGGCCAAGCGGCGCGTGAAGAACTTTGAGGCGTGGCAGCGCAACATCAAGAAGGGACTCATTACGCCGTAAACGAAGAGACCATCCCGCGGGCAGCGCGTTGAAGGGACGTGCCGCCCCCCCGCCTGCTAGATAAAGGACATGCGACCAACGGTGAACATCCCGTCGCGGGAGTAGTGTGCCCGCGCTCGGACGCCCGCCGCGTAGCCGCATTCATCGTTGCCCGCCGGTCACTCTCTGAACCCCACGCCGCGCTTCGACTCCTCGATGACGGCCTCGGCCTTGGCGATGAACTTTTGCGAGGCGCGCAGGTTTTGCAGGGCGGCGCGCGAGGCGTCGTCGGCGTCGAGATTGAGTTGACGGAGCGGGTCGGGGTCGGCGAATGAGTCCGCCGAGACGGCGAGCGCGCGGGCGGGGAGCGTTTTGAGCTGCCAGAAGAGGCCGTCGCGGAAGGCGTCCCTGGCGTTGCCGAGCAGTTGGCGGACGCGCGTGCGCGGGAGCGAGGCGAGCAGGCGATCCACTTCTTCGAGCGAGGCGGAGAAATTTTCGGAAGGACGCTTCGCGGACGCTGCGCGGGAGGCGACACGCTCTCCGACTTCGGCGGAAGAATAGGCCGCATCTGCGGCTGAAGAAGCAAAGCTGCCCGCTTCGCCGGCGAGTTCCTTGAGGGCGCGCAGAGCCTCTTCGGCGAGCGCGAGGTCGGTGCTGCGCTCGGCGCGTATCTCCGCGAGCCGGTCGAGCGTCGAGGCGTCGCGGTCGCCGCGCGCGTAGCGTAGCGCGGCCTCGGCGCGTCGCGTGTGGAGCGTGGCCTTCGCGCGGAGCAGGGCGGCGCGGTCGTCGCTCTCGCGGCAGAGGCGGAAGTAGGACTGGCGCAGCTCGCGCGAGCAGTCGGGGGCCGACCCGTCGCCGCGCGCGCGGTAGGCCGCCTCGTAGAACGAAGTTGCGGTCGCGAAGTCTGTCCTGAGTTCGTCGTCGCGCAGCTCGGCGACGGCGACGAAAAGGCCGGGGTAGGTTTTTTTGACGGCCCTGTCGAAGGCCGCGGAGTCCCGTGCCGTTGCGGCCTCTTCGAGCCGCAGGAGTTTAGCGAGGACGGCCTCGGCCCTCCTCAAATCTTTGTCGCCCGGCGCGGGGCCGGGAGTAGCGGCGTGGGCGGCACGACCCGCGAAGGCGAGGAGGCAAAGGAGAGCGAGTGGAGTAAGTCCGAGTCGGGGCATGTGTAAAATAAAAGTTAAATCAGCCGGAACTTCCTTGAAACTTATTGCCGCGGGCTTGCCGCCGCAAGCTTCCGTTCGCCTGAGAGCCGGGCGGAACGGGCCATTCGTCGGGCGCGACGGTCAGGCAGTTCGCCCGCTGGCGCGCTAAAACGCGCCGCCTCCGTCTTCAAGTCACGCCGCGTGCCAGACGAATTAAAGACGGGGCGGCGCGACGCACATCGCCGACCTCCCGCGGGCGGGACTGTGACGACCTCGGTCGGCCACCTTCAACCGTCGGTGTGACGCGAGGCGCGCGGAATAGAAGAAGAGGCGTCGCTTTTTCACGACGCCCCGGACGGGAGACTGCGTTTCGTGCTTCGAGGTGATTCGGGAGCGCGCGGACGATGCCCGGCACTCACTCGCGGAAGGCGTTGGCGGCGTCGGGCACGGGGGCCTTTGAGAACTGAGTCCCGGCGCTCGAAGTTGACCGAATTGATGGCCGCTTTGTGTGAGGTTAGCGCAGCACCGGCTTCGGGTAGCTCGCGGACTTGCCCGTGTCTTTCAGGTCGCGCACGCTCCAGATGCTCGGAACCCCTTGATGAAGCAGACGACCGTCCCTGTCAATCCAGTATTCAGCCGTCCCGAAAGCCGCCCACGCGCGCGGCGTGTAGAGGCTGCACCCGTCGCGGTAGATGGTGCTGACGACGAACTCGCGCCCGTCCGGCAGCGCATAGACTCCCAACTCTCTCAGTCTCGGTTTCGGAACCGGCGATGGTCGTTGCGCCGCGATTGCCTGTACCATAACTGCCTCCCTCAAGAAAAACGTCCGTGGTCGAGGGGCTTTTTTGAGCAACCACGTCAGCGATAAATTTTTACATTGCCGAGAAAAAGGTAGTGTGATGATAGCACAAGGCGGTGCGACTCAGAAGAGAATTTTCGACCGACTTTGTTCACGCCCCGAACAAAAATCCGCGGCAGGCGCTTTGTGAAGTAGAGCGTCGCGCAATAGAATGAGCGAACATAATGCGGCGCAACGAGGGCATGCCTCGTTCGGCGTCGCGCGCGTCCCTTTCAGCGGACGAAGGGGGCGGGAGAGAGTGTGGGCGGAGGAAAAGATGACTGACGGCGGGCGACAGGCTGAGGGCGATTGGCGCGAAAATCTCGTCGAGATTGACGGGGCCGTCCGCGAGCTGCTCGCCGCGACGCAGCGCGTCGCCGTGCTCGGCATGAAGACCGAGGCGCAAAGCTACCAGCCCGCCTTCTACGTCCCGCAGTACCTCGTCGCGGCGGGGCTTGAGGTCGTGCCCGTGCCGGTCTATTACCCGGAAGCGACGCACGTCCTCGGCCTGAAGGTCTATCGGAAACTCGCGGACATCCCCGGCGAGGTTGACATGGTCGATGTCTTCCGACGCCCGCAGGACATCCCGCCGCATCTCGAAGACATACTCGCCAAGCGCCCGCACTCGGTCTGGTTCCAGTCCGGCATACGCAACGACGCTGCCGCCGAACGACTCGCGCGCGCAGGCATTAAGGTCGTGCAGGATCGCTGCCTGATGGTCGAGCACCGCGCCCTCCTGCGCGGGCGTTGAAGCCGTCGCGCGGTTTACGGCCATGTAAAATTCTCCCGCCGTTTAGAAGACCTGATGGCGCGGTCACTTCAGTTTCGTATTGACGAGAGTTCGGCGGGGCAGAGGCTCGACGACTTTCTGGCCGCGCGCCTCGTCCGCCTGAGCCGTATGCGGATCGCCGGACTCGTCGCGCGCGGCGAGTGCGCGGTCAACGGCGCGGCGGCGCACGCGGGCCGCCGCCTCGGCGCGGGCGACGTGGTCGAGGCCGCCGTCTCCGAAGAGACGCCGAACGCGATGACGCCGGAGGCCGTGCCCCTTGAGATCGTCTTCGAGGACGAGCACCTCGTAGTCGTCGTCAAGCCGGCGGGCGTGCTCGTCCACCCGACGCTCGGAGTCAAGACCGGCACGCTCGCCAACGCGCTCGCCCACCATCTGAACCGAGTGCGGATTGGGGAATTCGGATTGCTGATTGGAGAAGGCAAGGCAAGCCCGTCTACCGAAACAGTCGCGCGCGAGGCTGAGTCAATAAATCCGCAATCCGCATTTCCCAATCCGCATTCGGAATGGGTTCGTCCGGGGCTTGTGCACCGGCTCGACCGTGACACGTCGGGCCTGCTGGTCGTCGCCAAGACGCAGCACGCGCTCAGCCGCCTCTCGCAACACTTCCAGCGCCGCCTCGTCGAGAAGCGTTACCTCGCCGTCCTGGGCGGTCGGGTCGAAGCGGACGAGCGGACGATCAACGCGCCCGTCGGTCGCGACCCGGCAGCACGCCCGGCCTGGCGCGTGGCGGAAGGCGGCAAGCACGCGGAGACGCGCCTGCGCGTTCTCGAAAGGCGCGGGCGGCGGACGCTCGTCGAGCTTGAGCCGGTGACGGGGCGGACGAATCAACTCCGCATACACTGCGCGCACGCCAGGCACGCCGTCGTCGGCGACAGGCTCTACGGGGGCGACGAACACGCGCGTCTGTGCTTGCACGCCTCGCGGCTCGCGCTGCGCCACCCGGCGACGAACGAGCGCCTGGAGTTCTCTTCGCGGCTGCCGCCGGAGGTCGCGGCGGCGTTCGGAGGCGGAGGGTAAGTCACCCAGTTTTCGGAAGCCGGGCCGCGAATTTTCGGGGTCGCGGCGAGCTTTTCGGGCCGAAACCGAGATTTTCCCGGCGCGGCGGCACCGAACTACCGGGGCCGTGTAAAATTTTTTACGCCGCGGAAAAAAATTAAAATTAGGAGTTGCATCCGGGGCGCGGAAAGTTTTATATTCTAGCCAACTCGGGCATGCGGTGAATCCAAATGCCTAGACGGTTGCTGGGGTGAGGACAGTGACCGTTGCCATGAGTGGGCGCGATGGGTCCCAAAATTCGTCGCGCCCGCTTTATTTTTTGCCGCCATCATTCTGTGTACGTTGGTGGACGGCGCGGCCAAGCACCTCAAGCATACAACCACCCACAACGAAATCCCCTCCGCGCTCACTGACGTGGCGCGGGTGAAGCCGGAAGCGGGCGGCCCCGTACAAAATGCCTGACGCCGCCGCGAGCGTGTACGCCGCAGTTGCTGACACCGTGCGCTTCCTGGGTTATATTCTTCGCATCCCCTGAGCAACAGAGAGTCCCTCCGCGAAAGGCTGTAACCGAGGCCCGCCGCCGCGCGTCTTGCATCGTGTCTGGCCGGGTCGAGGCGTCTTTTCCATTCTGCCCACGGTTCGGTGAAAGAGATGAAGAAATTTTTAGCGTCATGTGCCCTGTCGTCACTCGCTCTGCTTCTGGCGGGCGCGTCCTTCGTGCCGGCGACGCGGGGCACGCCGGCGCAGAACGGCAACGACTCAAGCGCGCAACGCCGGCGCGTTGTCGGCGAGGTGACCGCGGTTGACGCGGCGACGGGTCAGGTCACAGTGCGCACAGACGCGGGCGAGACCATCACGCTCGCGACCGACGACAAGACCGCCTACCTGCGCATGCCGCCCGGCGAGA
>Ga0209577_10006370_pt1 | contig 10922 bp, 9 predicted proteins | sample GraSoiAngelo_109_FD_185874 | JGI IMG/M metagenome (GOLD analysis project Ga0209577, IMG submission 185874) | Grasslands soil microbial communities from the Angelo Coastal Reserve, California, USA - 14_0903_12_20cm (SPAdes) (version 2) | ecosystem: Environmental > Terrestrial > Soil > Grasslands ... | reverse complement strand
CGGTATGAAGCCTTCGCAGGGCACTCCCCGGGCGCGGGCGGCGTAGGCAAGCGCTTGGCCGTGGTTACCGGCGCTCGCGGTCACGACCCCGGCGGCACATCCGTCTCCGAGCGCAGCGATCTTCGCCAGCGCGCCGCGCAGCTTGAACGAGCCGGTCCGCTGGAGGTTCTCGGCCTTCAGCGCAATCGTCGCGCCGGCCCGCTCCGACAGCGTCCGCGAGCTGAGAGCCGGCGTTTCACGAATCACACCCTCGCCGGCTCGCGCCGCCCGGCGCATCGCGCTCACTCCTGGAGGGCCACCACGGCGTCTATCTCGACTTTCGCCCCTCTCGGCAGCGATGCCACGCCGACCGTCACCCGGGCTGGGGGGTCTGACTCGAAGAAGGACCCGTAGACCTCGTTCACCGCCCCGATCGAGGACATGTCCGTCAGGTAGACAGTCATCCGCACGGCGCTGCCGAGGGTCGTACCTGCGGCGTTGCAGACAGCGGAGAGATTCTCCAGACACCTCCCGGCCTGCTCGGGGGCGCTGGCGTCGATCAGGTCGCCGGTGCGAGGGTCGAGCGGAATCTGGCCTGAGCAGAACAGAAAGCCCCCGGCCTTCACGGCGTGGACGTACGGCCCGACGGCAGCGGGAGCGTCGGGGGCTGTCACCGATTCAGGCACTCGGATAACACCCTAAGGCATGGGCGCCGGGAATGCATGAGCGCCGAGACGGGCACCGGGACCGCGTGGCCAGCGGGTTTCCGAGTCCGGCTGTGGCTGGCCTGAGTGGCGTCCGGGGAGCCGAGATTTCGGCGCGTGAGGAGGGAACATGAGAAGCTCGGCGCGCTGCGGTCCGGGCGCCGGGTTTAGGTCCTCTCCGAGGCCGGCGGGTACCGTTGAACGCCATGCCCAACCACCTCGCCGGCGAGACATCGCCGTATCTGCTCCAGCACAAGGACAACCCCGTCGACTGGCATCCCTGGGGCGAAGAGGCACTCGAGCGCTCCAGACGCGAGGATCGGCCCTTGCTGGTGTCGATCGGCTACTCGGCCTGCCACTGGTGCCACGTGATGGCGCACGAGTCGTTCGAGGATCCGGACGTGGCGGCCGTGATGAACGAGCAGTTTGTGTGCATCAAGGTGGATCGTGAGGAGCGGCCCGATGTGGACGCCATCTACATGGAGGCCTGTCAGGCGATGACGGGCCGCGGCGGATGGCCACTGAACGCGTTCCTAACCCCAGAGCAGCAGCCCTTCTATGCCGGCACCTACTTCCCGCCCGAGCCACGTCACGGGATGCCGAGCTGGCGGATGGTGCTCGACGCGGTCTCCGATGCGTGGGAGAAGCGGCGGCAGGAGATCAGCGAGCAGGCCGTGCAGATCCAGCACGCGCTTGCGGCCACCGCTCGCCTCGAGCCGTCCGCCGAGCCCATTCGAGACGAGATGTGCGCCAGCGCGGTTTCCGCCCTGAAGGCCACGTTCGACCGCCAGCGTGGAGGGTGGGGCGGCGCGCCCAAGTTCCCGCAGGCGTCGACCATCGAGTTTCTGCTGGCTCGCGGCGAGCACGAGATGTCCCTTCAGACGCTGGGAGCGATGGCCAGCGGCGGAATCTACGACCAGGTGGGCGGCGGCTTCGCCCGTTACGCGGTCGATGAGACCTGGACTGTCCCCCACTTCGAGAAGATGCTCTACGACAATGCCCTGCTGGCCCGCGCCTACCTTCACGGTTGGCAGGTATCGGGCGAAGCGCGCTTCGAGCAAGTCTCCTCGGAGATCCTCGACTGGGCCGTGCGAGAGATGCGCGGCCCAGAGGGTGGCTTCTACTCCGCGCTCGACGCGGACTCAGAGGGCGTCGAGGGCAAGTTCTACGTGTGGACGCTGGACGAGCTCCAGGAGGTCCTTGGCGATCAGTACGACGAGGCGATCGCGTACTTCGCTCCTGCGCCGTTCGAGCCCGGCACCTACGTCCTCGAGGCTCGAGGACCGGAGCCGGAGCGGCTGGCGGAGATCCGCCGCAAGCTGTACGAGGCGCGCTCCAACCGCGTCCGCCCCGGGCTCGACGACAAGCGCCTGACGGCCTGGAACGCGCTCATGATCTCCGCCCTGGCGGAGGCGGGCGCCGTGCTCGAGCGAGACGACTACGTGCAGGCCGCCGTTCAGAGCGCGACCTTCGTCCTTGACCACATGCGAGCCCCGGACGGGCGCTTGCTGCGTACGTGGAAGGACGGTCAGGGACGCCTCGACGCCTATCTCGAGGACCATGGCTTCCTGCTCGAGGCACTGATCACGCTGTATGAGACGACGTTCGAGCCCCGCTTCTATCGCGAGGCCACGGCGCTGGCGGGCGCGATCATCGAACGCTTCGAGGACCCGGAGCGAGGCGGGTTCTTCACCACGGCTTCCGACCACGAGCGCCTCGCCGCGCGGCGCAAGGATCTCGAGGACTCGCCGATCCCGTCCGGCAATTCGGCTGCCGCATTTGGACTTCTGCGCCTGGCGCTCCTCTCCGGTGAGGGCTCCTACGAGCGGCACGCCCTCGGAGTTCTCCGACTGCTCTCCCCGCTGGCCACTCGGCACCCGACGGCTTTCGGCCACCTCCTGCAGGCGATCGACTTCTACCTGGCCCCGGTTCGCGAGGTGGCGATCGTCGGGCCCGCGGACCAGGCCGCAGATCTCGTGCGAGCGGTCCGCTCGCGGTACCACCCTCACGTCGTTGTCGCTGCCAGTGTCGGCGGCGACGGCGTACCGCTGCTCGACGGCCGAGAGCCTGTCGATGGCCGGGCCGCCGCTTACGTTTGTGAGCACTTCGTCTGCCAGGCGCCGGTGACGAGCGCCGAGGATCTGGCGGCGGCGCTCTAGCCGAGGCCGGAGATCCGGTCCACAAGTAGCCCTAGGAACCGCTCGGCGTCGATATCGACGGCGACGTGGCAGTTCGGCTCCCAGCCGACACGACCCCAGCGGTCGGCGTTCGTCCGCCCCCGCGAGAGCTCACCGCCGGTATCGATCCTGACGCCACACGTGCAGGTCTCGATCAGCGTCGGATCGATCACACGGGCGACCGCGCAGGCATCGTGGACCGGCGCCCCGTCCCATCCGTACCGGTCGCGATGGAAGCGCGAATAGAAGTCATATAGATCAGCCACCAGCCTGCCCGCCCGGCCGGTGGAGGCCAGCCGTTGGGCGTGGGCAGGAGTCATTAGCGCTCTGTGGGTCACGTCCAGGCCCACCATCGTGAGGTCCACGCCGGAGCCGAACACGCGCGCGGCGGCCTCGGGGTCCACCCAGATATTGAATTCCGCCGCGGGCGTAACGTTGCCCTCGCCGATCGCGCCCCCCATGAGCACGATCCCGTCGAGCTTCCGCTTCAGCTCGGGATAGCGGGCCAGGAACAGCGCGACGTTCGTGAGAGGTCCGGTCGGGACGAGTGTGACTGGCTCGGGCGCCGAATCGACAACGCCCGCGAGCCAGTCGACGGCGTGCTCGGCACACGGCTCGCGTCCCGGGCCGGGGAGCTCCGGACCGTCGAGCCCGGTGTGGCCGTGGACGTTTGCTGCCACCTCGCGTCTGCGGACAAGCGGGCGATCGGCCCCGGCTGCGACCGGGATGTCGTCCCGGCCCAGATGGTCGAGCACCCTGATCGCGTTGGCGGTCGTCCGGTCGAGCGTCTGGTTGCCTGACACCGTCGTGACGCCGAGCAACCCGATCTCCGGGCTCGCGAGAGTGAGCAGCAGCGCGATCGCGTCGTCGTGCCCAGGGTCGCAGTCGAGGATCACGGAAGTCATGTCTCCAGCACCCGATCGACCTCCGCCGCGGTAGGCAACGAGGGCTGGGCGCCCGGTCTCGAGGCGGCCAGAGCACCGGCGGCGCAGGCCCGCACGAGCGCGAGCTCGCGGGGACGTTCCTCCAGCAGCGACACGACCAGCGCAGCGCAGAACGCATCGCCGGCGGCGGTGCCGTCGACCACCTCGACGCGAGGCGGCCGCGCCCGCGCGACCTCGACCCCGTTCTCGCACAGCACCGCGCCCTCGGCTCCCAGAGTGAGCGCCATCAGGCCCCTGTACGAGCCGACGATTTCGCGTTCGTAGCGATTCACGATGAGCAGGTCCGGCTCGACGCCGGGCGGCAGCGGTGCGCGCGCGGGCGCGGCGTTCAGGCAGAGGAACGTCGCCCGCCCCGCGGCGGCTTCGATTGCCTCGCCCGGGATCTCCATCTGACACATCACGGCGTCCGCCTCTCCGATCTCGACATCCGCCGCTCTCAGTCTCCTGTTCGCCCCCGGAGCGACCACGATCACGTTCTCGCCGGAGGCGTCGACGAGGATCAGCGCGGTGCCGCTTTCGCCGTCGTCCCTGCTCACGCCGGACGCGTCGACGCCCTCCCGCTCCATCGAGCGCAGAACCAGATCGTCGGCGCCGACCCGGCCCACGAACCTTACGTCCGCGCCGAGCCTGGCCGCGGCCACCGCCTGGTTGGCCCCCTTTCCGCCCGGGATGCGCTCCAGTGCGGCGTCGGTGACGGTCTCGCCTGGCCGAGGCAGCTTCTCGCAGCGGGCGACCAGATCGGTGTTCGCCGAGCCGACCACGGTGATCCGGGGCGCCGGCGACATGTCCGCTACAGCCGCCGCGCGGCGGCCAGAACGGGGACCGTCGAGAGCTCAGCAGCCGCCGGGCTCAGAGCACCGGCAGGTAGCGATCCAGCTCCCACGGGGTGACCTGTACCCGGTAGTCGTCCCACTCCTGGCGCTTGATCTCGATGTAGCGGTTGAACATGTGCTCACCGAGGGTGCGGAGGACGAGCTCTGACTCCGCCGTCAGCTCGATGGCCTCCCCCAGCGTCTCGGGCAGCTGCTCGATGCCCAGCCGGCGTCGCTCATCGGGGGAGAGGTGGTAGAGGTTCTTCTCCATCGGTTCGGGCAGCTCGTATCCGTGCTCGATCCCCTCGAGCCCTGCTTGCAGCAGCACGGCGAAGGTCAAATACGGATTGCAAGCCGGGTCCGGGCAGCGAAGCTCCATCCGCGTGGCGCGCTCCTTACCGGGGTGGTAGAGCGGCACGCGCACGAGGGCCGAGCGATTGCGCCGTGACCAGGCGGCGTAGACCGGCGCCTCGTAGCCCGGCACCAGCCGCTTGTAGCTGTTGACCCACTGGGCGAAGATCGAGCAGATCTCGCGGGCGTGTCGCAGCTGGCCGGCGATGAACGCCTTGCCCACATCGGAGAGGAAGTATTGGTCCTCGGCATCGAAGAACGCGTTCTTTTCGTCCCGAAACAACGACTGGTGAGTGTGCATCCCCGAGCCGTTCTTGCCGAACAGCGGCTTGGGCATGAAGGTGGCGTGCAGTCCGTACTTCATGGCGTATTCCTTGACCGTGATCCTGTAGGTCATGCAGTCATCGGCCATCTTCAGGGCGTCGGCGTAGCGCATGTCGATCTCGTGCTGGCTAGGCCCGACTTCGTGGTGCGTGTACTCGGTGTGTATTCCCAGCTGCTCGAGCGCCAGCACCGTCTCCCGGCGAAGATCGGTGCCGGCGTCCAGCGCGGTCAGGTCGAAGTACCCGCCTTCGTCCAGCACCTCGGTCGACTTCGAGTCGCGGAAGTAGAAGTACTCAAGCTCGGGTCCCACAAAGAAGTGGTCGAAGCCCAATGCCTCGGCCCGTTCCAGTGCGCGGCGCAGCACGTACCTGGGATCGCCCTCGTACGGCGTCCGCTCGGGCGTCTGGATGTCGCAGAACATGCGCGCCACCCCTTGCTCGGCCGGCCGCCACGGGAGAGTCGCGAATGTGCCGGGATCCGGCATGGCGATCATGTCCGACTCCTCGATGGGATTGAAGCCCGTGATCGATGAGCCGTCGAACCCCATCCCGCCCTCGAACGCGTCTTCCAGCTCGGTGGCGTTGATGGAGAAGGCCTTCAGGTGCCCGAGGATGTCGGTGAACCACAACCGGATGAAACGGATATCCCGCTCTGAGACGAGCGAAGTGATCTCGTCCGGATTGAGCCTGGTAGGGGTAACGGTCATGGCGGAGGCGAGAGGTTACTGACCCCCGACCGGCGCACCCTCAGGAGCACTAAGTTGGGTCGGTATGGGTCGCCGACGCTGACCTGAACTCAGCCTGGAGTCAAACGGTGTGTTCGCGATGGTGCCTGAGCCAGCGATTCGCCCACCGCTGGAGCTCGGACAGCGCGGGCTCGAGATCTCGACCCATCTGCGAGAGCTCGTACTCGACCCGCAGCGGTGGCCCTGGGATCACGCGTCGCTCAACCATGCCACGCGACTCGAGCTCCTTCATCCGCTCGGACAGCAGCCGGTCAGACAGCTCGGGCACGGCCTGGGCGATCTCCGAGAACCGAAGTGCTCCGTCCATCAAGACTCGCAGGATGGCGCCTGTCCAACGCCTCCCGACGAGCTCTACCGCCTCGTGGTAGAGCGGGCAGCAATGGGCGACCTGTACGTCGGTCTCGGCGTTGACCCTCGGCCGCTCGCGCGCTCGGCCTCCAGCCTCGCTGGCATGCGCGGCGGCCGAGTCATCCAGCTGGCTGCGAGCGCCCATGTGACTCGGAAGCTTACGCCGCCTTGAGCGTGCGCGACGCCTCGCTCGAGCCGTCCACCGGAACCTCTCCGGCCACGTTGACCATCGCCGTAAAGGCCTCAAGCGCCACGGCGGCGATGGCCTCGAGAATCTGCTCGTCGTCCCAGCCTGCCTCGCGGGCCTCCTCGTGGAGGTGCATGGGCGCGCGTCCGCGCTCCTGGAGGAGTGCCTGCAGGTAGTGCAGCAGGGCGGCTTCCCGGGGATCCTTTGAGTTGAACTGTCGCGCGGCGGCGACCTCGTCGAGCTCTAGGCCGGCGCTGCGCGCTGCGCGCGAGTGAATCGCGATTCCGGGCTCCGAGTTGTAGTAGTCGGCGATCGCCAGCGCGATCCGCTCGAGAGTCGGCAGCGTGAGCTTTCCGTGGCGCAACTCGGAGCGGAACTTGGCATATCCCCGGAGCGCAGCCGGCGATCCGGCGAGGACGCCGAGGAAGTTGGGCAGTTGCCCGCCGGAGGCGAGCGCACCCCGGAGAACCGCCACCGAGCCCTCGGGAGCGGTTAGGTCGTCGTGGATTTGAAATCTGCTCATTTGTGTCTTCATGGTGCGCTCACTTGAATCAGGCTGGCCTGCCAGCCGGTGCCCTTCACTTCGGAGACCTACTTACGGTTGATAAGTCTACCTCGCTTGAGCAGATTGCACAAGCTCAGAAGGCCGAGGTTTGGGCCCGGCGGCGAGCACTGCGGTTTCGGAGTAATTCCCCCGTCATGGGGGCTCTTTCCCTTATACGACGGGGCATAAACCGTGGATCAGTGGAGCGCGCGAGTCTCGTAAGAGACGCAACGCCGACCGGCCAGAGGGGCCGGCGGAGGAGGCCGAGCGGTTGTCGTGCCGTGCAGGCGGGGCGAACTAGAACGGCACCATCGCGGCATGCGAGCTGGTCGCCGCCACGAGCACCAAAAGCACTCCCAGGAGCACCGCCCACAGGGCGATCCGGTCGGGCCTTGAGCTCGTCCGGCCGTAGCGACTGCTTCTCGGCCTGCGTGTGTTCGTGCGCCTGGGGCTGTAGCGGTCCACGACCTGACCGCGGATTACGACCGTGCGACGACTAACCTCGTTCGGCATCTGGGGCGTCCTCTCTCTTGTGCTTGCGGGGTTAGCTGACGGGCTCGCGCCTCAGGGTGGCGCTACACAGCACTTGCTGCAATTAGCCCCGGCTAATCGGGTCCCCCGCTCTCCACCCCGCATGGGGGAGGAAACTCAGCGGCGGGCGCGATCCTACCAACGGCGGCGGACCGAAGAACTCTGACCATGTTGGTTTCTGTGCCGACCCCGCTAGCTGCGAGCGTTTCGTGCTCAAACCCGGCCCGCTGCAGGCTATTCGCACTCAGATCCTGGCCGCTGGCGGGCCTGTTGAGGCTCTGATCCCGATGCGTTGGCGGGCTATTCCTTGCCCGCGACCTTCGCGACGAACTGCGCCACTTCGTTCGCCTGGTTTCCCAACAGGATGTTTGATGGCATCGTCCCCTGCCCGAGGCACGTTTGATTCGACTGCGAGGGCGGCGGATTCTGCAAACAGCCGTTCTGGATCGTGTGCAGGACCAGCGATGTGGACGGCTGGATCTGGTCAAGGTTAGGACCGACCTTGCCCACGGAGTTTGTGGCGGCGAGCGTGTGGCAGACGCCGCAGTTCTGCCCGAACAGCTGTCGTCCCTTCTTCTCCGCCGCGGTGAGCTTGATCCCGCCGATCTGACGGTTGGCGTTGTGATGGTTACCCGTCAGGAACACGAGCGGCAGCGCCACGCCGAATCCGACGTAGGTGACCAGGTACACGATTCCGGTGGCCCTTCGCCCTCCGGTGGTTGGCGTCGGAACCTCGACCCCGGGGCCTGTCACCCTGCCCCTCATCGCGATGAAGAACAGCCCGAGCCCCACCACGGCCCACAGGGCGATGAACAGATAGACCGCCAGCATTAGGGTCGCGCAGCTTATCGTGCGGGCTCGCCCCCGGCGGCGGCGATCGGGCGCCGCGTGCGGCGAACGCGACCGACCTCACCGGCGCCGCTCCAGCGGCGGCGATCGGGCGCCGCGTACGGCGAACGCGACCGACCTCACCGGCGCCGCCCCGCGGCGAAGCTCAACACCGGTGGCGCGACGGCGCGAAAGTCTTCTGCGGCAGCTTCGTCGCGATCGAGTCCCGCCTCCGCCGGCTGGCGCGGTGGACCGCCGCCCCGCTGCTCTTGCAGCCCGCGCCGCACCTGCTCGTCGAGCATCGAGAAGTCTTTGATCTCCGCCAGGGGTCGGTCTGGCGCATCGATCGATCCCACGCGGTCGACGAGGACGTTCGTCGCCCCTCCGGCCGCCGCGAACCGCTCCAGCTTTCCCTCCACGAGCATCAAGGGCTCTGTCCGGACCGTCAACCGGTGGCGTTCGTAGATGTTCGAGGGGACGATCAGGTTGATCGTCCCGTGCTCGTCCTCGAGAAGCACGAACACGATCCCGTTTGCGGTCCCGGGCCGCTGCCGGGCCACGACCATTCCGCCCGTCTTGACGCGCGTCCCGTGCGGCAGCGTATCCAGGTCCCGACTGGTTGCAAGCTCGGCGGGCAGGCGGGAGCGCAGCAGAGCGAGCGGATGCGATTGCACGGTCAGCCCGGTCGTGCCGTAGTCGGCGAGCATCGACTCCCACCCCGAAAGCTCCCGCAGCCTGGGCGGCGCCGGAAGGTCGAGGGGCAACGCCAGCTGTACACCGCCGGGAACGCCTTTCCCGGGCGCCGCCACCCCCAGCTGCCAGAGGGCGATGCGACGGGCGGAGGGGTGGCTGACCCGAACATTGTCGTTCTGGTTCCGAGGGGTGGAACTGAAGGGGCAAAGTTCGTCCCGGGATGGGCCACCGGCCGCGACCTCCCCGGGCGTCCCAGCGCCCACCCGAGAGGGCGTCCCAGCACCCACCAGCGAGTCACACGCCCCCGACCACGCCAGCAGCTCGAGCGACGGTGAGCCGGCCCCGGCCCGCGACGCCAGATCGGACGGGCCGCGAAAGCGTCCTGCCTCATGACGAGCAGCGACGAGCTGTTTCACCTCCTGTTCGCGGACCCCCTTGACGTACCCGAGTCCCACGCGCACGCGGCCCTCCCCGTCGAGCGTGCACTCCGCCTCGCTTGAGTTGACGTCGGGTGGAAGCACATCGATCCGCCGCCGCTGCGCTTCGTGGATCAGCGCGTCCGGCGGATAGAACCCCATCGGCTGCTCATTCAAAAGCGAGCACAGGAACTCCGGGCCGTAGTGGACACGCAGCCAAGTCGACTGATAAGCGAGCAATCCGAAGGCGGCGCCATGGGCCTTCGGAAACCCGAATCCCGAGAACCCCTGGACCATCGCGAACACCCGCTCGGCGGTCGCCTCGTCCGCACCATGCTTACGCTTGGCCCCCTCGATGAAACGCTCGTGGTAAGCCCGGATCGCCGCCTCCGAACGCTTGCGGCTCATCGCCCGCCGCAGGCCCTCGGCCTCCCCGGTCGAGAACCCAGCGAAGGCGATCGCGACCTCGAGCACCTGGTCCTGAAAGATGATCGCCCCGAGCGTCTCCTTCAGCACCGACTCCAACGATGGATGCTCGTAGGGGACCTCGTAGCCGGGATCCTCGCGTAAGTGCTGGCGGCGGGCAATGTACGGGTTGACGGCTCCACCCTGGATGGGGCCAGGCCTGACGATCGCCACCTGGATCGTCAGATCTTGCAAGCTCTCAGGCCGAGTGCGGCGCAGCGATTGCATCTGCGCGCGACTCTCGATCTGGAACACGCCGGTTGTATCGGCATTCTGGATGCAGTCGTACGTGTCCGGATCGTCATACGGGATTTTCGAGAGATCGATTTGCTCTTCCCGAGTACGGGCCACCAGATCGACCGTGCGCTCCACAGCCGAGAGCATTCCCAGGCCGAGCAGGTCGATCTTCAAGAACCCGGCGTCGGCGCACGAGTCCTTGTCCCACTGGACGATCTGGCGCCCCTGCATCGCGGCGGGCACGATCGGGCAGCAATCGATCAGCGGCCGGGTGGCGACGATCATCCCGCCTGAGTGCTGGCTCAGGTGACGCGGCAACCCGTGGGCCTCGGCGGCGAGACGCGCCAGCCATGCCCAGCGGCCCTGGCGGGCGCTTGCGGCCCGGCCTTGGAAGACGTTCTCGATGTCCTTGCCCACCCCGCGCGCGTCCCACCCCTCACTGCCACGAGCCACGCGTTCGATTTCCCCGGGCGGGAGCCCCAGTGCCTTGCCCAGCTCCCGGATCGCGCCACGTGCCCTGAACGTCGGGAAGGCCGCCACCAGGGCCGAGCGGTCATGGCCATAGCGCTCGTGGACGCGAGGAATCAGGGTCTCTCGGATGTCGCGCGGGAAGTCGAGGTCGATGTCAGGCAGCGAG
>Ga0209577_10006368_pt1 | contig 10922 bp, 13 predicted proteins | sample GraSoiAngelo_109_FD_185874 | JGI IMG/M metagenome (GOLD analysis project Ga0209577, IMG submission 185874) | Grasslands soil microbial communities from the Angelo Coastal Reserve, California, USA - 14_0903_12_20cm (SPAdes) (version 2) | ecosystem: Environmental > Terrestrial > Soil > Grasslands... | reverse complement strand
TTTAAGGACACTAAAGAGAAGAAACCTACCCCTTCCCAGGTCGCATGAGGTATGATATAATACCTTCCGCACGGGCCCATAGCTCAGCGGTCAGAGCAGTCGGCTCATAACTGATTGGTCCCTGGTTCAAATCCAGGTGGGCCCACCCGTCTCTTTGCAAGCCAGTCCCCAGGCGGCTCCAGAACAGGCATACCTTCGCCGTACGGTACCTCATGCTTGGAGGGGATATCTTCAGCCTTCAGGAGATGCTGGGGCACGAGGACATCAGTACTGTGAAGAACTACTGCATTGCCTCACCAAGAATCTGACTTTGCGTTCTACAAGAACCACCCCCTCTGGGATCATCGTTGCGTTTTCAACCATCCCTCCGCTTCACCAATTCCCCTTCGTCGAAAAGACAGGAAGCCCCTATAATGCGTTTTCAAGAGTCAGATTCCTGCTGAGGCAATCTGGGGGGAAGTATCTGTCATGTCGGAAGAGGTAACTCGCACAGAGCATGTGCAAGGGAGGCAATCATGAGAGAAGGAATGAGTCTTCAAACCAGGCGCGAATTACTTCAGCACATGCTCCCGCAGTATCGCGGGGCATCGACGGTCAAGAAGAAGAGCAAACTGCTGGATGCCTTTACGGCAGCGACGGGCTACAATCGCAAGTACGCGATGGGGCTCCTCAACCATGCGCAAGTGGAGCAATCCACACCTCAGCGCCCTCGCCCACGCCGTTACGGGCCAGAAGTTCAACACGCCCTGTTCCTGGTCTGGCACGCTGCCAACCGCATCTGCGCCAAACGGCTCATTCCCTTTCTCCCCACGCTGGTCGAAGCGCTGGAGCGGCATGAGCATCTCCACCTCACGGAGGAATGCCGCAGTCAATTGCTCTCCATGAGCGCGGCGACGGCGGATCGCCTCCTGCGCTCCCAGCGCACACTGGGGTTGCGCGGCCTCTCCACGACGCGAGCGGGAACGCTGCTCAAGCAACAGATTCCCATCCGCACCTTCGAGGAGTGGAAGGAGACCCGACCCGGCTTTCTGGAAGCAGACCTGGTGGCCCACTGTGGCGCAGATATCGAGGGAGGCTACCTGTACACGCTGACGCTCACGGACATAGCAACTGGCTGGACGGAATGCCTGCCCCTCCTGCATCGCAGCCAGGAGGCGGTCGTAGCTGCCCTTCAACGCGCACGGAAGCTCTTCCCTTTTCCCTTGCTGGGGATTGATACCGATAACGGCGGAGAGTTCATCAATGGGGTCCTGGTCGCCTATTGTGAACAGGAACAGATCACCTTTACCCGTGGGCGACCCTATCAAAAAAGAGATCAGTGCTTTGTGGAGCAGAAAAATGGCGCAATTGTGCGTCAGGTCGTAGGCTACGATCGCTTCGTAGGAGAACACGCCTATCGGCAACTGACCGAGCTCTACCGGGCGCTGCGCCTGTATGTCAACTGCTTCCAGCCCTCGATGAAACTGCTGTCGAAACAACGCGACGGGAAAAAGGTCCGTTGCATCTACGATCCAGCCAAGACCCCGTTGCAACGGTTGCTCCTTTCAGGGGTCTTGCCTGTCCAGAAGCAACAAGAACTGACTGAGGTAGCACAGGCACTCGACCCTGTCCGTTTATTGCAACAGCTCGAGCTGTTGCAACGGGCCGTTTTCCGGTGTGCTGTCGGTTGCTCTCCTTTTGTCTCATCCCCCCTTTCCGATCCTCTCCACGTCTTTTCGGGAGAACAGTGTACAGCGGGAAAGCTTCCTGAAGAGCGGAATGCTCCCGCTCCAACCGCAGGACTCGAGACCTTGTACCGTGAGCAGGAGCGGAGAAAACGGGTCTTGGGCTGGCGGCGCACCCACAAAGACCCCTTTGAGGGAGAGTGGGAGCAGATCTTCTCCTGGCTCCAGGCCAATCCCGAACGCAGCAGCGGCGACATTTTCCGGGAGCTGCAGCGCCGCTCTCCCGGACGCTATCAACCACTGCAAATCCGCACTCTGCAGCGTGGCATGCGGAAAATCCGAGTCTATCTGCTGGAAACCGTTGAGGAGCAGTGGCAAGCAGAAGTGATCCAGGGATCATCACCTGCGCCAATTTCCGCGAGATGCTCCACCAGCATATCCTGACTGTGGCAAATTGAGCAAACCTCCGGATTGGCCTCTCGGTGTTTTTCTGACGTTTTCTAAAGCCTCAATGTACTAGTATCCTATGCATGGCTTCGGCACCTTTGGATCAGCAAATCGTTGCTGTCGCGCCTTTGACGAATGACGCCAGTATTTCCGTTACCGCTCTCCAGCAAGAGAACCAATGCCGTTGGCACAGCAACGGCAGACATCTTGTGAGCGCCTGGCAGCCTTGCAAGAACTGGAGCGTGTCGTTGCATAGCTCTGCTCATCTTTGAGGAACGTTGCGTCTTGTGCCTCTTGGCGTTCTCAGTTCTGACATAACCTTTCGCAAGGGGTCAAGGCAATGGGGTTACGTCGTTCCCGTTCCATTGGCCAGGAAAGGACGCATCTTCAGCATTTGGCAATGGCTGCTGCCATGAATATCGTTCGACTGATGCGCTGGCTCGATGGAAAACCTCATGCTCAAACCAGACGCTTCGCTTTCGTTCAATTGCTTCGCCCAGTTGTTTAAATCCCTTGGCAAGAGTTCGCCAGCGGTATCATCTTTGCAACGGAACCGCACACAGCCCGCGCAGGTGAGTGGTTTGCGCAGGAGTGACCTGTTTGATGCGAATTAGTAAATGCCCCGAAATGTGAGCAGGATTGGCCCTCAAACGTAAGCACTTGCCAAGAATCTTGAGCACTGACAAGACCACGCCTGGAAAAACCGCTCCCTCCCTGGCTTCTTCCATTGATACGTTGAACATTGGCTGTTTTTGAGCACACCTTCCAAATTCGTCTGTCAAAGCCTTGACACAAGACGATCTATCGTTTATACTTCTCACATGTTAACATTTAACATGTGAATATTTAATACTTAAAACATTAATACGTAAAGGAGATATATGGAGCTACCTGTTGAGGAGAATCGCGGTCGTCTGAGTTACTGGCTCTTCTACGCACAACGCTGTGTCGCGTATGCGTACGCAGAAGTCCTGCGGGCACATTGCGAAGAGCGCGCAAAGCCGTATGTCATCACGCCGCCACAGTGGGGAGCCTTAGAGCTGCTGCTCGCGCAGGATGGCATGACCATCGGTGCCATGAGTCAAAAGCGTGGCGTTGATGCTCCGGCGGCGACAGGTATTATCACGCGGCTGGAGCAGATGGGGCTGGTGGAGCGACGGCATGATCGGGAAGACCGCCGCGTGGTCAAGGTCTATCTCACCGCTGAGGGCCGAGACATCTCACACACGCTGGTTTCCTCGGTGGAGCGCTTCGAGCACAACATCACACAGGGGTTCTCTCAGGGCGAGCTGGATCGTTTCCTGCTCCAACTCCAACAGCTCATAGCGAACGCCGACGAGATCGGACCTGGGCTGGGCGATCGCTTCGGTCTGCTCCCAAAGGATATGGAGTAGAGCCATGAAGACACGCTAGATGACGTTTTCACCTCCTCTCGAAGCGGGCAAACAATGTTGAAAGTGGAGATACATATGACCGGAGAACAGGTTGTTCTTACTGATAGACAGGAAGAGCATATGACGGCTCTCGCTAGAGAGATCATTGATCCGTCTTGGCACTGGAGGGGTACGATGGATAACCCTTCTAGGTAAAAGGAGAAAGGGCTTGTATGAGACAAACGTACGCTCGTTTTGGAGCTTTTCGTCTCGCGTTTCTCGTCACACTGGGTCTGTTAGTGGTCCAGTATGTGTTAGGGATGATCTCGAATCTTGAGGTGCAGTTTCCTGGCAACCTTCCTGGTGGAAATGCATGGGGCTGGGTCTGGTCGCATAGTCTGATCATTCAACTCCACATTTATATCGGTACACTGCTGCTTGTCGTTGCACTCGTTGCCTTGGTATTGAGCAGTGTCGCGCGCAATATCGTTGGGAGTATCGCAGCCGCTGCTGGTCTCGCTCTGATCATCCTTGCCTGGCTGAGCGGCGCTGCATTTCTCGCAAGCCAGCAAAATACCCTTTCACTGTGGATGGCACTTGGCTTTATGGGAGCATTGGTAGCGTATATACTTGGCTACTCCCTCTCGCGTTCACTGGATCGCAAGCTGTAAGCGCAGCGAAAGGAAAGAAGCACATGACCATCCAACTTTGGATCATCCGTGGAGTTGGCCATCTGATCCGGGTGTAGCTCGCCGGGATTGTACTGCTGAGTTTGTTTAAGAGTAAGCATCTATGGAGGAACCTATCACGATGACAACGAACAAAACTCCTCGTATTGCCATTATCGGCGCTGGACCTGGTGGCTTGACGCTCGCGCGCATCCTTCAAACACGCTCTATTGCCACAACGGTCTTTGAACGGGAAAGCCATCCTGACGAGAGGCCGCAGGGAGGGTCGCTGGATTTGCACCCGGAGGCTGGCCAACTAGCTGTGCATCTGGCCGGGCTTGATGAGCAGTTTCGGGCCGTTGCACGCTACGAAGACCAGGGGATGCGTCTCCTCGCCAAGCAGGGGCAAATTCTGCTGGAAAATAGACCGGATCAGGAGACGGGAGACCGACCCGAGGTTGACCGGACCGAACTGCGAGCGATCTTGCTGGACTCGCTGGATACGGGGGTTGTGCGTTGGGGATGGGATCTTCGCTCCGTCCGTCAGGCGCATGACAAGACGTATGAACTGCTGTTTGAGCATGGCCTGAGCGAAACCTTCGACCTGGTGGTCGGCGCGGATGGAGCGTGGTCGCGTGTTCGTCCTCTGCTCTCGAGTGCCACTCCCGCTTATGCAGGAGTGACGTACATTCAATTTGGCCTGGATGATGTGGATCAGCAACATCCCGCTGTGGCCCAACTGGTTGGGCATGGAAGCATGTTTGCTCTGGCCGACAACAAGGGGCTGATCGCCCAGCGCAATGGCCATGGTCACATTCGGGTCTATGCGGCCCTGCGCGTCCCCGAAACGTGGGTCAGCGCGTCAGGCTTTGATGCTGGCCATCCCGAAATGGCACGCACCTGGCTGCTCGACCAGTTCTCTGATTGGGACCAGAGCCTGCTCGCCTTGATCCAGGAAAGTAATGACCGTTTTGAGGTTCGGTCATTGTACATGCTTCCCGTCGGACACACCTGGGATTTTCGTGCTGGTGTTACGCTGCTCGGTGACGCGGCGCATCTGATGTCCCCGTTTGGCGGGGAAGGGGTCAACCTTGCCATGTTAGACGCCGTTGATCTTGCCTGCGCGCTCAGCAACCACCAGAATCTTGATGATGCCGTGCGCAGCTACGAACAAACGATGTTCCCGCGCGCACAGACTGCGGCCCGTGGTGCTGACCAGGGTCTGAGGATGGCTATTGCTCCTGACGCAGCCACCAGTGTACCCGCATTCTTTCGTCAACAGATGTCTTCCGGGCCGGTGTAATGGATCTCTTTGGGCGTCAATCCGTCTCCTTTTGCCGACCCAGGCAGACCTGTTCAAAGGGCTTCACTGGCGCTTTCACACTTCAAACAAGATGGATGTTAACCATACAAGTGTACGAGAAGGATACATCACATGAACAATGTTCCACCTACAACTCGAAGAGAGTCGTTCACCGACGGCTTGACGGTGCGCGTCGACGAGCAGGGAAGCGGTCGTCCCATACTTGTCTTGCATGGCGCTGGCGGACCGCAAAGCGTGTCTGGTTTCGTTGAGGCACTCGCAGAACATGCGCACGTGCTCGTGCCGACACATCCCGGATTTCATGGCGAGCCACGGCCTGAGTGGTTCACAGGCATCGACGACCTTGCGCTCGCCTACCTCGACCTCCTTGAACGGCTCGACCTGCAAGATGTCATCGTCATTGGCTTCTCGTTTGGTGGCTGGATTGCAGCCGAACTGGCGGTGCGAAATACGACGCCCCTGAGCGGCCTGATCCTCGTTGATGCCGCCGGCATCCAGGTCGATGGTCACGAGATCGCCGATGTGTTCTCCCGGACTCCTGACGCCTCGTCAGCACGCAGCAACCAGCAGCCGATGGCCTCCCGCAATGATCCTGCCGCCCAGAGCCCTCAGCAGGCTGCAGCGAGAGCCGCGAACTTCCAGACGCTCGCTGTGTACGTTCAGAAGCAGGGCTTGCGCGATCCGAAGTTGCGTCGTCGGCTTGCTCGCGTAGGGATTCCAGCCCTTGTTATCTGGGGCGAAAACGACCGCATCGTGGACCTGGACTATGGCCGTGCCTACGCTCACGCGTTTCCCAACGCTCGCTTCGAACTCATCCCAGAGGCAGGCCATTTCCCACAGATGGAGCAGCCTGAGCGCCTGCTCACCATTGTGAAAGAGTTCGTGGACAAGGTCACGGTACCGCCGATCGCAGGATCATTCGAGGAGCGTTGACTCGCACGCGCAAATTGGCCTGCCAGTGTCTGCGTCGAGAGGATACAAAGAATGGATGCCGAAGTCATCGATGTCAGCGCAGGAGCAAGAGTCGTCATCCACCGCTGCTACATGGAAGGAAGTGGAAAACACCGCATGGAGCGCGATCTCTCCGATTACACCACGTAACGCCCAGCCTCCGAGGGCCTGGGCAATGAACGAGAGGATGAACACATGTCTCTTACAGGTACCTGGAATATAAGTATCTCAACCCCCATCGGCAGGCAATCCGCTGTCCTCGAACTCAGCGAGAACGATGGTGTCGTTGCGGGGGTCGCGAAGAACGACGCGGAAACTCTGCCACTGATCAACCCGGTTCTCCACGGCACCCGGCTCACCTGGCAGCTATCGATCATCAGACCTATGCGTTTAAACCTCAAATTCGACGTAACCATCGACGGTAATACCCTGACCGGTACGTCGAAGGCCGGGATATTGCCCCCTTCCAGAGTCACTGGCACGCGAGTAACTGAGCAATGAAAGGATGAGAAGCTTTCATCAGGACCGTGCCGGGCCCGGATTTGATCCAATTTATCACCAGGTGAAAATGAAAGGAAAAAAGCAACATGAATCCCGCCACCGTCCTTGACTTCGTGAATCTCTTCTTCGCCGGTATGTTGGCTGGCATCGAGTTCGTGATCCACTACGGGTTGCGTGGGCCCTCCGAGATGCTGGACGACCATGCGCAGCTCCAGCTTCGTCAAGCGCTGGTCCTGCGGTTGCGTGTGCTGGTGCCCGCCTTCTTTGTGCCAACGGCCGTGCTAGGGATTGCCCTCGCGGTTCTCAATAGTGGCACACCCGGCTTTTGGTTTCGGTGTGCTGCAGTGGTTGCCCTCCTCACCTGGATCGGGATCAGGGTCGTCGGCACCGTCCCGATCAACAGTGCCACGGCTGACTGGCAGCTCAGCGCGCCACCAAAGAATTGGAAGGAGTTAGTCCATCGCGCGGAGCGCTTCCATATTGTTGGGGTCTGGGCGGCGATGCTGGCATTTGCGCTCTTCTTGACTGCCGTGGCCCTCAAGCTGGCCGTTCATTGACTTGTGAGAAAGCAGCCTACACGAAGGAGGGAATGATGACCGAGCACACAGACACCTCTTTACATGATCTCGTGATACGCACCTTCGCCACGGTTGAGGCCAAGGATCTGGAGGCGATGATGAGTCTGTTTGCCGATGATGCAGTGGTCATCGACCCCCACTTTCCGACGCCGCGGATGCAAGGGAAAGCCGCCATCAGGGAAGGCTTTCGGGGGGCGATGAGTGGCATGCGGTCCTTCGGCTACATCATCGTGAACTATTGCGAGTCCGAGAACGGGCAATGTGCGGCAGTCGAGACGGCCACACACCATGTCCTGATACAAGGAATGAAGCGGAACTTCCCCCAGGCCTTCATCTTTGAAGTGGCAGACGGGCACATCACGAGGCTGCAAGCCTACGAACCCTATGGGCCACATGGCATCATGGGGGTGTTTTTGTTGGTGGCGCGCCTCACAAAAAGGTTCTCGAGAAAGTGAGCTTCCATCCCTGTACAGTTTGGAATGAATTGTCCGGGTTGCTAAAGGACTTGAGCAATGCCCGCTAAAGGCGAGAAAAAGAAAGGCGAACGTGGGCTAGGACCCAACAGAGGCACGTCAAGTCGCAGCCCCTACCCGAACGTAGCAAATACACCTGTTAGAGGAACTAGTGAAAGGATATCAAAGAGGATGACACAGATTGCAGCCAGCGATTTGATCGCGCAGCAAAACCATCTCGATCCATACTCGTTTTACAAACGCTTACGCGAACAGGGACCACTCTTCCATGTTGCCGACTATATGGGGATAGGCGGTGCCTGGATTGCGACGAACTATGAGGACGCCATCGCGATTCTCAAAGATCCACGGCTTATAAAAGATAGGCTGAAGGTCTCACCATCAGAAGAGAAGCCAGGTTTGGAACGGGAGGACCTGATGTCCACCTTCATGCGCAACATGCTCATGGTCGATCCCCCCGACCATACGCGCCTGCGTAGCCTGGTCTCCAAAGGGTTCACACCACGCATGATTGAGCAGTTACGCCCGCGCATCCAGCAGATTACGGATGAACTGTTGGATGCCGTGCAGGATCAGGGCAAGATGGACCTCATACGAGATTTTGCCTTTCCACTGCCCGTGACGGTGATTTCCGAAATGCTGGGAATGCCTACCACGGATCGCCAGCACTTTCGCAACTGGATGCTGGAGCCTCTCAGCGCGGATGGGGAACCTGGACAAGAGGCGGCAATGACTTCTGTTGTAGGGAGGTCTCTCACCTACTTCAAGGCGTTGCTCAACGAGAAGCGCGCGCATCCGGGCGACGATCTCATCAGCAGTTTGATACGAGTAGAGGAGAATGAAGATGCACTCAGTGAGACCGAGTTGCTCTCGATGATCTGGCTGCTCTTTATTGCCGGGCATGAGACAACGGTGAATTTGATCGGCAATGGCACGCTGGCACTGTTGCAACATCCTGAGCAGTTGCAGATGCTACAGCGTGATCCGACTTTTATCGGCTCAGCGGTCGAGGAACTATTGCGCTACACCGCACCGGTGAGTCTCTCTGATGAGCGCTGGGCGAGTGAGGATATTCTCATGCACGGCACTTTGATCCGCAAAGGCGAGTTGGTGCTCGCTTCTTTGATCGCGGTCAATGCTGATCCACAGCAGTTTCATGATCCCGAAACGCTGGATATTCTGCGCCGAGAGAATCAGCATCTCGCCTTTGGCAAGGGCATCCATTATTGCCTGGGAGCACCGCTGGCGCGTCTGGAAGGTCAGATCGCCTTTGGCACCCTGCTCCGGCGTCTGCCGAACGTGCGGCTGGCATGCGCGCCTGAGCAACTGGTCTGGAATCACAATCCGATGCTGCGTGGCCTGCTGAGTTTGCCGGTGACATTCTAATGGTATTCTAAGCGTTGCTATTCGGGGTGACGAAATTGCCAGGAGCAGAACACACTCAAAGCGATAGATGCTCTCCACAGGTGGCTTTACCTGCATGAGCAAAAAGCTGTTGATAGACTGAAAACCTTTCAGGGGGCCGATTTGCTCTCGTTTGCAGGAGAAACAACCACGATCAACCCATGCTGCAGCTTTAGAGTCTGTTCTGCCCCTGCCAAACTCGTGATCCCTAATTAAAGAATGGAACTGAATTATGCGTCAAATTTTCGATGAAGACAGAAAACAGCGGGCGAGCGAGAACATGGACAGACCTGAACGTAACTCCCTCAATCTCGCACGTATTACTGGTGTCTTACTGCTACTCGCATCTATTAGCGGGGTTGCTTTCGTTTTTCTGGAAGCATTCTTTGGTACCTGGGGTGACTCTAATGCTGAATATCATGCAGCAGTAGCCTTTGCTGCCTATCACCAGCACCCTTTGGCCATCCCTCTCTTCTATTATGGTTCAATGCTGGTTGGGCTCCTGTTCATTGCCCTGGCTCCTTTGTTGTACCTTAACGTAGCGCGTTCTCAAACACCATTAAAGCTCATTGCTGCAATCTCCCAGGTACTAGCCGGTTTGATACAAGCGCTGGCAGCTTCACGCTGGGTGATCGTGCTCCCAATGCTCGCACAAAACTATGCTGACCCACAGACAAGTGCTGCAACGCATGCTGCCCTTGATGTAACCTATCAAACCATCAGTTACAGTTTAGGGTTAACGCTTGGAGAACACTTCTATCTTCTCTTCACGGGGAGTTGGAGTCTGTTGCTGGCAATCAGTCTCCTGCGTTCTCCAGGTGAGAAGGTATGGCTTGGCTGGCTTGGTGTTGTTGCTGGCACCTTTTTACTCCTTGGAAGTTTTGAACAACTCCCTTTCAGTTTTGGGAACATACTCTTGTTCTTCGTGTTTGGAGGCGGCTTCATCTGGTTGGTCTGGGCTGTCTCACTCGCATTGACTCTCCTGACCACGAAGGGAAGCGAAAAAAGGCGCTGAATGGCAAACGTGTTCTGACAAGCTGTAAATCCTAAAGCGCTGGTAGACCTCCTGCCTCCCTTGAATTTGGACAAAAGTTCTGGTAAAGTTGTTCTAGAGCGCCCTGAGCTCGGGAAATCCTGCCTTCGAAATTACGTGACATCTTTTGCCAAAGAAGGCAAAAATACATGTGACATCTTTTGCCAAAAGCGCCAAAAAATGCGCGTGACATCTTTTGTCAGGGACGCTCACATTCTGTTTATATGGTATACACGAGCCAGTTAAGCCAGCTCATAGCAAGCGTGCGGTGATTTTGTGACACCCTGCCTTCCAAGCAGGCTGTCGCGGGTTCGAGCCCCGTCTCCCGCTCCACGTAAGAAACCGTCTCTCTGGGAGAGCTTCATACGCTGTTTGAAGACAAGCAGGCAGTGATGAAGGCCAGAGCAGGCGGTTTTGTTGTGCCTCACAAGGTGTTCAACGGACACATGCCTTCATTTTCTGGCAACTACCTGCCTCGCGTTCCGCTGTCTGACAAAAGTGTTCGC
>Ga0209577_10006364_pt1 | contig 10926 bp, 12 predicted proteins | sample GraSoiAngelo_109_FD_185874 | JGI IMG/M metagenome (GOLD analysis project Ga0209577, IMG submission 185874) | Grasslands soil microbial communities from the Angelo Coastal Reserve, California, USA - 14_0903_12_20cm (SPAdes) (version 2) | ecosystem: Environmental > Terrestrial > Soil > Grasslands... | reverse complement strand
GGGCCTGCAGGTGGTGCGGGTGTCGACCCGGCGCGGCTGGGTGGTGCTCGCCTCGGACGCCAGCCATTTCTACGCCAACATGGAGCAGCAGCGGCCCTTTCCCATCGTCTGGTCGGTCGCCGACATGGTCGGCGGTTACCGCAGGCTGCGGGAGCTGGCCGAGTCGCCCGCGCACATCATCCCGGGCCATGACCCACAGGTCATCGAGCGTTATTCCGCGCCGTCGGAAGATCTGCAGGGTGTCGTGGCGCGGCTGGACTGAAGGCCGCCTGGCGCGCGGCACGTTGTTCGTTGACCGCGCAAAACCGAGCGAGTAGGCTGGGTTTCGCCTTGCGAAACCCCCTATGAGGGGGAGGGAAGTCATGAGGCATTCCGTGCGCACGTTAGTCGCCTTGCATGCGCTGGCGCGTTCGCCGGCGGCGCTCGAGGCGCAGCAAACAGTCACCCTCAAGATGCAGGCAACCTGGCCCTTCAGCCTGACGCTGTACGATAACTTCACTTTCTTCGCCGACCGCGTCTCCAAGATCTCCGGCGGTACGCTGAAGATCGACGCGATGCCGGCGGGCCAGATGGTGTCGGCCTTCGAGGCGGTCAAGCGCTTTTACTTTCCGCCGTATTCGTTCGCGGCCAGCTATTACTGGCCCAAAGTGCAGTGGGGGGGCACAAAGGCCGTCGCTAAAGAGTAACGCCTTGCAGTGAAAGCCGAGAGCGGAGATCCGTCCCTGTTTTAGTTTTGGGAGTCAGAGATGGCTGAACAATCACCTCGCCTCATCAAGACGGTGCGGGCGATCGACAAGTTCACCGACACGATCGGGGTCTGGGTCGCCTGGCTCAACATCCCGCTCGTGCTGGCGGTGAGCTACGAAGTGATCGCGCGTTATGCCTTCGATACGCCGAGCATCTGGTCGTTCGACGTGACCTACATGCTCTACGGCACGATCTTCATGCTCGGCGCCGCGTATGCGCTGCACAAGGGGGCGCACATCCGCACGGACTTTTTCTACGAGACGTGGTCGGCCCAGACCAAGGGCATCGTCGACTCGATCTCCTACCTCGTGTTCTTTTTCCCGTCGCTCATCATTTTTCTCGTGGCGAGCGCGAGCGAGGCCTGGTACGCGTTCACCATCAACGAGACCTCCGAGCAGACGCCGTGGCGGCCGATTCTGTGGCCGTACAAGGGCGTGGTGCCCCTCACCTGCGTGCTGCTCATGATCCAGGGGGTGTCCGAGACCATCAAGAGCGTGTATGCCTGGCGCACCGGCGTCGAGCTCGAGCACAAGGAAAAGATCGACCTATGACCGCCGAAATCCTGATCGGCCTGGTCATGCTGATCGTCATGATCGGCGCCATCTTCATCGGCATCCAGATCTCGTTCACGCTGCTGTTCCTCGCGCTCGCCTTCGGCTACCTGGCGTTTGGCAGGACGGTGTTCGAGCTCGCCTACTTCCAGACCATCGGCCTCATGAAGGAGGAGCTGCTCGCGGCGGTGCCGCTATTCATCTTCATGGGCTACATCACCGAGCAGGCGGGGCTGATGGAGCGGCTGTTCTCGGCGTTGCGCATGGTGCTCGCTCCGGTCCGCGGCTCGCTCTATGTCGTGGTCATCCTGACCTCGACGATATTTGCGATGGCGACCGGCATCGTCGGCGCCGCGGTGACGGTGCTCGGCATCATGGCGGGCCCGATCATGATCAAGACCGGCTACAACCCCGTGCTTTCTTCGGGGGCGATCACCGCAGGCGGCACGCTCCGCATCCTGATTCCGCCTTCGGTGATGCTGATCGTGATGGGGCCGGTGCTCGGAGTGTCGGTTGCGGACCTGTACGCGTCGGCGTTCGGTCCCGCCTTTCTGCTCGCGAGCATCTACCTTGTCTACTTGATCGTTCGAAGCACCATCAACCCCAAGCTCGGGCCGCCGGTTCCCAAGGAGGAGCGCGTAACCGACATCACCGTCATCGCGAAGGAAGTCGCAGTCGGCGTGTTTCCGCTGCTCCTTCTCATTGTGGCCGCACTGGGATCGATTCTGGCCGGACTGGCCACGCCAACGGAGGCTTCGGGAATCGGCGCCCTGGGGGCGTTGATTCTCGCGATTGCCTATCGCAGGCTGACCTACGCGGGCCTGAAGCGGGCGCTGATCAGCGCGACGACCACCTCGAGCATGGTGCTGCTGCTCGCCGTGACATCGAACATCTTCGGCGCGGTGTTCGCGCGCATGGGGACGGCGAACTGGGTCACCGAGGCGATCGTCGCGCTTCCGGTGCCGCCGATCGTAATGCTAGGGTTCGTGATCATCCTGCTGTTTCTGCTCGGCTGGCCGTTCGAGTGGCCCGCGATCATATTGGTGTTCCTGCCGATCTTCTACCCGGTCGTCGATGCGCTGCGGCCGGCGCTGTCGCAAAGCCTTGGCGTCCCGGAGGACCTTTTCATGGTGTGGTTCGGCTCGCTGGTGGCCGTGACCCTGCAGACCGCCTTCTTGTCGCCGCCGGTCGCGATGTCAGCCTACTACCTGAAGCAGGTGGTCAGGGAATGGTCCTTGCCCACCATCCACAAGGGCATGTTCGAGTTCATGGCGCTGCAGTGCATTGCCATCGCCATCGTCATGTTCGTTCCTGGCATCGCCACGAAGCTGCCCGAGCAGCTGCGCTCCGAGCAGCGCTCGGTCGAAACCCAGGACGTCGACGACAGCATGAACCGCCTGGAGGAAGACCCGCTGAAGGGCGGGCAGCCGCAGAACGAAGAGGAGGAGGAGAAGACGCCAAAATAAGCTGCGCGCACCACCTGGAGCCGGGCCGCGTGCCCGGTTTTTTTTGCTATAACCGCAAGGTGAGGTTCGATTTCGACGCGCCGCTCGAGCGCGCCGGCACCTGGAGCACCCGCTGGGAGCGCTATGCCGGGCGCGACGTCATTCCGCTGTGGGTCGCCGACAGCGACTTTCGCGCTCCAGCGTGCGTGCTTGAAGCTCTTGAGAAGAGGGTCAAGCACGGCGTTTTCGGCTACACCGACGCCCCGCAAGAGCTGCGCGAAGCGATCGTCTGGCGCCTGGAGCGGCTCTATCGCTGGCGCATCGACCCGTCGTGGATCGTGTTTTTGCCGGGCGTGGTGCCCGGCCTGCATCTTGCGGCGCGCAGGCTATTGGCCCCCGAGGACCACGCGCTGATTCCGACCCCGGTCTACCAGCATTTCAAGCGCGCGGTGGAGCTTGCGCCGCGCGCCTACACCGAGGTGCCGCTCGTCCTGGACCGCGGCAGATGGGTTTTCGACCAGGATGCCTTGCGCAAGAGCCTGCGTCCGCAATCGAAGATGTTGTTTCTGTGCAACCCCCAGAACCCCGGCGGCACGGTGTTCACGCGCACCGAGCTCGAGCGGCTCGCCGAGCTCGCGCGCGGACTGGTCATCGTGTCCGATGAGATCCACTGCGAGCTGGTGCTCGAGCGGGACTTGCGCCACGTGCCGATCGCGAGCCTCGCGCCCGAGATCTCGCGCCGTACGGTGACGCTTCTGTCGCCCAACAAGGCGTTCAACATTCCGGCCGCGGGATGCGCCTGGGCGATCATCGAGAACGCGCAGCTGAGGCACGCGTTTGCCACCGAGATGACGGCGCATGTGCTGAACCCGCCTTCGGTATTCGGCTACCTCGCGGCGCTTGCGGCCTACGTCGCCGGCGACGAATGGCTCGCAGCGCAGCTCGAGTACCTGCGCGGCAACAGGGATTTTCTGGAAAAAGGAATTGATCTTCCCATGGCGCACGTTGAGGCGACCTACCTCGCGTGGATCGATTGTTCATCGCTCGGCCTCGCCGATCCGCACGCGCATTTCCTCGCGCACGGCGTGGCGCTCTCGCCGGGCGCGCAGTTCGGCGATCCGCGTTTCGTGCGGCTGAACTTCGGGACTCAGCGCGCGCGCCTGCAACAGGCGCTCGAGCGCATCAGGAGCGCATCCAGGCCGAGCCCCAGAGGTTGAGCGTGCGCTGCTCGTGCGGCCAGATGCGGTAGGGCTTTTCCTTGGGCATCAGCTCGAGCTCGGCGGAGAACTCCACCTTGTGGCCGTCCGGATCCTCGATCATGAAGAACAGATTGTTGCCCGGGCCGTGGCGTCCGGGCCCCCACCAGAGCGGGATGCCCAGGCGGCCCATCCGATCGCCCCAATCGCGAATGTCGAGCCAGCCGCTGGTCTCGTAGCAGTGATGGTCGGGGCGTGACTGCGGGGCGCGGAACGCCGCGAAGCTGTGGTGCTCCGGGTCCGAGCGCAGGAAGCACGCGGTGAGGCTGTCATTTTCGAGCACGCGGTCGGATTCGATCATGCCGAGATCGCCGTAGAACTTCACCATCTCGGGCAACCTGCTCGTGGCGCAGACAAAATGCTGCAGGCGCGCAGGCAGACCGCTTTCGCCGCAGGTGTCTTCGGGCAATCCGAAGACGATGCGGCGTCCGTCCGGATCGGCGAGCGCGCAGGCGCCATCGGCGAAGAGCGGCGTGGGCGAGGCCTCGCGGCGCAATCCGCGCTGCTCGATCTCGCGCGCGTAAGCGGAAAGATGCGCCGCGTCCTGCATCTGCAGCGCGAAGTACGGGACGGCGCCCGCGGTGCCGCGGCCGATCACCAGCCTACGGTGGGGGCCGGCCACCCGCCAGGCGTGCTCGCCGAGGCGCTCGACGCGGTCGCCCAGCAGCTCGCCGTAGAACTTCGCCAGGCGCTCGGGCTGCGGGCTGTCGCGCCGCAGGTGGTGAAGTCTTGCGGGCCAGAGGTTCATGCTGCCTGATTCTCGCGCAAGGCGAGGGCCGCGTGGAGGACCCGCTCCAGATGAGGATCGCGCACACCGACGTGGTGCATGTGGGCGAGCGTGTTTTGGATATAGTCCACGCACGGGCCGCGAATCCCGATGCCCTGCGCGACGAGCCGTGCGCGGCCGTGCACGTCGAGCTCGCGCACATACGACGGATGCTCGGGGTCGGCGAGGAACGCCAGAGCGCGCACCAGCCGCCCGCCGCGCAGGCGCACGAGGAGGAGCCGCGGTTCGTAGACCCGGCGCGGCATTTCCCGGTGCCAAAGCCGAGCAAGCGCCGCGCGCACGTGGGCGGCCTCGATGAGGAAGGCCATGCCCCAGCACGAGCCGCCGCGGCACAGGCCGACCACCAGGCCCGGCCTGCGGTGCGTGCCGCGGTAGCGCGTCGACAGGATGCACAGCGCGCGGTGATAGCCGTAGGCCCGGGCAAGGCGCTTTTGCTTGTAGCCGAACCCGGGCGACCACATGAGCGAGCCGTAGCCGAATACCCACAGGTCGCCTTGCGGCAGCTGCGCGAGGAACTCCTCGAGCTTCACGTGCGCGGCTTCAACGCCTGACGCACGTCGTCGGCGGACGCCAGCGTGGCGCCCGTGCGCTCGATGACGCGCCGCGCGGCCTGCACCCAATCGAGGTTGGAGCGTTGCAAACCAAGGGGCGCGTCCTCCAGCCCGACGCGCACATGCCCGCCGCGCGCGATCGCCGCGGGAGCGAGCTTCAGCACGTCCACGGCGAGGCCGCCCACCATCCATGGGGCGCCGGGCGCTTCGCTTGCCAGCAGCCGCAGATACGCCTCGAGCGCGTACTCGGCCGGCGGGAAGCCGAAGGCGAAGCCTTCCGAGAACATGAAGCGGTACACCGGTTGCGGCGCGCCTTGCGCGGCGCGCGCCAGCGCGGCACCCAGGCGCACGAAGCCGGGTTCGTAGATCGCGTAGGCGGGATGAAAGCCGTAACGCGCGGCGAGCGCCAGGCCGTGGCGCACTTGCTCTTCCGGATTGATATAGACGAAGCCCGCGATATTCACCGACCCCGGATCGACCACGGACCATTCGATCAAGCCGCTGCGCGCCAGCTCCGCCACGGCGGCAAAGCGCTCCGCGGCGGGCATGTCGCTGGCAAGGGGAATCGTGGGGTATACGATGCAGTCGACCTGGCTGCGGATGCCCTCGATGATGCGCCGGTAGACGTGCGCTTCGTCGCACTGCCGGCCGCTCGCCTCGTCGTAGGCGTGAACGTGAACGATGGCGGCACCCTCACGAGCGCACGCGATGCCCTCTGCGATGATCTCCGCGACGCTCACCGGAATGCCCGGCTGAAGCGCCCTCCCCCAAGAGCCGTTCAGCGCCACTTCCAGCCACGTTTTCATGTTCGCCCCATTATAGAATCGGTGCGATGTCCGCCCGCCGCCCGCCCGTCGTTGGGCGCTATACGGCCGAGGAAGTCGAGTTGGCTACGCGCAATCATGGCATGCCGCTCGAGGCGCTGCGCTACGACGTGACGCCAGCCGGACTGCACTATCTGCTCGTCCACTTCGACATCCCGCCGTCCGACGAGGGCTGGAGCCTCGGCATCGGCGGTCTGGTGCACAGGCCCTTTTCGCTGTCTCTCGCCGAGCTCAAATCGGCGGGCACGCGGAGCGTTCGCGTCACCATGGAGTGCGCCGGCAACGGGCGCGGCCAGATCTCGCCGCGTTACCCGTCGGTGCCGTGGCTGGAAGAGGGCGTCTCGACTGCCGAGTGGACCGGCGTGCCGCTCGCCGGCCTGCTGCAGCGCGCCGGGCTAAGCGATGCCGTCAGGGAGATCGTCTTTCATGGCGCCGATCGCGGCCTCGACCACGGCGTCGAGCATGACTTCGCGCGCAGCCTGCCGCTACACGAGGCGATGCGCGAGGATGTTCTGGTTGCGCACTCGATGAACGGCGCTCCGTTGCCGCCGCAGCACGGCGCGCCGCTGCGCCTCGTGGTGCCGCGCTGGTACGGCATGGCGAGCGTCAAGTGGCTGCGCGCCATCGAGGCGATCGACCGTCCCTTCGACGGCTTTCAGCAAGCGGTGGCTTATCGGTTTCGCCGCGTGCACGGCGAAAAAGGCGAGCCCTGCACTCTGATGCGCGTGAACTCGCTGATGGCGCCGCCCGGGATCGTCGATTTCTACACGCGCCGGCGGATGGTGAACGCCGGCGCAATTCAAATGAGCGGGCGCGCATGGTCAGGGGTCGCGCCGGTGGAGCGCGTTGAATTTGCCGTCGATGGCAAATGGACCGATACCGTAGTCGCAAAGCCCCAGGGGCCGCACGCGTGGCAGTCCTGGCAGGCGGCGTGGCACGCGAAGGCAGGAGAGCACGAGCTTGCCTGCCGCGCCACCGATGCCGCCGGCCGAGTGCAGCCGCTGGAGCCCGTATGGGACCCGTCCGGGTTCGGCAATAACGCGGTGCACAGGATCTTTGTCACGGTGCGCGGCTGACTGCGCGTCAACGCCCCCGCGGCTGGCGCGTTTTTCGCATAGGTCCACTACGGATCATCCATCAACACAGGAGAAATCATGTTGAAGAAGCTGCTCATTACGTTGGTCGCCGCTGCGTTCGCGGCGGGCGCCTATGCCCAGGCGCCGAAGTCGGATGCGGCGAAGCCGGCGACGCCGTCCGCGCAGGCGCAAAAGAAGGCCGACAGCAAAGCCGGCACCAAGACCGCGAAGCAAGGCAAAGCCAAGGCCAAGTCCACGAAGGGCAAGGCGAAAGCCAAAGGCAGGCGAAAAGAAAGACAGCGGCAAAACCAGCAAGTAAGCGTTCCGCAGGAAAAATAGCCCGGCTCCGGCCGGGCTATTTTTTGGAGTACAGTAGTTCCCTATGTTCATCCTGGACCGCCTGGTATCGCGCAGCTCGCGTTCGCTCGCGGTGATGATCGGCTTCGCCCAATCGGGTTCAGGCCGGGGCCGGGGCGAGCCGCGTGGTCGGCCGTCGATTGCGTTGCGCGCGCACCCCCTCTCCCCTCCCCGCCATACCCCCTTCCAGTAGTTCCCGAGATTTTCAGCCCGCCAAGGAGCGACTATGGACCGTAGAGCCTTCGTAATAAGCGCTGCAGCCGCCGTTGTGCCGTGGCGAATAGCTTTGTCTCAATCCGGGTGGCGCACTTTCGAAGTCACCACGCGAGTGGAAGTCGATTTTGCCGAGGGCGCGTCGCGCGTCTGGCTGCCGCTGCCCCTCGCCGAGGATACGCAGTGGCAGCGCAGCCTCGGCAGCGCATGGAGCGGCAACGCCGCGCGCGCCGAGGTCCTGCGTGACGGCAAGTATGGCGTCACGATGCTTTACGCCGAATGGCCGGCGGGTCATCCTGCGCCGCGCATCGAGCTCACCAGCAAGTTCTCCACGCGCGACCGGACGGTCGATCCCGGCCGTGCCGAGGCGAATGCAAGAGCGCTGAGCCCCGTGGAGTACGCCTTCTACACTGCGCCGACGGAGTGGATCCCCACCGACGGTATCGTACGGGACACCGCGCGCGGCATCGTGAAGGCTGCGCACAGCGACGTCGAAAAGGCGCGCGCGATCTACGAGTGGGTCGTCGACAATACGTTCCGCGATCCCAAGGTGCGCGGCTGCGGCTGGGGCGACATCAAGACGATGCTCGAGACCGGCAACTTCGGCGGCAAATGCGGCGATCTGAACGCGCTGTTTGTCGGCCTGGCGCGCTCGGTGGGCGTGCCTGCCCGCGATGTCTACGGCGTTCGCGTTGCGGCCTCGGCGCACGCTTACCGCAGCCTGGGCGTGGGTACGCCGATGATCAGCAAGGCGCAGCACTGCCGCGCCGAGTTTTACGCGCAGGGCGCAGGCTGGGTACCGGTCGATCCCGCCGACGTGCGCAAAGTGGTGCTCGAGGAGCCACCGGGCCAGCTTGCGCTCAGCGATCCCAAGGTCGTGGCGGCGCGCAAACGCCTGTTCGGCAGCTGGGAGATGAACTGGCTCGCCTACAACATGGGTCACGATATCGCGCTGCCGCATTCCAAGGGTCCGAAGCTGCCGTATCTCATGTACCCGAACGGCGAGACCGGTAATGAGAGGCTCGACCAGCTCGACCCGGACGCGTTCAAGTACGCGATCAGTGCCCGCGAGACCACCTGATGCGGAGGGTTTTGCTCGCTGCGCTGCTGCTCGGCTGGGCGGCGCTTGCTCCAGCGCAGGCGCTGCGAGCGTGGAGCGCAGGCGCTGCGCCGCCGCTGGAGCTGCACGATCTTGACGGCGCGGCGCACCGGCTTGCCGATTACCGCGGCAAGACGGTGCTGGTCAATTTCTGGGCGACCTGGTGCGCGCCCTGCCGCGAGGAGATGCCGAGCATCGAGCGCCTGCGACGCTCTCTGGAGGGCAAGCCCTTCGCCGTGCTCGCCGTCAACGTCGGCGAGAGCGCCCGCGCCGCGCGCCCTTTCGTCGACGCGATGCCGGCGCGCTTTACCTGGCTTCTCGACCGCGACACGCACACGGCGAAGGCCTGGCGCGCGCGCGTCCTGCCAGCGAGCTACCTCGTCGGACCCGACGGCGCCATCCGCTATAGCGCGCTTGGCGCGCTCGACTGGGCCAGCGACGAGGTGCGCAAGACGATTCAAGGCGTCATGAAGTGAAGTTACGAATCGCATTTCTTCTCCTCGCTCTGGTCTGTCTTGAAAGCAGTGCGGAGGACGGCGAACGCAGGCCGCCGTTCATCGCTACCCCTGGCGACGTGGTGGAGCGCATGCTGCAGCTTGCCGGCACGCAGCCGGGCGACCTGGTCGTCGATCTCGGCTCGGGCGACGGCCGGATCGTGATCGCGGCGGCGCAGAGATTCGGCGCGCGAGGGCTGGGCATCGAGCTCGACCAGAAGCTGCTCGAGAAGTCGCGCCACAACGCGCGGCTCGCGAAAGTGGCCGACCGCGTGTCCTTCGTGCACGGCGACGTGCTGGTGTCCGATATCTCGAAGGCGAGCGTGGTGACGGTGTATCTGCTGCCTTCGCTCATCGACCGGCTGCAGCCGCGCTTCGTCGACGAGCTGCAGCCCGGCACGCGCATCGTCTCGCACGCTTTTGCCATGGCGGGGTGGAAGCCCGACCGCGCGCAGACCGTGCGCGTGACGCAGCCTCATCCGGGGCAGGGCGACGAGAGCACGCTTTACCTCTGGATCGTGCCGGCCGAGGCGCGCGGCCTTTGGCAAGGGGGGGATCTGCGCCTGCGGATCCACCAGAACTACCAGGACATTGAAGTCGAAGGCACGCAGGCCGGCAAGCCTGTCGCGATCAGCCGGGCTACGCTCACAGGAAGCGACATTGCCTGGGAAAGCGCGAGCGGGCGCTTTCGCGGCCGCGTCGAAGGAGGGCGAATCTTGGGCGAGTTAGACGGCGTGCCTCTTGTGCTAGAGCGAGCGCGCTAAAACAGCTTTCCGGGATTCATCAGTCCGCGCGGATCCAGAGTTTGCTTGAGCGCGCGCATGAGCTCGAGCTCGAGGGGGTCCTTGTGGCGGCGAATTTCGTCGCGCTTGAGCTGCCCCAGGCCATGCTCGGCCGAGATCGAGCCGCCAAGGCTCGCCACCGCGTCGTAGACGATGCGGTTCACCGCTTCGCGCTGCGCAATCAGCGCCTCGGGGCCGACGTTGTAATGCACGTTGCCGTCGCCCACGTGGCCGAAGACGTAGGGTCGCGCGCCGGGGAACGCGCTTTCCAGGGCGGCTCCGGCGCGCTCGATCAGCTCGGGGGTCCTCGACACCGGCACCGAGACGTCGTGCTTGACGTTGGTAAATTGCGCCTCCGGAATGGTTTCGCGCAGGCGCCACAGCGAGCGCGCCTGCTCGCCGCTTTGGGCGAGCACCGCGTCGCGCAGCGCGCCGCGCTCGGCACATTCGGTGAGCGCCCGCTCGAGATGCGCGTGCAGCATCATTTGCTCTCCGCTGTCGGCGAGGTCGGCGAGCACGTACCAGGGGTGCGGCGAAGCGAGCGGATCGTGATTGTCAGGCGCATGCGCGAGCACCGCCTCGAGGCAGATGCGCGAGATCAACTCGAAAGCCGTGAGCCGCTCGCCGAGCCGCTCACGCAGCAGCGCGAGCAGCTCGATGGCGCGCCGCGGGCTGTCGAGCGCGATCCACGCCGTCGCCGTCGCGGTCGGCCTGGGGTGGAGCCGGAGCACGGCGGCGGTAATG
>Ga0209577_10006363_pt1 | contig 10929 bp, 11 predicted proteins | sample GraSoiAngelo_109_FD_185874 | JGI IMG/M metagenome (GOLD analysis project Ga0209577, IMG submission 185874) | Grasslands soil microbial communities from the Angelo Coastal Reserve, California, USA - 14_0903_12_20cm (SPAdes) (version 2) | ecosystem: Environmental > Terrestrial > Soil > Grasslands... | reverse complement strand
GAACGAGCCTCCGCCGCTTGCCCTGAGCGGAGCCCGGTTCGGAAGGCATCACGACAACTCCTATCATGAGTCGCCCAAGCCGTATCGGTCTAACGCAGACGGAGGATGCATGTCTACGGTCCGCATCGACAAGCCGAACGACGACATCTCGATCGTCACGATGGATCGTCCCGAGGTGTTGAACGCCATGTCGGTCGAGCTCTGCGACGACCTGCTCGCGACCCTCGACGCCGTCGGCAAGGACAACCGATGCCGCGTGATCGTCCTGACCGGCGCGGGACGCGGGTTCTGCTCGGGGTTGGACCTCGACGATCACGGCGTGCTCCCGAACATCGACCACCTCACGATCCCGCGCCTCGGGCCGCTGGCGATGCGCCACTACAGCCGGCTCACGCCCGCGCTACGCAAGGTGCCGCAACCGGTGATCGCAGCCGTGAACGGCCCGGCGTACGGCGGCGGGATGTGCCTCGCGCTCGGCGCGGACGTGCGCATCGCAGGCCGCTCGGCGGAGTTCAACGCGACCGGATTGGTCAACGGCCTGACGAGCGGCGAGCTCGGCGCGTCGTGGTTGCTCCCCCGCTTGATCGGCGCGTCGCGCGCGAACGACATCATGCTGACCGGGCGCATCGTCGGCTCGGAGGAAGCCGAGCGTATCGGTTTGGTCAGTCGCGTCGTGCCCGACGAAGGGCTGATGGACGAAGCGGTCTTGATGGCGACGGCGATGTCGCGCTTCAGCACCTACGGCTTGCAGATGACGAAGCGCGCGATGTGGGCCGGGCTGGAGATCCCGCACCTCGACACCGCGATCGAGTTCGAGGACCGCAACCAGCTGATGCTCGGCTACACCGACAACCTGCCCGAGGCGATCCGCGCGCGAAACGAGGGGCGCGCGCCCGTGTACACCGACGTGCCGCGCGACCTGACGATGCCCGACACCACGGATTGGACGGGCGAGCAGCCGTCCTAGCGGCGCGTGTCGCTCCTCTGCCCGAGAATAAGAGCGAGCGAGCCGGAGGTGCCGACGATGGCCAAGCACGACGTGAGGTTCCAGGTTCCGTGGCGGGGTCTCGGCAAAGAAGACGTGACGTTCCGGGTTATGGCCGACGACGAGCTGCTCGGCACGTTGAAGGTGTCGAAGGGCGCCGTGGTGTGGTGGCCGGGGAACGCGAAGCTCGGCTACAAGATGACCTGGGCCCGCTTCGATCAAGCGATGCGCGAAGGGCACCGCGGCCGGCACGACTAGCGCTCTCTATACTGACCCGGCCGCCGGGGTGGCGGAATGGTAGACGCGGCGGACTCAAAATCCGCTGTCCGCAAGGACGTGGGGGTTCGAATCCCTTCCCCGGCACAAAGCGAGGCCCTCTCCCAATCCGGGGGATATCGGGGTACGGTGCGCGGGGAAGGTCTTCGAGCTTTCGAGGCTGGAGCGGTGGCGAAGACGCGCACGGATCACCTCGCCGCGACGCGGAGGCGTCTCGACTTCGTCGGAACCGTCGCGAACGGTTTCGGCGCAACAGAGGTGCTTGTCTTCCTGCTGTTCCTCGCGCCCAATACGCTCAAGCACGGCGAGCTCCGCGACGTGGCGTGGAGAACGATCCCCGTGTTCGTCGTCTACATGGCGGTCACCCTCCCAGTCGGCAGGCACTACATCCAGAACCGCCCGTTACGGGCCATCGAAAGTTGGCTCGGAGAGGGCCGGTCACCGACGCCCTCCGAACGGAACGTCGTTCTTTCGTATCCTCGGAATTGGGCACTCTTCTCGTTCATCCCGTGGGCGATCGCCGCGATCTTGTTTCCTCTCATCAACGTGAGCGCGGGGATCACGATCACTGCCGGGATGGGCGCGACGATCTTCCTCGGCGGTTTGACCTCGTGCTCGCTGCAGTACCTGGTCGTCGAGTGGATCATGCGCCCCCTCACCGCGCGCGCCCTCGCCGACGGGCAGCCCCAGCGCTCGACGGGTCTCGGCGTCGGCCTCCGGCTCGCGATGGCATGGACGCTGGCGACCGGTGTGCCGGTCCTCGGCGTCCTCGTGCTCGGAGCGCTCGACTTCACTGGGTCTCGCTTCAGCCGCACGCGCCTTGTCGCGGCCATGATCTTCCTCGCGCTCGTGGCTCTCTCCGTCGGCATGACCGCGATGCTGCTCGCTGCGCGCGCGGTGGTCGGTCCGCTCCGATCGATCCGGCGCGCGCTGGCCGACGTCGAAGCAGGCGACTTCAGCGCGCGCGTGACGGTCGACGACGGCAGCGAGATAGGGCTGCTCGAATCAGGATTCAATCGGATGGCCGCCGGACTGGCGGAACGCGAGCTGCTGCGGAGCGCTTTCGGTGCGTTCGTCGATCCGAGCCTCACCGAACGAGTCTTGCGCGAAGGAACCGACCTCGCCGGTGAGGAGGTGGACGTCTCTCTCCTGTTCATGGACGTCCGCGGATTCACCACGTATGCCGAGCGAGTGGGCGCGCGCCACGTGTTCGCGCGACTCAACGAGCTTTACCGCGACGTCGTCCCCATCGTTCTGCGTCACGGTGGGCACGCGAACAAGTTCATAGGCGACGGCCTACTTGCCGTCTTCGGTGCGCCCGACCGCCTCGAGGATCACGCGGATCGCGCCGTCGCCGCGGGCCGCGACATCGTCGACGCGGTCAGTACGGCGAACGGCAGTGAGCTGAGGGTCGGTGTGGGGATCAGCTCCGGCTCGGTGGTCGTCGGCACGATCGGCGGTGGTGGTCGCGTGGAGTTCACGGTCATCGGTGATCCCGTCAATACGGCGTCGCGCGTTGAAGAAGCGACCCGGGAGACCGGCGACGACATCCTGATCACCGACGCAACCCTGCGACGTCTCGCCGATGCGAAGGCATGGGTCGAGCGTCCCTCGATCCAACTGAGGGGGAAGGCCGAACCAGTGCGGGTCTTTGCTCCCGCAGCCTCGGAGCGCGGCTCGTCGCCGGCCGCCGCGATCAGCGTTGCCGGTTCGAAGCGCCGGAGCCGCCGAAGCTGATCGCGCGCGCGGTCGATGCGGCGAGCGATCCCGCCACGAGGTAGAGCGCCGGCAGCCAGATCGGGACTCTGAGAACGAGCGGCGTCACCGTGTAGTTGAACGCGCCCGTCCACGTCAGCAGGCTCTCGTAGACGGGCCCGACGACGGCGAGCGCCAGCGAGACCGCAACGAACATCCCGCGATCACGATGGACGAGGATCATCCCGGCCCAGATCGCGCACAGCGCTATCAGAGCGGGCCATGGATGCCGGTGAAAGAGTCCGGTGACGGCGTACGCGGCCACGAACGCCGCTGCATCGGCGATCAGTGGGACGGCGTCCTCCGACGTGCGCCCGGCGCGATGCGTGAACAAGATCGCCGCGAGCAGGATCGCGACCACCGCGAGACCGAATTGCGGAGCAACCCACCAGGGCTGGCCGAAGAGATCCGGATGCGCGTAGCGAAGCACGTGCGATCGGACGTGGATCTGGTCGAGCAGCGTGCCGCCGATGCCGCCGGCGACGAAGGCGAGCAGAGGAGACAAGCGCGCGCGTTTCACGTTTCGTGAAACCTAGTCGGTCTCGTCAGACCTTGGTTCATGACCGGGGGTACGCCCGTTGGTCGAGACGTGCTGCGCCTCGGCGGGATCTGTCTGGTCAGCGGGTCAGCGCCGGAGCGGACCGGGCCCGCTTCGCACGCGGGATCGTCGCTCGAGCCCGGCGGCGCCCGCGTCTCCTCCGCCAGTACCAGAATCCGGCGATCAGCAGGATCACAACGGCAAGGAGGACCCACGGACTGATCACCAAGACTCGCTTCGACATGTCGATCTCGCGCGTGCTCGACTCCGTGTCTCCCGGGTAGAAGACGCGAGCCGTGAGCGTGACGAATCCGATCGGCCACGAAGGTTTCCCGGTGACGAAGAACGTGCGGACGTGCCCCCGCGGGATCAATGACTTGTCGATCCGGTTCTGACCGGCCGCTCCCCCAGCCGGTGACGAGGAGGAGTCCACCTCGCCCCAGAAGCGCACTTCCGTTGTGCCGACGTTCCGGATCATGAGCCGGCCGCGCACATGGCTGCCGATAACAACGCCGGGGATGGCAATGTGTGCGAAGACCGAGCGGTTGAGCTGCATGCTTGCCTGCAGCTTCCGAACGCGCGGCCCGGGAACATCGATCGTGAGGAACGAACCGATCTCATTCACGACCTGAACCGTGCCGTTTGGCGTCACGACGGGAGTGACGAGGAACCCAACGAAGTAGAGATCCGGCGCGATCTTCTCCGGCATGTGAACCGTGAGGTCCACATTCACGTAATGCTGGGCCGGGATCGTCAGTACTCGTGCCGGAAATTCAACGCGACCGTTCCAGAGCGGGTCTGGAGACGGTCCAAATGAGACGGTCCCGTTATCTCCGAGATCCACATAACGTCCCGTGATCCGCACCGTGACCGGTTGCGTTCCCGGGTTCGACACGCGGACACGGATCGTCGAGGTCTTTCCCGGCGCCAGAGGGACGGGATCGGCGGGGACCGAAACGGCAAGCGGCCGGCTTCCCGACGGCGCTTTCCCTGCCGCGAGCGCTGAGACCGAAGCCGCGAAGAGAAGCATCAGGATCGCGGTCATGCCGACGAGATCGCGGAGGCGACGTCGAAAAACGAGCTGGTGCCGGAACACGGCCCTTTGTAACACGGCTCAGTTGTAGTTCGGGGTAACCGTGTACGTGATCGTGTCGGTGTAGTCGCCCGCCTGGGCGCCATAGTCGATCGAGACGCGGTTGGCGATCGTGATCGTGTCCGCCGTCGCACCGGTGGCGTTCGTTCGGCTCGCGATCTGCTCACCTGCCGCGACGTACCCGGCGTACTTCGAACCCGTGAACGCGGAGTCGATCGTCGCGCCCGTGCCCGTCACCGTGTACCCGTGCTTGTCCCCGCCCGGCCACACGACGGAAGTCGCTTTGCCGGTCGACACATCGGCGATCGTTGGGTTCCCGGTTGCGCTGCTCTGCAGACCGGCGGCGTTGTCGCTGACGGTCAGCGTGTAGCCAGAGTTGGCATTCGTCAGGACGGTGAGAACCACGTTCTGCGTCTGGTCGGCGAGAGCCGGCAAGCTTGGGTCCATCGCCAGTGTGTACGACGTCGTATCGATGGTGAACGTCAAGCTCTTCGCAACCGTGACCGTCACCGCCGTGTTGTTCGCAGCGAGTGTCACCGTGTTCGAGGCCGTCGGCCCGTCGATCGTTGCCGGCGCTGCCGTCTGGGTCGTGATGCTCGTCGTGTAGCTGCCGGCGCTGGAGCTATTTGTGAGGCCGGAGAACTCAACGTAGATGGGGATACCTGCGGAGACGCTGACGGCGCTCGTCACCGTATAGGTGATCGTCTGCCCCGAACGGGAAACGGTTCCGGCGCCGATGCCGTAGTTCTTCGCGATCGCCGGCGTACCCGCTAGGCCGGAGCCCGACACGGCGAACGTGATCGTCTTGATGGTTCCGGCCGTCGCCGTCTTGAAGGAGTACGAGTACGTGACGCTGGTCGCGCTCACCTGGTTGTTCGTGACCGTCCAGCTCACGTTCGTGAGCGTCCCGGCGGCCTGCGCGGCCGACGTGCCGAAGGAGAGCATTCCGCCGACAAGCGCCCACACGACGATCAGGGCACGGCGCGGCTTGGTCCCCATCAGATCCTCCGGTCATCACGCAAACCCGCGGCCTGGTCTCAAACGGACCAGTGGGCAGCGCCTCAATGCCTCATTCGGTCAGGCAAGTATTTGGCTTTACTCGTTTGGGTCGAGATAGGAGATTCTTAGGTTATTCAGCCTAGGAGAAAGCTCCCGAAACGCTCATCTCGCCTGGCCAAGGGATCCCCCGCCGTCGGATGATTTTGGTGTCGCCGGGGAGGGGTAGCCGGGTCGCTTGAGTTGCTCCGGCTGGGGCTGGTTCGGCTACTTCGACGTGGGGCGGTCCAGCTCGAACCAGACCGTCGTGGCGCCTTCGCCGTCGGTTCCCCATCGATCGGCAAGGCGATCGACCAAGAACAGGCCCCAGCCGCCGTCGACGCCGGGAAGGCCGGGCTCTTGCGGGACCGCGAATCCCGGGCCGGAATCGACGACCGACACGCGCACGTGCGTGTCCATCACCGACACGCGGACGCGGATCGGCCGCTGCGGAACGGACCCGCCGTGCCGGACGCTGTTCGACACGAGCTCGCTGGTCAGGAGTCGCAGGTCGTCCAGACGCTGCTCGTCCAGGACCTCGCTGAACAGGTCGAGCGATGCCGTGAGCGCAGCCCGCGCTTTGGCGGCTGCCCGCGCGTGGGGCTTGAACGTGTGCATGACGCTCCGCTCCATCCGACGAGAATCGGACACCGCCGGAGCGCGCGCATCGTGCAACTGACCCATTCGCCGAGGGATGGAATGGCCGCCGGACCGACTGCTTCAGGTCGAAAGAACGGCCGTGACCAGGTCCGATACGAAGGCGCCGACATCGCGCGCAGGGCTGCTCGAACCAGAGATCCTCTTCACCACGGCGCTGCCGACGATGACGCCGTCGGCGTATGACGCCACCGCGCGCGCGTGCTCGGCCGTCGACACGCCGATGCCGACCGCAACGGGCAGGTCGGTCTCCTCGCGGATCGACGCGACCAGCGCGCGCGCGCGATCGTCCATCGACTCGCGCACCCCGGTGACGCCGAGGAGCGATGCCGCGTACACGAAGCCGCGCGCGGCCGCGGCGATCGCGCGAAGCCGCTCGGGCGGGGACGTTTGCGCCGCGATGAACACCGGCGCGATGCCGGCGCGCCCGCATGCGTCGCGCCATGGACCCGAGTCTTCGACGGAGAGGTCGGGCACGATCGCACCGGTCGCTCCGGCGTCGGCCAACGCGTGCGCGAACGCGTCGAGGCCGTACCGGAAGATCAGGTTGTAGTAGGTCATCGCGACGAGCGGCCGGCCCGTCGCTTCTGCCGCGCGCGCGATCAGCTCGATCGCGCCGGCTGTGCGCTGTCCTTTCGCGAGCACAGCGTTGGTCGCCTCTTGGATGACGGGGCCGTCCATGATCGGATCGCTGAAAGGGATGCCTATCTCGAGCACCCCTCCCCCCGCCTCCGCGGCAGCCGCAGCGATGTCGACGAACGTGTCGGCATCCGGATACCCGCACACGAGGAACGGCATCACCAATGCGCTCTTCCGTTCGGCGAACGCGTCGTCAAGACGCTGCGCCGGCGTCACGTCAGTGCGCGCCATCACGTGCCTTCATGATCGAGCGCACGGTCTCGACGTCCTTGTCCCCGCGACCGCTTAGGTTCACGATCGCGACCGCGTCGGTGCCGAGCGCGCGCGCCTCGCGCGCGATCCACGCGATCGCGTGGGACGACTCCAGCGCCGGAAGGATCCCTTCGGTCCGTGCGAGCAAGCTGAACGCGTCGAGCGCCTCGTCATCGGTGGCCGTCTCGTAGTCCGCGAGGCCTTGCTCGCGGAGGTACGCGTGCTCCGGGCCCACGCCCGGGTAGTCGAGGCCTGCCGAGATCGAGTGCGTCGGCCGGACTTGCCCGTCGGGGTCTTGGATCAGCATCGACAGCGCGCCGTGCAACACGCCGGGCTCGCCCGCGCCGAGCGTTGCGGAGTGCTCACCAGTCGCGATCCCGCGCCCCGCTGCTTCGACGCCGACCAAACGCACGCCGGGCTCACCGACGAACGCGTGGAAGATGCCCATCGCGTTCGAGCCACCGCCGACGCACGCGGTGACGACGTCGGGAAGACGGCCCTCCGCCTCGAGGATCTGCGCGCGCGTCTCTTCACCGATCACCTTCTGGAACTCGCGCACGAGCAACGGGAAGGGATGCGGCCCGACGACGGAGCCGATCACGTAGTGCGTCGTCTCGACGTTCGTCACCCAGTCGCGGAGCGCCTCGTTGATCGCGTCCTTGAGCGTGCGCGACCCGGCCGTGACCGGCACAACGGTCGCCCCCAGCAGCTCCATGCGGAAGACGTTGAGGGCTTGGCGATGCGTGTCTTCTTCTCCCATGTAGACGATGCATTCCTGGCCGAACAGCGCGGCGGCCGTTGCCGTCGCGACCCCGTGCTGCCCCGCGCCCGTCTCCGCGATGATCCGCTTCTTGCCCATCCGCCGCGCCAGCAGGCACTGCCCGAGCACGTTGTTGATTTTGTGCGCGCCGGTGTGCGCGAGGTCTTCGCGTTTGAGATAGATGCGCGCGCCGCCACACGTTTCGGTCAGCCTGCGCGCGCGCCATAGCGGCGTCGGACGGCCCGCGTACTCGCGGCGCAACGTGTCGAGCTCGGCGTTGAATTCGTCGTCTGTGCGCGCGTCGGTGAAGGCCTGCTCGAGCTCATCGAGCGCGTGCATGAGCGCTTCGGGAACGTACTTACCGCCGAAGCGGCCGAAATGACCGCCGGCGTCGGGATCGGTTGAGATGCGCGCCATCGCGCGCGGAGTTTAGCAGCGAGCCCGCGGGTATTTCGGCGGAAAAACCATGGGGGCCGCGCACGCGCGGCCCCCATCGGTCAAAGCGAGATGGATCAGAACTCGTAGCCGACGATGGTGGCCTTCACATCGCCGCCCGCCGTGTTGGCGCCGAAGGAGTTCCCGTCGATGCAGAACGAGTTGCTGCCGTCGCCCGGGACCACGATCGGCTGCGGGAACGAAACGTGCACCGTCTGGTTGATCGGAACAGGCACGATCGTGATGACCTGCAAGCTCGTTCCGCTGCCCGTGCATGACGCACCCGGTGCGTTGTGCGCGATGATCTCGACGTTCAGCTGCTGCGTCCCAAGGTTCCCCAGGGTGATGCTCGTGATCTCGACCTCTTCGTTCGGGTCGAACGGCGTCGACCGCAACGTGTCCGCGGTGGAGCTGGTGATGTCGAGGACGCTCTGGAGCGGGAACAGCGGCGGGATGTCGGTGCCGGCGTTGACGAAGCCACCGTTGACAAACGTGTTCAGCGAGTGGTTCGTCACCGTCGCGCACGTCGGCGTGGTGATGTTGTTCCACGAGCAGATGCCGGTCAGCAGCGCGCCGACACCGGAGACCTTCGCCTTGTACGTCGACTTCGTCGGGTCGGTGATATTGACCGAGCTCCCGGTCGCGGCTTGAACGCTGATCGGCAACATGATCGCCGCCAGTGCGATCAACGCAACGATGACGACCACTTGGCGGGACGAGAACTCCACCTTGATCTTGCGTTCGTCCATATGGCTCCCCCTGCACACGTCCGTCCTACAGGCGCCCGACCGCCGACCACCTCCCCGTCGCCGCCACGTTCGAGGAGAGTAAACCGCCTCGGCCGCCGTGGGAAGGACCTAACCTCCCCTTTACCGAGCGGACACCCAGCACCGATCCAGCAGGGTCCCCCTCAGCCGGCCGACGAATCCGAAGACGAAGCGCGCGCGCACTTGTGCCGTCTGCTCTTTCCCACTCAGACCCGGCGTCTGCCCTTGATCGAGGAACGTGATCGCGATCGACCAGCCGTTCGGGGGCATCGGGGCCACGACGCGGTCCCCGACGAGGGTGCGTGCGACGATCGGCGGCGTTCCGATCCCCCACGCGTCAAGCACGTATTCGGGACCGTGACCCGTGCACGGCGTAACCACGCACGATTCACGCGGGCACGTGCCGATCACGGAGTCAAGAGCTTCCGTTCCACGCCGATCGCCGCCCGAGCTCGTGACCAGAGACACGTCGATCGAGGTTGCGACTCCTCGAAACACTCCGGCCACCGATCTCACGGCCGTCACCGGCCCGGGGCCAACCGTCAAGGAATGAGGACCCGAGATCACGACGATCGCGTAGGTATATCGCCACGCCGCGGCCGCAACGCGACCGGCGCTCACCCGTTGCGCGAGCAGCGAGACACCGACGCCGTCGACGGCCAGGCTGGGAAGCGGACCGGTGGTTGCCGTAATGCGAAGGTCCGTGGTGGGAACGTGGATCAGACCTTGTTGCGCGGCAAGCCGTCCGAGCCTCTGCTTCTGCACGAACGCGGTGAAGTGCGCGAGGGTCACGGCCGAGGACGCACCGGAGATCTTCAGCAACCGGAGATCCGTCAGCGCGTACGCGCTGCGGTAGTCGTGACGACGGATCGCATCGTTGAAGCTCGCCAGCGGGTCGAGCGTTCTAACGACGGGGGGTTGATGCTGCGTGCGCACGACGACCACGATGGCGTTCGCGAGGATCAACGCAACGGCCAGCCCGAGCAGCCCTCGCTTCACACCGCGTCGCCGTCCCAGGTCGATTCGGTCATGCCCTCGGCCTTCAGCTCCGCGTAGCGGGGCCGCTGCGTCGGCGTCTTCGGGATCTCGCGCCGGATCTCGACGTAGCGCGGCACGGCGTACCTCGCCATGCGCGCGCGACAGAAGTCGACGAGCGCGCGCGGGTCGATCGTGGCGCCCGGCCGTGGGACGACCACGACCTTGATGTCGTCCTCCCCGAGCTCGCTCGGAACGGCGTGCGCCGCCGACTCAAGCACGCCGGGAAACTGATCGACTACGTTCTCGACCTCCCACGCACTCACGTTCTCGCCACGGCGGCGCATCGATTCCTTCTTCCTCCCCGCGTAGTAGAAGAAACCTTCGTCATCCTTCGACGCGAGGTCGCCCGTGTGGAACCAGCCGTCGCGGAAGGCGTGCTCGGTCTCGTCCGGATGGTTCAGGTAGTAGTGCGTCCGGCCTTGTGCCGCGCGCAACGCGAGCTCGCCGACCCGGCCCGGCGGAAGCTCGGCACCGTCGCCCCCGAGGATCGCCCCTTCGCACCCGGCGGCGGGCTTCCCCATCGAGCCGACCTTGCCATCGAGGTTGATCAGGTACCCCGGCGAATCGACCATGGAGAACTGCTCGACGATGCGGACGCCGAACCGTTCTTGGAACGGCTCCCAGCAGTGCGGGGGGCACCCCGCCGACAGGACCGTCCGCACCGGGTTGTCGCGGTCCGAGGGCTGCTCGGGCTGCTTC
>Ga0209577_10006362_pt1 | contig 10929 bp, 14 predicted proteins | sample GraSoiAngelo_109_FD_185874 | JGI IMG/M metagenome (GOLD analysis project Ga0209577, IMG submission 185874) | Grasslands soil microbial communities from the Angelo Coastal Reserve, California, USA - 14_0903_12_20cm (SPAdes) (version 2) | ecosystem: Environmental > Terrestrial > Soil > Grasslands... | reverse complement strand
CAATCTTGAACGAACGGCTTGCGATTTTAGACTGAGCGTTGATGGAGGAAGCCGAGGTCCCGCTCGAACATTTGCACGAAGAGATTCATCATCACGCAGAACATGGCGGCGAGAAATGGATTTCATGGGTGGCCCTGAGCACAGCCATTCTCGCGGTGCTGGCGGCGATTGCGGGATTGCTTTCGGGCAGTCACGCCAACGAAGCGATGATGAAACAAATCGAATCGGCTGATCAGTGGGCATTTTATCAAGCCAAGGGAATCAAGGCGGCTGTGCTTGACGCCAAAATAAGCCTGACCAGTTCAACGAGCGATGCGGATCGCGAAAAGGCGGTAAAATATTCCGAGGAACAAAGCGAAATTCAAAAAGAAGCGCGCGAGAAAGAGACGGAAGCGAAGCAAAACTTTCATCAGCACGAAGTCTTCGCGCGCGGCGTAACCCTATTGCAAATCGCAATCGCGGTCGCAGCGATTTCGGTCTTAACGAAACGCAGACGTTACTGGATGGTGAGCATGATCCTCGGGGCAATAGGCTGCATTTTCCTCGCCCTCGGTTTTGTTCAACATTGAGCCATGCGCGTTCTGGCGATTGATGCTTCGTTGCGTAACTGTGGAGTGGCGATTGTTGACGGCGAGAATGGAAAATCGCGCGCGCTTTTCTTTGGCACCATTCATAACGCCACTTCCCTGAAGTCTTCAGCTTGTCTGGTCGCGATTCGCGATCGGCTGGCGCAATTGATCCGCGAGCATGAGCCGGATTGCTGTGCGCTCGAAGCCGTCATTTACGTGCAGAGTTACAAAACCGCGATTTTGCTCGGGGCGGCGCGCGGCGCCGCCATTCTGGCGGCGGCGGAAAAGGGCCTGCCGATTTTCGAATATGCCCCCAGACGAATCAAACAAGCGACCGTTGGAACTGGCGGCGCGCGGAAAAATCAGGTCGCGTTCATGATGCGGGCGTTGCTCGGCTTAACCGAAACACCCGACGCAGATTCGGCCGATGCGCTCGCGATTGCCCTCACTCATTTGCGGGCACAGGAAACAGCACGATTGGGAATCCCGGGAGCGACGCAAATATGAGTGTTGATGTGGCGGAGCAACTTGGAGGGGCGAGCTCCGCGAGCCCGGTCCGAGCCGGACTGGCGGTTCCGGCGTCGCAGGAGCTCCGCCCTCCACTCGATGTGCGCTGGCTCGGCCGAATGAATTTTGCGGACGCGCTGCAGTTGCAGGAAAACATCGTCGCGCAAAAACGAAACGACCCAAACGTCGCCGACACTATCCTGTTGCTCGAGCACGATCCCGTTTACACGATTGGCCGGACACCGGACCAGACCAGCTTGCGCGGCGCTTCACATCTGCCGCATCCCTTTTTCCAAATCAATCGTGGCGGGCAGGCGACCTATCACGGGCCAGGGCAGTTAATGGGCTATCCCATTATCGATCTACGCAATTATGATCAGGACTTGCACAAATATTTGCGTTGGATTGAAGGATTGCTGGTCGAATTTTTGGGCGAGTTCGAAATTAAAGCACAACGCCGCGAGGGACTGACCGGTGTTTGGGTTCAGGAACGAAAAATCGCCTCCATCGGCGTGGGCGTTCGGCATTGGATCACCATGCATGGGTTCGCACTAAACGTGTGCGGCGATCTCTCGCCCTTCGATCAGATCACGCCATGCGGAATTTCGAACGTTGCCATGACATCGATCGAAACAGAGACCCGAAGATCCGTTTCCGTTATCGAAGTAGCGGCGGCGTTTGAAAAGTTGGTTGCCCGTAAGATCCCGGAGTTGCGCGTTCCGCCAGCGCCATAGGCGCGCCATATTTATAGTTGTCGTGGCATGTGAATGCATGAATGGCTAACACCTACACAGGAATGATCGCGCATCCGCGCCTGTCGCTCCGATAGAGCTTGGCTGTTCTTGGGACGATAGACTATAAACATTCCGCTCCCAAGGGAGCTAAAATATACTGGCGCATGAACGTTCCACTCGAGGATAATTTCAGCGACGTCATCAGCAAGGCGCAGCGCGGCTTGGAAATTTCCGATTCCGGTCTGGCGGAAAAAGCGCGCCTGGACGCGAGTACGATGCGAAAATTACGCGGTGGACATTTTGATGAGCTGGCCCTCTTTCGCGTCGCGCCGGTGCTTGGGCTTGGCGCGCGCGCGCTAAGCGATCTCGCGCAGAACGAATACCGCCCGGCTGCGCATGAAATTGATGGTCTGGCCATGTTCAACACGCCGTTCCACGACATGCGCGTGAATGCATTTCTCGTATGGGACCCGAAGCCGCGCAAAGCTATTGCCTTCGATACCGGCGCCGACTGTCGTCCGATGCTCGATCGAGCCGCAAAGGAGAAATTGGCGGTCAAACTGATCCTCTTGACGCACGCGCACACCGATCACATTGCCGATCTGGGGCGGTTAAAAAAAGAAACCGGCGCGCCGGTTTATATTTCCGAGCGCGAATCCATTCCGGGCGCGGAAGCGATTTCCGAAGGTCATGAATTCAACGTTGGCAATTTGAAAATAAAAGCATTGCTGACCTGGGGCCATTCCCGCGGAGGAATGACCTTCTTCGTTACGGGACTAGCGCGGCCGATCGCGATTGTAGGCGATTCAATTTTTGCCGGCTCAATGGGCGGCGGGAATGTTTCCTACAAAGATGCGCTGCGTAACAATATCGGAAAGATCCTTACGCTGCCGGACGAAACAATCATATGCCCAGGACATGGGCCGATGACGACGGTGGGGGAAGAAAAACAGCACAACCCGTTTTTCGCGGGACGCGGTGTGAAGTCCCTTTGTCATTCCGAGCGAAGTGGAGGAATCTCTTGTTTTAGTGACTCCAGCAGGATCAGCGAAATAGTAAGAGATGTCTCGACTTCGCTCGACATGACAGAATGAAAGAGTAATCAAATGAACGTTGGTTTTGTTGGCGTTGGCAGAATGGGCGCGAATATGGCGCGCCGACTGGTTGATTGCGGCGTTCACGTAACGGCTGTTTACGATGTAAATCGAGCGGCAGCGACGAAGCTGGCCGACGAACTGCGCTGCGCCGCCTGCCAGAATCTTTCCGAAGTGACGGCAGAATCCGACGTCATTATTACCGTCGTGAGCGACGATGCCGCGATGCGTAAGATTTTTGCGAAATCGGGCGACAGCCTGCTGGTGAACGCGAGAGGCAAGTTATTTATCAATTGCGCGACCATTACGCCACGGGTGCACCTTGAAGTGGAAGAACTGGCCGGGAAAGCCGGTGCGCGTTCCCTCGAAGCGTGCATGGCATCGAGTATCACGCAGGCGCGCGATGGTTACCTTTATTTGATGTGCGGCGGTGATAAGGAGGCGTTTCGTTCCGCGCAACCGGTTCTGGAAAAACTTGGGAAAACCATCCGTTACTTCGGGAAAGCGGGGGAAGCAGCCAAGATAAAGGCGCTGGTCAACATGGTAATGAACATCAATACTGCCGGCCTTGCCGAAGGTCTTGGCCTGGGCGAAGCGATGGGCCTTGATCTTACAATATTGCGCGAAGTTTTTTCTGAAACCGGCGCGGCCTCGCGCGTTTTGCAAACGGACGGCGAAGACATGCAAAACCGCGAACATAGCTGTTTTTTCTCGGCCGCGCACGCCGCCAAAGACAGCGGTATCGCGCTCGATCTCGCGGGCGAACTTGAGCTGGATCTTCCGCTCGCTCGGGCCACCAAACAGCAGTACGACGCTATGATCGCGGAAGGGTTGGGCGAACTCGACAAATCAGGCATTGCCGAACTGACCTTTAAAGATCGCCACAAGCACTCCGGGAATCGCGTTTGAATCGCATGTAGGTCATCCCGAGTCCGGACGCTGCCGGATCGAGGGATCCCGGCAAGGTACCTTAAAGATTTCTCTACCGATCCCTCGGTCCGAGCCGGACTGGCATTTTCGCTGGGGATGACGATGGGCCTTAGGCGTTTGATGGGAACGCTTCTGCTTCCTTCACGATTCGAAGCTGGGCGTCGCCGAGATGAAGTTCGCCATCGCTTAGAATTTTTGCGCGCAGGCCCCCCGCGTTTTCCTTGAGAAATTTTTTCGCCCCCGGGGCGAAGGCGACATCCATCCATTCACAGGGTGCGCAATGCTGCGTCCCTCGAAACTTCACACCTTGAATTTCAAACTCACAACCGATGAGCGAAAGAAGATCGATCCCCGAGACGATAACGTTGCGGCGCAAAACGCCCGCCGGTTTCTCCCTGATTCCAAAGTGGGTGCAGAGCCGCTCGAAAACCTCCGCGGCAAAAAATGTAATCTGGCCCTTGTAATCTTCAGCATGATTAAAGTAGCGGTCCCCGAGCAAACCCTTGCCGGCGACACACGCGATTCGTTCCTTCTCAATCAGCGGCGACGTTCCCGGCGGCTGGCCGTAGTGGCCGACGAAATTGTGTTCGGATGAAATGAAGATTTGTTCGATTTTCACGTCGGAAGAACAGCAGAAACCTGTGACTGACAGTGGCACAGCATTGCAGCCTGTGGAATTGTGAATTTATCGGCAGAGGTGCCGAGATCACTACATGAATACGGTCTGGCGCGTCTTTGCTTATTTGAAACGCTACCCGGTGCTCGGGATCGCGATGATGGCCTGTGCGATTACCGGGACGTTGATGATGATGGTCCCTCCGGCGGTAATACGAAAGGGCATCAACGAAGTCATCGTCGGGCATCATCCCGAGCATTTACTTCCGCTGGTGTTGATAGCTATGGTGGCACTCTTCCTCCAGCATGGGCTGAATTCATTGCGGCTTCTGCTGAACAATACCTTCGAACAAAAGGTAATTTTCGATCTGCGAAGCGATTTATATTCGCACATTCAACTGTTACCCCTGCGCTGGTTCGATAACCGCGCCACCGGCGATCTGATGACGCGAATCCTGGAAGACGTGACTTCAATGGAACGCGTCCTCATCGACGGCATTGAACAAGGGACGGTGGCGGTATTGCAAATCCTGATTGCGCTCGCGGGAATGTTTTATCTCAGCGCAAAACTCACGCTGGTGGCCTTAACCCCTGTGCCGTTTCTGGCTGGTGGCGCATTGTGGTACACGCTCACGGCACATCGGCGGTATCGAGTGCAACGCCGCGCCGCCTCCGATATGAATTCACTCTTGCACGATAACCTTTCAGGCATTCGCCAAATCAAGAGCTTTGTGCGCGAGGGCCAGGAACATATGCGCTTCAACGAAGCGAGCGATGCCTTACGGCGCGCCACTCTCGTAGTGATGAAAATCTGGGCAATCTACAGCCCCTCGATGTATTTGTTCGGCTCGCTCGGCGTTTTGCTAGTCGTCGTGGTTGGGACGCGTGAGATCTTGGCAGGAGCGACCAATTTGGGCGATCTCACCGCCTTTCTTATATTCTGCGGTCTTCTCTACGAACCGGTAGGCAAACTGCATCAGCTTAATCAGCTGATTCAAGCCGGACGCGCCGCGGGCGAGCGCGTCTTTGAAATCATTGACGAACCAGCGGAATCGCAACACGGCCGAAAATTTGATCGTGAAGTGCGGGGCGAGATCGAATTTCGGGACGTTAGTTTTAGTTACGGCACCGAGTTGCCAGCGCTGAGCGATGTCTCATTTCACGCCCGGCCGGGCGAAACCATCGCCCTGGTCGGTAAGACCGGCGCAGGAAAGTCCACTCTGATCAATTTGCTGACGCGTTTTTACGAGTTCGATGAAGGCGAGATTTTGATCGACGGACAGTCGATTCAGGACCTCAGCATCCGCGAGTTGCGGCAGAAGATTGGAATGGTGACGCAGGAAAGTTTTCTTTTCAACGGCACCATCCGAGAAAATCTGCAAATGGGGAAACCGGGTGCGAGTGATGAGGAATTGATGGAAGCAGCGGAAGCGGCGAACGCCCGCAATTTCATTGAGCTATTACAAAATGGATTGAGCAGCGTGGTGGGGGAGCGCGGAGTGAAACTCAGCGTCGGGGAAAAACAGCGGCTCTCGATTGCGCGCGCGCTCCTGAAAGATCCGCCGATTTTGATTCTGGACGAAGCTACCGCCAGCGTGGACACGGCGACCGAGCGGTTAATTCAGGATGCACTGGAGAATCTAATGTTTCATCGGACCTCAATCGTCATCGCGCATCGCCTCTCGACCATCGTGCACGCCGATCAAATTCTGGTGCTCGATCGCGGTCGCATCATCGAGCGCGGCACTCACGAGCAATTGCTGGCGCTCGGTGGAAAATACGCGCGCCTGTGCGAACAAAGTTTGCTGGAGATACCCGAGATCGAGCCAGCCGGCGTCTGAGGGGTTTCGTCGATGTCGCAATCGAGGAGCGCCCCTTCCAGTCGCCGATTTTAATTAAACGGCGGTTGGGAAACCGCCGCTGCTTGTTTGCCCGCGCCTCTACGCGAGATAACTACGGTTGAGCAGGCGAAGCCGCCAGCAATTCCTGATACCGTTGTTCCAGTTCGCGGTAGCGGACTTCCGCTTCCTGCAATGCCCGTCGTTCCTCCCCCAGACTCCGCTCCAGATCGCGAATCCGTTCCTCGAACTTGATCGACATGCCCGTGGCCGCGGGCGTTTGTTCGACCAAGGCATCGCCCTCTTCAATCTGGTTAGGGAAAAATGGAGTGATCTCCTGAATTTTTCGGCGCGATCCGTCGCACGTGTTGATGACAAAATTTTCCGGGGTTACTTCGCCCAGCCGAACGAATTCATTGATTGCTCCTAACGTTGTCGGCCCGTAGTACCGCTCGCTCGTCACCTCCACCAGCCAATCCATTCCCAGCTCCGAGAGCATCGGTGCTTTCATCCAGGTTTCCTGGTCCGAGGAAACGAGATCGCGTGGGGCTACTCGCGCCTTCGAGGCCCAGCGTGACAGTTGATCAAATGGCAACGGGCCAAAAATGCCGCCGTCATCGTATTTGCGGAGATACCAGCTTGGGTCCATTGCCGTCGTTTATTCCGCTGTCGGCGAAGGTGACGCGCTCGCCGCCGGGCTGGCAGAGGGCGCGGGGATCATGATTGTTTGTCCAGCCTGCAATTTTCGGCCGTCTTCAATATGATTAAATTTTTGAAGCTCTTCCACGCCGACCTTGTGTTGTTTGGCAATGGAAGTCAGCGTCTCGCCGCGGGCCACGACATGAGTATTACCATTGCTCGCTGCCGGATACGGGGTTTCGTTCGTCGATGTCGCAGCATTAGGAACTGGGCCTGGCGTCGGCTCCCCAATCATCATTCCCGGACGAGAAACCTGCTGTTCCAGCTTCAAAATCTGCTGGGAAAGCGCGTCGATCTTGGTGTTGATCTGATCGATCTTTTTTTCAAGCGCGGCAATTTGGTCGGGCGATGGGGAACCCTGCGGCGGTTGAGCCAATGCGCCGGCGACCACGAGTAGCAAGATCGCGCAGGCAGCGAAAAATTTCATTTCAGAAATTCTGACATCTGGTGCGAAGGCTGGCAAGCGCGCGCGCGATTTGTACAGGGACAGCCGAACCGAAAGTCACCGGGAAAGGTTGCGGTTCTGATGATTTCCCGTACCTTTTTCTTGATGCCAGAACGCATTCAGAAGCCGGTCGAACCGGTGCCGTGGGGGCCGAAACAGGGTGACGGCGGTGGGCCGCGTTCACCCGATATCTCGCGACCGGACACGAAGGATTTGCTGAAAAAGATGCGCAAGGTAGATCCGAATCAATCGAAGCGTTACCGGCAGCGCACCGGCCAATAAATGGACGGCAAAGAGGCGCTCGATTTCGGAGCGAGCAGTGATTTTCCCTCCTTGCTCCGGCGCCAGGGTTTGCTCGGGCCCGCTGCTCAGATTGGTCCGATGAATAAGCGCGCTGAAATTACGCCGACGGAATCAACTACAATTTTGGCCTTCAAATTTTCCGATGGTGTGCTGGTCGCGGGCGACCGGCGGGCGACTTCCGGAAACACTGTTGTTTACGATCGAGCCGATAAGGTGCTGGAGATCGACCGGCGTTCCATTATGGCGATCGCGGGAGTGCCTGCCACGGCTTGGGAAATGGCGCGCGTCCTCGAACACTCGTTTCAGTTTTTTCGCCGGACGCAATTACAGGAAATGAGCGTGGACGGCAAAGTGCGAGCGCTTTCGAAATTATTGCGCGACAACTTCGGCTTTGCCCTTCAGGGAGTTGGGATCGTCGTCCCGATTTTCGCGACCTACGATGTCAAAGTATCACCTTCGGCGCGCCTTTATTTTTACGATGCCATGGGGGCGCAGTTCGAAGCGACCGATTTTGCCGCGACCGGCTCGGGCTCGCCGGGGGTGCGGGGAATTTTGTATTACGAAAATACCTGGGGCAAAAAGCCGCTGCAAAAAATCGGCCAGGATGAGGCCGTCGTGGTTGCCTTGCGCGCACTCGATACGGCGTCGGAAGCGGATACCGCCACGGGCGGGATCGATCGCCACGCGAAAATTTTTCCGGTAATGAAAATCGTGTCCGCTGATGGCATTCTGACGCTGCCGGAAGAAAAGATTGCGGAGTTATTTCACAAGCGCGTCGCATGATCGAAGAGCCGTATCGTTGGGTGGAAGCAATCGCCACGCGTCGCGATTACATCGAAATGCAGCTGGCCACCGGCAGTCCAGTTGTGGCGCTTGGTTATACGGAGGGGGTCTTGCTCCTGACGGTGGGGCGGCAAAAGCTTTTCGAGATTTACGATCGGATTGCGCTCGGTGCCATTGGGCATCCGGGCGACATCGAGCGTCTGCGCATGGCTGCGATTGAGCTTGCCAGCACGGAAGGATTTACCCGCTCGGCCGCGGATGTTTCACTGCGTCGCCTGGCCTATTACTCGTTAAGTCCGGTGATGAAAAACGCCTTCGAGCAAATTTACGGCGCACCCTTCCTGGCCCGTTTGCTTTTTGTCGAAATTGGAACCTCCCCGGCCGATGACCTTTTTCTGGAAGTGGAATACGACGGCGCCATTAATCTGCACCCAAGTAACGGAGGCAATACGCCTTTTGCTGTTCTGGCTGCGAGCAAAAAGTCGGCCGAGCAAATGGCAGAGTTTCTGAAGAAACGATTTCAAGGCGGCAAGGATCTGTCGGCAACTGTCGAACTCGCGCTCGACACCTGGACGGTCGGCCAATCCAAAACCGATGAACCGATGCCGGGAGAGGATGACATTCGGCGGCAACGGGGTGAGCGAGTTGGCAGTGGGACAATTTCGGCGGCGGTGCTGGAGCGCAACACGAATCGGGCGATGCGATATCGCGCTGTCGACGCGAGCGAGCTGGCGCCGTTGATCCCAAAATAGAATGGGCCGTTTCCGTCTCTCAGAGACGGCCAGTGACTTAATTGCCTGGCTTGGTCTCGTCTTAATGGCGTTGTCATTTTTGATGTTGATGCGGACGCGGGAACCACTATTGCCGGCCACCACACCCCCACATCATAAAAAGGCCGAGCCGTTCGCTTTGGTGATACTCGATCCCGGCCACGGTGGGCAGGATTCAGGGGCAATGTCGGGCAATGTTTTGGAGAAGGATCTGACATTTGATGTGGCCCAGCGAGTCGATCGCCTTCTCGGTGGTCAAGGCATCTCGACATTGCTGACGCGCACGGGAGATTCTTATGTCTCGTTAAGCGAGCGGGCACAGCTGATCAATCGCGCCAACAATGCCATCGTGGTGAGCATTCATTTTGATGAGGGACCGCGGCCGGACGTCAGCGGAATTGAGACCTATTTCGCTGCCCAACAAAATACGGGCATTCCGACGATCGCAAGTTGGCTGCCATTTCTGCAAAAGATCGCTAACGTCCAGTCGAATGTGGAAAGTCAGAGCCTGGCCCAATTTGTTCAGCAGCAACTGGTGGCGCACACGCAGGCAATTAATCGTGGAACGAAAGCGGAGCAGTTTTATGTGCTGGCAAATGTGCGCCATCCCGCGGTGCTGGTGGAAGGCGGTTTCCTGACCAACAAAAATGAGATCTGGAAATTGGCGGACGCGAACTATCGCGAGCAACTGGCGGTGGCGATAAGCGATGGCATTTTGAAATATCGGGAGACGATCAAAGCATCCGGTGACGATCTTGATGGAGCGAGTCCATGAATAAGAAGATAGAAAAGGCGTCAAACCGCCCGCAGCAATGAAAAGAAAAATTGGGACGGCGATTTTGGTGAGTGCATTAGCGCAGTTGGCGCTGGCTGACAGCACGGTCCAGCAGGCGCAGGAAGAGCTAAAGGAACAAGGTTACTATTTTGGCCAAATCAACGGGGACAAAAACGCCGACACTGTCGCCGCGATCCGGCGATTTCAAATTCGCAACGGCTTGCAAGTAACCGGAGAGTTGGATCAAGAGACGCTGCGCGCATTGCACGCGGCCTCTGCTTCTTCCACAGCAGCGACGACGCCTACGCCGCAACCACGGAATTTGGAAGATTCCGGCAATACCACTGAGAGAGTCGCACCCGCGACGTCGCCACCACGCGATCTTCAGACTTATCGCGCGCAACCGGCGCCAGCAGAATCGGCGACGAGTATTTTCAGGAACACGCCGTACGAAATGGCGCCGCCGGAATTGCAGCAGCGCGTTATTCTCGGCGCGCAAACGTTGCTGCGGCGGCGCGGGTTTTACAAAGGTGAAAGCGACGGCGTCTTTGGAGCGAATCTGGAATTTTCGGTGCGCGCATTTCAGTCGCGCCTGGGTATTCCGCCCAATGGCCGGCTCGACATGGATACGCTGGCTGCGCTCGGCTTATTGCCGGGTCAGCGCTGGCGCACTCCGATGGAAGTACCGCATCGGCGTGTTGCGCCGTCGGATGAGCCCCCGGTCCGGGGGGAATGGATTCACTAGCCGTTTTCGAAGCGAACCGACTGCAGTTCGGCGGTGACTGTGCCGACAAAAATCTGGCTCTCGATTCGCAGCAGCAACCGATCGTTGTCATCTGAAATCCAAATGGTGGCGCGTTTAAATTT
>Ga0209577_10006358_pt1 | contig 10932 bp, 8 predicted proteins | sample GraSoiAngelo_109_FD_185874 | JGI IMG/M metagenome (GOLD analysis project Ga0209577, IMG submission 185874) | Grasslands soil microbial communities from the Angelo Coastal Reserve, California, USA - 14_0903_12_20cm (SPAdes) (version 2) | ecosystem: Environmental > Terrestrial > Soil > Grasslands ... | reverse complement strand
AGGAAACTCTTGTTCTATCCGTTGAACTACGGGGACGATGAACTGGAAGAAATAGACAAATTGAATGGAGATGGGGAAGCGCCGTTGCAGTGCGCGGCGATCTCTCGAGTGGCGGCTTCCCGAACGAGATGAGCATCGAAAGGATAAATCATATCAGGCATAAACACGGTCCTCGCCGCGCGGGGCGTACGCCTTTCCAATTCGCCTCGCATTTGGCCGACAAAGCAACTTCACCATCGGAGCTTTACGGTCTGTTCGCGACGACTTGGGGTGCAAATTTCCTTACTTCAAGCTGGGCGCTTACTTTTTGGATTTGGGTGGCCTGCTCTCTGAGCTGGGCTGTGAGAGTCTCTATTTGTTTCTGTTGCTGCGCGACCGTTGCTTCCAACTTCTCAACTTTGCCAACTTCGCCATTGAGCATGGCGGGGCGCTGGGTTGGCGCGCCGGGCGCGCTACGAGGCACAGGTGCGCTGCGAAGAGGCGCAACAGGTGCGCTACCATTCTGGACCGCGCTAGAAACAGTATCCCAGCCAAGCTCGTCGTTCGCAAGGTCTAGAGTAACTACGACAACGCTGCCGCCACGAGGCTGGAAGTTGTTGAAGATACCACCGATGAAGCAGGCTAAGGACCCGGCCCCGTTCCCATTCGAGAGGTCACCGATGCGGATCGTACTGCTTTCGTCGGGGGCGAGCGTACCAACGAAGTCGCCGACGTAAGTGTTATTGAAGCCAGCGATCAGGTTTGGTCCTGCCCCTGAACCGACGACTGTGTTCTCACTGCCATCAACGTTATTGAACATTGTCCCAGCGCCAACTGCCGTGTTGTTGTTGGCCTGGCCGAGTGCGCTCGAGTCATTATTCGCGAGCGCGATATCACCAATGGCTGTGTTCGACGTGCCATGAATATTTGCAGAAAGCGCGGAATCGCCCATCGCGTTGTTGGTTAACCCGTCGGTGTTGTTAAAGAGCGCAAAGGCGCCGAAAGCCTCGTTGAATATGCCGGTGGTGTTGTGAAGGAGCGCTTGCGAACCATTAGCCGTGTTTCTGCTGGCGGTGGTATTGCTAAAGAGCGCTTGATAACCGCTGGCGGTGTTGTCACTGCCGGTCGTGTTGTGGAAGAGCGCCCGATAACCGCTGGCAGTGTTAAAGTTGCCCTTGGTGTTGAAGTTCATCGCCAGATCACCGTCAGCCGTGTTAAAGGCACCAAACGTGTTGTTAAACAGCGCGCTCGTACCGCTCGCAGTATTGTTGTGGCCGGTCGTGTTTTTAGCCAGTGCCTGGCTGCCAAGTGCGGTGTTGCCCGCGCCGGTGTTAAGTGTCAACGCCTGATATCCGACCGCAGTATTATTGATCCCTGCGGTATTTTTCTGTAGGGCGAGCGAGCCGACTGCAGTGTTAAAGCTACCAGTGTTGGTCAACTGCAATGCGGAAAAGCCATCGGCCGTGTTTTCGTCGCCGGTGGTAATGCTCGCCCCAGCGTTGACGCCGGTTTTCGTGTTGTGCACTTGTGCAGCTGCGATCTTGGCAGATGCCAAGGCAAGGACGAGGGCGGTACTTCTAACCGCCAGGGGGATTAAGCCATGGTGGAACGGAATAGTATATTTCATAAGGTTATGTCTGATGAGGTTTTCGTCTCGCTTTTTACGGTGGGGCGGTCGCCCGAGCTGACGTATATGGCCGCAAATTGCTGTAGGATTAAGGATTATCGTAACAACTAGCAAGTCTAAAATGCTAAGGCGTCGGGCCGCATGTCGCCACCAAATGGAAGTTTCGTCGTGCCTATTTCGTGTCGCCAGTTATCGCCAGATAATTGTCTGCCACCGGCTGATTTTGGCGTGTTCTGGCAGCTTCAGGAGACAAGATCTTCTCCGTGCAAACGAGAACTGGTCGGATTAGGAAACCTCCGTTCTTTCCGTTGAACTACGAGGACAGTGCAATTTTCGATTTTCGATTGCCGATTGCAAATGCGAGCAGAATCGAATTGTTCGTATGGCCTCAGATTACCCTACCGCCTGGCCTCCGGCGAGGCCGCCAGCTTAATTCTCGACGGCCGAATCTCAATCTAACAGTCTCAAAGGCCACGTCCTGGCAACCGTGTCTGTCGATCTCGAGATTTGATCTAGGACCGGGCGGGAAAGGTGCCCATCCCGTGAGGCAAGGAATAACTGATGCTCCAGCGAAAATACAGATCGCAAGCTAAACTACTCCGGATATTGGGACTTGGGTTTGGCCTGGCCGTAGTTATCGGCGCGATCATCGGCGTCAGCATTTTTCGACTACCGGGTCCGATTGCCGCCCTGCTGGGAAAGACCTGGCTGATCCTCCTAGTCTGGGTGCTCGGAGGAATCTTTACTCTATTAAATGCGAATTACACCTCCGAGCTCGCCACCATGCTTCCAAGGGAGGGCGGTCCCTACGTCTACGCTCGTCGGGCATTTGGCGACTTCGCCGGCTTCGTCGTCGGTTGGAGTGATTGGTTCGGTAACACTGCCTCCCTTTCCTACTTGTCGATCGCTTTGGCAGAATACCTTATCGCGCTCTTTGCATTTTCGTTTGCCGGTGTGGTGTCTATCGCGATCGGACTACTGTCATTACTCATCTTCTTGAACTGGATCGGTCTGCGCGCCGGTAGTGAAACTCAGGAGGTAACAAGCTTTTTAAAGGGTGTGGCGTTGCTTTCGATTGTCGTGGCCTGCTTTGTTCTTGGTCATGGCCATGGTACCGTAAACGCGGGAAGGACTGTTCCGTCGCCTGCCAGTCCCTTCAGCCCGGTTGTGGGCATCGTGCTCTCTTTTCAGCTCATCCTGGGAGCTTACGGAGGATGGAACTCTGCCATCTACTTCGCCGAGGAAGACAAAAATCCGAGCCGCGACATTCCACGCTCGCTTCATGGCGGCGTCCTGCTGGTGATAACTATCTATCTGCTTGTTAACCTGGCGTTGATTCATTTGTTGCCGATATCTCAGATGGCCAGTTCAAAGCTCGCAGCAGCAGACGCTATGCAAGTGGTCTTCGGTACACTCGGCGGGAAGATCGTCACCGCGTTTGCCCTGCTTTCGATCTTGGGAGTGCTCAACGCTATTTTGATGTTTACGCCTCGAACTCTTTATGCGCTTGCGCGCGACGGTTTGTTTTCCAGCAAAGCGCTCACCGTAAACAAAGGCGGCACGCCGACCGTTGCTTTAGCGGTCACGGCGGCCGTGGCGCTCATTTTGATCCCGATGGGGACCTTTGAGAAACTGATGGCGCTCTATGCATTTTTCGCCATTGCGAATAATATCGTGCTTGTCGGCGCGTTGTTTGCGTTGAGGACACGTTCGCCTGATTTGGCGCGTCCGTTTAAGACCTGGGCTTATCCGTTCGCACCCCTCGGTGTCTTATTGGTTAGCCTCGCTCTCTTTGTCGGATTTATCGTCAGCGACACCCGAAACAGCATTTATGCTCTGGTAATTCTTGCAGCAAGTTACCCGTTATACCGTTTGCTCAAGCCGGAAACTGGCTAACCAAGCCGCGGATTCGCGTGAAATTTTTTTGGACCGGTTTGCCCTCGAGGCGGCCATCCGCGCTTCGATCAAATCGTCGCCTCGCTCGCGGCGAATCAATAATGATGTAGAGCGTTCGTTGCCGACCCTATACAATGCGTATCGGTGTCGACCGAAGTTAAAAAGGAGATTCAGCTCGAGATCGCCCATGTCCTCTTCATCGACATCGTTGGCTACTCGAAGCTTTCGGTTAACGAACAGCGCGCGGCAGTCGCTAGAAGCTGATCTTCAGAATGCGACCATCGGTTCCCACCAGCCATCCGGCTTTGGGACTGGCAAAGGCTACCGCCCAGTAGCTGCTCACACCAGGCAACGTGAACCAGGTATTTCCCTCATCGGGAGTCCAAGCCGCGCCTCCGTCGTTGGCGGTGATCACCACGGTGCGGCCGTTGCTGCTGTTGTTGTTGTTGTTGTTCTCGTTGTCGTTGCTGTTGTTGTTTCCGGCGCCGCTACCAGTCCGACCCACGTAGCTTAGGCCGAAAATGGCTCCCGTCACCGGAGGAGGGTTCGTAAGAGTCCACGTTTGACCCCCATCGCCCGAAGTTGCGGTGTCCGCGCTATTGGGGTTGTTCGGATCCAAATCACCGCCGCCTACGATGCCATGGAACGGGTCACGGAAAGCAACGGTGAAGGCGCCCCCGCTGGGCGAGCTAAAGAGCGGAGTGTTATACGCGTTCCAAGTGTCGCCTCGGTCTCTGGTGGCCAGGATCCTGGCAATCGTCGAGCCGCCGGTCGCAATCCAGGCGTTCCTTCCACCTTGTGTCGAAACGCAAGTACCACTTGATGCGAAGGAGAATTCTCCCGGCAGCGCCAGCGGCATGTTGTTACTGATGTCTTGCCAGGTCATGCCGTCGGTGGTGCGCAAGTCCGGGAACACTCCATTCACCGAGTCGCTGTGCGCAATGCCCCGGTGCGGCGTCCAGAACGCGAAGCCGTCGTAGAAGGCATTCGCATTCTGGTTCTCGAACTGTATCGTCCAGGTCGCCCCGCCGTCCTCTGTCTTGTAGATGCGAAAATCGGTTGGAGCCTCTCCAATGGACATCAGATAGGCGACGCTAGCGCTGAAGGCCTGGACATCGCGGAATTGCAGCAATTCGGCGCCTGGCACTACACCGGCGTTCCACGTCTGTCCGCCGTCAGTGGTGACGGTGAACGTGCCGGCGCGACCGCATGCCCAGACCACTTGCGGGTTCACCGGCCAGACCGCGATCAGTCCGTTGGTGGTGCCGCTGTTTTGCGGAGTTAATGTGGGTTGATGAATCGGCAAGGGCTCCTTCGCGCTCAGGATTGCGCAGGCGAACGCCGGAATCAGGAGAGTAGTCAATGATCGTTTCAACATTTGAATTTCTCCAAAAGCAAATTACCGGCGGCAGCGTAGGCTGCGTTGCAAAGAGCGTCAAACTCGCCGCTGCGCAAAGAACTCCTTCCCGAACCGGAGCCGAAAACCCTTTACAAGTAGCGTGCTGTACTCAGTTGCGCGTCCGATCATAGACAGGGGTGGCTAGCAAAAACAGTACGTGGTCAGTAGTCGCCTCAACTACGTAAACTACTTTCACCCGAGGCAGGAAACGAGAAGTTGGCGATCCGTTGGCTCCGGTACAAAACTTTCTTCATTGCCAGCCCATGCAGTCTTTTTTAAAGACCAATCTTGCTGCGGACTGCACCTCGAATAGTGTCTCAGCTTTCCCGTATTTAGATGCACGACGCCGAAATGATTGATAGTTTGGAGCGCACTTCCGCCGCTCATCTCCCTGTTGCCCACGGCGACGAGCTTGTCGACCTTTACGTTAGTCCCGAGCGACGGGCGGAAATCAAGACTGAGTCCAGGGGGCTGCCATCGTGGGACTTAACCGCCAGACAGCTCTGTGATCTTGAGCTGCTCCTCAATGGAGGTTTTTCGCCTTTGCGCGGCTTTATGACCAAGGCCGATTACGAACGTGTTTGCTACGAGATGAGGCTGGCATCAGGTATTCTTTGGCCCATTCCGATTACGCTTGATGTAAGTGAGGATTTTGCGAAATCGCTGACTCCGGGGCGCAGCAAAATTGCTCTTCGGGATCCCGAAGGCGTGATGCTGGCGTTGTTGGACGTGGAAGAAGTGTGGAAACCCGATCGTCGCGATGAAGCACAGACGGTATTCAACACCATCAGCCCGGCTCACCCTGGAGTCGACCATGTGCTTAACAAGTCGAATCCATGGTACGTTGGAGGCCGGCTTGAAGGGGTGCAGCGTCCTTCCAGCTATGATTTCAAAACCTTGCGTTTGTCGCCTTCTGAATTGCGGCAGCAATTCGCCCGGCAAGGCTGGCGGCGAATTGTGGCCTTCCAGACCCGCAATCCCATGCATCGCGCCCATGTCGAATTGACCTTCCGCGCATGCAAACAAGCTGAAGCAAGTTTGCTTGTTCATCCGGCAGTAGGCCTGACAAAGCCGGGTGACGTTGATTACTTCACGCGAGTCCGGTGTTACCAGGTAGTTCTGACGAAGTATCCGCGCGGCACGGCGAAGCTTTCCCTCCTGCCGCTGGCCATGCGCATGGCCGGACCGCGGGAGGCGATTTGGCACGCTCTCATCCGAAAAAACTGCGGTTGTTCGCACATGATCATTGGACGCGATCACGCCGGGCCAGGTACAGACGCCAATGGAAAGGCTTTCTACGACCCGTATGCGGCTCAGGAGTTGTTCCAAAAACACGAAGCCGAAGTCGGGGTGAGAATGGTTCCCTTTCACAACATGGTTTATGTAGAGGATAATGCCAAGTACCTGCCAGAGGATGAAGTTCCGCGCGAAGCCCGGGTACTAAAGCTTTCGGGTACGGAATTACGCCAGCGGCTCAATGAAGGACGTCTTATCCCGGATTGGTTTACGTATTCCGAAGTCATACTAGAACTGCGGCGAAGCTTCCCGCCTCGCCACCAGCAGGGGTTCACCGTTTTCTTCACTGGCTTGTCCGGCGCCGGCAAATCAACCATTGCCAACGTTCTGCTGATCAAGCTCCTCGAAATCGGGGGGCGCCCGGTTACGCTTTTTGATGGGGATCTCGTCCGCAAGCACTTATCCTCCGAACTTGGTTTTTCCCGCGAACATCGCGACCTCAACATCCGACGCATCGGATACGTCGCTTCCGAGATTACCAAGAATCGTGGCATCGCCATCTGTGCCCCTATCGCGCCCTACGACGCCATGCGAAAAGAAGTGCGCGCCATGATTGCACCGTTGGGTGGATTCATCATGGTGCACCTCTCCACTCCAGTTGAAGTTTGCGAAGAACGCGATCGCAAAGGTCTCTACGCCAAAGCCCGAGCGGGCATTATCAAGGAGTTTACCGGTATCTCCGATCCCTACGAAGAACCGACTGATGCAGACATCACGATCAATACAGCTGAACTCGCCCCCGACGAGGCGGCCCAAGAGATTATCCTTCATTTGGAAAGCGAAGGATTCATCGGAAATCCGAGTAATTCGCGCGTGAGTTAAAGATTTCGAACGGACGCGACTACTTTCTGCGGGTCGTTCTCTCGACATAAACGAGGACCAGGGACCGCAGTTGTAGGACAGGCATTTTTGCCTGGCCAACCATTCCATCCTGGCAGGCGGGCTTCCGGTTCGTAGAGCCCTACAGCTCGGAGAGAGCGCCTGCCCTACAATGTCGGCGATCGAATGGGGGCTGCGCGTTTATTTAAAATGAGCTGGACCAAAAGTCGCTTATTACCAAACGATCAAAGACTACTGAGACGGACCCGGCGTCTTCGTCGGAATTAGCGGCGGCCCGCTCATACTTTTGAGAACACGACCGAGATCGCTATTGGTGGAAATAACGGCCGTGGTGTCGTGCTCGAATGCCGAGCGAGCTACATCAAGACTGCGCAGGAATAGATAAAGGTCCTGGGCATCCGGTGCGCTGTAGGCGTTGGCGTAAATGCGAGCTGCTTCCGCGTCGGCTTCGCCTTCGATCTTTAACGCGTCCCGGTTGGCGCTGGAGATGATCGAGGCCACTTCGCTCTCTTTTTGCCCGCTGATGTTGGCGGCTTCACCGTGACCCTCGGAGCGGAAGCGGGCCGCAATCTGGTGGCGTTCGCTCGACATTCGCTCAATAATCTTCTCAGCTACCGCCGGATTATACTTACTACGCTTGAATCGTTCGTCGAGCAGTTCGATTCCGAAGTCGGCGATCTTTTGCCGGGTCCGTTCTGTAATTTGTTTCTCGATCTCCCCTCGCCCCAGCTGAATATCGGGAATGCTACTTGGCAGGATTGTGCCGCTCTTCTCCAGTTCCGGATCGCGCAAAGGTTGCCGTCCCTTAGTTACTCGAATTATCTCGACCAGATCATGAGTAGCTACCGCCGTCCGCGTCTCGCTTCCGAGAATATCGTCCAGTCGGGAGAGTGCGCTGCGCTCGTCGTTTAACCGGTTGTAATAGAGAAGCGGGTCGCTTATGCGCCAGCGCGCGAAGCAATCCACGATGAGATAAAGCTTGTCCTTGGTCGGGCATTCTGTGGGCGGGCCGTCCCAGGCCAGCACTCGTTTATCAAATCGGTTTACTTTATCGAAGAACGGCAGCTTCAACTTCAATCCCGGGGTAGTTTCAATGCGAATGGCTTTGCCGAACCGAGTAACGATCGCGTCTTCGTATTGACGAACGATAAAGAGCATTGAACCCCACTTAAGTCCCGTTAGAATGAAGATGAGACCCAGTATCGCCATGGTGCGGGACTGCAAAATCCGGATCAATGTTGGCGGCATTGGTGAGATAGTTCCTAGCGCGTTGGGTGAGTCGATTCGGGAGTCGTTAGCGGGAGCGTTTGCAAGATGTTTTTCAAACTGTCGTCCACGATTACTTTCTTTTGTAAGGCCGGAAGGAGCGCCTGCATTTGTTCCAGGTAAATACGGCGACGGGTAACATCCGGGGCTTTACGATACTCGGTTAGTAGGAGCGTGAATTTCTCAGCGTCGCCTTTGGCCTGGTTTACCCGGTGAAAGGCGTAGGCCTCAGCCTGTTTCAGGCGTTCCTTGGCCTGGCCGCTGGCATTCGGGACCGCATCATTATAAACCGCCCAGGCCTGATTGATCGCGGTCTGCTTCTCTTGTTGCGCCTGGTTTACTTCGTTGAAAGCAGCCTGCACCACCGCCGGAGGCCGCACCGTGGCAAGTTGGACCTGTTGAATTTGAAGGCCAAGTTTGTAGTCGGAGCAAAGCTCGGCCAGGCGTTTGAGCGAGGCCGTTTCAATGTCGTGGCGCCCAATGGTAAGGACTTCATCCACGGTGCGATCGCCGATCACTTCGCGCATCACGCTTTCCGATAAGTCGCGCAACGTTTGCTCCGGCTCGCGCACACCAAACAAATACATTTTCGGATCAGTAATTCGATATTGCACCACCCACGGCACGAGCGCGGTATTGAGATCGCCCGTGATCATCGTTTCGGTGTCTTCGCCTTCCCGGTCGTGCTGGTAAGGGTTGGTCGAGCCAGGCGTCGAAAAACCGAACTCGAGTTTGAGGAGCCGCTGCGTCGGCACGATGACCAGCTCATCCACATGTGGGACGACGTAGGTCAAACCGGGATCCTCGATTCCGGATAACGCGCCGAAACGAAGCTTAACGCCGACAGAATTTGTCGGAATGGAACGAAAACCGAACAAGAGCGAGAAAAGGGTGAGCGCTATTCCCACACAGGCAATAATGCCGAGGACAAACCGCACTGGTCTGATGCCAAAACTGGGAGAGGCGGGCCCGGAGGAACGAACGATCTGCATGGCGAATTGCGACTATGGGGCGGTCAAGCTGGCGCGGCAAGTTATTCCCGGCGGCGCCGAGACTTTTGACTCGAAGGTGGACCAATCGGGGAAACAACGCGTCGATTCAATCTGAACACTGCATCTGCGCGAAAGAAGAATCGCTAAACTGCGAAGGGCCTGGCACGACCAGGGCTGACATTCCACCTTACGCCAGAGGCAGGCGATAGATCATATCGAGCTTCGATATAATGGCATGTCCAATGCTGCAAAAAAGCACAATTTCTAAAACGATGAACACTCCACCACCAAACCAAAAAGGATTTACTCTTGTCGAAATCATGATTGTTGTCGCAATCATTGCGTTGCTCGCGGCCATCGCTGTGCCCGGATTCTTGCGCGCGCGCAAGCGCTCCCAGGCCAGCCGCATCCTGAATGATTTAAGGATGATTGACTCAGCGCTTGATCAATACGCAATCGAGCACAACAAAAAAAGCAACGACCCCGTTGGCACAGCCGATTGGACCAGCTACGTCAAGAAGGGCTCCCCCCTTTACAATACCGGTAATAGTCTCTTTGGCACGGGTTATGGCTCGCAAACGGTAGATCTAATTCCACAGGTGCCTTCAAACGACTACAATGTACTGTCCGACGTTGCTGGAACAGGCTTCTGGTCCCCCTACGGACCGTAAGAAAAATTGCATTTCGGCGCGATGGGTTGACTATCAAGCGAAGTCCTCCCGAACGGTGAAGAAGGCTCTCCAGGCCAAGGACTACGATGCACTCAGTGCCTTCCGATATGCGATGCGGAAGTTTCTTCGTGTCAGCAAGGAAGTGGTTGCCGCTCGGGCAAAACTGACGCCAGAACAATATGAAGCTCTCCTCGCGATCAAAAGTAGTTCCGGCGCCAACGGCGTGACGGTTGGGGAGATAAGCGAGCGTTTGCAAGTGAGACATCATACCGCGGTAAGTCCTCTAGACAGATTGGAGGCGCGAAAATTCGCGGTGAGAAAACGAACTAACTCAGACAAACGCATGGTCAACGTCAAATTAACGAAGACGGGCGCAACCCTCTTATCACGCCTGGCCCTGATTCACTACGGCGAAATCCGGCGTCGCACTCCCGAAATAATGAGCGCTCTCCGTCGCTTCCAGAAATAGAGTTTCTCTCATCTGGCGAATGACTAGCTGCCGGCATTAAGTCTGTCTCGGCCATGTTCGCCGGTGAGATCAAGCACCGGACCAAGAGGAACAATGCGGCTGGGGTTAATCTCTTCATGCGTCATGTAATAGTGGCGCTTGATGTGGTCAAAGTTCACAGTGTCGGCTATGCCATCACACTGGTATAGATCCGCCAGGTAACCTTGCAGATTCCGGTAATCGATGATGCGGCGCAGGCTGCATTTGAAATGGATGTAGTAGACAACATCGAAACGAATAAGAGTGCAGAACAGCCGCCAATCTGTCTCGACCATTCTGTCTCCGAATAGATAACGACTTTTAGCCAGTCGCGCTTCGAGTTGATCCAGAGCATCGAATACCTGCTTACAAGCGCGTTCGTAAACGCGGTGTCTGGTCGTAAAGCCGGCTTTGTAAACGCCGTTGTTGATCTTGTCGTAGATAAAATCGCTCAGCGTCTCCTGTTCCGCGGCAATGTC
>Ga0209577_10006356_pt1 | contig 10933 bp, 7 predicted proteins | sample GraSoiAngelo_109_FD_185874 | JGI IMG/M metagenome (GOLD analysis project Ga0209577, IMG submission 185874) | Grasslands soil microbial communities from the Angelo Coastal Reserve, California, USA - 14_0903_12_20cm (SPAdes) (version 2) | ecosystem: Environmental > Terrestrial > Soil > Grasslands ... | reverse complement strand
CTGGGGTCCGGCGCCAGCACGACCTCGTGCCCAGGGATCCGGATGTGGAGGACGACCTCGTCCGGTCCCGGATGGGTGCTGAACATCTCCTGGAGCTGCGCCATGCCGACCCCGCTTCCCTCCGGCACGGCCAGGTGCAGCACCTGCCGCCTCGCCACCGGCGCGCAGTCGGGGTCATCCCAGGCCCAGGCCTGCTCGATGACGACCGAGGCGCGCTCGGCCTCCGCCTCCAGCTCCTCGCCGTCCGGGCTGACCGGCCCGTTGGAGCGGTTGCCCGCCCGGACGTCCACCTTGCCGAAGACCACCACCAGCGCGTCGGGCTCGAAGAGCCGGTGGTACTGCTCGTATTGGCGCGGGAAGAGGATCACGTCGACGGTGCCGGTGAGGTCCTCGATCTCCGCGTAGGCCATGATCTGGCCCTTCTTGGTGACCACCCGCCGGCGCTCGCGGACCAGGCCGCCGACCCTCACCTCCTGGCCCTGGATCTCGGAGGTGATCTCGAGGGCCTGGGCGTCGGTCAGCCGGGCCAGCTCGGAGGCGACCCGCTTCAGCGGGTGGTCGCTCAAGTAGAGCCCGAGCAGCTCCTTCTCCAACCGCAGCTTGTCCTCGGAGGACATCGGCTCGACCGAGGCCGGCACCGACTGCTCGATGGGCATCTCCTCGAAGAGCGTGGTCTGCCCGGCGGCCCGGTCGCGGGCGCTGCCGGCGGCGCTCTCCCACGCCTTGTCCAGGTTGAAGAGGAGCCGGTTGCGGTCGTCGAGGCTGTCACAGGCGCCCGACTCGACCAGCGACTGCACGGCTCGAAAGTTCACCTCGGGGAGGCCCGCCAGCCGCTCCAGCAAGTCGTCGCGCGAGGAAAACGGCCCCTCCTTGAGGCGTTCGGCCACGACCGACTCGCAGGCGCCGACGCCGATGTTCTTGATCGCCCCGAGGCCGAACCGGATCGACTCCCCGGCCACCGAGAAGTCGACGCCACTGACGTTGAGGTCGGGCGGCAACACCTCGATGCCGTGCGCGCGGCAGTCGACGATCGTGGCGGCGACCTTGTCGGCGCTGCCCTGCTCGTGGACCAGGAGCGCCGTCAGGTACTCGAGCGGGTAGTTCGCCTTCAGGTAGGCGGTCTGGTAGCTGAGCACGGCGTAGGCGGCGCTGTGGGCCTTGTTGAAGGCGTACTCGGCGAACTTGGTGATGCCCTCGAAGAGGCGGGTGGCGGTTGCCTCGTCGATGTCGTTGGCGAGAGCGCCGGCCAGGAATTTCTCCTTCAGCTTGGCCATCTTGGCCTTGTCCTTCTTGCCCATCGCGGCGCGCAGGATGTCGGCCTCTGAGAGGGAGAAGCCGCAGAGCTGGCGCGCGGTCTCCATGACCTGCTCCTGGTAGATCATCACGCCGTAGGTGTCGCGCAGGATCGGCTCCAGCTTGGGGTGCAGGTACTCGATCCGCTCCCGGCCCTGCTTGCGGGCGATGAAGGCGGGGATGTTCACCATCGGGCCGGGGCGGTAGAGGGCGACGGCAGCGGTCACGTCGCCGAAGTCCTGCGGTCGCATCTCGGTCAGCATCCGGCGCATGCCGGCGCCGTCGAGCTGGAACACGCCGTGCGTGTCGGCGGCCGCGATCAGCTCGTAGGCGGCCCTGTCGTCGAGCGCCAGCCGGGACATGTCCAGCTCCAGCCCGCGCCGCTGCTTGAGCATCTCGACCGCGGTCGAGATGATGTCCAGGTTCTGGAGCCCCAGGAAGTCCATCTTCAGGAGCCCGATCTCCCCGACCGCCTTCATGTCGTACTGGGTGATCACCGACTCCCGGCCAGGACCGAACTGGAGCGGCGCGTGGTTGACCAGCGGGTCGGGCGCGATCACCACGCCGGCGGCGTGCGTGGAGACATTGCGTGACACGCCCTCGAGGTTCTTGGCGACGTCGATCAGCTTCTTGATGCGCGCGTCAGACTCGTACGCCTCCCGGAACTCGGGGACCTCTTTGAGCGCGTCATCGAGGGACTTGGAGCGGCCCTGCCAGACCGGCACCAGCTTGCTCAGCCGGTCCGCCTCCCGAAGCGGCACGTCGAGCACCCGGCCGACGTCGCGGATGGCCGCCTTCGAGGCCATGGTGGTGAAGGTGATGATCTGGGCGACCCGGTCGGTGCCGTATTTCTCGGTGACGTAGCGGATCACCTTCTCGCGGCCCTCGACCGAGAAGTCGCAGTCGATGTCCGGCATGCTGACGCGGTCCTTGTTCAGGAAGCGCTCGAAGTAGAGGCCGTGCTCCAGCGGGTCGAGGTTGGTGATCCCGAGCGCGAAGGAGACCAGCGAGCCGGCCGCGCTGCCCCGCCCGGGACCGGTCGCGATGCCGTTCTGGCGGGCGAAGTTGTAGAAGTCCCAGACGATCAGGAAGTAGGACGCGTAGCCGGTCTGGGAGATCACCGCCAGCTCGGTGTCGGCGCGCTCCCGGTGCACGCTGCTGGGCGTGCCGTAGCGCCAGCGCAGGCCTTCTTCGACGCGCAGCTTCAGGTAGCTGTCGGGCGTCATGCCCTCGGGCACGTCGAAGGGCGGCAGCAGGGTCTTGCCGAGCGTCAGCTTGACGTCGCAGCTCTCGGCGATGTCGAGCGTGCTCTGGAGTGCGTCGGGATGGTCGGGGAAGAGCGCCGCCATCTCCTCGGCCGTCTTGACGTAGAAGTCCTGGGACCCGAACCGCCAGCGCTTGGGATCGTCGTAGAGGGCCCCTGTCTGCAGGCAGAGCAGGACGTCGTGGGCCTCGGCGTCGTCCTTCTCCACGTAATGCAGGTCGTTGGTGGCTGCCAGCCTCAGCTTGAAGTCCTTGGAGAAGGCGGCCAGGGCCTGGTTGACCGGCTCCTGCTCGTCGATCCCGTGGCGCTGCACCTCCAGGAAGTACCTGTCCGCTCCGAAGATGTCCCGGTATTCGCCGACGGCCTCCCGGGCACCCTCGGGGTCGCCCCCGGTGACCTTCGAGGCGACCTCGCCGGCCAGGCAGCCGCTGAGCGCGATCAGCCCCTTGGAGTGCCGCGCCAGCACCTCCTTGTCCACCCGGGGCTTGTAGTAGAGGCCTTCCAGGTGGCCGATCGAGCAGAGCTTGAGCAGGTTCAGGTAGCCCTCCCCGCTGGCGGCGAGCACGGTCAGGTGGTGGGGATCGCGGTCGGCTCGGCCCTCCCGCTGAAACCGGCTCCGGGGCGCCACGTAGAGCTCGCAGCCGAGGATGGGCTTGATCCCCGCCTCCTGGCACTCCTTGTAGAACTGGACCGCGCCGTACATGACCCCGTGGTCGGTCAGGGCCACCGCCGGCATGCCCAGGTCGGCGGCCTTGTGCACCAGCCGGTGGATCCGCCCGGCGCCGTCGAGCAGGGAGTACTCGGTGTGGTTGTGGAGGTGGGCGAAGCTCTTCGGGGCGTGCGGCATTCGTTTGTCTTCGTGGGTGGCGGGCCCCGCGGGGCGTAAGTCTAGCGGTCCAGCGGCTACCCTAGGCCCATCCTGAAGCCGCTTCCGCCCCTGTCAGCCGGGCCCGCCGAGATGTCCCATTCCGGCATCCGGGAGATCTCGAACATCGCGGTCGGCATGCCAGGCACCATCCGCCTCGACGTCGGCCAGCCCAACTTCCGGACCCCCGACCACATCTCGGAGGCGGGCAAGCGGGCGATCGACGACGGCTACACGTTCTACACGCACACGCAGGGGCTGATCGGCCTCCGCGAGCGGCTGGTCGCCAAGCTGCAGAAGATCAACCACTACTCGGTCACGCCCGAGCAGATCGCCTGCGCCTCCGGCGGCGTTGGCGCCATCGCAGCCGCCCTGGCCGCCATCCTCGAGCCCGGCGACGAGGTCCTGCTGCCGGACCCGGGCTGGCCGAACTACCGGATGATGCCGCCCTGGCTGGGCGCCCGCGCCGTCTACTACCCGCTGCTCGCGGAGCACGATTACCTGCCCGACCTGGAGCGCCTGGAATCCCTGGTCACGCCCCGGACGCGGGTCCTCCTGATCAACAGCCCCGCCAACCCGACCGGGGCCGTCTTCCCGCGCGGCGTCATCGAGGCGCTCGCCGAGGTCGCCGTCCGCCACGACCTCTGGCTGCTCAGTGACGAGTGCTACGACCAGATCCTCTTCGAAGGCGAGCACGTCGGCCCGGCCTCCTTCCTCGACGACGGCCGGGTGATCACCGTCTACACCTTCTCCAAGACCTATGCCATGACCGGCTGGCGGCTGGGCTACGCCGTCGGCGAGGCGGGCCTCATCGACACCGTTACCAAGGTGCTGGAGTCGAACACCTCCGGCCCCAGCACGATCGCACAGAAGGCCGCGGAGGCGGCCCTCGACGGTCCCCAGGAATGCGTCGCGGAGATGGTCGCCGCCTATGCGCACCGCCGCGACCTGGCGGTCGACCTGCTCCGGGAGTCAGGGCTGCTGGTCAGCATCCCGCAGGGCGCCTTCTACGTGATGGCCGACGTCTCCGGCGCCGAGGGCGACTCGCGGCGGTTCGCGCTCCGCCTGGTTCGAGAGCGGGGAGTGTCGGTGGCGCCCGGCACCGCCTTCGGCAGGGTGGGCGCGGGGATGGTCCGGATCAGCCTGGCCAGCTCTGACGAGGACCTGCGGGAGGGGATCCCGAGGCTGGCCGAAGCAGTGAGGGACTGGAAGACGTGATCACCCATATCTACGTGGCCAAGCTCAAGCCCGACGCCACCGACGCGCAGGTCGCCGCCTGGCTGGAGGCGATCCAGGGGCTCGAGATCGGCGGTATGAGCGAGCTCCGCTGCGGCGTCGACCTGGGCCTTCGCGACGGCAATGACGACGTGGCCATCACCGCCGACTTCGAGGATGCCGAGGCCTGGCGGCGCTACGACCAGGACGAGCTCCACAACCAGATCCGCGCCGAGCACGCGAAGCCGATCGTGGAGTCTCAGCAGCGCTGCCAGTTCACGCGGCATTTCCGCTTCGAGACCCTTTGCGACATCCGCAACGTCACCCTGATCACTTTCAAGGCGGACGCGCCGGAGGGACACGCGGGCCACGTCGCGGAGCGGCTCCAGGGCCTCAAGGTCCCGGGCCTGGCTCACCTCGACGCCGGGCCCGACCTCGGCCTCGCGCCGGGCAACGCCTCGGCCGGAGTGATCTGCGACTTCGAGGGCGCGGAGGGCTACCTGGCCTACGACCGGGACGCTCTCCACAACCGGATCCGGCAGGAGGACGTCCTGCCCTACGTCGAGTCGGCGCGCCGCGTGCAGTTCGAGATCTAGGCGGGCGCCGTCTGAGCGAGGCCGGCCGGTGTCGCAGCTGCGGCGCCGCCGTGGCCGGCGGGACCGAAGGCTGCCAGGCGTTCTTCGACCGGCTCTCGGCCCGGCTGCTGGAGGGCCGCGAGGTCTCCTACCTGGTACGCCGGCTCGCCGTCGACTGCTACTGCCTTCAGCACCCCGACCGCTACTGCGTGTCGGCGAAGAGCCTGGCGGCCCACCTGACCGGCGCCTGCTGGGCGCTCGAGTTCGGCGGCGGTGAGCCCGGTTTGAAGGCCCTCCAGTCCTGGCTCAACGGCCGGGTCCCGCTGGCCAAGCCGGCGCTTCCCTCGAGCTTCGGCGCGCTGACGGTCGCCGACGTCGCGGCTGCGGACTCGCTCGCCGAGGGCGTGGAGGCCTGGGCCCGCTCGACCTGGGAGGCCTATGCCGGCCTGCACCCGACCACACGGGGCTGGGTGAAGGCGGCCACCGGCCGGGGCTGAAGCCAGGCGTTTCCAGGGTCAGGCGCGCTCCAGGAGCACCACGGTCTCGATGTGGTACGTCTGGGGGAACATGTCGACGATCGCCGCCCGCCGGAGCCGGTAGCCGCCCCGGATCAGGAGGGCGACGTCGCGGGCCTGGGTTGACGGCTCGCAGGAGATGTAGGCGATCCGCTCCGTCCCCAGCCTCAGAACCTCGGCGATCGCCGCCTGCTCGAAACCGGCCCGGGGCGGGTCGGCGATCAGTGCTTCGTGCCGGCCGAGGCGGACATTCTTGAGCGCGGACTCGACCCGGCCCTGGACGAACTCGACGTTGCCGGTCCCGTTGATCCGGGCCGCGAGGCGGCCGAGGGCGACCGCGCGGGGGTTCTCCTCGACCGCGGTGACCGAGCCCGCCTCTCGGGCCGCGGAGAGGCTGATCGTCCCGATGCCCGAGTAGAGGTCGAGGACTCGGTCGGAGGGGGCCAGGGCGAGCATGTCGAGCGCGGTCCGGTAGAGCGCCGGCATCTGGCGATGGTTGGCCTGCACGAAGGTGTCGCTGCGGACCCGGAAGTGAAGGCCCCAGAGCTCGAGGTCCATCGAATCGTCGAGGAGCACGGCGTCCGGCAGCAGCTCCTGCGCGCGCGTCCCCAGCTCCCGCAGCACGGGGCCGGCCTTGCCTTCCACCCTGGCCTCCCAGAGCAGCCCGCGTCTGGCCGGCTCCGCGGTCAGCAGGAGGTGCTTCAAGCCCCTGAGGTGCAGCTCGTTCACGGCCTGCCGGAAGGCGCCCAGCGCCTGCTCGATCCGCAGGTGGTGGATCGGGCACTCGCGGACCGCCAGCACCGAGTGCGAGCGCAGCCGGTGGAACCCGAGCTCGAAGGTCCCGTCGGCCCGGTAGATGCCCTCGAACTCGCCCCGGATCCGGTACCGCCAGGGATCCTCCATCTCCAGCACCGGCGTGTCCGGCGGGAGCCGGAGACCGGCCCGCGCCCAGACGTCCTCGACCACCTTGCGCTTGAACCGGAGCTGCGCCTGGTAGTGCGCGTGCTGCCAGTGGCAGCCGCCGCACTCGCCGAAGTAGGGACAGCGGGGATCGACCCGGTCGGGGGAGGCCTCGAGCACCTTCTCGACGGTGGCGAAGGCGACGCCGCCTCGGCGCCCCCGCGGGCGGACCTCGACCGCCTCCCCGGGCAGCGCGTAGTGGACGAGCACGACCCGCCCGTCGGGCTCGCGGGCGACCGTCGAGCCGCCGTGCGCGGGCACCTCCGGCCGCAGCGTCACCCGACGAACCTCGAGGAGCCGAAGAGGCTGGCGAAGAGAAGCAGTGCCGCCGCCGACACGCCCAGCCAGGCCACTCGGAGGAGGCGATGCGGTGCGAGCCAGCTGGCGAAGGCGAAGTAGCAGGGCACGACCACGGCCAGGTAGCGCGGGATGGCCTCGAAGCCACCGACCGCGTAGGCCTGGCTCACGTCGAGGACCAGGTTCGCCCCGGCGAAGAGTCCGTAGCCGGGCGGCAGCCGGCGCAGGGCCCAGGCGGTGCCCGCCGCGAAGGCCACCAGCAGCGGGAAGCCATACGCCTCGATGCGGGTCGGGTCGAGCCTCAGCAGAGCCTCGCCGAACTGGCCGATCGGGAAGAGCGGGTTGCGGTGGACGCCCAGCACCCAATGGAGCTGGCCGTGCAGCCAGCCCAGCGGGTCGCCGGCGAGGAGCCACTCGAGGAGGCTGACGATCGCCAGCCCGAGGATGGGCGCCAGGGTGGCGGCAAGGGCGGGCAGCCGGCGCCCGCCACGCCAGGCCTCGACGGCCAGGGGGACGGCGAGCAGGACGCCCGGCACCCTGCTCATGGCTCCGAACAGCGCCGCCGCACCGGCGAGACCTGGCCGCTTCGCGTCCAGGCCGTACAGGGTGCCCGCGATGCCCAGCAGCAGCAGCGACTCCGAGTAGGCGTAGCTGAAGAAGATCGAGGCCGGGCCGAGCGCCAGGATCCAGAGCAGGAGCCGGCTCGGGGACTCGTCAAGGTGCCGGCGCGCGAGCAGGTAGAGGATGGTCAGCGCCGCCAGGAAGGCCAGGTTGGTGACCGCGAGCAGGGCCCAATCGCTGCCGCCCAGGAGCCGGGCCAGGAAGGGGAGCAGCGGCAGGAAGGAGGTCCGATAGGCCGTCGGCGGCAGCGGCGGGACGGGGCCGCCCCGATAGCCGAAGTGGGTGACCACCGCGAAGTACTGCGCGTCGAAGTGGAAGAGCCGGCGCAGGATCGGGTTGGCGGGCCGCCAGAAGTCGGCGTAGTAGTGGGCCTGCGGGAGCAAGGGCGCGATCGCCTCGGTCCCGATCCAGACCAGCAGGCGGCTGGCCAGGAAGGGCCAGAGCGCGGAGAGCAGGGCGCCGCCGAGAACCGACCTCCTCACCGGCGCCAGAACCCGGCCGGGTCGTCGCTGGGACGGAAGCCCGCCGCCTCGACCAGCGCCGCCGCCGCCGCAAAGCCGGCCGCGATCTTCGCCGGCTCGTGGGAGTCGCTGCCGAAGGAGACCCGCTCCCCTCCCAGCTCCCACCACCAGCCGAGCACGATCGGGCCCGGGCAGAGGCCGCGTCCTGGTTCGGCGCCCCGGGTGGTGTTGACCTCGAGGACAGCGCTGCGGCCGTCCGCGGCCTCGAGGACGGCCCGCAGCTCCTCCTCGAAGTCCGTCTCGCGGTAGGCGAGCTCAGCGTGGGGCCAGTAGCGCTTCGGGTAGTCGAGGTGGGCGAGCACCTCGAACGGCTGCTCGCTCTCCAGCAGCGTCAGCAGCTCCGCGAGGTACTCCCGGACCAGGGCCGGCGCCGCCTCCGGCGTCAGGAGGCCCTGGCTCATGTCAACCGCTGCGCCCGCCTGCCGGATCGTGTGCACGGACCCGAGGACCCGGTCGAGGGGCGCCACCCGGAGCAGCGCCGAGACCTCGGCCGGGAAGCGGTGCGGCTCGCCCAGCTCGACCCCGCTCAGGATCCGGAGGCCGGGGAACTTCGAGCGACAGCGCTCGACCGACTCCAGGTAGCCGTGGATGTCGACCGGCCGCTGCTCGGCGAAGGCCCGGACGTAGTCGGCGTGCTCGGTGAAGGCGATCGCCGGCAGCCCGATCTCGAGCGCGCGCGCGCAGGTGGCCTCCATGTCGCCCCGGGCCGCGTCCCACGACCATTCGCTGTGGACGTGGCCGTCGGCGATTCTCGGGCTAGTGGTCGAGGCGATCTTTCAGGAGCTCGCGGGCGAGCCCGGGGTTGGCGGTGCCGCCGGAGGCCTTCATGACCAGGCCCACCAGCGGCCCGATGGCGCTCGGGTTGGCCCGGTAGTCGGCGACGATCTTGGGGTTCTCGACCAGAACGCGATCGACGATGGCGGCCAGCTCGCCCTGGTCGGAGAGCTGTGAGAGCCCTGCCGAAGCCTCCTCGAAGCCCGCTCCATCGAGGAGGCGGCCGAGGATGGTGCGACCCTGCTCGCGGTTGAAGGTGCCGGCCGCGATCCCCTTGACCAGTGCCGCGAACCCGCCCGCCGCGGGCAGGCTGCCGGCGTAGGCCGGCAGGATCTCGCCGATGATCCAGTTGGCGGCCGGTTTCGCCTCAGCGCCATGGCCAACGACCTGCTCAAAAAGCGTGGCGAGCTCGGCCTCGGCGGTCAGCAGCGCCGCGTCATAAGCGCTCAGCCCGTGCCTGGCGACGAGCCGCGCCCGGCGGGCGGCGGGCAGCTCCGGCAGCTCCTTGGCGAGCGCGTCGAGGTGAGCACGCTCGAAGCTGAGCGGCGGTAGGTCGGGCTCGGGAAAGTAGCGATAGTCCTGGGCGAACTCCTTGGTGCGCTGGGAGAAGGTCCGCTGCTCGGGCTCCGACCAGCCGCGCGTCTCCTGCACGACCTTGCCGCCCGACTCCAGCACCTCCGCCTGACGCCTCAGCTCGAAGTCCACTGCGCGCTGCAGGGCGCGGAAGGAGTTGATGTTCTTCAGCTCGGTCTTGACGCCGAGCTCGTCGGAGCCGTGGGGACGGATCGACACGTTCGCCTCCGCTCGCAGATGACCCTTCTCCATGTCCGCCTCGCTGGCCCCGATGGTGCGCAGCAGCGCGCGCAGCTCGACCGCGAAATCCCGTGCCTCGGTCGCCGAGCGCAGGTCCGGCTCGCTGACGATCTCCATCAGCGGCGTCCCGGAGCGATTCAGGTCGACGAAGGAGGTCTCGGCGGACTGGAGAGCGTCGCCGGCATGGACCAGCTTGCCGGTGTCCTCCTCCAGGTGGACCCGCGTGATCCGGACCCGCTTCCCCCCCACCTCGATCCAGCCGTGGCGGCTCATCGGGAGGTCGTACTGGCTGACCTGGTAGCCCTTGGGGAGGTCGGGGTAGAAGTAGTTCTTGCGGTCGAACTTGGTGAACTCCTGGACCTCGCAGTTGAGCGCCATGGCCGAGGTCAGGAGCAGCTCGACCGCCCGGCGGTTGATGACCGGCAGGCTGCCCGGCAGCCCGAGGCAGACGGGGCAGGTGTGGGTGTTCGGGGGCTGGCCGAGGTAGTCGGTGCTGCAGCCGCAGAACATCTTGGACCGCGTCGCCAGCTGGACATGGACCTCCATCCCGATCACGGCTTCCCAGTCGGTCTTGGTGTCGACGCTCACAGCGGCGCCACCTCCGCCAGGACGCCGCTGGCCATCTCGTAGGCGCGGCCGACCTGGAGCGCGAGGTCCTCGCGGAACTGGGGGGAGATCACCTGCAGGCCGACGGGCAGACCATCCTCCGCCCGGCTCGGCAGGCTGAGCCCGGGCAGCCCGGCCAGGTCCGCGCCCAGGGTGAGGACGTCGCAGAGGTACATAGCCAGGGGATCGCCGGTCTTCTCACCGATCTTGAAGGCGACCGTCGGCGAGGTGGCGGAGACGATGGCGTCGCACTTCTGGAAGGCTTCGTCGAAGTCACGCTTGATCAGCGTCCGGACCTTCATCGCCTTCAGGTAGTAGGCGTCGTAGTAGCCGCTGGAGAGGGCGTAGGTGCCCAGCATCAGGCGGCGCCGCACCTCGGCGCCGAAGCCCTCGCGGCGGGTGTTCAGGTAGTTCTCGAGCACCGTCTCGGCCTTGGGGTCGCTCAGCCCGTACCTGACGCCGTCGTAGCGGGCCAGGTTCGAGGAGCACTCCGCGGGCGCGACGATGTAGTAGGCGGCGAGCCCGTAGTCGGTGTGCGGGAGGCTGACCTCGACCAGCTCGGCGCCGGCCTCCTTGAGCACGTCGATGGCCTCCGCGATCGAGCGTTTGACCCC
>Ga0209577_10006355_pt1 | contig 10935 bp, 12 predicted proteins | sample GraSoiAngelo_109_FD_185874 | JGI IMG/M metagenome (GOLD analysis project Ga0209577, IMG submission 185874) | Grasslands soil microbial communities from the Angelo Coastal Reserve, California, USA - 14_0903_12_20cm (SPAdes) (version 2) | ecosystem: Environmental > Terrestrial > Soil > Grasslands... | reverse complement strand
GTCCTCGCGCGTGGCGAAAATGGCCATCGACCCCTGCTCCTGGGGGTCGGCGAAGGTGCCCACCATCAAGAGGGTGCCCCGGGCGCGGAACTCCTCGAGCCGAGCGGCGTGGGCCGGGAAGTGGGCGGGCGCCTTGGACGCGACGTCGTCGGCCGAGTCGTAGAACACCACGTACTTCACGGCTGCCGTCCGCTCTCAGATCGACGCCTTGACCGCCTCTATGAGGGTCAGGGTCCTGGGGTCGGCCGCCAGGTTCTGCTGCATCTTGTTCATCACGTAGCCGAAGGCCACCCCGGTCTCGGGGTCGGCGAAGCCGAGCGACCCTCCTGCCCCGGCGTGGCCGAAAGAGGCGGGACCGGCCATGGGTGAGAAGGACGAGGGGAGGAAGTACCCCAGCCCGAAGCGGGTGGGGACGATGAGGACCCGGTCCTTGCCGTTGGACTGCTCCACGGTGGCCGCGGCCACCGTCTCCGGGCTCAGGATCCGCACCCCGTCCACCTCGCCGATCAGACCGGCGTAGAAGCGGGCCAGCGAACGGGCCGTGCAGATGCCGTTGGCCGCGGGGACCTCGGCGGCGTGGACACCCCGGCTGTTGTAGTCGAGTGGGGGCGAGGTCACGTTCAGGGCCCGGTTGCTCATGGAGTTGGGGTCGAGGAAGGCGGCGGCCAGCTCCCGGATCTCCTCGGGGAGGCTGGACAGGTCGATCTCGGCCGAGGCCTGGGCCAGGCCGGCGAACTCGATGAGCCTGCTGACCCGGGGCTCCTGCTCGCCGGGGAGCCCGATCCAGAACTCGAGCCCGAGGGGGGCGGCGATCTCCTCGGCGAAGAAGCGCCCCAGGCTCACGCCCGAGATGCGCCTGACCACCTCGCCCACGAGCCAGCCGTAGGTGAGGGCGTGGTAGCCGTGGGCCGTGCCCGGCTCCCACACCGGTCGCTGGGCGGCCAGGGCCTCGACCACTGGGTCCCAGGCCAGGGCCTCCTCGGGCGACAGGGTGCGGTCGATCACCGGTAGACCGGCGCGGTGCGACAGGAGCCAGCGCACGGGCAGCTGCTCCTTGCCCTCGGCCTTGAACTCGGGCCAGTACTGGCTCACGGGGGCGTCGAGGTCCAGCTCACCCCGTTGGGCCAGCAGGTGGGCGCAGGCCGCGGTGGCGCCCTTGGTCGTGGAGAACACCAGCTGGAGCGTGTCCTCGGCCCAGGGCCGGCCCGCGTCCGCATCGGCGACACCACCCCAGATGTCGACCACCTTGCGACCCTCGAGGTAGAGGCTGAAGGCGGCACCCACCTCGCCGTGGCGCTCGAAGTTGGCCGAGAACGCGTCCCGCACCGCTTCGAACCCGCGCGCCGCCTCGCCCTGGACCTCTGCCATGTCCCCTCCTTCGGATCGGTCGCACCGATTCTGGCCCAGGAGGGGCGGGAACGCCGCGCCGGATGGCGCAGGGGCTGGCGGCCGGGGTCCGGGTGCGGCCGTCGGGTAGGCACCGGGGGCAGCCCGGGTCAGGCGGGGATGGCCTCCACGACCGGGGTGACCGAGCTGATGGCCTGCAGGGGGAGGAACACGTCCCCGTCGTCGATCACCATCCAGGCGGTGCGCTTGGGCCGGCACACGCTGATGAGGCGTCCCGACAGGACGACGTCGGCGCCAGAGGGGTGACCCCCGGCCAGCACCAGCGACACGGTGCGGCCGACGTAGCGATGGAGCCCCAGCTCAGACTCACGTGCCACTCGCAGGTCCGTCATGACCATCGCCGTGCACCTCCTCGTCCACCTCGTCTAGGTGCACGGTAAACAGACGCGGGGGGCCGGGAATCCTCAAAACTGGGGAATTCCGACGGAGGGCGCCGATTCATCAACTTTGATGATGCCGGCGCGGGACCGGGGCGGCCGGGCCCAAGGCGACCGTTGCCGTCAGTCTGAAGCGCGGGCCGCGGCCCAGATGGGCGGGTGGCCCATACCCCTCAGCCGCTTGGGCGGCAGCCTGCGGAAGGAGAACCGGCCCGAGGGCAGGAGCGCGTCGCGCAGCTCGTCGGAGACAACGACGCGGGAGGGGCGGGCGACGTCGACGATGCGCGCCGCCAGGTTCACCGGCGGTCCGAAGTAGTCGCCGTCACGGGCGAGAACCTCGCCCCGGGCCAGGCCCGCCCTGGCCGGTGGGAGGAGGTCGTCGCGGGCGTAGGCGTCGACCAAATCGATGGCGACCAGCGTTGCCCGTTCGGGATCGTCGGCCACGAACATCACGGCGTCGCCGATCATCTTCACCATGCGCCCGCCACCGTCGACGATGGCGTCGTAGGCCACCTCCTCGAAGCGGACGATGAGGCGCTCGAGCTCGTCGTCGGCCACGTTCTCGGTCACAGCTGCGAAGCGGACCAGGTCCACGAAGCCCACCGTCGTGGGCGCCCCCGGCTCCGGGGCGGCCAGCCTCCGCCACAGCGAGGCCCGCAGCTGGCGCCTGAAGATGTACCAGAGCAGCTGCTCGAAGCGCTCCACCTGGAAGACCGAGACCATGAGCCGGACGGCCTCCTCGTCCGGCGCTCCCTGCTCCCGGAGGTCGTTGAGGAGCCTTTCGATGTCGTCGGTGGACTGCTCGGCGATGCGGGTCATGGCCGCGCTGGTGACGCGCGTCTGGTGCACCAGGTTGGGTAGCAGCTCCCTCATGGGGTCCCCGATCACGGCGGAGCGCAGGGCCTCGAGGTCGTCGTCGTAGAAGGCCACCTCGCCCTCCGGGAGCCCGGGGAAGCCCATCGCCCGCCACAGGGCCCGTGCGTAGTCCCGGTCCACCCCCACCTTGTCCACCAGCGTGTCCTCGTCGTACCTGGGCCGTCCCGGGAACAGCAGCTGGTCGATGACCAGCAGGGGGAGGGTGCGTTGGTCCTCGGCCGCGGCGATCTCGTCGTCGGGGACGCCCCGCTCGCGCAGGAAGGCGTGAACGTCGAAGCGCCCCACCGCGCTCACGGCGCCGTCGGCCCGGTCGTCTTCACGCCCGGGTGCGCGGCCTGATCATCAGCACCACGCTATTGGACCGTCGCAGGCCCGGGTCAGGGCCAGGCCCGCCTGGTGCGGGTCCGCCCGTTGCCGCGATCCCGACCGTCCCGACCCTACGCCCGCTCCGAGGAAGCCGAAATGGCCCGGTGGGGTTGGTCCGGACCCTACGATCGCGCCGGCCCGAGGGAGGCGCCATGGGGAAGAGGGTGGGCATGGCGGCGGTGGCGGCAGGCCTCAGCGTCGCCGCGGCCTGCGGGTCGGGACCCGCGGCGGTCACGGTGGTGGCGCGCTCGGCGTCGGCGACCAGCTCCGCGGGCAGCGCCCGGGTGAGCATGACCGTGCGCATCTCGTCCGCCTCCGGCCCCCTGGCCGCGGGCCGGACCCTCCAGTCCGAAGGCGCGGTGGACTTCGGGGCCAGGCAGGCCACCTTTCGGGTCACGACCGAAACCGGAAGCATCGACGCGGTGATGGACGGAACCGTCGTCTACGAGCACATCCCCCAGCTGGCGCCCGCCGTCGGGGGCAAGACGTGGCTGAAGATCGACCTCAAGACGGCCGGGCAGGTCGTGGGCGTGCCCGGGATCAGCAGCGTGCTCCAGTCCCAGCCCTCCGACCCAACGCAGACCCTGAGCTACCTGCGGGGGGCGTCCAGCCAGATCACCAGGGTGGGCCACGAGGTGGTCCGGGGGGTGGCCACCACGCACTACCGGGCCACCGTCGACCTGAACAAGGCGGCGGCCTCGCTCGGGCCCGACCAGCGGGCCGCCCTCCGCCAGCTCATCGATCGCCTCGGTCTGAAGCCCACCTTCCCCGTCGACGTCTGGATCGACGCCCAGGACCGCGTCCGGCGCATGCACCTGGTGCAGGAGTTCTCCCCCGCGGCCCCCGCCGGCAACGCCCCCGCGACCTCGCTTCCCAGCTCGGTGGAGCTCACCATGGAGCTGTTCGACTTCGGCACCGCGGTAAGCGTGCAGCCTCCGCCCCCCGACCAGGTCACCGACATATCCGATCTGATCAACCGGTCGCGGGCGGGCCCGCCCAAGCCCTGATCATCTAAGCAGGGGCGTCATACTCGTGGAGGTTCCCTGTCCATGGCTGCGCCGACGCCCCCGATCGACCGTGCGCCCGACCTCCTGGTCATCGGCGGTGGCGCCGCCGGCCTGGCCGCGGCCCGGGCCGGGGTGCGCCGCGGCGCGAGCACCCTGCTCGTGCAGCAGGGCCGGCTGGGCGGGGACTGCACCTTCACCGGCTGTGTGCCTTCCAAGGCCCTCATCGAGGCGGCCGCTCGCGGCGCCGGATTCACGATGGCCATGACCGCGGCCCGCGCCGCGGTCGAGACCATCGCGGCCGCCGAGGACGACGCCGTGCTGGCGGGCGAGGGGGTGCCGGTTGTGCACGGCTGGGCCTCGTTCCGCGGCCCCCGGGAGGTCGACGTCGACGGCATCGCCATCCGCCCTCGGCGCGTGGTCGTGGCCACGGGATCGAGACCGGCGATCCCGTCCGTGCCCGGCCTCGACGGGATCGACCACCTGACCAACGAGACGGTCTTCGACCTCGACGCCGCCCCTGCGTCCCTGGTCGTGCTGGGCGGCGGGGCGGCCGGCTGCGAGCTGGCTCAGGCCTTCGCCCGCCTCGGCGTCGGGGTCACCGTGGTGGAGGCGCTGCCCAGGCTCCTGGCCGGCGGGGAGCCCGAGGCGTCCGAGGTGGTCAGGGCGGTGTTCGACCGGGAGGGCATCGACGTGCGCGCCGGCGCCACCGTCGAGGCGGCCGAGCCCGTCGACGGCAAGGGTGCCGCCCGCCTCCGCCTCGGCGCCGGGGGAGCGGGGTCGGGTGCGGCCCCGGTAGGGGCGGTGGAAGGCGAGCGCGTGCTCGTGGCTGCGGGCCGCACCGGCTCCACCGATGGCCTGGGCTTGGAGGCCGCCGGGGTCGCGACCGAGCGCGGCTTCGTCGTGACCGATGAGACCCTAGCCACCAGCGCGGACGGCATCTGGGCCGCGGGCGACGTGGCCGGCAAGGTCCAGCTCACCCACGCCGCCGACGAGATGGGTCGCATCGCCGCGGGTAACGCCCTGAGCCGCCTGCGTAAGCGGCGCTTCCGCGCCCAGAACATCCCGTCGGTGATCTTCACCGCTCCCGAGGTGGCCCACGTCGGGCTGAGCGAGGCGGAGGCCGCGGCCCACGGCGGGCGGGTCGCCTACGTGCCCATGACCGAGGTGGACAGGGCCGTGGCCGCGGGCCAGACGGACGGCTTCGTGAAGCTGGTGGCCGGGCCCCGGCCCGGCCTCGGCCACCTCGGGGGCGGTCGACTGGTCGGGGCCACCGTCGTGGCCGCCCGGGGCGGCGAGCTCATCGCCGAGGCGACCCTGGCCCTGCGCACCGGCATGTTCGCGGGAAGGCTGGCCCAGACCGTGCACGCCTATCCCACATGGTCGACGGCTATGCAGCAGGCCGCGGCCCAGTTCTTCGTCGAGGTCGCCGGTCGCCGGGCCCGCCCCGCCCTACCCGAGGGGGAAGGCGGGTGAGCCTCGGTCGCGCCCGCGGGCTGGCGGGAGCGGCCCTGGCCGGCTACGTCCTGGGCGGGCTCCCCAGCGCCGATGTCGCCGCCCGCCTGGGTACGTCGGAGCCCGTCGACCTGCGCACCGCGGGATCGGGCAACCCCGGCGCCGTCAACGCCCTGGCCGTGCTCGGGCCCCGCTGGGGCTACGCGGTCATGGCCGCCGACATCGCCAAGGGCGCCGCCGCCTGCCGCCTGGGCCGCCGTCTGGCCGGCGCCCCGGGCGAGCACCTCGGGGGGACGGCGGCCGTGATCGGTCACTGCTTCCCGGCCTGGAGCGGCTTCCGCGGTGGCAAAGGGGTCGCCTGCAGCGTGGGGCAGTGCCTGGCCACCTTCCCGGCCTACTTCCCCATCGACCTGGGCGTGGCCGCCCTCACCGGGGCGGGGCCGTGGCGGCGCCGGGCCCGGGCCGCCACCCTGGTGGCTTGCCTGAGCTGGGTGGGGGCCGGCTTGTTGTGGTGGCGCCGGGGCTGGTCCAACGCCTGGGGGCCGGCGCCCGGTCCCGGTCTCCCTCTGGCTGCGGCCGCCAGCAGCGCCGTGATCGCGCACCGGGTGCTGGCCCCACGCCGCCCGTGATCGGCGTCTGCACCGACTCGAACGCCCAGCTCCCCCCGGAGCTGGCGGCCCGCCTGGGCGTGGAGGTGGTTCCCCTCACGGTGAGCATCGACGGCGTCGACTACGCCGAGGGCGTCGACCTGGACGCCGACCGCTTCTATGCCCACTACGCCCACGGGGCCCGCCCTACGGTGACGACCGCCGCTCCCAGCCCCGGCCGTTTCGGAGAGGCCTACCGGCGCCTGGCCGCCCGGGGCGCCGAGGCCATCGTGTCGGTGCACATCGGGGCCGAGCTGTCCGGCACCCTCAACGCCGCCGGCCTGGCCGCCCGGGACTCGCCCGTGCCCGTCAGCGTGGTCGACACGGGCTCGGCGTCATTCGTCGTGGCCCTGGCCGCCTGGGCCGCGTGTGACGCGGCCGCCGCGGGAGCGTCGGTCGAGCAGGCCGCGGCCGCGGCGCAGGCGGTGGCGGCCAGCTGCGGCAACGTGTTCGTCGTGGGCACCCTGGACCTGGCCCGGGCCGGCGGAAGGATGGCGCCCGCTTCCGGCGACCAACCAGGCGTGCCCGTGCTGCGCCTGGCCCAGGGCAAGATCGAGACGATGGGGCTGGCGTCGAGCGCGGCGGAGGCGGCCGCGGCCATGGCCGACGCCGTGCTGTCCTCCGGCCCCCGCCTGCGCGTCGCCGTGGGCGCCTCCGACGAGTCGTCGCGCCCGGTGGCCGACGCCCTGGCGTCCACCCTGTTGGAGGCTCCCGGCGCCGTCGAGGTCGTGCGCTACCGGGTGGGCCCGAGCGTGGGGGCCCACACCGGGCCGGGCACGGCCGGCGCCGTCTACCACCCGCTGGGGTAATGCCCACCGGCCTGTGCGAGCATCTGGACATGGAGCCATCAGCGCCGGCGCGGTGGAACCCGGCGCCCACCCGGATACAGATGGCGGCGGGCGTGGTGGGCGTGGCCATCGCCCTGTCCTCCATCACCGACGGGCCCGTCTTCGCCGCCCTGCTCCGCCTGGCCGGCTACCCGGTCGCCTGCGCCGCCATCGTGCGGTGGGTCCCCATCGTGCGCAACCGTCACGTCGGCTGGCTCACGGCCCACGAGCTGGGGATGGGCGCCATCTGCCTGGGGTGGGCGCTCACCAACCGCTGGAGCGCGGTGGCGGTCAACGGCGCCTGGGGCGTGATCGCACTGGACTGGTGGGCCATCTCCAATCGCCGGCGCTCCTCATCGGTCGACCCCCCGACAGGCTGAGGTCGCCTTAGCCCCGCCTGCTCGCTAACGAGAGGCGACGATGTAGCCCCTCCTGGTCTCGGCCTCGACGCCGCCGGGGTAGGGCTCGCGGGTCTCGACGCTGTCCACGGTGAAGCCCGCCCGGCTCACGACCGTGGCCAGCGCCTCGGGGTCGAAGAAGAAGAAGTCGATGTCGACCGGCTCACCGAGCATCTCGTCGCGATGGACGGTCTCGGCGCCCACGTGGACGGCGAGCGCGAACCGTCCCCCCGGCGACAGGACACGGTGGATCTCGCCCAGGGTGGCGGGCAGCTCGGTGTGGTGTATGTGGATCAGCGAGTAGAAGGCCACCACCGCGGCCACCGATCGCGGCGCCAGTGGCAGGGCGCGCATGTCGGCTTGGACGCAGACGGCCTCGGGCCTGAGGACGCCCGCCTGGAGGAGCATGGCCTGCGAGAGGTCGAGGCCGACCACGTCGAGGCCGAGCGCAGCCAGGTACCCGCCGATCTGGCTGGGGCCACAGCCCAGGTCGACGGTCCAGCCCGGGATCGAGACACCGGCCGCCACACGGCCCAGGAAGTCGCGGTCGAAGGGCTTGTCGTCCAGCTCGTCCGCGAAGCGCAGGGCGTAGGGGCGGGCGACGCGGTCATAGGAACGGCGCAGAGGCGATCGCCTGGAGGCCATCGATCCTGTCCTACCCGCTCACCGGCGACGGGCTCGTCCCGGGGGCCGGGCTCAGAAGGCGCAGGCCATGCCGACCAGCTCGGTGTAGAGCTCGTCGGTGTTGACCTCGATGCCGCGACGGCCGAACCAGGTGCACACGTTGACCACGTCGCGGTGCAGGAACTCGAAGGCGTGCAGGCTGGTGGTGACGTCGACGGCTTGGGGGAAGTCGATGAGCCAAACCTGCTCCCGCCACCACAGCAGGTTGTAGGCCGACAGGTCGGCGTGCACGAAGCCGGCTCCGACCAGGAGGCGGAGGTTGTCCACGAGCTGGCCGAAGGCCTGCTCCAGCTCGACCCGTCCCAGCCGGGCCTGGACGAGGCGGGGAGCGGCGCCCTGGTCGTCGCCGACGAACTGCATGAGCATGCCGTCGCCCCTCGGGCCCACGGGGTAGGGGACGTTGACGCCCGCCTCCCAGGCCCTCTGCATCATCTCCAGCTCGTGGCCGGTCCAGCGCCCGGTCAGGAGCTCCTTGCCGTAGTTCGTCATGCGGTCGACGGCCCGCTGGTCCCGTGACTTGGCGAACCTGCGCCCGTCCCGGTACACGTGGTCGTTCATGAAGCTGTTGGCCCGCTGGAAGCCGAGGCCGGCCAGCTCCCCTCGGTGGCTCACAGCCCGGGGCCGGTAGCGCTTGTGGGCGAGAAGGCAAGAGCGATCCCCGTAGGTCCGCTCTATGACGAACACCTCGGCCTCCTTGCCGGTCTTCAGGTTGCCGAGATCGACCTCGACGTAGTCGACGTCGTCGGTGATCAGCCAGTCGGGCTGCGGGCGCACGGGCGCCTCCCTTTCGGGCGAAGCGGGGATGGGACGCGGGTGGCGTCCTCCTCCGGCTCGCGCTCAGGGGGCGAGGGGGGCGCGGAGGAGGGCGGTGGTGACAGTGACAATGGCCGTCATCTGCGCAGGCCCTCCCTTCCGGTCGCGGTAGGGCGAACTGTGCCCCCCTGGGTCTCTGCCGTCAATCCCATTTGCCATGACGTTGGGCGTTGCCGGCGCGGGGGGCGACTACCTTCACCGGGATGGGGCGTTCCGGGGAGCGAAGCATCGACGCCGTCCTGCTCGACGCCGGGGGCGTTCTCCTGTTGCCCGACCCCGAGGCCGTGCGTCAGGCCTTCGCACCCCTGGGAGCCACCCCCGACGACGAGACCTGCCGCCGGGCCCACTACGCCGGCATGCGCGAGGTCGACAGGCTGGGCCGGGCGGACTGGGCCGCGGTGGACAGGGTGTTCGCCCGGATCGCGGGTGTGCCCGAGGAACGCATCGACGACGCCGTGGCCGTGACCGAGGACATCTACCTGCGCCGGCCCTGGGTGCCCCTGCCCCGGGTGGCCGAGTCGCTGCGCGAGCTCCAGGACGCGGGCTTCGCCATGGCCGTGGTGTCCAACGCCGAGGGCACGATGGAGCGCCAGCTGGCCGAGCACCGCATCTGCGCGGTGGGGGGCGGCGAGGCGGCCGACGTCGCCGTCGTGGTCGACTCCCACGTGGTGGGCGTGGAGAAGCCCGATCCCCGGATCTTCCAGATCGCCCTGGACGCCCTCGGCGTCAGCGGGGACCGGTGCGTGCACGTGGGCGACACCGTGCACTTCGACGTCGAGGGGGCCCGGGCCGCGGGGCTCGACTGCGTGCACGTGGATCCCTACGGGTACTGCCCCGACGACGACCATGGCCACATCGGATCGCTGCCCGATCTGGTGCAGGCCCTGGCGGCGGAGGCAGCCCCGATCGAGCGGGCGTGAGCCGGCGCGAACGGCTCAGGTGACCTGCACCGCTGACGGAGCCGCCCGGGGGTCGGCTTTCCACGTCCCTCCGCCCGGGGTCCATCGCCGGCCGGCGAAGGCGACCGACGCGATGCCGTACTGGCGGGCGTGGCCCACGAGCCAGCTGGCGACAGTCCAGCCCCGGGCCGGGGCCACGTTCACGCCCAGCGGCGCCGATCCCAGCTCCTGGGCCATGGCCGCGGGAAGGGAGGCGGCCGGCCTGTTCCCGGCCGGGCGGGGGAAGGTGCAGGACAGACCGGCCGCCACCTCACCCGTCACCGCCTGGGCCAGGAGCCGGGCCTCCGGCTCCCAGCGGGCGTAGGCGTCGGGGCCGGCGCTGCGCTGCACGGCCTGGGCCGCGTCGGTCACGGCCATGTCCTGCCATCCGGCGACGATGGCCAGACGGCCGTAGAAGGCCGCGGCCGCATAGCGAGGGACCATGACCTGGCTGGCCGTCCCCCATCCCTGCGAAGGTCGCTGCTGGAAGATCCCGAGCGAGTCGAGGTCGCCGTGGTCGAGGTTGCGCAGCTTGGACTCCTGGAGGGCGGCGGCCAGGGCGATGGTCACGGCGTGATCGGGAAGGCCCAGTCGCTTGCCCACCGCCGCCACCGTGGTGGCGTTGGCGGCCTGCTCCGGATCGAGCCGGTACGAGGTCGACCCGGCCGAGACGCGACAGCCCGTCGCCGCGGGGCCGCCCTGCGTGACCAGCTTCACCAACACGGTCGCCCCGATGGCCACCGCCACCAGGAGGGCGAGGGCGGCGCCCGGCTTGCGGCGGCGCGTCAATGCGGGCCCCTGGAGGACAAACATGGCGAGGGCAACTCGTCGATCAGAGTTCCGTGGGCGTCCTACCCGCCGTTCACGACCGCGGCGGACAGTTGCGCCAGGCGGGCGGCGAAGAGGTTGACGATACCGGCCATGGTGGTCTGGCCGCGCACGGAAGGTTGGGCCCCGTCCGGTCGCGGGAAGTAGACCCCCATCAGGACGCGACCTCGCCTGAGGTAGACGGCAACGGTGTGTTGGGTCTGGCCCCCGTCGTCGGTGGAGACGAAGTCGTAGGCGAGTCGCTCGACGCCGGGGACTGAGGGCCACGAGCCATCGGGCGGGGGGTTGAACTTGGTGGTGGTCGTTCCCGCGGGG
>Ga0209577_10006351_pt1 | contig 10938 bp, 10 predicted proteins | sample GraSoiAngelo_109_FD_185874 | JGI IMG/M metagenome (GOLD analysis project Ga0209577, IMG submission 185874) | Grasslands soil microbial communities from the Angelo Coastal Reserve, California, USA - 14_0903_12_20cm (SPAdes) (version 2) | ecosystem: Environmental > Terrestrial > Soil > Grasslands... | reverse complement strand
TCGAGCATGTCGAGCGCGACGCCGGCCGCCTTCTGATCCGCGATATCGATCACGACGACGTCGGCGAGCTGCTTGTCGGCGACGCCGCGCGCCACGGTCGCGCCGACGTTTCCGGCGCCGCCGACGACTGTTACCTTCCGATTCATCGGTGCTCCTTCGAATCACGAAACTCACGAACACACGAAATACACGAAAAACACAGGTTGATTTCGTGTCTTTCGTGATTTCGTATTTTCGTGGATGACAAGCCTTCCCGATTACATATGGTCGATGATCGCGTCCCCGAACTCGGACGTCCTCAACTCCGTCGCGCCGTCCATCAGCCGCGCGAAGTCGTAGGTGACCGTCTTGGCGGCAATCGCGGCGTCCATGCCCTTCACGATCAAATCCGCGGCCTCGTTCCATCCGAGATGCCGGAACATCATCTCGCCGGACAACACGACCGACCCCGGGTTCACCTTGTTCTGATCCGCATATTTCGGCGCGGTGCCGTGCGTGGCCTCGAACACGGCGTGGCCGCTCACATAATTGATGTTGCCGCCGGGAGCGATCCCGATGCCGCCGACCTGGGCGGCCAGCGCGTCGGACAGGTAATCGCCGTTCAGATTTGGCGTCGCGATGACATCGAATTCGTCCGGGCGCGTCAGGACCTGCTGGAGGGTGATGTCGGCGATCGCGTCTTTAATAATGATGCCGGCGCCTTGCCGGCCGTCCGGGATGCGGCACCACGGGCCCCCATCCAGCTCGACCGCGCCGTAGAACTGCTTCGCGATGCGGTAGCCCCAGTCGCGGAAGCCGCCCTCGGTAAACTTCATGATGTTGCCCTTGTGCACGAGGGTGACGCTCCTGCGCTTATGCCTCACGGCGTAGCCGATGGCGGTGTGCACGAGACGTTCGGTGCCGAGATAGCTGATCGGCTTGAGGCCAACGGCGACTTCGACGTCCACGTCGCGGTGAGGCGCGCCGATGGCTTCGAGCGCCGACTGCCACTGACGCGACTTCTCGGTCGTGCCGAACCGAATCTTGTTGAACTCCTTCGGAAACTCCCTCGCGAAAAAGTCGAGCACCTTCTTCGCTTCGGGCGAGCCGGCGACGAACTCGATTCCGGCGTAGATGTCTTCCGTGTTCTCGCGGAAGATCACCATGTCCACCTTCTCCGGGTGTTTGACCGGCGACGGCACGCCTCGATACCACCGCACCGGTCGAAGGCACACGTAAAGATCGAGGAGCTGCCGCAGCGCGACGTTCAACGATCGGATGCCGCCGCCAACCGGTGTCGTCAGAGGTCCTTTGATTCCGACGAGGTACTCTCGAAACGCATCGACTGTCTCGTCTGGCAGCCAGTTGTTGAACTGCTTGAAACTTTTTTCCCCGGCGTACACTTCTTTCCACGCGATCTTCTTCCTGCCGCCGTACGCTTTCTCGACGGCGGCATCGAAAACGCGCACGCTCGCGCGCCAGATGTCGCGACCGGTGCCGTCGCCTTCGATGAACGGAATGATCGGATCGTCGGGGACCACGAGCTGGCCGTTCCTCAACGTGATTGCAGTGCCCATATGTTTTAGGTCACGTCACCTGTCAGTCGCGGAAGATTTCCGCGAACTGTGTGGAAAACTCTGTGGAAAACAGATCGCGTTTACGCGATTGTTGCATGCACTCTCGAATGATTTAGCGGTTTGCACCACGGCAGGGCGAATCAACATGCGCCGCTCGACAGCTCGACCAAAACCTCCGGATTATACTGTAGCCATGAATGATCAGAGAGGACGACACGCGTTGCTGACGGCCGCGTTCTCGTGCGGCCTGACGCTCGCGCTGTCCGCGTACGGCGTGCAGCAGCACGAGCACGAGGGCGGCGCACATCGTCATCCGGAAGCAGCCCAGATGAAGAATCCTGTGGCTGCCGACGCAAAGTCGATCGCGGCTGGCAAGACGGTGTTCCAGAAGAACTGCGCCAGCTGTCACGGCGAAACGGGCAAGGGCGACGGGAAGATGGGCGAGGAACTGAATCCGAAACCATCCGACCTCACCGACGCCGACTGGAAGCACGGCTCGACCGACGGCGAGATTTTCAAGGTGATTCACGACGGCTCCCCGAAGACCGGCATGAAGGCCTTCAAGAGCAAGCTGACCGAGCACGAGATGTGGGACGTTGTGAACTACGTGCGCAGTCTCGGACCGAGCAAAGGGACTTCGCGCTGAAAATCGTCATTGCCGACGATCTGCCGGCCTCCGCGGTCGAACTGCTCCGCGCCGAGGCCGGCTGGATCGTCGACGCACGATCCGGACGCAAACCCGACGCACTCGCCGCCGACCTCGCAGACGCTGACGCGCTCCTCGTGCGCAGCGCGACGACCGTCGATGCCCACCTGCTGTCGGCTGCCTCCCGCCTCCGCATCGTCGGTCGCGCCGGCACCGGCGTCGACAACATCGACGTCGCTGCCGCCAGCGCACGCGGCATCCTCGTCGTGAACGCGCCGGGCGCGAACAGCATCAGCGTCGCCGAACATGCCTGCGCATTGATGCTCGCACTGGCGCGATCGGTGCCGGCGGCCGACCGCGCGATGAAGGACGCCAGGTGGGAGAAGCAGAAGTTTCTCGGCAGCGAGCTGCGCGGGAAGACGCTCGGCATCGCCGGCCTCGGGCGGATCGGACAGGAGGTCGCGCAGCGCGCCCGCGCGTTCGGCATGCGGATCGTCGCGCACGACCCGTTCATCGCCAAGGAGATCGCGACCGCGCTCGGCGTCGAGCTGATGCCGCTCGAGGAGATGTGCGCGACGGTCGACTACCTGACGCTGCACCTGCCCGCGACGCCCGAGACGAAGCATCTCTTCGACGACGAGCGGTTCGCGAAGTGCCGGCCCGGCATTCGCCTCGTCAACACCGCGCGCGGCGAGCTGGTCGACGAAGCGGCGCTGCGCCGCGCGATTGCAAGCGGCATCGTGGGCGCGGCCGCGTTGGACGTGTTCGAAACGGAGCCGCCGACGGACTGGTCGCTCGCGCAGCTTCCGCAGGTCATCGCCACGCCGCACATCGCGGCGTCGACCGAGGAAGCGCAGGAGCTGGTCGGCACCGAGACGGCGGCGACGGTTCGCGATTTCCTGCGCGACGGCATCGTTCGGAACGCGGTGAACTTTCCGTCCATCCATCCGGACGAACTGCAGCGGTTGCAGTCGTGGATCCGCCTCGCCGATCAGCTCGGCGGACTGGTCTCGCAGATGGGCGCGGCGCGGATCGAGGCGCTCGGCGTGCGCTATTACGGCGCGCTCGTCGAGAGCCGCGGCGTCGACGTCCTGGCGGCGAGCGCGGCAGCCGGCGTCTTGCGGCCGATCCTGTCGAGCGGCGTGTCGATTGTGAACGCGCGGACCGCCGCGCGCGAGCGCGGCATCGACATCGTCGAGTCGCGAAGCTCCCGTTCGCGACATTTCACCAGCTTGCTGTCGATCAAGCTTCACACCGATGCCGGCGAGCGGTGGGTGGAAGGCACGGTGTTCGAGCCGCACAGCCTGCGTCTCGTGTCGGTCCGCGGCGTCGACGTCGAGGCGCCGCTCGGCGGCACGATGCTGATCATCGCCAACGACGATCAACCGGGCGTGATCGGCGAGGTGGGAACGATCCTCGGCCGCCACAAGGTGAACATCGCGAACTTCGCGCTCGGCCGGCACGGCGGCGGCGCCGTCGGCGTCGTCAACGTCGACGAGGACCCCGGCGCGCCGCAGGCGCTCGACCGCGCGGCTGGAGAAATCCGCCGCGTGCCGGCGATCCGCGAAGCGTGGGTCGTGCGGTTACCGTGACGCTCGGCTGAAAGCCTCGCGCTACGGTTCGCAGATGTAGCGCTACGGTTCGCAGATGTAGCGCGAGCCTTTTAGGCGAGCGAACGTGATCAAACGCACACTCTCAGCGCACCCGGATGCACGCGCGCCGTCAAGCTGGTTCCTCCGTTCACGACCTCGCCGTCCACGTGGAACGTCATCGGCTCGTCGCACTCGATGGTGACGGCGGGCGCGCGGCGCGACGACCACACGGGAACGCGGTGGATCGACCGCGTCACGAGCCACGGCACACGGCAGAGTGACGCCGCACGAGACCGTTCTTCGACGACGACGACGTCGAGCAGACCGTCGTCGACGCGCGCGCCGCGCGCGATCAGGATCCGGTTTCCGAACTCGGTGCCGTTCGCGACGACGACGAGGAGCGCCCGGACGGTGACACGCGTGCCGTTCGCGTCGATGACGTACTGGCGCGGACTGTACGAGAAGAGCGATCGCGCCGCCAGCATGACGTACCCGCGCGCGCCGCGACGGCGGTTGTCGGGACGGTTGAACAGCGCCGCGACGTGCGCATCGAAGCCGATGCCGGCGACGTTCACGAACCGTTTGCCCTCGATTTCGCCGACGTCGATGAGACGCGCGTCGGCGCGCAGCGCGGCCGCGATCGCCTCGTCCGCGCGCCGGCTGACGTGAAGCTCCGTCGCCAGGCCGTTGCCCGAACCGCCAGGGACGATACCGAGCGGCACCTCCCCGAACGCGAGCGCCGATGCCACTTCGTTGATCGTTCCATCGCCGCCCCACGCGATCACGAGGCGCATACCGCGGTTGACGGCCGCGCCCGCCAGCTCGCGCGCATGGCCGCGCCGCTCCGTGATGAAGACCTCCGGGCGATCGCCATGGCGTTCGACGGCGTCGATCGCCAGCTGCGCGCGTGCGGGCGCGGTGTCCGCCCGCGCGCCGCCGGAGATGGGATTGATGATGATTGCGACGGAAGACAAACCCGGGATTCAGCCGGAGCAAGCTCGGAATTGGCCCGAGCCAGGCTCGGGCCCTACCTCAGAGGTAGACGACGAATCGTGTGGTCCGTCACGTCCGTGAGCTCGACGACGTCGGCGCCGATGGTCGTCACGACGTATCGAGCGGTGACGCTGTCTCCGACCTTGACGATGAACAGCTCGCCGTCGCCGGAAATGATCGCGCTGCGCACCGCGCCGTCGGGGCCGTCGTCTTCGGCAAGACCGACAAGCTTGAGCGAGGGCGCAATCATCGGCGGCGGCGCTTCGACGAGCGCAGCTTTCGGAGCCTCCGGCATCGACGGCGCCGCGGCACGAGCCCCGGAATGAAAGGTGAAGAGGTTGCGGCCAGGCTGTCGCGGCGTCGCGTCCGGCCGAAGGCGCTCGTGCAGCCGCGCGATCTCCTTCGAGAGATTCTCGCCACGCGCGTCGATCGGAGCATGCGTGACGATCGGAACGGATGCGATCTCGCGGTTCGACGTCGCCGCGCCCGCGAGCCACGCGATCAGTGCGGCGCTGGTGACGACGAGCGTCAACGTGCGCTTCGCATTCATCAGGATCTCATCCGAATCGTAGCATGCGCTCTCCGGAGGTGTGCTATTATTCGACGTGCACCCTTCGTCGACTGAGTCAAGGGTCGATTCGGTTCCTCCGCTCACCATCGTCGCCGTCATCCCCGCCCGATACGCCTCGACACGACTCCCCGGCAAGGTGCTCGCCGATCTCGATGGGCGTCCGATGATCGAGCACGTCTACCGGCGCGCGTCGTCGTCGTCGGTCGTGTCGCAAGTGATCGTCGCGACCGACGATTTGCGGATCGCCACGCGCGTGAACGAGTTCGGCGGCAAGGTCCGACTCACGAAACCGACCCACGAGACCGGTACCGATCGGCTCGCGGAAGTCGCGGCGACGCTCGACTGCGACGTAGTCGTGAACGTGCAGGGCGACGAACCGCTCATCGACCCGATGGCCATCGCGGAGCTCGTTGCGCCGTTCAAAGCCGATCGGACGGTGCAGATGACGACGTTGTATCGGCGGATTCACGACGTCGCCGAGCTGAACAACCCGAACGTCACGAAAGTCGTCCTCGATCGCGGCGGATTCGCCCTGTATTTCTCGCGCGCGCCAATCCCCTATCAGCGCGATCCGCGCGGCGGCTGGCCGCCGCTCTATCGACATATCGGTCTGTACGCCTACCGCCGCAGCACGCTGATGGTGCTGGCGACGCTCGAGCCGACGCCGCTCGAGCGTGCCGAGGCGCTCGAACAGTTGCGTGCGCTCGAGCACGGTATCCGCATCAAAGCGGTGGAAACGCGGTACGAATCGTTCGAAGTCAACACACCGGAGGATCTGAATCAGGTACGTCGCCTGCTTGCAGTGACATCGTCAAGCTGACCTGAGAGGACCATGGACGGAACGCCCAAATACATCTTCGTCACCGGCGGCGTCGTTTCCTCGCTCGGCAAGGGTCTCGCCGCCGCCTCCATCGGCGCCCTTCTCGAAGGCCACGGCTACAAAGTCACGATGCAGAAGTTCGATCCGTACATCAACGTCGATCCGGGCACGATGAGCCCGTATCAGCACGGCGAGGTGTACGTCACCGACGACGGCGCCGAGACGGACCTCGATCTCGGTCACTACGAGCGATTCACGAACACCATCACGACGAAGAACTCGAACTGGACGACGGGCAAGATTTACCAGAGCGTCATTCAGAAGGAACGCCGCGGCGATTATCTCGGCCGCACGGTGCAGGTGATCCCGCACATCACCAATGAAATCAAGGACGCGATCCGCGGCGTGTCGAGGGACGCCGACGTCGTGCTCGTCGAAATCGGCGGCACGGTCGGCGACATCGAGAGCCTGCCCTTCCTCGAGGCCATCCGTCAGTTCCGTCAGGACGTCGGCCGCGACAACTCGCTCTACATTCATCTGACGCTCGTTCCGTTCATCGGCACCGCCGGCGAGCTGAAGACGAAGCCGACGCAACACAGCGTCCGCGATCTGCGATCGATCGGCATTCAGCCGGACATCCTGCTGTGCCGGACCGATCGCTTCCTCGACCCGGACATCAAGCGCAAGATCGCGCTGTTCTGCGACGTCGACGAAGAAGCGGTCATCACCGCCAAGGACGTGTCGACCATCTACGAGGTCCCGCTGGTGCTCGCCGCCGAAGGGCTCGACCGGATCGTCCTGAAGTATCTGCACCTGCCGCAGACCGAGCGGCGCATGCAGGCGTGGGAAGATCTCGTCAACCGGATCAAGAATCCCGTCGACGAGCTCACGATTCACGTCGTCGGCAAGTACGTCGGCTACGAGGACTCGTACAAGAGCCTCAACGAAGCGCTGTATCACGGCGGATTTCCCCACCGCGTGAAGGTGAACATCAAATGGATCGAAGCCGAGGCGCTCGAAGAGCCGGGCGGCGATCGCCTGCTCGACGGCGCCGACGGCATCCTCGTGCCGGGAGGATTCGGCAATCGTGGAACGCGGGGAATGATGAAGGCGGCGCAGGTCGCGCGCGAGCGCGGCATCCCGTACTTCGGGATCTGCTACGGCTTCCAATGGGCGACGGTCGAGTACGCGCGCAACGTCGCGGGTTTGCACGATGCCGATTCGACCGAAGTCAATCCCGAGAGCCCCGCGAAAGTGATCTACAAGCTGCGCGATCTGCTCGGCGTCGACGATCTCGGCGGCACGATGCGCCTGGGCAGCTACGCCTGCGAGCTCACGCCAGGATCGCTGGCGCAGCGCGTCTACGGGTCGAACGCGATCGCCGAGCGGCACCGTCACCGCTACGAGTTCAACTGCCTGTACGAGCGCACGCTGACGGAGCACGGCATGCGCATCTCGGGCCGCTCGCCGGACGGCAAGTTCGTCGAGATCGCCGAACTGCCGGAGCACCCGTGGTATCTCGCCGTGCAGTTCCATCCGGAGTTCAAGTCGAAGCCGACGCATCCGCATCCGCTGTTCGCCGCGTTCGTCGGCGCAGCGCTGCAACACAAGGCAGGCCTCGTCGGTCAGGTGGGTCAGGTGGTAACTGCCCGACCCACGCGGCCGTTATAATCGCAGCGTGATCCCCGTCAGCCTGGGAGAGATTTCCATCGGCGGCGGAAGCCCGCTCGTCCTGATCGCGGGTCCGTGCGTCATCGAGAGCGAGCAGCACGCGACCGAGCTGGCCGGCCGCCTCGTCGAAATCGCCCGCCGCGCGCGGATGCCGTTCATCTTCAAGGCGTCGTACGACAAAGCCAACCGCACGTCGGGAACATCGTTTCGCGGGCCGGGCCTCGACGAGGGATTGCGCGTGCTCGCGTCGATCAAATCGCGTCATCGCGTGCCGATTCTCACCGACGTTCACGAGAGCTCGCAGGCGAGCGCGGCCGCCGATGTCGCCGACGTGCTGCAGATTCCCGCGTTCCTCTCGCGCCAAACCGATCTCATCGTCGCCGCGGCGAAGACGGGGCGCGTCGTCAACATCAAGAAGGGGCAGTTTCTCGCGCCTGATGACGTCAAGCACGCGGTTGCAAAGGCGGTCGACGCCGGCAACCGACGCGTGATCGTCACCGAGCGCGGCACCAGCTTCGGGTACCACGATCTCGTCGTCGACATGCGGGCGTTTCCGATGATGCGTGCGCTGGGCGTGCCGATCGTGTTCGACGTCACGCACAGCCTGCAGCTGCCCGGCGGCGGCGATGGCGTGACGGCGGGCCTGGCCGAGTACATCGAGCCGCTGGCGTCGGCCGGGGTCGCGGCGGGCGTCGACGGCGTGTTCCTCGAGGTGCACGAGGATCCGTCGCGGGCGAAGAGCGACGCGCAGAACGCGCTGCGGCTCGACAGGCTCGAAGCGCTCCTCGAACGGCTGGCCGACATCGACAGGATCGTCAAAAGATGTGAGGCGCCACGCGGAGAGATGAAGATCCGTGGCTGATCTCGAGCTCGCGAGAAAGGTTCTCCGGACGGAAGCGGCGGCGATCCTGGCGCTCGTCGAGCGGCTCGACGGCCGGTTCTCGTGCGCCGTCGAATTGCTCCGCCAGTGCCAGGGACGCGTCATCCTGACCGGCATGGGCAAGTCGGGAATCATCTGCCGGAAGATCGCGGCGACGCTGTCCAGCACCGGAACGCCGTCGTTCTTCCTGCATCCTGCGGAAGCGATTCACGGCGATCTCGGCGTCATTCAGGGCAACGACGTCATCGTCGCCTTGTCCTACAGCGGCGAGACCGACGAGCTCTTGCGTCTGCTGGAAGCCATCCGGCGCCTTGGCGCGCGCCTGATCGTCATCACGGGGTGTCCGGCGTCGACGCTGGCGCAGGCCGCAGACGTCGCGCTCGACTGCGGCGTCGCCGAAGAGGCGTGCCCGATGAATCTCGTGCCGACGGCGAGCACGACGGCGGCGCTCGCGATCGGCGACGCGCTGGCGATGACGCTCCTCGTCGAAAAAGGTTTTTGCGAAGAAGATTTCGCGCGGATGCATCCGGGCGGCAAGCTCGGCAAACGGCTCATGCGCGTCGAAGCGCTGATGCACGCCGGCGCCCAATGTCCCGTCGTCCGCACCGACACGCGGATGCGCGACGTGATCTACGAGATGTCCAGCAAGAAGCTCGGCATGACCTGCGTCGTCGACGGCGCCGCTGACCGGGCAACGCTCGTCGGCATCATCACGGACGGCGACCTGCGACGGAAGATGGAACAGGCACCAGACATCCTGTCGCTGCTTGCCGCCGACGTCATGACACGCAACCCGATCGCGGTGCCGCGCAGCATGCTCGCGGTCGAGGCGCTCAACGTCATGGAACGCCATCACATCACGGCGGTAGTGGTCGCCGACGGCGATCAGCAGAAACACGTCGCCGGCGTGGTTCACCTGCACGACCTCTGGCACACGGAGATGTTTTGATCACCGCACGAGCGGCGCGCATCAGACTGGTCCTGTTCGACGTCGACGGGGTGTTGACCGACGGAAGGATTCTGCTTCACGCGGATGGCACCGAGAGCAAGCAGTTCGACATCAAGGATGGAACGGGCATCGTGCTCGCGCAGCGCGCTGGACTGACGGTCGGGTTCCTCTCCGCGCGGATGTCGGCCGCGACGCACCAGCGCGCGACGCAGCTGGGCGTCACGCTCTTGCACCAGGGCGTGCCGAGCAAAATCGAAACCTACGGACAGATCGTGGACGAGCTGCTGCTCGACGACGAGCAGGTCGCGTACATGGGCGATGACATCGTCGATCTGGCCGTACTCGCGCGCGTCGGCCTCGCCACGGCGCCCGCGGACGCGTCGCCGGACGTCCGCTCGCGCGTGCACTGGGTGAGCCAGGCCGGCGGAGGCCGCGGAGCGGCACGCGAGCTGATCGAACTGATCCTGCGCGCACAGGACAAGTGGGCGCCGCTCGTGGCAGAGTACGAAGCGCAGGGTGACGAAAGACAACGACACGCGATAAAAAAATGAATGGGTATGCGCCGCTGCTCGCCGCGCTGGTCGCGCTGCTGGCGGGACTCGCGATCGGCAAGGCGTGGGAACGCTATAAGCTGCGCGACGGCCAATGGATCGATCGCCGCCGGGCGCGCGAATCTCCTCACTACATCCTGGGCCTCAACTTCCTCGTCTCGAATCAGATCGATCTCGCGATCGAGGAATTGAGCCGGGCGGCGAGCCTCGATCCGAACGCGCTCGAAGTGCACATGATCCTCGGCAACCTGTACCGCGAAAAAGGTCAGGTCGGCAAGGCGATCACCGTTCATCAGAATCTGCTGCAGCGTCCGCGGCTCAGCAGGCTCGAACACGCGTACGTGCTGCTCTGCCTCGGTCTCGACTACAAGCGCGGCGGATTCGTGGATCGCGCGCTCGAGGCGTTCAACGAAGTGCTGCGGCTCGATCAGCAGAACGAGTACGCGCTCCTCAATCTTCAGAAGCTGCACGAGGAGCAGCATCAGTGGACCGAGGCTTACGACACGCGGCAGCGGCTCTCGAAGCTGACCACGACCGAAGCGCGGCCGCAGAGCCAGGCGATTCTCGCCTTCCTCGAGAACGAGATCGGACTCGAAGCCTTACGGCGCAAAGACTACTCGGAAGCGATTCGCCGCTTCGAAGGGGCGATCGATCTCGACGCGCGCGCCGTGCCAGCCTATCTGAACCTCGGCGACGTACGCATCGCGCA
>Ga0209577_10006350_pt1 | contig 10938 bp, 12 predicted proteins | sample GraSoiAngelo_109_FD_185874 | JGI IMG/M metagenome (GOLD analysis project Ga0209577, IMG submission 185874) | Grasslands soil microbial communities from the Angelo Coastal Reserve, California, USA - 14_0903_12_20cm (SPAdes) (version 2) | ecosystem: Environmental > Terrestrial > Soil > Grasslands... | reverse complement strand
GACTTACGTAATGCCGAGTTGCTTGCAGAGTCGGAACAGGTAGGTGGCCTGCAGACCCGAATATCCCTACTGCATGACCTGCCAGGTCATGAGTTGCACTGCTGTCGTTCCTCCTTGCAGCGTAGGATTTACGATTGCTCCACTATAGTTGTGTTTCGAGGCACCGCTAGTAGCGGTGCAACTGCAATAGCCGATGTAGTCATCCCCGCTAACTAGACTGCTCTGTGTGGCTCCATCCTCGGCGAGAAGAACGCCATTGGTCGTAAGGGTCGAGAACCCCTGTACAGCAATCTGTTCATGGGCCGCTATAAGGCCTGGAGATGCCGATGTTCCAAACGTCTGGTAGCTGCCATTGCTTGGAGGGTGGATGTAGATATCGCCGCCCGCAAGAAAGAGGATATTTTGTGTCGCGGCCTTGTAGAGCGCTCCATCGGTTGACGCGGGCGGTCTTACAGCAATGTTCTGGGAACTCACATTGATCGAGTTGGTGGCGATGATCGAGACGATCCAGGGGGAAGCGGTCGTGCCAACGGATCCTGTGATGACCACATCTCCGTTCACATACAGACTGCCGTTTATCGTCGAGGTGGAACCCATCTTCCAGGTCGCGGCCGAGCACGTGCCACTGTAGCTCCAACCATTCCATGAGCCGGTTGCCTTGAGAACGCCGTTCACGTCATAGACGTTTCCATCACAATCCAACAAGTAGTCTCGAGAGGCGTAAAAATCGGAAGGTCTTATCGCGGGGATCGTTTCAAGAGGCTTCCCGCCGCCTGAAACCCCACCAACAGTGGGGGTTCCATAAGAAGCGTTATATACGCCGCTGGCCGTCGCATCGGTGCTTATTGTAGGACTGTTCTCGATATAGAGTTGGCCATTGGCATGCACCCCGCCGGATGTGCCTTGGATCAAAGCATTCACGTTCATCGCGATGTTTTTGCCGGTTATAAAGGCGTAACGTGGAGTGTAGGTGGCCGTGCGTGTCACTAGGCTCTGAACGACTGACTGAGCATTGCCGGAGGCGGTGCCGGTCGAGTTAAGTAGAAGGCTACCTCCTCCTCCGTCTTTAACGGTGACCCTGTATCCCCCCGTGCTGCCCAGAGAAGTATAGGCGATCAGGGTCTGCATCGTGGCCGAGGCATAGGTATTCCAGTTGCTCTGATTCTGGGTCAAAAATGTCTTGGCATGCTGGATTCCGGCCTCTGACAGGTAGAAAGCCTGCTTTGATGTCAGGACGTTTTTCGACGCATTCTGATTCACGGAGGTCGCCATCACAGACGCCATCCCGGCGCCGGTGATAAGGACCACGAATAAGAAAGAGGCGAGCAGGGCTGTGCCGGACTCTTCCCGAATATATCTGCGTATGTTTCTCATGCCCAAGCTTCTCTCAATTCCTCTTCCAGACTGTATCGGTCAGGTTGTAAGAATTGTAGAGTCCAGTATGTGGGTCGGGGTTGCTGGTCCGTCCATTCAGGGCAATGGTGACCGAGTTGGAGTTAGGCTGTGAGAAGGCCAAGGAGGTGATATTGTCGGCGATGGGATTATAAACCCCGCTCCCTCTTTGATAGCCTAGCTTGTTTGCAGCAGTCAGGGTGAACCCTTCGTTCCGATAGATGAGATAGAGTGATGTCGTATCAGGGGGCGTACCCCACGAACCAGATAACGTGAGCTGGGTTGCGCTATTTCCGCTTATGTTCAGGGCTTGCCCAGAACTGGTCCCAGCAATGACCTTGACAACATACGAGGTGGTAGCGGAAGGAGCATAGGCATTAGACGCCCAGGTTTTCATCGTATCATTCAGCGTGGAGGCAGTGCCGCCCGCGGCATAGCCCGAGTCCATGATTCTCGTAAAGCTGATCGTGTCATTGGCATTGAGCGTGGTGGAGATATTCGGTGATCCGTACATGAGCTGCATTTCCCGGGCCATCAGATCCATGGCTGATTTTACTTGCAGCTGCATCTGGACAGCATCAGATTGGCCTTGGGTGGTCTTCGACGACTCGACATAGAGATCGAAGGTGCCCATCAAGACGATCCCGCCGATCAGCGTGGAGGTCATTGTCTCTACCAAGCTGAATCCTCTGTCTGACCTGAACTGTCGCATCGTTACTGGCTTCCTTGACTATTGGGCGATGATGGTGGACATCGGAATCGTGGTCGTCCGTGAGCCATCCGTCCATGTCAGGGTGACGGTGACGATCTTCGTGTTGGGCATCGGGCTGTTATTTGTGACCGTGACCACCCTGGTATACGTCGTGCCATCCGCCCCCGTGACTGGTGTGGCAGATTCCGCCACAATGTTCGCGTACGGCGTATTCTTGGTCGCCTCCAGTTTCGCTTCACCGAGAGAGGCAGCAGTCGTTAGCCCCTGAGAGGACTTGTTTCCGCTTGACGAGATGATCTGAAGGTCGGCAAGTGACAGCACGCCGATGGTCAGGACCACCAGTGCCAGCATCAGATCGATGAAGCTGAAACCGGCTTCACGCTGGGTTCTTAGGGTCTTGTAAACGTTCGCACGCATAGTGACCAACTATAAAGCAACTTTGATGCCGCCGGGAGTCTGGCTGGATGGTCGTGGGCCAGACCCATAACTGTTTAAAAAACTTAATTTCTTCGGCTTACTGAAAATGCAGTCATTTCCAGCACCATCCTTGAAAACGGAGATCAACTATCCAAAGAGATAGGAATGTTGTAGGATCGGATAGGCTTGAAAACTACAGACAACTTTTCCTCATCTGGACTAGTACATAGTTATACTTAGGTTATCCCTAGCTGCTTGCATAAGCGAAACAGATAGGTGGACTGAAGTTGCAGTAATGCCGCAGCTTGGGTCTTGTTCCCCTTGGCCTTATTGATGGCATGACTGATCAGGGCTTTCTTGTGCGACTGGACGGAGACATGGAACGGGAGGTCCAGGAGTGAGGCAAGGTCACCCATCGGCACGTCTCTGGAGCCTAGGGCGAGATCGTGTGGGCCGATTTCGTTCTCCGTGGTCAAGACCACGGCGCGCTCGATGACATTCTCGAGTTCCCGCACGTTGCCGGGCCAGTTGTGCTCGGTGAGGAGCTTCATGGCATTGGGGCTGAAGGTCATCGGGGTTCGTTTCATGTCCCGACAGTACCGCCCCAGGAAAAAGTTGGCCAATGCCGGAATGTCTTCTTTGCGCTCGCGCAGGGGCGGCACGGTGATGGCGACCACGTTGAGCCGGAAGAAGAGGTCTTTGCGAAAACTCCCCGCATTAACGGCGGCTTCCAGGTCCTTATTCGTGGCGGCGATAAAGCGAATGTCCACGGTGATGGGAACCGTTCCTCCTACGCGCTCGAACTGGTGGGTTTGGAGCACTCGCAGGAGCTTGGCCTGGAATTCTGGCTTCGTATCGCCGATCTCGTCCAGGAAGACTGTGCCTCCCTGCGCCAGTTCCAGCAAGCCCTTTTTCTGCTGATGCGCGCCGGTAAACGCCCCTTTCTCATGGCCGAACAGCTCGGTCTCAAGTAGGCCTTCGGCGAGTGCCACGCAGTTCACGGCAACAAACGGCTTGGGCGCGCGGGGGCTCCAGGAATGGATGGAGCGAGCGAACATTTCCTTGCCGACGCCGGTTTCACCCAGCAAGAGAATCGTCGCGGAGGTTTCCGCCACTTTCTTCGCGGACTTGACTGCCGCGCGGATGCCGGCGCTTTTTCCGATGAGCGTGCCGTACCGCTCGTCGATCGCAGCCTGCAGGTAGCGGTTCGCTTCCTTGATGGAAGTGACGAGGCGGGCGTTTCGAATCGCCACAGAGGCATGGGCCGCGAACGCAGAGAGGAGCTCGAGGTCCTCTTGGCTAAATTTTCTATCCTTGCGGGGGTTCAGAACCTCAAGGACGCCGATCGTCCGGCCGTGTTCTTGCAGCGGGACAGCGAGAACCGCCTTGGTCCGGAACCCGGTCAACTTGTCGACCTTGCTGGTGAACCGAGGGTCCTGCTCGACGTCGTTCACCAGCAACGGCTTGCCATGCTGCACAACCCAGCCGGCGATGCCTTCTCCCGGTTTTAGCCGGATCATCTTGAGCTTCTCGCTGGCCATGCCATGTGCCATCACAAACACCAGTTCTTGGGTGGCCGGGTCGAGGAGCAACAGGCTGCTGTCCTCCGATCCCACCAACTGGCTTGAGGTTTTGAGAATCACACCGAGGAGGTGATCAATATCCACCGCGGAGGTGAGGAGGCGGCTGATTTCGATCAACCAGGCCAGCCGTGCGCTTGATGGGCTGGAAGCCGAAAACGACGCTCTGGGTTGAACTTCTGATGTACGCATCGGTGGTAGTCCCCTACCCAGCAGGGGCGCTCTACGGCATGCGCCCATCAAGAGTGTACAGGGCTCGAAGTATAGAGTTTTGCGGCGGGAAAAAGCAACTCACGAGAGTACTTCGATCTTACCGGTCGCGAGGATGGTGAAACGACGTGTGCCGGTTGGGCCTCTGATTTCAATTTCTGTCGTATTCCCATCCGCCGTGCCCGTTCTGTCGAAGGTGATTTGTCCCCGAACGTCAGTGGTGCTGATCATGATGTCCGGGTAGTCCACGCTCAAATTCCGCGTGAAGGCGATCTCCCCGGTGGCAACCCGAACAACCTTGTACGAATCGTGGTCGAACTCGACCCGGATTGTTCCTTTCTCCTTGAGGGCGAGCAACCGCGCCCGATGCATGTCCTGCCAGACTTCCTGGGCTGCATTGTTAAGCCTGTGGTTTTGAATGAAATCATTGATCCGGGGCAAGACGACGATCGCTTCGGAACCCACGATTAGGATGACAACCGCAAGGTTGGCTAGGGTGAAGCTCTTTCCGGCCTTCGTCGCCATAGGGTAAGAACCCCCATGATTTATGGTTTTTTTCGAAAATCTTGTCAAGGATTTAGAGGTATAAGAGAGGTGGCAAGAAACCGGCCCGGATGGGCAAAATCGGTTTGACAAGAGGTCGACAGAGTGGTTAGAATCAGAAGAATTTTCAACGACAAAGATCGTGAATCCAGGGCTAGAATGGGGTGGGGCCAAAAGGCCTAACCAAGGCAGGGCAGTTGGCCCATTTGCATCTGGAGGTAGGTCTTCTTTGTGATTGCATTTAAGGGGGGTAAAACGATACTCTTGGCAAACGACGCTGAATGGTCTGCACTCATCCTTAAGATTTCGAGTCTCTCGTTGTAAGGGAACGAGATGAATCAGCAGTATGGGCAATACTCTGTCCGGCCCGGCCCGGAAGCGTTCTTGCCGCCGGCCGCAGCCTCCATGGGTGTGGTCTTACCTGACCCGGGACAGGCGCACATCAACGGGCGCATTGTCCCCGAGGAGGAGGCCTTCGAAGAAGCCGCCCGGATGTTTTTAGGAGGGACGGTACCCACGATTTTCCCCGGGCCCCTTGTGCTCTGGGCGTGGAATGAGAAGGCGAAGAAGAAGGCCAAGGCCATCAAGCATCTGTACGACATCCTGAAAGAGTGCGCGCCGACAGGGGCCAAGCCGATGCTGATTCCGATGCCCGATTACCGGCCCAAGTATCCCAAGATCAACCCGGAGGTAGAGATTAATCCGAACCATCCGAACCTCACGATCTGGCATAACAAGATCGATGTCTGCCTGTTCGTGGGGGTCCACTGTCATCAGGCCAACCTGTCCCTCAAGATCATCCGGGGCGGGACGAACTGTTACACGATCGCGATGTGCGCCCAGGCCGGTCATGAGGATGCGTGCCTGTCGTTCAGGGATGCGTCGGTCGAAAAGATCATGCATCTGGCGGAGTGGGTGAAGAAACTGAAAGGCGCGGTGCCGTTTGGCGCGATCAAGAAACATGTCGCCGTGCTGGAGAGTAAGGATCGTGCCGGTGGAACCAGAAATTAATTTTTGAAGGAGGCCCAACCGATGGACAGCCACTCAATCATCGGCACCAAGAATAAAAAGGGACAGACCTATACTGATCCCTATCACCTGTTTTTTGAGGCGCCGCGCATCCCGTCGTTTTTTACCGGGAGCGAGGTCATCAAGGAAGCGATCAGGCGGGCCAGCGTGGATCTGATGGTGGCCTACCCGATCACGCCCCAGAGCGAAGCAGCGGCGCTGATCGGCGAACTGTACGCCGAGGGCTATGTCACCGATTACATGCGCGGCGAGAACGAGTTCGGTGTGATGTCCGAGTGCGCGGGGGGGTCGTTCGGCGGGGCCCGCGTGTTTACGACGACGGCCGGGCCCGGCACCATGCGGGCCATGGAAAATTTCCCGATGTGGGCAGGCGCGCGCTTGCCGATCGAGATGATCGTGACCTGTCGCGGCATCAACTCGCCGCTCAGCATCCAGCCGGACACGCTGGAGATTTACTTCCTTCTGGAGACCGGCATGCTGGTTTGGCATGCGGAGACGGCGCAAGACTTCTACGACTGGATTCTCATGGGCTTCATGGTGGCGGAGCAGCCCGACGTCCACCTGCCGATTGCGATCTGTTGCGATGGGTTCTTCGTCACGCACACGAAGGACGTCGTCAATTTGACGCCCGCAGACATGTGTCTGCCGCCTTACGATCCATACCGGTCGCCTGTGCCCTGCATGGACATGGAATGCCCGCCGGTCCGCATGATGCGGGACCCGTTCGTCATGAAGAGCAACTACATCAGCTACGCGACCCACGCGTCCTGGCAGCAGGAGATCCGGGCGGCCGTCGAGCGGTCCCGCAAGCACACGATTCCGTTGCTGGGCGGCCTGATCGAGACAGAAAACACCGACGCCGAGATCCTGATCGTGTCCTCGGGGACTGCCGTGTCACAGGGGCGTGAGGCGATTCGCTTACTGGCCGAAGAAGGGCTGCGGGTCGGGCTGGTCAAGATCAAATCCTTGAGGCCGTGGCCCTATAATGAGATCCGTGAAGCGACGAAGAGCGCGAAGTACATCTTCGTGCCGGAGTTCAACGTGGCGGGCTGGATGGCTCGGGAAATCAAGGCCACTGTTCCCGACAGCGATCGCGTGATCGCCGGTCCGCATGTGGCCGGTGGGATGACGATGCCGCCGGAGGTCATCGTCGAGCACATCCAGCGGACACTGGGGAAATCCGTGGCAACCTTGGCCGGGCGCGGGAGCTGATTGATTATCGACAGCGATAAGGACGCAGCCGGAGCCTAAACGTTAGGGCCTGCAGGAAGAGGAGAAGCCCATGAGCAAAGAAAAAATCCAGATCTGTGAAGAGTTCTTCGACATCATGCCGCCGGAATACCGCGACCTGGTGACCAACGCCACCTGGGGCAAGGAAGGCCGGGGCTGGAAGGATGTCGGGATCAACAAGGAGTTGATCGAGCAACACTCTCTGTGCGCCGGCTGCCCCGAGTCCATGGCGTTTCGCTACATTCTGGCGTCCCTGCCGAATCCCGAAGACACGGTCATGGTCGGCTCTACGGGGTGCACCAGCCTGGTCTTCCCGCATGTGGCGGTCCATAACATCCATTCGCTGTTTGGGAATCAGAACGCGATCGCGTCGGGGCTGAAGCGCGCGCTGACCTTGCGCTTCCCGGACCGCGTCAAGGATGTCGTGGTGCTGGCCGGCGACGGGGCGACGGTGGACATCGGACTGGACTATACGCTGCAGTCCTGGTTCCGCCAGGAGAAATTCACGACGATCTGCTTCGACAATGAACTTTACGCCAATACCGGCGGGCAGGAGAGCGGATTGATGCAGAAGGGTTTCGTGGCCAAGATGGCGCCGGTCGGTAAAAAGTTTGAGAAAGTCCGGCTACCCGAAATCGCCAAGGAGTCCGGCTGTGTCTATGTGGTGAACTGCACGGTGAGCAAGCCGTCATTGGTCGAGAAGGTCGTGAAGAATGCGGTCCTGATCGCTCGCGAGATTGGCCCGACCTACCTGCAGCTCTACACGCCGTGCATTCTCGAGATCGGGAAGAACAGCATGGAGGGTCTTCAGGAGATGCGCGATTCCGAGAAACCCGGCGAACGCTTTGCCTATAAGGAGTTCGTCTCGGACGAGGCGAAGGCGTTCCTCGCCGATCTGGCTGAGAAGGAGAAGGCAAAGAAGGCGGCCGCGAAGGAAGTGCTGGCGCAGGCGTAACGACTCGTTGAGGAGGGCCCCCATGATTAGACGGCGTATCAACATCCGGATGTCCGGCCTGGGAGGCCAGGGCGTGGTGACCTCGGCCCATGTCATGGCCATGGCCGCCGCCAAGGACGGCAGGCAGGCCATCTCCAACCCCTTCTTTGGAGCCGAAAAGCGGATGGCGCCGGCTGAGGCGTATGTGCGGATCGGCGTCGAGCGGATCTATGACCGGGGCGAGTTGGTGTACCCGGAAGTGATCGAGGTGTTCCATCCGCAGGTGATCAACCAGGGCAAGAGCTACACCATGCCATTCTATTCGGGCATCAAACGGGGCGGGCTAGTGATCATCAATTCCAACATGGAATTGTTGACCGATGAAGACAAACAGCGTCTGGCCGATCTGGAGGTGGCTGTGTATTACGTGAATGCCACCGAGATCGCGCTCGAGATTGCGAGTACTGAATTGTCCACGAACATGGGCATGATCGGGTCTGTTGCCGGAATTACCAAGTGCGTGTCAATGCAAGCGTTGGATTTGGCGCTCCAGGATCGGTTCGGCAAGAAATATGTCGCATCGGGCGGTACTGCGACCCTCGATCAGGCGATCACGAAGAAGTTCGCGAAGAAGGAATTGCTGCTCGCCAAGAACCTGGCGGTGGTGAAAAAGGCCTACGAACTCGGGGCCGAATGGGCGGAAAAGAATCATGTCGAGTTGATGGTCGCGGCTGCGTGAGCGGAGGAAAGGACGACGCATGTACAACGTAGCAGTGGTGACGGACGAGAAGTGCGTGGCGAAGAAGGGATGTCGCCTCTGCATCATGTATTGTCCCGAAGCAGACTGTATCCTTCTCGATACGAAGAATATGGTGGCCAAGGTCGTGACGGACATTTGCAAAGGCTGCGAGCTTTGCAAGGTCGTGTGCGATGCGGCCAAGCATCAGGCCATCGAGATGCTAGCCATGGGCGCTGACGGCAAGTTGCTCCACAAAAAGGGAGAGGCGGCGGGGCTCGGGCAGGCCTACGCGGGTTAATTCGCAGTCTCCAGAGGGTTTTTGTCGAAAAGCCCCATGGCGTGCGCGTCGTGGGGCTTTTTGATTGGCGCGTCCAAGAGGGTTGCAACATGAACAACACGATCAGACAGTCCATCCAGGAAGTAGGGGAGGCCATGTCCCGTGTCAACCGGGCCTTCCAGGTGTACGTGGAAGAGCTGAAGGTCTCAGGCAAGGATCCCACCGAGATCAAACAGGTCGCCCAAAACGCCGACACGCTGAAGGACAGTGGGCACATCTACATGTCCTGGGCGCGTCACTATGCCGGGATCGGCGGCGATGAAGCGCCGACGGAGGACATCGACGAGGACGAAGGCCGGATCGGAGGATTCTAAGGACGAAAGGAATTGATCTCGACAGTGTGGATTGTTTACTATTTCGACCGAGTTCCCCGGTAGCTCAGTTGGTAGAGCGATCGGCTGTTAACCGATTGGTCGCAGGTTCGAGTCCTGCCCGGGGAGCCAACCCGTTTTCATGTTTTTTCTGATATCTATTGGCGGGTGGGTGTTCTACTTCAGTGACAGGGTAGTGCCACGCGAGGCCTTCACAAAGCACGAAGTCCTTCGTCCAGCATGATCTCGGCCCAATCACGAGCTGGGGGACTCTGGTTGATAACATCGCGCTTCGCACCGTGCAGGCACTCCAACGCCTTATAAAAGGAGAAATTGACCATGGCGTCCCTGCGACCCGACGAGACGTAGGTCCTTAAGAACTTTTCAGCGACACCATCTAAAGCATGCAATGAGCCCAAGTGCTTCAACGCCAGCCGTTGGAGAGAAACGATGAACCAGGCGATATCTCGGCCGGGGTCTCCCACATCATACTCATCCAGGTCTATTGTCGCCGTACGCCAACCGCTGAAGATCACATGCTCAGGGATGTAGCTGCCATGCCCGGCGCAGGATTCAATGGCGCTAAGATCGGGTATCGCAGCTCTCAGCTTTTGGAACAGCAACTCGGCCTTGCTGGCGAGCGGCTCCCCGCAGCTCACCACCGGGTCTGTCCAATATCGGTAACGGGGGAACTCCTCGCTGAGGTCTGCCACTTTGCCGAGCCGTGGAGCTGTCCTATGGAATCGTCCTAGCCACTGCCCGCACCGCTCGGCGGCAACGAAGTGCTCGTCTGGGCTGCCGTTCAATAAGATCTCTTTTGCCGACGGCCCCTGAACTTTTTCTTCCAACCGGATTCGCAACGAGGACAAGTAGACGAAAGGCTGGGGAATCGAGAACTCCGCCTCCGTGCCAAAGCCGGCTTGACTGAGGGCTTCCATGGTCTGGAAAATGTCAGAGCGGTCTATCTTGTAAACCTTCGCGATCATGCAATGCCATCCGCTCTCGGTTCTCACCGCGACCTCGAAGGTACAGCGGTCCCCATGCCATTTGAGCGCTCGGGCCTGTACCTCCTGTCGGGTCCCCCATTGCCGCTGGGAGCAGGAAAGCCGATCGAGCTCATCGAGGAATTCTTCCTGATCGAGCATGGCGGCAAAAGGGGCAACACGCTCACTCACATCGGCCTGAGCGAACTCGAGCTTCATAGGCAACTCCTCCCTAGGGCGCCGCGAAATGTTCTTCTAAAACGGTTCCTAGCTCCTTCATGAAGCTCGAAAATTTGTGAGACAGCCTTCGGTGATGTCCCCACCAAGCCACCCACTTCAGGGCCTGATAGAGGACGACTGGGGCCAGGTCCTGACAAAACGTCTCCCAGTCCATTTGCTGTTCCGTTTCGGCTTGGTACTGTTCGAAGTAAGCGGCCCACATTGTCTGCCGCTGCTCGTTGGTCCACTTGCCTGAGGTGAGGCTCACCAGATCGAAGATGCACGGACCCAGCGCCGCCGTT